>BFBZ01002153.1_pt1 | contig 11364 bp, 8 predicted proteins | sample 1888401 | NCBI WGS metagenome assembly BFBZ01 (sample SAMD00112614, study PRJDB3348) | symbiont metagenome | host: Chara braunii | reverse complement strand
TTGCGAATACGCGCCGGGCGGGCTGCCCGCGTATGCCACCCGATCGCCGATGCGAACGGAACGGACCCCCGGCCCGACCGCCTCGACCACCCCGGCGGCCTCGCTCCCCAACCCGTTCGGCAGCGTAATCGGGTACAGTCCCGATCGGTGATAGGTGTCGATGAAGTTGACCCCGATGGCCGTGTGCCGGATGCGGGCTTCACCTTCACCGGGTTCACCGATTACGACATCTTCCCAGCGAAGCACCTCGGGACCGCCCGTGGCGTGAATGCGGATGGCTTTTGGCATAACCAGTGCCCCAAAGATAAGGAGTGACGGAGTAAGGTGTTGTGTCGGAGGGTGCCGGATCGTGGACGTTGCGCTCTGCGCGCGGTCGCTCGGTCCCAACAACAGGCGTTCACCTCCGAACCGCGGGCGCCAGTGACAGCCATCCTACGAATTCAGGGACGCCACTCGCGGAGGGACGTGAGACATCGGCACGGAAAGGACTCTCGTCACGAGCGACCGGGCCGGCGCAGGCGGACGGCCCCGCCATCTTCGAGTACGGCGATCACTTCGTCCGGGTCCGGTTGAGCGGCCAGCGCGATCACATGAACCGGCACACTCACGGTGGTCGACGCTCGGACCACGATGCGTTCGCCCGTGACATGGAGCCATTGGACTTCGTTGGCCCGCGTCACCGCGACAAGAACCTCCGGGGCGACGAAAGTGACTGCCGTGTAGCCGTGCGAACAAGTTGCAGATGTGGTGCGGTCCTGGGCGCGCTCCCGATCGCGGGCGTCGAACTGTGCCCACCACACACACCCGCTGGCATCGACCAGCGCCACCTCCAGAACGGCCGGTCCGGGCGTACACCAGGTTACGGAGCGGCCCGGTGCGACGGGGGCAAAGCTCATGTATTGCGGAGAGCGGGTATCTGGTTCGCATGACACGAGGTTCCCTACCCACTTCCACAGGCGGCCGCTGCCCGCATCCGCTACGAGATGAACGGGGGCGACGTGGGAAAAGTCGTGCGACTCATCAACCCGGAGACGAGGGCCGACGAATGCGTAGGGTCGGGCTGGAGTCGCCACAACGATCCGGTGTTCCCCCTCTCGGAAGATCGCTTCCGGCTGGAGGTAGATCTCGGGGTTTTCGGCGTCGAGCACTTCCAGCGGGTGTTGCGCCCAGGTCCGGAACGCGCCGGCCCGGTCCGCCGCGTAGCAGCGGAGGCTCCACTGCCCGTCGGTTCCGCACACGACGGCGTACACCAACTCGCCCCGAGCGGACGACGACAGCGCCGTGATCCGTTCGCCGCTCGCGGCCGCGACTGGCACGAACCGCCCTTCGGCGACGCGCCAGTACACAATGCCATTCGCCCCGGCCACGAGCAGGTCGCACGTCCCACGCACGACCGCTACGGCCGTAACCGGCCCGTCGGTGATGCGAACGATCTGTGGGGCCGGCGTTTCTTTTTTTTCGGGTGCGGGGGGCCGCTTTAGGACGGCGAACGCCGCGTCCCGGCCGACCGGTGCGGCCCAGGGCGGGGCGGCCCGGAACAGCTCGCCGGCCAGTGCCCCGGCTTCACCGATCAGCGCGGCGGTCCGCAAATGTGCGGCGAACACCAGCCGGGTACGATCGACCAGATCGGCCCGGTCGTCCCCGGTCAGAACGCCCGCGCTCACCCGGAGCGCGTAGTTGAAGAGGCGGCCCGTGTCCCGCGGCCGCTTCGCGAGCGCCGTCTCGGCGTCGGCCAGTAACTCCAGGACGGCGCGGCGGTCTTCGGCGGCCACGTACTCATCGAGCAACCGCTCCGCGCACACCACCGCTTCCGCACCGTCGGCCAGCCAGCCCGCGTGGTACCACTCGATCGCATCGGCCCGGCGGTACGCTTTCACCCGCATCATGTCGCCCGCGGCAACGTACCGGCCCGTCGAAGCGAGAGCGGCCGCCGCCATCGTGTAGTACCGGACCGCCCGTTCCTCCTCGCCGAGCCGCCGGAGCAGGTCCGCGACCCGTTCGTACTCGTGGAGCCGTTCGTACAGCCGAATCGCCTCGTCGTGGTCGCCGGCTCGTTCAAAGGCGTCCGCCGCGGCACGCGGGTCGCTCAGGCGGTCGCGGAACAGCCGCGCGGCGTCACGGAACAGCCCGCCGGCCATGAGCGTGTTGGCCGCGGCGCGGAGGTCGCGGAGCAGCACCCCGTACAGGTACGCGGCCCGGCGGTGGTCGCCGCGCGCGGCCGCTTCGCCGGCCAACCGGCGGTACTCGCGGGCCAGTGCCGCCCACACGTCGCCGCCGCCCATCCAGGCTGCGGTGGCCCCCCCGCCGGACCCGATCAGGTCCCGGAGCGAGTACCGCGGGTCGCGGGGCGCCAGCCGGGCGTCGGTCGCGACCTGCGCCGGCCGGTCGGGATCGGCCACCGCGACCGGGGCCCGGCTCAACCCCTTCTCCACGTCGCCGGACTGCAATTGCCGGAGCACTTCGCGCAGCGCGGCTTCCTGGTCGCCGAGCAATTTCTCACTCAACCGCGGAACGCGCTCGAGCGCCCGGCGCGCGAGGTCGCTCCCGATCCGTGCCAGCCCCGTTGAACCGAACTGTTTGCCCAACCACGCGAGAAGCCCGGCCGCCGCGAGCCCTGCGCCGGCCGCGGCGCGGCCGAGGGCCGAACCGGCCGGCGGCCGAGCGTCTTCCGGTACCCCCCCGGCGGCGCCTTCGCCGGGGCCGGGGAGCGGTTCTGCGTCGTCCGGTGCGCCCGCCCCCAGGAGTTCGGTCACAGCGACCACCGGTGGGGACGGCCGTTCGATCGCCGTCAGTGTGTCGGGCCGGTCCGCGCGCCGGGGAAACGGCTGCCATTCGGCCCGGCGCACCTGCGACGGGTCGAGCCAGCGGCTCACGGGCAGCGGGGCACCGGGGTTGAACGACAGAACGGTTACACCCGGCAGCACAATCAGCCCGTGGTCGCGCGTCAGGCTCACGACCTCGTCCGGCAGGAGGGCGGGGAGGAGATCGGCATCGACCGGCACGAACAGATCGCCCGCCAGACGCGCCAGCCTGACCGCGCCGGGAACGGGTACCTGCACCGCCGCGCGCGGCACCAAGACGACGCCACCCGACACCGCGAACGCTTCCGGCAACGTATCGAAGCACGCGCACGCCGCAGCGAGCGGCGCGGGGCCGGCGGCCAGCACCAGAAACGCGTCGGCCGCASGGGGSGGGTCCCGCCGTGCCAGCCGGAACGGAACGTCCACAATCACCCTCCCGTTGCCGCCAGGATGGCCCGCCCGATCTTCTCCGCCGCCTCCGGCGTGGCCGGTCCGCCGATCAAACGCGGGTCGCCCCAAAACACGCCTTCGGGAATCCACACCGCTGCGCGCTCCCGGCGGATCAGGAACGCGGCGACTAACMCCCCGCGTGAGGTGTAGAGCAGTACCTGACCGAGCCGATCGACCACGGCCTGCCAACCCAACACGCGGACCGCCTCGCGGGCGGGGAAGCGGACCGGATCGTACCGGGACGGCTCGGGACGGGTGCTCCCGGTCCGCCCCGTGGTCCGCGCGGGCAGTTCCCACCGCGGGGCGTGCATCAGGACCCCGTTCGCCACCTGAAACGTGTGTCGGTGCCCGCCGACGATTACGGTCAGACGGAACGAGCCGGGCACGAGGTCGACGGTCAGCGCGTCGTGCAACGACGCTTGAGCCGCACGGGCGACGAACTGGGCCGGGGCACGGGTCTCGGACACCACAATGGTGCGATCCGCCTCGCGGCGGGCGATCAGCCGCCCGTCCTGCGACAGTGCGAACCGCGTGCGGACCGCGTGCGGGACCTCACCGAGTACCGCACCGTCGGGTCCGCGGAGCACGAGCAGGCGCCGCTGGTTGGCGCTCACATACGCCAGTGCCAGCACGTCCCCGGCGAGTTGGGCGCGGTACACCGCCCCCCCGGCGAGCAGCGGCTTCCCGTCCCGGAGCGGTGTGACCGCGTACCACGTTCGCGCGGTCTGGCGCGGGTAAACGACACCGTCGCTCAGCGTTTGCAGGAACGGGCCGTCCGAACGGCCGCTCTCCTTCACGGGCCACATGGACGTGATCGGGAGATCATATGGTGGCGCGCCCGTGGCCGCCCGGTCCCAGGCCACACGCGCCCGGCTGGTGAGCGTCAAAACCGCGGGGAACGGGAACCGGCCGAGCGTGGCGAGATCCAGCGCGCAGCCCGCCCCCGAGGGCGTCCGGAGCGTGACGCACTGGAGGTCCGGATGGGCGCTCCACAACGGTTCGCTTTCGGCCCGGCTGAAGACGTGTAAGGTGACCCGCCGCGCCGAGCGGTCGTAATGAGCGGCGACGAACTGCTCCGCGACCGGCGTGTCCGAGGCGCCGGACGCGACGATCGGGGCGCCGTGCGGTTCGTTCGTCACGCGCGGCACTTCGGTCGAATCCCACGGCACGACCAACCGCCCGCACACGACCACGCCGCCGACGAGACCGAGAACGGCGTCCACGTGCTTCAATACCGCTCCGTCCCGAAAAGCGCGGGGAAGCACCTCGGGCGGGGTGCCGTCCAGCGCGAGACCGTGCAGCACCCCGTCCCGGCCCGCGACGACGAGCCAGTCGCCATCGGTCGCGAACCCGAAACTCTGTGGCTCAGCGACGAGGCCGGGGCGGAACGGAAACGGCACCGGTTCGGCGTCACCACCCCACGTCGCTTCGGAGTGCGGGCCGAGCAGGTGTGGGTGCGGCGATTCGTCTTCCGCCCGCACCGACTCGGCGGCCTCCAGATCGACACGGAACGTTCGCAACGTGATCGGACCACTGGTGCCCCACTCCGCCAGTTCGGCCCGACCGGCTTCGTCCACCGTCACGGCGAACAGCCGATCGGCCGGCCCGCGCCCCCCGGCGGCGGCCGTCACGGTCGGCTCGTTCAGGCTCCGGCGGTGCGTCAGCAGAACGATATCGCGTGGCGCAGGGGCTTCGTCCGGCTCCAGAGCCGCGGCCAGGCACTCGCCCGGGTTGGGAGTCAGGTCACTCGCTTCCAATCGATCTTCGAGGCCCCCCGTGTCGACCTCCAGGAGATCGACAGGACCGGGAACCGAGGTCAAGAACAGGCGCACCGCGCCGCACCGTTTGGGGTTCGCCCGCAGCAGCGAAAGGGCGGCCGCCGCGAGCGCCAGCCGCACGCTGCCCCACGTGCGCACGCCCTGGTCGAGGACGATGACGCGGTCCGGGCGCACCGCCTCGTGCGGGTCTTCGCGCTGGAAGTAGAGCAGCTCGTTTCCGGCGAACCGGCGAACGAACTCGTCCGGGTCGAGGGCGAACTGACTGGGCAGCAGTCGCTCCGGATCGCCCCGGGTGGTCACGTCACAGTMCCCGCCGAGCGGCAGCGCGTGGGGCGGCCGGCCGCGGGGCGGAAGGGTCACGGCGGCATCGAGCGCGGGGACCAGCGCCGCGGCCCCGACAAGCCGCGCCCGCCGGCGCGCCCGCGCGATCAACCGGGCCACACGCGCCGGGAGCGGTTCGGTCTCGTCCGCGAGCCGCGGTCCGCCCCCGACCGGACCGCACCCGTGGGTGAACCAGTGAGCGAGCGCCGGGGCATCGAGTGGCATCAAACGGGCCGCGATTCGTTTCTCGAATTCGGTCCGTGTCAGTGGCGGTTCCGGCACCGGGTCGGGTTCGTAGGCGGAACCGTCGCGCCGCAGGGCGCGCAGCGCCTGTGTGAGTGCGTCGGCTGTTATGTCGTCGGCCCGGGAGAGGCCGCGGCACAGTTCCGCGATGAAGAGGCCCGCGTTCCGCCCGCGATGAACGGCCCCGCGCGTGCCAGCGAAGGCGCGGTGGAGCGGTTCGAACCCGGCTCCGCCGGTCTTCATCAGGTGCAGGAGGTTCAGAACGAACGGAAACGGAGGAACCGGGGACCGGGCCGCGGCGCCATCGAGAACCGCCCGGAGTTCATCGGCCAGGGCCAGCGTGGTGCCGTCGTGCCGCTCGACGGCGTCGAACCCGGACGACCACCACACGCCTTCGAGCGCGTCGCCGTAGCTGCGCGGGATGGTCAGGTAACATTTGGCCCGGTCGATCGCGTTCATGAGAGCGCGGCTCCCATCCGGACGCCCGCCCGCGTGAGCGGTTCGAACGCAGCACGGGGCACCCGTTCCGCGCCGGTCGCGTCGAGGAACAACAACTCGTCGGCCGCGGTTCCGATCGCCGCCCGGAGCGCGTCGTCAGGCAACTCGGGCTCGGGACGGAACCCGACCGGCACAAGTACCCCTTCGCCCCAGTAGCGAACCGCGCCGGCGACGGCGGGGAGCCGGTCGCCGAGCAGGACCGCCCGCGCGCCGCTCCGGGCCCCCCGCACGGCCGCGAGTTCCATCGTCGTGGCCACATCCGCCCAGCGCGCCAGGGCCGTTACGGTACAAACGAGCGCCACCACCGGGCGCGGCGTCCCGCCGCGGGCCACGGTCAACACGAGCGGCTCCCACGTCGGCATTACAGGAGGAAGTGGCTGAAACCGGGCGGGAACCAGCGCGGTCGCGACCGGGACGCCGGCTCCCTCCGGTGGACGGTCGTCGGTGGGGACGAGCGCCCCGAAGCGGACCCACTGCCCCGCGCGCTGCGCGAAGAACACGACACCCGGGACCGCGAGCAAGCACCGCACGACATCCGCCTGACCGATGGGCCAGTGAACCCATGCGTTAGCGTCACGGAACTGCACACGCACGCCGTCCCGGTGACGAACCGGCGCAAGTGCCCCGAGGTGCGCGGCCGGGAGCCGCGCCGCCGTCACGTCGCGCCACGGATCGGATGGGAGCGGTGTCATCCGAGCTTCTCCAGCAACCTGCCGGCCACATTCAGCAGGTGGCTCCGGCCCGTTGCATCGGTCACCCACGCGGCCCGGTCCGATACCGCCTGCACGCGCTCGCGCAGGCGGGCGAGTTCGACCAGTTTCGGCCCCGCCGCGAGTTCGCGTTCGGCGTCCGCCAGTTCGCCCGCGAGCGCCTCGGCGTCGACGGCTTCCGGGCGGGCGGCGCGGGGGTGGGGCGCGTCCGCCGGCCCGGCGCGATCGAGAACGCCGGTCACCAGCGCGCCGAGGGGGCCGATCTGCTCGATGCGGTCCCACACGTATCGCAGGACCCAAAGGTCCGACGGGTGCGCCGCCGCGCGCCCGCACATCACCGCCGAAGCCGCGACCAGTTTCAGCACCTTCACCGCCCGCCGGTCGGACAGCGCCACGCCGAGATCGCGGACCTTCGCGACCGCGTCGGCGTAGGTTTCGAGTACGCCACTCAGATCGACGTCCCGTACCCGGCGCCCCATTTCTCGCAGGTCATCGGCCGTCAGCCCGTCGTCCCCGTCTGCACCGAGTGTGGGCTTCCCGTTGCGCTCGATCAGCCACCCGGCGGCGAGCAGCGCGGGCAACTGGGGCCGCGGCAGCGCGTCCACTTTGCAGCGCAGCAGGAACCGGTCGAAAAGCGCTTGCAGTGCGTCGTCTTCCGGCAGGTGGTTGGACGCGGCGAACGCACTCAGGAGCGGCAAGCGGTGCGCCTCCGCGCCGCGGCGGTACACCCGCTCGTTAAGGACCGTCAGGAGGTTGTTCAGGATCGCGCTGTTCGCGTTAAACAGTTCGTCGAGAAACGCGAACTCGGCCTCCGGCAACATGCCGGTGGTCACGGTGGCGACGACGCCCTCCCGCAACCGGACGAGGTCCACCGGACCGAACAGCTCGTTCGGCTCGGAGAACCGCGTGAGCAGGTACTCGAAGTACCGGCACCGGACCGCCCCGGCGAACTCGCGGACCAGGAGCGATTTGGCCGTTCCCGGCGGGCCGAATAGGAACAGGTGCTCGCCGGCGACCACGGCGAGTGCGACCAGATCAATCACCTCGTCGCGCCCGACGAACCGGTCCTTGAGCCGGTCGGTCACGCGGCGGAGGCGGTCGGCAGGCGAACTAGACACGGGCGTCCTCCTGCGGGAGCGGAACGGGAACGGGCCCCCCGCGTTCGGCAAAGACGCGCTCGACCCAGTCCCGCGCCGGGCCGGTGGCGGGCACCCAGCCGGCGCGGCCGGTCGCCGCGAGGCGCTCGGCGTAAAGGAGTTGCACACCGGGGTGGCCGAACTCCGGTACGACGAGTGGCGCCCCGTCGAGGTCGGCCAGCACCCCCGAAAGCGGCCACGCACGCAAGATGCGGTCCAGCGCGCGCACGAGCGCGCCGCCCGGTTCACGCAGCCGCGCCCGGCGGTGAACGGCCGGTAAGAACCGGAGGGTCACGTCGGCCGACAGGTTCGCCTCGGGTGTTGCTACGGGGTCGAGTGCCGGCGCCGGTCGCGCGCCCTCGTCCCCGCTGACGAGAACCCAACACGCCCGTGCCAGCACTTCGGCCGCCCGTAGCGCGGCGTCCGGATCAAACGCTACCGGCGGACCGGCCACGTCGAGCGCGTGCAGGTCGAAGGCGGCCCGGAGCCGCTCCGTAACGGGCCGGCGCTCGGATAGCAGAAGTTGGGGCGCGGCGTCCAGCACGGATTCGCCCGTGGTGAGCACTCGATCGAGCCAGTCGGGGAACGAAGGCATACTGCGGCCGGGTTGAAGGTCGCGCCATCATAGCAGCCCGTTCGACGGTTCACGTCGGAACTTGGCGTGCGAGACGGGTCGCGGTAACGGAGCCCGAGGGTCGTTAGGTCTCATGCAAAACTCATCCAATAATACCTGCGACTCATCGTACAATTTCAGCACACGTGAATGGCATCCCGCCTGTTTCGCCCGCCGTTTCTTTTCGTTCCCGAGCAGAGAAGTCGGAATCAACCCTGTTCCAACTTCATCTGTTACAGGAACGCCGGTGAGTGGTATAGCGCTATAGGCTCTCGCGCAAGTTACTGCCACGGGCGCTAACCCAGGTGACGTTTCGCTATCACCGCGAGCCCGAGTGAGCCCACACAATGCGTCCGTTTACAAAACGCCCGGCCGTGTTCCTTGGCCCCGTGGTTCTGTTGGCCATCGGGTGGCTGGCCGTGATGGAGTTCCGGGACATCTCCGCGGATTCGGCCCAGTTGCGGGTGCTGGCGGCCGAAGACCAGAAGTGGGAGGCCGAACTGGAGCGGGCCCGCGGGCGCGAAACGGTGGGCCACGACATCGCTGCGGCCCTGTGCGACGGCCGCATCACCTTGGAGGAAGCGATCGAGTCCGTTATGACGCTCGCGGACGATTCGCCGGACTGGGTCGTCATGTTGCGGAGCCGGTACTGCTACCACGGTTACGTGCCGTCGACGGCCTCCAACCACGACGTCATGACCCGGTATTTGCGCATCCAGCTCGAGTCGATGAAATCGGTTGCCGAGTCCGCGGGCGACAGACCCCGCGTAGTGTCGCTGTCCGCGCACCTGGCCCACCTTGAGGACGGGGGACACGCCTCACTGCTGGCCGCGCCATCACACGAGTAAAAACTCGCTCCGGGCACGAATGTGAAGCCCCTGTCGGCCCCGGCCGGGCAGGCGCAGTCGGGCTCGTATCCGACCGGTCCGGTTGTACCGGTTGAAGGGTCGCATGGGCGGAACCCGTCACGCGCTTTCCGATCATCACCTCGATTGACCCATCGTTCACGGCCGATCTTGTTAAGCCTTATTCGAGTTCGCAATACTGACGGGTGAAGAGAAAAGCATGGCACTGACACAAGAACGCCGCCGCGAGGTGTTCGCCGCTCTTGTCGCCGCACAAGACGCCGGCCTCGATGTGGCCGCCTCCCGCAAGCGGGTGGCCGAGGAACATGGGCTTACCGCCAAGCAGGTGGAAAAGATCGAGAACGAGGGTCTCGACGCCCAGTGGCCGCCGCTCGACGTGTGAAAGCGGTCCGAGTGAGGTTCCGCAGTTTCGCCCCACGTCTCGCCGTCAGGCGTTCATCCGCTGCTGCGCCGGGCCATTGGCCGGACGAAACAGGTTGAGCGCGGTGTTCACCAGCACGACGTGAGGGAAGGCTTGTGGGAAGTTGCCGAGCTGCCGCTCGGCGACCGGGTCGTATTGCTCGGACAGGGGCCCCACGTCGTTGCACAGCGGCGCGTTCCAGCGCCCCGCCGGCCGGTGCGGGTTTCAGCCCGGCCGGCCGCGCGTGCAACATGGCCTCGGCCAACTCGCCGTACACGTCGAGTTGGAACTGCGCGTGCGCCGCGTTCCGACCTGGACCGGCGCGGACCTCTCATACCCACACAGCCAGTCCGCGGACCCGTCGCGACCGACCCGTCAACCGTGTGGCAGTCCTCGATCAAGGCGTCGTCTTCAATTCGCAGCCCTACTGCACACTGCCTTTCGGAATTCAACCTGCTGTGTTTGGGCAAATCTCGTACCCGACAGCGCGTCGCACGGGAAGATCCTCTGCTAAACGTTGCAAGGGGCGACGGCGTCAGATCTCGCTGCGTGTGGCGGTATCCCACTTCACGAGAGGACGCGGCTCCGGCCGGGCCGAACGTTGGGGTCGGCCGGGTCTCGTGCTCCCGTACCAGAGGCGAATGCACCAACGGGTTCGTGAACGAGATGATGGGGTTAGCGGAACGTTGCTGCACGCGAACAATGGGCCAAGACCGCTCCGAGGTGCGCCATGAAAACGCTCAGTGACGTCCCCTGCTCCGTTCTCGACCTGTCCCCGATCTGCGCGGGCGGGACGGCGGCCGAGTCGTTCCGAAACACACTCGATCTGGCCCGACACGCCGAGCGCTGGGGCTACGCGCGGTACTGGGTGGCGGAACACCACAACCTACCGGGCATCGCGAGCGCGGCGACCGCGGTCGTCATCGCCCATGTCGCGGGCGGCACGGCGCGCATCCGGGTCGGGTCCGGCGGCGTCATGCTCCCGAACCACGCCCCGCTGGTCATCGCGGAGCAGTTCGGGACGCTCGAGTCGCTGTTTCCCGGTCGCATTGACCTGGGGCTCGGGCGGGCTCCCGGCAGCGATCAGCGGACCGCCCGCGCGCTCCGGAGGCACTTGGGCGGCAGCGCCGATACGTTTCCGCAGGATCTCCTGGAACTGATGGGGTACTTCCAACCGGGCGGACCGGGTGCGGGCGTCCATGCGGTGCCGGGCGAGGGGTTGAACGTTCCGATCTGGCTGCTCGGATCAAGCGATTTCAGCGCCCGACTGGCGGCCGAACTCGGTCTACCGTTCGCGTTCGCATCACACTTCGCCCCGGAATMCCTGCACGAGGCCCTGGCCCTGTACCGCCGGTACTTCACGCCGTCCGAACACCGCGCCACACCTCACGTCATGGTCGGGGTGAACGTGTTCGTCGCCGATACGGATGGGGAGGGCGAGCGGCTGTTTACCTCAGCCCAGCAACAGTTTCTGAGTCTGATTCGCGGCACGCCGGGGCTCTTGCCACCGCCAGTGGACACGATGGACGGGCTGTGGTCCCCGCTGGA
>BFBZ01000259.1_pt4 | contig 11364 bp, 13 predicted proteins | sample 1888401 | NCBI WGS metagenome assembly BFBZ01 (sample SAMD00112614, study PRJDB3348) | symbiont metagenome | host: Chara braunii | reverse complement strand
CCGAAGTTGATGCTGGGCGCAGACGCGTGCCAAGATTGTTGTCTTGGCGAGGTTTGCACGTCGCGAACGCGAGCGTTTCATAGCCGCGTATAGACGGACAGGCTCCGTCGCGCATCAAAGTCACTGCGCAGGGGTGGTCGTGATGAAGTTGCACATGTACAACATCGGCGATATGGGGAGGGTGCGTAGTGTTCCATAGGCGCCACTTTCACCGCCTTAGAAGGAGCTCTCAGTGAGGCACCTCGAGCCCTGTGAGGACTCAGCGGCGACAATTGACAAGAACGACATGGACAGGAGTCGCACGCGTACAACTCCAGCGGCGTAATGCGCCGGGATCTGCGCGCGATCGCCGGCACCACACTATGACTTTCGCGCTAACGCGGACGCGGCTAGAAGCCGAGTTGCTAGAGGATTATCCGTTTTTCATTCGATGAGTGTGACCTGTGACGCAGTTGCACACGTACAACTTGGACGGCATAGACGCTCAAGAGTACCACTGCGGCCATTGACGTCAGCTCATGATGCCTACGAAGCGGTGAAACCCTGCCGCAACACGTCAGCCAGGAAAATCCCGATTTCGATAGTTGCCTGGAGCGATCCGACAAAGTTGCACACGTACAACTGCGCGAATGRTCGTGTCGCTGTCAAACCGAGCGTCGGGCGTTGCCCCGATAGCGGGCGGTCCATCGATGCCACGCGAATTTCATTCCCAACCCTGGAACAGGAGGCCCTCCAATGCAATGCTATCGAGGCCGGCTCGATAATACCTAGCCGACAGTAGTGCGCCGCCTTGATTCTTTAAGGATTTGCTAGAGGATCGCGACTCGCTTGGTAGCGTAGCCGCGTTAACCTTTTGCTAACCAAAAAGCGTTTGTCGGCGGTCCAGAATCAGTCCATCCTGATCAGCGCATTTACGTCGCTCATTTGTCAAAATGCGCAGATCAGGAGAGGTCCGGTGTTGGACAAGGTCAGCCAGAGCAGTCCTGCGGGCGAAAGCCTCCGCGAACTCATCGCTACGGATGCTGCGGAACTGTCTAGGCAGTTGCAGGCGCACCAGGCCAGAATATTCCCGCCGACCGCGCAGAAAGGCATGCGCCTTTTCACACCGGGCGAGGCGGCGGATTTCATCGGCATCCACGAAGGATATCTTCGCCAGATTGTCTCTGAGGGGCATGGCCCACAGCCACAGGCGAACGGACGGCGCCTTTATTCGGTGGAAGACATCGACCGGCTCCGCCAGGTGCTCGATGAGGCGAATTCGAAAGGCCCTGGAAAATACATTCGACATCGCAGGGCAGGGGAGAAGCTTCAGATCCTCTCGGTCATGAATTTCAAGGGCGGCAGCGCCAAGACTACGACCGCCGCTCACCTTGCCCAGTTCCTGTCCTTGCGTGGCTATCGGGTGCTCGCCATCGATCTCGATCCCCAGGCCAGCTTGTCGGCCATGTTCGGCCACCAGCCTGAGCTCGATGTCGGCCCAAACGAAACGATATACGGGGCAATTCGATACGATGAGGATTGTCGCAGCATCCTGGAGATCGTGCGCTCGACTTATACGCCGAACCTGCATCTTATTCCCGGTAACCTCGAACTGATGGAGTTCGAACACGAGACGCCAAAGGTGCTTGCCGGGAGGCAGCCAGGCACGATGTTCTTCGCACGGCTTGGTGAATGCCTGGCCGAGATCGAAAGCGCCTATGACATTGTCGTCGTCGACTGCCCACCACAGCTTGGCTTCCTGACGCTGTCGGCATTGTGCGCGGCCACGGCCGTCATCATCACCGTGCATCCCCAGATGCTCGACGTCATGTCGATGTCCCAGTTCCTGCTCATGACCTCGGACTTGCTCTCGGTCGTTGAAAACGCCGGCGGCAACACCGACTATGATTGGATGCGTTATCTGGTCACCCGGTTCGAGCCGAACGATGGTCCGCAAAGCCAGATGGCCGGGTTCATGCGCTCGATCTTCGGCAATCGCGTGCTCGAAAACGCCATGCTCAAGTCGACGGCGATCTCTGATGCGGGGCTGACCAAGCAGACCCTCTACGAGGTCGAGCGCGGGCAGTTCACCCGCGGAACCTACGATCGTGCGCTTGAGAGCCTGACCCTCGTCAACGGCGAGATCGAGGAGCTGATCCGCAAGACCTGGGGGCGTAAATAACGATGGCCCGTAAAAACCTCTTTGAAGTTTCGGAACCGACCGGCGAGAAAACGCCGCCTGACGCCGCCAGGACGGCACTGGTGCGGCCACTGATGGGGTTGGATCGGCCGCTCAAGCCTGGCCGGCCGGTCGGCGCCATTTCGCAATCGCTCGAAAACATCAATTCGCGCGCTCAGCGGGCCGAGGAGATCGAGCGCAAGCTGTCGGAAGGGCAGGCGGTCGTTGAGCTCGATCCCAGCCTCATCGATCAGTCCATCGTGGTCGATCGTCTGGGCGTGAGCGACGACAGACGAGCGGCTCTCGTTGACCAGATCCGTGAGCACGGACAGCAGGTGCCCATCTTGGTGCGGCCGCATCCTGAGAACAGCGCTCGCTACCAGGTCGCCTACGGCCATCGGAGACTGGCTGCGGTCAGGCAGCTCGGCCGCCCGGTCCGCGCTGTCGTCAGGGACCTGACGGATGAGCAGCTCGTCGTCAGCCAGGGGCAGGAGAACAACAGTCGCAGCGACCTTTCCTACATTGAGCGCTGCTATTTTGCGGCCAAGCTCGAGGCCAAGGGGTTTTCGCGCGACATCATCATGGCCTCGCTTGGCGTCGATAAGGCCGCGCTGTCGAAGATGATTGCTCTGGTCGCGCGACTGCCGGCCGAGATCATCGAGGCGATCGGCACGGCGGAATCCGTTGGACGTCAGAAATGGGCCGAACTTGCCGATCTGCTCGAGGAAAAGGGTAAGCGGGCCAAAGCGCTGAAGGCTATCCAGGAGCCAGAATTCGCCATGCGCACCAGCGACGAGCGTTTCCAGGCTATTCACGACCTCGTCAAGACCGCGGCGAAAAAGCCGGACCGGACGGTATGGACCGCCGCCAACGGATCTCGCCTGGTCAACATCAGCGACAGCGAAACGAAGATGACCTTCGCTTTCGACAAGCGCATCGAACCGGAATTCGCCAGCTTCGTGCGGGAGCGCCTGCAAGCGCTCTATGACGAGTTCCGCCAGAAGACAACGGACTAAGGAGCACTCAACCGCAAAAGAAAAAGGCCCCCAGACGTCGCCGTCGTGGAAGCCTCTCTCATGATCTAAGCAGTCTGAGAATCGCAAATCCACGAATCACTGTCAAGAGTCCAGGCGCCGATTTGGCGAGTTGATTTCTTTTGCCTAGCGATAGGTGGAAGGGAAAATGAGGACGCATACAGCAACGACGCCCTTTGGGCGGCGACCAATGACGCTTGGCCTGCTTGCAAGCCAGGTTGTGGCCAGTCAGATCGATCAGGAGGCGCGAGCTTCCAAGTGGGAGGTCTTTAGGGATATCCGAGAGGCAAAACAGGCGCTGGGGGCGACGGATCGGGCCTTGGCGATCCTCAATGCCTTGCTGTCATTTCATCGCGCGGACGAGCTCACCGCGGAAGGCAGCCTGATCGTTTTTCCCTCCAATGAGCAGCTCAGCCGTCGCGCCAATGGCATGTCGCCGGCGACGCTCAGGCGGCATCTGGGCAATCTGGTCACTACAGGTCTCATCATCCGGCGCGACAGCCCGAACGGCAAGCGGTTTGCACGCAAGGGGGAGGGCGGTGCGATCGACCAGGCCTACGGTTTCGACCTGTCGCCGATCCTGGCGCGCGCCGACGAGTTCAAAGCTCTGGCCGAGGACGTGAAGGCCGAGCACAAGGCCTATCGTCTGGCCAAGGAGCGCCTGACCATATGCCGCCGCGATGTCGTCAAGATGATCGAGGTCGGCATCAACGAAGCCGCTCCGGGCAATTGGCAGGGCTTCCTGCGCCGCTATGAGGCGATCATTGCCCGCCTGCCTCGCACGGCGGCAAGGACGATGGCGGAAGCCATATGCAACGAATTAGAAGACCTCTGGGTAGATGTCCATCAGACGCTGGAATCATTCATCAATTCTCAGAATCTGAACGCCAATGAGTCCCAATCTGAGCGTCATATACAAAATTCAAACCCAGATGTTTCTTCTACCGATGAATCTGAACACCGCTTTAGAAAAGAGCATGAAGCGAGCGGCGTTGACGCCAAAACCGACAACGTACGTGCTTTGCCGCACCGGGATTTGCCGTTGGGCATGGTGGTGGACGCCTGCCCTGAGCTTTTGACGCTGGCCCGCGACGGGCAGATCCGGACTTGGCGCGATTTTGTCGCCGCGGCCGAACAGGCGCGGCCGTTCATGGGCATCAGTCCCAGCGCCTGGCAGGAAGCGGTCGAGGTCATGGGCCAGGAAAAGGCCTCGGTTACGCTGGCGGCTATCTTGCAGCGGTCCGATAGGATCGCCAGTCGCGGCGGCTATCTTCGCAATCTGACCGAGCGGGCGCGCGATCAGAAGTTCTCCGTATGGCCCATGGTCATGGCGCTGTTGCGCGAAAAGCTCGATGCGCACGCCAAGGCAAAAGGTCCCGGCACGAGGGCAGGGGCAGATCATGCAGATGGGAGCCAGGCCGAACCGGTCCAAATCAGCGACGCGCTGCGCAAAAGCATGAAAAAGAAAGGCTGGGAGAGATGAGAGTGCTATTGTGAGGCAACGAAATGTCGGGAGTGGTTGGCATGCATCTGAGGCAATCAAGGAGCGGTGCAGACCCGGCCTGGCGCCAGTTCGGAGCCGGTAGGTGCATGGCGTCCGAGGCGGTTCTCCCGATGGAGGTTGAAAATCGGTCGCCGAAGTAGTACTTCTGAAAAAACAGGTATTACCGAGGCGTCAGCATGGTAACCACAGTCACTGCTAAGGGACAGGTGACCATCCCGAAACCGGTTCGCGAGCTGCTCGGGGTTGTTCCCGGCAGTAAGGTCGATTTCCGCCGCGCCGATGACGGCAGTGTGGTCATTGTGCGTAGCGACAAGAAACAACCCACGAGCCGCTTCGCAAAGTTGCGCGGCCACGCCGGAAAGGGGCTTGATACCGACGCGATCATGGCTCTTACGCGTGGCGACACGTGACGTTGGTCGACACCAACGTTTTACTCGACCTGGCGACCGACGATCCGAAATGGGCGGATTGGTCAATCGCCGAGCTCGAGAAGGCAAGCCTCAACGGTCCGCTGTTGATCAATGATGTAGTCTACGCCGAGCTTGCAGTTCGATACGACTGCATTGAGGATCTCGACGCCTTCCTTGACCAGTCTGGTCTCGAGATGGCCGCGATACCCCGGGCGGCCTTGTTTCTCGCCGGCAAGGTTTTTACCAAATACCGGAAATCGGGGGGAACACGCACCGGGGTCTTGCCGGACGTCTTCATCGGTGCGCATACAATGGTCGGCGGCCTGACGCTGCTCACCCGTGACGTCGGTCGCTACCGCACCTATTTTCCATCGCTGACACTGATCGCGCCGAACGCTTGAACCGTGCCTGGGCGAACACGAATTGGCAAGACGGCGACCTTTTGCCGGACGTGCGGCGTCGACRGTGTTCGTAAGCGATCTATACAACTAGCCTCGCTGCCCGCCCGAGCCGCCGCTCGGCGTCGTTATAGTAGCGTGATGCCTGCTGGACGGACCGATGCAGCGATTGTTGCATGGCCTCGGGCAGCGGAATGCCGCGTCGGGCAGCTTCGGTCAGGAATCCGGCGCGCAGGCCATGTGCGCTGAACTCCCCTGGATCGAGCCCGGACTGGAGGATGCGACGTTTCAAGATGAGATTGACGGCCTGCGGAGTGAGGGCCCTGCGCTCGAGGTGGCCCCAGCGGTCGACGCGGCGGAAAACGGCGCCTTCGGTGATGCCTGCGCGCGCCAGCCAATCCTTGAGAGTCGAGAGGGGCCTGCCTATCAGCAAGACGGATGCGCCGTCGTCGGCCTGTGTGGTCTTGGTCCGGCCAAGATGGATACTCGCGCACGGCAGCAGGGCTACGTCTGGATGGTCCGGGTCGGCCGGGACTGGATCTTGTTCGACAAGTTGCTCAACACGCAGCGAGGAAACTTCGCTGCGGCGACGGCCGCCGGAGGCGAAGGCAACCATCAGCAGCGCGCGATCGCGGACATCGACGAGGCGGTCGCCGGCGCAAGTCTTCAATAGCGTGGTCAGCACGTCGACAGTCACGGCCTTGGCGCTTTTTCGATGCCGGGGCCTCGAACTGGCCCGCACTGCGAGTTTCATCGCATTGCGAAGCCGTGGCGCATTGAACTTGCCCTGCAGTCCGCGCCATCGCGTCAGCGTCGACCAACTCGACAGGCGACGGCGGACCGTGCTGGGGGCGTGTGGCCCTTGGCTTCTCAGAAGTCCTGCTTGCGTCAATGCAACGCTCACGTCCTCGGGCATGCCGTGCGCCGGATCGGTCTCGCGGCGGGCCGGATCCCATAGATGATGCGCCAGGAATTTGAGTAACAACGCCTCAGGGGCCGGCCAGGGCAGGGGATTGGCCGTGGCCGCTTGGCACCATGCCTCGAGGTAAGCCAGATCCGAGGCGAGTGCGCGCATCGAGTTCTCGCCGATGCCTTCACGCGCCAGGTGACGCAGGGTTGCGACATCGTCGTCCGACAGGAGCTCAGCCAGGAATTCGCGGCGATCAAACGGCAGTACGGAATCCAGCGCGTCGAGCGCCTCGGCGCGGCGCGAAATGTCRGAGGCCGCGGGCTTTGTCAGAACTAGGCCCATGCYAGCGCCCAAATCACGGCTGTTGCAAATGTATCCGATATGATATATACRGATACACCAATTGGGATAGACACAAGGGTTATGGCATTCCATATCAAGAACCCCGAGACAGATTTGCTCGCTCGCAAGGTGGCGGCATTGCGAAGGAGCGGACTGACCGAGGCTGTCCACGCCGCGCTATTGCATGAACTTGAGCGCGAGCAGGGCAAACCCTCGTTGGTCGAGCTCGGCATTGAATTTGCGCGCGAGTTGCGGGCGCGCAGTAATCCGAAAAAGGGCCGGCCAGCCGACAAGGCGTTTCGTGACAGCCTGTACGAGGACGATTGATGTTTATCGATGCCTCGGCTTTGACTGCGCTTCTCGCTGACGAGAACGATGCCCGCGAACTCCTGGCACGGCTCACGCAGTCCAACACACGGCTTACTTCGCCGCTCGCGGTGTGGGAGGCGACGATCGCCGTTGCACGGGTGCTTGATCTCACCATTGCCGAGACCGCCGACGCCTTGGAGCGCTACCTTACGCTGATGGAGATTAAAGTGGTGGCGGTGCCGCCGGAGGCCGGCAGGATTGCGCTGGAGGCCTTCGATCGCTTTGGTAAGGGCCGCCATCCCGCCCGGCTGAATTTTGGCGACTGTTTTGCCTATGCCTGCGCTCGCCATTTTGCCCAGCCATTGATGTTTAAGGGTGCTGATTTTCCGCAGAGCGACATCGAGGCGGCCTGACATCCGGGGGCCCTTGCGCCGTTTCGGAACATTCGACGGCGTGCAGGGCAGGGCCATGTCGGCGTGCAGCCAACGGTCGGCCGATTTGCCTATAGCGCTCGATATCACCGCTACGCCCCGCATTTCCTGGCTCCAGTGAGCGATCAAGGCGCGGATTCTGGCCGATTTGCGCCGTGAAAACAATTACTATCGATAAGAGGTACTTATCGATAGTAATATAAGCTCGAAAGAGAGTCCCCTGTGGGTGAAGCCAATACCCAGATAGCTTCATCGACGCGAATCGGTTACCGAAAAATCAATGGCTTGGCAGGGCGGATGGGCCGTCGATCGCTCCAAAAATAAGGGGACCAGAAAAAGCATGATGGTCTGCTTGCGATTTCAACAACCCGACCGGTTCTCGCGATCCATGAGCTGGCGAGGGGCTGACGGGTACCTTGTGTCCGCTCATGCGCCTGACACCATAGGTGTGGCGCCGTCCTAAGGAGACCCTATGGTGCAAACAGCAGCGCCCATCGTCTGGTCATGCCGAAATATCCTCGCGCCGTTCCGCTGGGCGCCCGGCGCCATAGTGCGGGTCACACCCGATCTCTTCGAGCCCGAGCTGCGCGGCAAATTCCGCGATGACATCTTCGCCACCATGGCTTTGTGCCCCAATCTCCGCTTCGAGCTGCGCACCGCCCACCCACGCGCTTACCAGGAGTTTGTCCGAACCATTGCCGAGGACCAGACCGAATACTTCGCGTGGCGGATCTCGGCGGCAGCCATCCTGGGCAAGCTTGGGCGCGCGCATGAGGCAACCGGGCCGGGCCCGCAATGGCCCCTTCGGAACGTGGTGCTTGTCGATTAACGGAACCCAATACGCGATGACGATCCGGGATGGCGACCTGACAAAGACAATCCCGTGGCCCGAGCTCGCCGGGCCGCTGATCGCGGCCGAAGACGCCGTCGCCCGTCTCGACGAGCGCCTTGCCCGCTCGCCGGTGCGCGACGGTTTTGTTGAGCGGTTCCATTTCCACGATGCAGCCGCCACGCTGTGGCTCGACGGCGAGCTTATCGATGTCGAGGACCTGGTCCTGCATGACGCGCATATGGACATTCGCGCGCCCACGCATGAGCTCACTCGGGCGCACGCGGTCCTGCGCACGCGCCGGCAGGTTTTTGGCAACGCCGCCGACTGGGCGCTTGGCCGCGACGGATTGCGGCAGCTGACTGGTCGCGGCGGTGCAACGGTGGCGGCGAAAAGCAGCTGGGAAGGGGCGGGGGCCGTGGCGCCGGAGCAGGACCGCGTCGAACCAAGCGAGGCGGACGAGCCGGATCCGCTGACCGAGGAGTTCGCAGCCATCGATGCTGTGCTGGCGCGCTCGAGCGCGGTCCTCAAGGGCGCGGCTGCCGCGCAGCCGCCGCGCCCGCCAATGACGCAGGACCGGGATCCGTTGGTCTACGACCCGGACTGGGATGAGCCGGCCCGTCTCGACGATTGGCGCGCCGTGCTTGATTGCACCGGCGACCTGCCGCCGGTTCTCGCTGCTGCGCTGGTTTGGGACGCCTGGGAAGAGCTCAGCCCGCTGCAACATCAGCCGTGGCTTGGAACCCTACTGGTCGCGGCCTGTCTGCGCCAGCGTCGAAAAACCACGGCCCACCTTCTGGCCCTTAATGTCGGCTTGCGTGTCATCGGCCGCGAGCGCCGGCGCCATCGCCATCGGACGATGCGGCTGCTGGCGTTCCTCGATGCGGTTCGAGAAGCCGCCGCGCTCGGCCTGAAGGAACACGATCGATTGGCGCTCGCGCGGGAACAGATGCTGCGCCGGACCAGGGACAGGCGCGGCAACTCGAAGCTGCCGCGGCTCATTGACTTTGTGCTGACCCGGCCGCTGGTCTCGAGCGCGATGATCGAAAAGGAGCTCAGGGTCACGACACGTGGCGCGCTCAACCTTGTCGGCGAGCTTGGCCTGCGCGAGATCACCGGCAGGGGACGCTATCGTGCCTGGGGGATTTTATGATCTGCACGACGTCTGAGGCCGTCACGGTAGCGGTTCTACCCGGACGAGGCCGTCGAGCGTTATGGTCAGCACGGAATTGACGAGCACGTCCTGCGGACGCTCGACGCCCGTTGCGATGAGGTGCTCGATCACTAGGTCCATCAAACGCTGCGCTTCCGCGCGCGCGACCGACGGGAGGATGATCAGGCCAGGGTGAAGATCGACGGCGCTCGCGAGCTTTCGAAAATCGTCGGCGTTCTCGGTGACAATGATCCGGTCCTCTTCGATGGCACGCGCGAAGACGACGTGATCGGGATCGCGCAACCGGGAACGATCCCGCGGATGGATGGCGTCGTGCAGGCCCTCGTGGTTGAGATGCTGGCTCAGCGTCGGCGAGATGCACTCGTCGATGAAGAATCTCACGCAGCCGATCCCCGGCGGGGCTGCACCGGACGGCCGACCCGCGGGTGAGTTTGCGCATAAAGCACGGCCGCTTCGAAGGCCCGACGCGGTATATCGGGATAGTCTTCCAGGAGCGTCTCGATCGTGTCGCCGCAGATGAGGCGGCCATGGATCGCGCTGACGGTGAGCCGAGTACCCTTTATCACCGGACGCCCGCCTTGCACACCTTCGGCGCTCTCAATGAACGCATCGCGGTCGGCGGCGTAGCGCTCGGCGCGCTCGACCGCGTCTCGAGCCAAGGATCCAACATGCAGGACAACGGCAGGCGCCACTTCTATTTCCGCCGTCTTGAGGGCCGCCGGGGACATCGCCGACAGTTTGCGCGCAACGAGTTTCTTGTCGTTGACGGTCATGCGTCGGCCGAGCGATTTCGCAGCCGCGGCAACAGCAACAGCGTGCAGCGGCAGGAGCCGGCGATCGCCAGCCGTTCCGCGCCGCGCGCTGAACACCTTCTGCTCAAGTGCTTTCTCGATTACGGTCTTCGAGGTGGCGGCCAGCGCGGCGACTTCATTGGGGGTCAAAAGAGCGGGGCCCATAATTATCTCCTAGCCAGGAGCGAATTATGGCGATCCGCGCTGAAAAATTCAAGGCGATTGTGGCAGTGGTGCCGAGGCGACAGCATGCAGACGTTCAGAAGCGCGACCAAGCTCGGCACAGAAGGCATCGTCCTGATCTGAAGGGCATTGGGATCCTGGAAAAGCATGGCGGCGATGGAGCGCACGCTCGCAGGCTGTCAACCCTGGTGTGGCTACCTAGCGTCGCGCCGGATGGATTGCAGCCAAGATAGTCGTCGCCTTCGCACGGCCTTCGGCCTTTGCGCGCCAACCACCTGATTCAGACTCTGCTGCAATTCCGGCCCTTTTGGCGGCAGCCGGGAGGTTGGCAGAGGTAGAGGGTGGGCGGCTTGCGGCGGCGGGTGAGGGCCGGGAGAGAGGCTCCCGGCGCCCGTCGCGGAGCAAGTCCTATGACCCAGATGGAAATTCAGGCGCCTTCGCGCGTAGCGCGCAATGGCTACAAGGTCGATATCAGCCGCGGTGAGCACATTGGCCGTGTGTCGTCGGAATGGTTCAGTCGACCGGCCGACGAACGCTACCTTTCGCTCACCGATCTCAACAATTCGGTGAAACGCCGATCAGCACGAAGCAAGACACGGATCGTCGAAAGCGAAGCTATCCGTGTGGAAGCCTCTCGCGACAATCCCGAGCGGCTGACCTTGATGCTGCCCGATGTCCACGCGCCCGTTGCGCCGACCCACTGGAGTTTTGGTCAACTCGCCAGCCTCGTCGGCGCGCCGGCGACATATCTACGCCAGCTCCCGGCACCCCTCTCGGCCATCAACCTGCAATACGGCCTTTCCACGCACCGCGCCGAGCAGGTCAAGACGCTTGAAATCGAGAACGGTCGTCTTGAGCTTCGGGCAGTTACGGGGCCGGATTACGGCAGTT
>BFBZ01000019.1_pt7 | contig 11366 bp, 10 predicted proteins | sample 1888401 | NCBI WGS metagenome assembly BFBZ01 (sample SAMD00112614, study PRJDB3348) | symbiont metagenome | host: Chara braunii | reverse complement strand
CAGGGCTGCTCGATCGGCGCCGGGTGCCGCCAGGATTGCCAGACCTCGTTGAGGATCAGCAGTGCGGCGACAATAATGAGCACGCCCTCGAGGACAGCCGAAAAATAYTCGGCCTTGTGGTGGCCGAAGGGATGGTCCTGATCCGCCGGCTTGTAGCTGACYCGGATGGCCCAGAACGCGGCTGCCGAGGCGATGACATTGACGATCGATTCCAGCGCGTCCGAATAGAGCGCGACGGAGCCGGTGATATACCAGGCGACAAGCTTGAGCGCGAGCACGACGCAGGCGACGACGATCGACCAGAAGGCAAGGCTGGCGACCTTTTGCCGAGTCGCCGCCTTTGCGTCCTGGGTGGTCGTCATGGTCGCTGCGCTCATCCTTGCACGCCGCCCTAGAGCATGATGCCGAAAAGTGTGAAGCGGTTTTCGGGCGACATCATGCTCTATCTCCTTGATTTAGAGCCGGATTCAGATTTCAGGTCGATTCGACCTGAAATCATCCGGCTCTAGGCGGCCTTCTCCTTGGCCTTGCGCGGCAGATGCGCGACGATGTTCTCGATGATGCGCATGCCGGCATTGTGACCGAGCGTCATGATCGATTCCGGATGGAACTGCACCGCGGCGATCGGCTCCTTGCGGTGCTCGAAAGCCATGATGATGCCGTCCTCGGTCTCGGCGGTGACGACGAAATCATCGGGCAAGCGCACCGGATCGGCGAAGATCGAATGGTAGCGGCCGACAGTCACTTCCTTGGGCAGCCCCGAGAAGATGATGCCCGGCTTCGAGACGCGGATGCGCGAGGGCTTGCCATGCATCGGGATATGCAATTGGCGCAGCTCGCCGCCATAGGCTTCGGCAAGCGCCTGCAGGCCCAGGCAGACGCCGAACACCGGCAGGTCGCGGCTGCGCGCCTTCTTGATGGTGGCGGCGCAATCGAAATCCTTCGGCGTGCCGGGGCCGGGCGACAGCACCACGAGATCTGGCTTCAGCCTATCGAAGACCTCTTCCGGGACCGGCGAGCGGACGGTGGAGACATTGGCGCCGGTCTGGCGGAAGTAGTTGGCGAGCGTGTGGACGAAGGAATCTTCGTGATCGACCAGGAGGATGTTGACGCCGTCGCCGACGCGCGCGGTGGCGCGCTCGGTTCCGGTGGCGTTGCCGGTCTTGGCGTCGCGGATGGCGGATAGCATGGCGGATGCCTTCAGTTCGGTTTCGGCTTCTTCTTCCTCGGGAACGCTGTCGAAGAGGAGCGTTGCCCCGGCGCGCACTTCGGCGATACCGTCCTTGATGCGGATGGTGCGCAGCGTCAGGCCGGTGTTCATGTCGCCGTTGAAGTTCACCATGCCGATCGCCCCGCCATACCAGGCGCGCGGGCTCTTCTCGTTCTGCTCGATGAAACGCATGGCCCAGAGTTTTGGCGCGCCGGTGACGGTGACCGCCCAGGCGTGCGACAGGAACGCGTCGAAGGCGTCCATGCCTTCGCGCAGCCGCCCTTCGATGTGGTCGACGGTATGGATCAGCCGCGAATACATCTCGATCTGGCGGCGGCCGATGACGCGCACCGAGCCCGGCTCGCAGACGCGCGACTTGTCGTTGCGGTCGACGTCCGAGCACATGGTGAGCTCGGACTCGTCCTTCTTGGAGTTGAGCAGCTTGAGGATCTGCTCGCTGTCCGAAATGGCGTCGTCGCCGCGCTTGATCGTGCCGGAGATCGGGCAGGTCTCGACGCGGCGGCCGTTGACGCGCACGAACATTTCAGGCGAGGCGCCGATCAGATATTCGCCCTCGCCGAGATTGATGAAGAAGGAGTAGGGCGAGGGGTTGATAGACTTGAGCTTGCGGGAGATGTCGGCGGGCTGGGTCTCGCAGCGCTCATAGAACATCTGGCCGGGCACGACCTCGAACAGGTCGCCGCGCTTGAAGCTTTCCATGGCGCGACGGACCAGGGCAGCGTATTCGCCCGGCTCGTGGTCGCCGCGCGGCGGGATGCGGTCGGCGGTCTTGAACGGTTCGGCAACGGCCTCACGAGCCAAACCTTCCGTCGAAAAGCCCTCGCCGGAATAGTCGTAGCGGTCGGTCCAGGCCTTGGTCGAATAGTGATCGACGACCAGGATCTCGTCGGGCAGGAAGAGCACGAGGTCGCGCTGGCTTGCCTTGCGCTCGAGCTTGTGGTCGACCGGGTCGAACTGGAAGGCGAGGTCGTAGCCGAAGGCGCCGTAGAGGCCGAGATTGGCGTCCTCGGCGGTCTTGAACAGCGCGGTGATGGCGCGAAGCACGCTGAAGACGGACGGAACGCGGCTGCGCTCCTCCTCGGTGAAGACGCGGCCGGGCTTGGCGACGTCGAGGCGGATAAGTTTTGGCGACGTCTCGGCAATCGTCACTTCGCTCAGGGCGGCAAGCGTCTTGGCGATTACCGGCAGCAGCGCTTCGCCGCGCCTGTTCAGCGCCTCGACGCGCATGGCGCGGCCGCGCGCGGAAATCACCAGCGGTGGATCGATGATGGCCGTATCCCAGCGCGTATAGCGGCCCGGATATTCGTAATTCGAGGAAAACACCGCGCCGCGGCGGGAATTCAGCCCTTCGACATAAGCGTCGATCGCGCCYTCATAGGGCTTGTCATGGCGCTCGCGGGTRATCGTCACGCCGCCCGCGGTGACGAAGCGCTCGGCYCCGTTGTCCAGAACTGTCGTCGTCATTGCCGTCTCCATCAGCGTTTTGGGCAACGGACCCGGGAATGGCTTGAAAAAACAAATGGCCGCCCGGACATTCCGTTGCGGCCACCCTCTTTTTCACGCGCACGTGCACGAACAGGCCGCTGTCAGCGAGCCCACCACCAAACGGTCTTGTTCGAACGCATGTTCATGTCGACTCCCATAGCGGCGAATGGCCGGCCGCGCAACTGGGATTTCATGCGGACGGCGAGAGCGGAGGGACCTTTGTCGGATGCATATCGTTTTTCCCAGAACCGCTGGGCACTTTGGGGCGAAAATGCATCAATCCTCCAGCGTGCCGGAGCGCGCATCCTGGCTTCTGTTGTCGCCGGCGAGCTTCAACAGATCCTCGCCGGCGCGGATGATGCGGCGCGAGCGCCTGGTCAAGATGAGGCCCGCCTGAGGCGCGAAGACCTCGGTGCGGCCGCCCGCCTCGCCGGGCGCATGGACGATCGTCGCGAGCCTGTCGCCCTTGGCGACCCGATCGCCGGGCTTGACGTCGTAAAGGATCGCGCCGGCCTTTGGCGAGGGCATCATGTCGATGTTGTCGAGCGGAACCACGGCGCCGGTGAAGCTGCCGGGCCTGGTCAAGGTCGGATCGTGGACCACGCCGCGCGCCACCAGCAAGCGGTAGAGGCCTTCGGCGTCGGAAGCGGCCAGCTTGCCGTCGACATCGAGAATGCCTCGGTATTCGACCGTGGTGGCGACGCGGCGGTCAAGGCGCGCCACGCTCGCCGGCACGTTCTGGTAGGGCATGATCGCGGCGCCCTCGAAGGTGCCGTCGGTGTCCTCGCTCCACAGCACGACTGCATCGACGCCCATGGCGGCGGCGCAGTCGGCCATGGCCGGCCAAAGGCTCGTGTGGATGTAGAGATAGGCAAGGCCTTCGTCGTCGCAGTGCAGATCGAGCACGATGTCGTGGCCGAGCGACAACTGGACGAGACGCGTCTTCAGCCGCTGGTCGGCGCCGCCGAGGGTCGTGTCCGGCAGCAGCTTGACGTCGGGCGCGGCCAGCAGCGGGAAAGCCCGGTTGAAGTTGGTGCGGGTGCCGAGATGGAAGCGGCCCTGGTGTTCGCCGAAATGATACTGGGCGCGGCCGATCGGATTGGCCCAAGGCACGACGGTCACAGCGCCCCTGATACGGCCTTCGGCCTCAGCCTTTGCAAGCATCGGCATCAGCGCGTCGACGGCGACCACGCCCGGCAGTTCACCGGCATGGAGAGCGGCTTGCAGATAGGCCGACGGCGCCGCCTTGTCCATGCCCTCGAAGCGAAAGACCGGGAATTCGTAAGTGACACCTTCGCTGTCGCCAGCGATGCGTTCGATCGTCTTTTGCATGAACCGCCTCCAATGACAGGGGGCCACACATGCATGTTCGCGGCTGGGCTGTCGAGTGGTCCAGCCTGAGCGCGCCTGACAATCGGCCAATGATTCCCTGAAAGCCGAACCTAAGCCAAGGGCTTCAGCTCCTGGGCGATGGTCGGCAGAAGCTCCGAGACGTTGGGGTGGATGTGCATGGCACGCGCGAGCGTCGAGATCGGCGCCTTGGCATACATGAGGTCGAGCACGCAGTGGATCGCCTCGTCGCCGCCCGGCCCGAGCACCGAGCAGCCGAGGATCTCGCCGGTGTCGGCATCGGCCAGGATCTTCATGAAACCTTGCGTCTCGCCTTTTTCGACGGCGCGACCGACGCGGGTCATCGGCCGACTGCCGACCAGCGCCCGGCGGCCCGACTTGCGCACCGCGGCCTCGGTCATCCCGCAGCGRCCCAGTGGYGGATCGATGTAGAGCGCATAGGCCTCGACACGATCGCTCACCTTGCGCGGGTCGTTGTCGAGCAGATTGGCGGCGACGATCTCGTAGTCGTTGTAGGACGTATGCGTGAAGGCGCCCTTGCCGTTGCAGTCGCCCATCGCCCATATGCCCGGTACGCTGGTGCGCAACTGGTCGTCGACGACGATGAAGCCGCGCTGGTCGACCTCCACGCCGGCCTTGTCCAGGCCGAGGTCGTCGGTGTTGGGGACGCGCCCGAGCGCCAATAGAACATGCGAGCCGACTATAGGCGGTTTGTCAGCGGAGAAGGCGACGGCGATGTCCGTCCCATGCCTTGCGAAGCTTATGTCGCCGATGCCGACATGAACGGTGATGCCTTCGTTTTCGAGGATGGACAGGATAGCGGCCGAGACATCCTCGTCCTCGCGGCTGGTCAGCCGCGGCGCCTTCTCGATCACCGTGACCTCCGAGCCGAAGCGGCGGAAAATCTGCGCGAATTCGAGCGCGATGTAGCTGCCGCCAACGACGATCAGATGGCTGGGCAGCACATCGAGGTCCATCATCGAGGAATTGGTAAGGTACGGGACGTCCTTGACGCCGGGCAGGTCGGGCACGGAGGCCCGGCCGCCGGTGTTCAGGAAGATTTTCGGCGCGGTCAGAAGATCGCCGCCGACGCGCACGGTGCTGGCGGTCTCGAAGCGCGCGTGGCCGCGATAAAGGGTGCAGCCCTTCATGCCGGCGATCCATTTTTCGAGATTGCCGCGGGCGTCGTTCGTCACCTTGTCCTTGCGCGCCTTGATCCTTTTGTAGTCGACCCCGACGGGGCCGGAGAGCGCAACGCCATAGTCGGCCGCGCGTCGCGCCAGATGTGCGGCGTAGGCGCTCGCCACCATCGCCTTGGTCGGCATGCAGCCCGTGTTGACGCAGGTGCCGCCGATGAACTTGCGCTCGATCAGCGCGACGCTCATGCCGGCGGCCTCGAGCCGCCCGGCCAGCGGGGAGCCGGCCTGGCCGGCGCCTATGACGATGGCGTCGAACGCTTTCGCGCTCATGCAACAGCAGCCACGACAAGCAGGCCGCCGATGATTGCCACCGCGTCCTCGATGAAGGCCGCTGGCGGATCCTTGCCGAAGGCGGCAGCCAGCCTCGAACGGACTTCCGCGCCGCCGAGCGTGCCGATGACCGCGCCGATTGCGCCGGCGATCAGGCCGCCGACGGTGGAGCCGGCCGTCGCGCCTATCACCGCGCCGCAGAAGGCGCCGACGACGATGCGCGCGCCGAATTGCTGCGGCACCTTGCGGCTCGGCGTCGACGGCAATTGATCGGTGATGAGTTCGACGATGCCGAAGATGGTGAATAGGCCGACGGTGATCCAGTGGCCGACGAAGCTTGCCCAACTGTTGGCGACTGGCACCCAGCCGAGCCAGGCGCCCCAGGCGGTGACGGCAAGCGCCGTTCCGGCGCGCAGGCCGGCGACGACACCAATCAGCAGTGCAAGAAGGTAAAGCATCGCAACCCCTCCATCACGAAAACCCCGCAGACCAAGGTAGCATAGGCTAAATACTTGGCCACGGTCTTTTCCGGCGGGGCCGCTTGTGCTTTGGCAACAAGCAGTATGGGAGGCGCGGCGATGACGACAAGCGAACGCGGGAAGATGGCGGCGGGGGAGTGGTACACCTGCATCGACCCGGAGCTGGAAGCGCTGCGCGTTACGGCGCGCGATGCGGCGTTCGAGCATAACCGGCTGCCGCCCCGGCAGCGCGGCGACATCGCTCCGGCCTTGCACGCGTTGCTCGGGAGCGTCGGCGAGGGCGCGCGCATCGAGGCGCCATTCCACTGCGCCTATGGTTTCAACCTGTTCCTCGGTGACGGCTGCTTCCTCAATGCCTTCTGCACCATCCTCGACACGGCGCCGGTGCGCATCGGCAAGGGAACGCTGCTTGGGCCGAATGTTCAGATCTACTGTGCCGAGCATCATCGGACAGCCGCCGGCCGGCGCGCCGGGCTTGAGATCGCAAAGCCGGTTGCGATCGGCGACAATGCGTGGATCGGCGGCGGCGCAATCATCCTCGCCGGGGTCAGCATAGGCGAGGGCGCCATCGTCGGCGCGGGTGCGGTGGTGACTCGCGACGTGCCGGCTAACGCGACCGTGGTCGGGAACCCGGCGCGGCCGGTCAGGCGCGGTTGAACACGGCCTGGGCGCCCCGTGAGAACTCGCGCCGGTACTGCATCGGTGACGTCTTCAGCCGGGCGGCAAAATGCTGGCGCAGCGATGTGGCGCTGCCGAAGCCGGCTTCGAAGGCCACGGTATCCATCGATTTCTCCGTCTGCTCCAGCAGCAGCTGCGCCAGCGCGATGCGCTGGTCGGCCAGCCAGTCGCCGAAGCTGGTGCCGACCGACTTCTGAAAACGGCGGGTGAAGGTACGGCGGGTGAGGCCTGCCTTCTCGGCGACCGAGTCGAGGCTGTGCGCCTCGCCCGGCGTCGCCCGCACTTTGTCCAGAGCCTGCGCGAACCGGTCGGTGGCTGGCGTCGGTGCGAGCGGCCGCTCGATGAACTGCGCCTGTCCGCCTTGCCGGTGCGGCGATAGCACGACGTGCCGGGCGAGCCGCAGTGCTGCTTCGGCGCCGTAGCGTGCGCGCACGATGTGCAGGCAGCAGTCGAGCCCGGCCGCGACACCTGCGGAAGTGACGACGTCGCCGCCGTCAACATAGAGAACGTCGGCGTCGACGGTGATATCAGGGTGAAGCGCCCGCAACCGGTCTGTATAGGCCCAATGCGTCGTCGCCTTGCGGCCCGCGAGAAGCCCAGCGGCAGCAATCGCGAAGGTGCCGAGGCACAAGCCCACGATCAACGCCCCGCGCTTGTGCGCGCCCAGAAGCGCCTGCTTGATTGGCTCGGCCAGCGGCGCGTCGAGATCCTTCCAGCTGGGAACGATGATGATATCGGCGGCATCGAGCGCCGTGAGATCGTACGGGACCGAAATGCTCAAGCCGGCATCGGTATGAATCGGCCCCTGTTCGGCCGCGCAGACGCGGAAGTCGAAGCGCGGCAAGCCAAGCTTCGTGCGGTCGGCGCCGAACACCAGGCACGGTACTGAGAGATGGAACGGGCTGATGCCGTCGAAGGCGACGACAGCGATGATCGGATCGTGCATATGGCACCCATCGGTTTAATGAATTGTCCCKATTCTTTCGAATAATGTCAATCGGGCCAGTTTTATACCTGCGGATGTTCGGCCTAGTTTGGTGTCATCAACCCGGTCGAAAGGAACCTGCCATGTCAGCACCAGCCAACCAGCCGCGCCGCGCGCTTGTCGTCGTCGATGTCCAGAACGACTACAATGGCGGCAACCTCGCCATCCAGTATCCGCCTTTCGCCGATTCCGTCGCCAATGTGGCACGGGCTATGGACGCCGCCGCGGCGGCCGGCATCAAGATCGTGGTCGTCAAGCAGATGGCGCCGGAGACCTCGCCGATCTTCGCCAAGGGCAGCCATGGCGGCGAATTGCGTCCCGAAATCGCCAGGCGCGCCCGCGATCATTACGTCGAAAAGCTGTTGCCCTCCGCATTTACCGGCACCGATCTCGAGGACTGGCTGCGCGCCAACCACATCGATACGATCGCGGTCGTCGGATACATGACCCACAACTGCGACCTCTCGACCATCGTCCATGCGGTGCACATGGGCTTTGCGGTCGAGTTCCTTTCGGATGCCAGCGGCTCGGTGCCCTATGCCAACAGCGCCGGCYATGCGTCGGCCGAGGACATTCATCGGGTGGTGAGCATCATCCTGCAGTCGCGTTTCGCCGCCGTGCTGAAGACCGGTGAGTGGATCGATTGCCTGAAGACCGGCACTCTGCCGGAGCGGGATACGATCTACGCATCGAACCAGCGGGCGTTGAAGCGCAACGCGGCCTGAAAAGCAAAAAGGGCGCCGCAGCGACGCGGCGCCCTCCATCGCTCAGATCAGTCGATCTTAGAACAGGCCTTCGATCTGGCCCTGCTCGTTGAGGACGATCTTTTCCGAGGACGGAGCCTTTGGCAGGCCCGGCATGGTCATGATCTCGCCGCAGATGATGACGACGAAGCCGGCGCCGGCCGAAAGCCTCACCTCGCGCACCGGCACGGTGTGGCCGGTCGGCGCGCCGCGCAGGTTCGGGTCGGTCGAGAAGGAGTACTGGGTCTTGGCCATGCASACCGGCAGATTKCCGTAGCCGGCCTGCTCCCAGGCGTGCAACTGGTCGCGCACCGACTTGTCGGCGATCGCCTCCGAGCCGCGATAGATGCGCTGGACGATGGTGTTGACCTTGTCGAACAGCGGCATGGCGTCGGGATAGAGCGGGGCGAACTGCGAGGCGCCGGATTCGGCCAGCGCCACCACCTTTTTGGCGAGGTCCTCGATGCCGGCCGAGCCGTTGGCCCAGTGCTTGCACAGGATCGCTTCCTCGCCCATCGAGGCGACATAGTCCTTCATCGCCTGGATCTCGGCATCGGTGTCGGAATAGAAGTGGTTGATGGCCACCACCGCCGGCACGCCGAACTGGCGGATGTTCTCGATGTGGCGGCCGAGATTGGCGCAGCCCTTCTTGACCGCCTCGATGTTCTCCTTGCCGAGGTCTTCCTTCTTGACGCCGCCATTCATCTTCATGGCACGCACCGTGGCGACGATGACGGCCGCCGCCGGCTTGAGGCCGGCCTTGCGGCACTTGATGTCGAAGAACTTCTCGGCGCCGAGGTCGGCGCCGAAGCCGGCTTCGGTGACGACGTAATCGGCAAGCTTCAGCGCCGTCGTGGTGGCGACGACCGAGTTGCAGCCATGCGCGATGTTGGCGAAGGGGCCGCCATGCACGAAGGCGGGGTTGTTCTCCAGCGTCTGCACGAGGTTGGGCTGCATGGCGTCCTTCAAGAGCACGGCCATGGCGCCGTCGGCCTTGAGGTCGCGGGCATAGACCGGCGACTTGTCGCGGCGRTAGGCGACGATGATGTCGCCGAGGCGCTTCTCGAGGTCCTTGAGGTCGGTGGCAAGGCACAGGATCGCCATGACTTCCGAGGCCACGGTGATGTCGAAGCCGGCCTCGCGCGGAAAACCGTTGGCGACGCCGCCGAGCGAGCAGATGATTTCGCGCAGCGCCCGGTCGTTCATGTCCATGACGCGGCGCCACACGACGCGGCGGGTGTCGATGCCGAGCTCGTTGCCCCAGTAGATGTGGTTGTCGATCAGCGCCGACAGCAGGTTGTGSGCGGTGGTGATGGCGTGGAAGTCGCCGGTGAAGTGGAGGTTCATGTCCTCCATCGGCACCACCTGCGCGTAGCCGCCGCCGGCGGCGCCGCCCTTCATGCCGAAATTCGGGCCGAGCGAGGCTTCGCGGATGCACACGATTGCCTTCTTGCCGATGCGGTTCAAACCGTCGCCGAGGCCGACCGTGGTGGTCGTCTTGCCTTCCCCGGCGGGCGTCGGGTTGATGGCGGTGACCAGGATCAGCCTGCCGTCCTTGTTGCCCTTCACCGATTTGATGAAGTCGGCCGAGACCTTCGCCTTGTCGTGGCCATAGGGCAGCAGGTGTTCGCTCGGGATGCCGATCTTGGCGCCGATCTCCTGGATCTGTTTCTTTTTGGCGGCGCGCGCGATCTCGATGTCGGACTTCACTTCGGCCATGACGGCTTTCCTCTGGATTGGTCGTTGGAAGGGAGGGGTTCGATCATTCGTGCATGTTGGAAATGTCACGCGGACGCAAGGGCATATTCTAACCCTGTCGCTGTCGCGGCGTCAATTTTCATGCAACTATGTTTCCTAACAAGAAAGTATGTTGCTGTTTCYCGGTCGACCTTAAAAGGGTCTTTGCGCCCGGTCGTTGCGGCGTATAGAAGCCAGAGCGCATATCGTTCCGCCGTCTCAAAACAGCCGCGCAATACGCGAAAAGCGACAGACGCGACGGCGCAAATCCACCATTGCCCGCCAGCCTCACTGGGTCAGCACGTTGCTGATTTCGACCATGTTGGAGCGCACGCGCAGGATGTAGAAGCCCATGGTCGTCAGGTGCGTGGGCAGCAGCCAGCCGTCCTCGCGGCCATTGGCGATGATGAAGGGCTGGATGCGCAAGGCCGAGACGAATTGCGCGTCCATCGTGTCCCACAGGTTCTGCAGGTGCTTTTCCTTGATCACACCCTCGAAGTCGGCCTCGGAGGCTTTCATGAGGCCGTAATAGGCGTAGAGCTGGCCATAGGCGAACCAGAAACGGTCGTCGGCGCGGAAGTCGAACCAGCCGGCGTTGTGGTTTTCGGCACGCTCCTTCAAGATGGCGGACGTCGACCCGATGTCGCTGGTGATGCGGTCGAGATACTGCTTCAGATTGTCGGCTCGGGCATCGAACGTCGTCTGGCATGCAGCCAGCCGGGCGTTGAAGGAACGCAGCTTACGGACGGCGTTGCGGTAGTAGCTAGGCGTCGGTGTTTTCGGGCCGAACGGGTTCAGGCCGAAATACCAGGTGTATTCGTCGAACTGCAAATTGCCGCGGGCATCCTGGAGATCGGAATCGATTTGCGAGGTGGTGCGGACCCGACCGAGATTGTCGGCAAGCTCGGTTGCGGTGCGACGCACCGCCTGGTTGATGCCGCGCTGGAAGGAAGCCTTGTTGTCCATCCAAGGCGTGTCGTCCCAGTTGATGCCGAACAAGCCGAGCTTGTAGAGGATCATCGAGGAGACCCAGGCATTCTGGTTGACGTTGAAGTCGGTGAGATCGGCGGCCACCTGGGCGATCGCCGAGTTGCCGCAGGTCTTGTCGGTGCCGGTGCCGGCCGCGACCTGCTCGCCGGCGGAAATGTTGCGCTTTTCGAAGGTGTATTTGTCGACGTAGTTGGGGTCGAAATTGTTCCACCACTGGGT
>BFBZ01000022.1_pt295 | contig 11372 bp, 14 predicted proteins | sample 1888401 | NCBI WGS metagenome assembly BFBZ01 (sample SAMD00112614, study PRJDB3348) | symbiont metagenome | host: Chara braunii | reverse complement strand
TGGGCGGCAGCTATATCCGCGCCGCAACGCAGTGCCAAGATAAGGATTGGATGGGAAAGAGGCGCGAAAACAGGCCCAGACATGCCAACGACCACGAACGACACGGCGCGCGTACATCCGGCGCAGCCAAATCATCTCGTGGTCGTCCCAGCGATGGAGCCTGGGGGAGCTGCAACATCGCCGTTAAGACCCATATGGGGACTGAAATCCGATATGCAAGCCTCCCGGGTCGCAAGCCGAGATCCCGCAGGATGCGCCGGCGAGCCATCCATTTTCCGCTTGCCCGGCGCCAAAACTGTTCCTAGTTTGTTCGCCGCAAGGAAAGAGGTTCGAGCGTGACAAAAGCCCCCAAGACTGCGACCGCGACCAAGGTAACTCCCAAGACCGCGGCCAAGAAAGCCGGACGTATCCTGCTCGGCATCGGCGGCTGGACCTTCGAGCCCTGGCGCGGCGTGTTCTATCCGGACAAGCTGCCGCAGGCGAAGGAACTCAACTACGCTGCAAGCCAGCTGACTTCGATCGAGGTCAACGGCACCTATTACGGCTCGCAAAAACCCGAGACCTTCCGCAAATGGGCGAGCGAAGTGCCTGACGGGTTCGTGTTCTCGCTGAAGGCATCGCGCTTCACCACCAACCGCAAGGTGCTGGCGGAGGCCGGCGACTCCATCAAGCGGTTCTACGACCAGGGCATCAGTGAACTTCGGGACCGGCTGGGACCGGTGCTATGGCAGTTCGCGCCGACCAAGAAATTCGACGAGGCCGATTTCGGGAAGTTCCTGGAGCTGCTGCCGCGCGAATACGACGGATTGAGCCTGCGCCACGTGGTCGAAGTCCGGCACGACAGCTTCAAGACCCCCGCCTTCATCGCACTGCTGCGCCAGTTCGGCATCCCGGTGGTGTTCTCAGAACACAACACTTATCCGGCCATTGCGGACGTGGTCGGCGACTTTGTCTATGCGCGGCTGCAGAAGGGCAACGACGACATCAAGACCTGTTATCCGCCGAAGGCGCTCGATGCCTGGGCCGCGCGGCTGAAGCTGTGGGCCGAGGGCAGCGAACCGGACGACCTGCCGAAGGTCGACACCAAGGCTCCGAAGAAAGAGCCGCGCGACGTGTTTGCCTATGTCATCCACGAGGGCAAGATTCGCGCACCCGCCGGCGCCATGGAATTGATCGCGCGGGTCAAATAGACGGCATCCAGGAAGCATCGGGTTCGAGATGGCAAAGGCGAAAATGGCGAAAGCGAAAAAGCTCTTCACCATCGGCTACGAACAGACCCCGGCCAAGGCGGTGCTCGACGAATTGCAGCAGGCGGGCGTCAAACTCCTGGTCGATGTGCGCGCCGTCGCAGCCTCGCGCCGCCCGGGCTTTTCAAAAAACCAGCTCGCCGCCGGGCTCGACGAACGCGGCATCGCCTATCTGCACCTGCGCGGGCTCGGCACGCCGAAGGACGGCCGGGAGGCCGCACGCAGCGGCGACGTCAAGACGATGTCCAGGATCTACCACGCCCACCTCAAGACACCGCAGGCCAGGGAGGAGATGGACGAGCTCGCGACACTGATCCGCACCGCCGGCCCGATCTGCATCCTCTGCTACGAGCGCGACCATCAGCACTGCCACCGCAAGTTCATTGCCGAGATCATTAGAGAGCGCGAGGACGTGGCGATCGAAAATCTAGCTGCACCGGTGATGTGACGCCCCTCAGCGGCGCGACTGTTCGTAGCCCGGATGAGCGGAGCGACATCCGGGATTGAGACCGGTGCGCTTGCCCCGGATATCGCTCCGCTCATCCGGGCTACCGACCACATGCGACATCGCCCCTCACGACCGGCCATCACCCCAATTGCCAGATCGCCATCGGGTGATCGTAGCCACGGATCGCGACATCGCCAAGCGGGCGGGCATCCGCGGCGGCTTGTCCGAGCGTATCGCGCACCACAGCAGAGATCAGGAACTGCGAATTGAATTGCTTGTTGAGGGATTCGATCCGCGCGGCGAGATTCACGGTGTCGCCGATCACGGTGTATTCCTTGCGGCGCGGCGAGCCGATGTTGCCGGCAACCACTTCGCCGAAATGCAGCCCGATGCCGATCCGCAGCGGCCAGGCACTCGCCTTGTTGTTCTGCTCCATCGCGATCAGCATTTCGCGGGCCGCGTCGACCGCTTGCCGGGTGGCATTTTCAGCCTCCAGCGGCGCGCCGAACAGGGCCAGGAAGCCATCGCCAAGAAACTTGTTCACGATGCCACCGTGGCGATCGAGAATGTCGACCAGCACCGCAAAGGCGCCGTCCAGGCGGTCCACAACCTCCTGAGGCGTGCGGGCCTTCGCTGCGGCCGTGAAGCTGCGGAAATCCACGAACATCACGGCGACACGACGGATGTCACTGCGCGCCAGCGTTCCTTCCGCCAGCAGGCGCTCGACCACTTGCGGCGAGACGTGCTGTCCGAACAGATTGGTGACCCGGTCGCGGGCGGTGACGGCGGCGATGCTGGTCTCGAACTGATGGCGAACCAGCAGGCCGACGGCGCCGGCGAGCAGCCCGCCGATGAAGATGATCAGACTGCGCAACAGGTGATAGATCGGGTCCGGCGCTCCGTCGGGGTGATACCACATCGCCATGGCGAACAGTTCGACGGCCGCAACCAGGCCCGTGAATGTCGACAGCCAGAAATCCATTCGCAGGGTCGAAAGAATGATGAAGATGAAATAGGTCAGCGGCACGACGAAGCCGAGCGCCGCCACCGAGCCCATACTGTTGATATGGAGGGCCAGCGCCGCCGTCGGGATGCTGGTTTCGATCAGGGCGTTGGCATAACGGCGAATCATCGGCAGGTCGCGATCGAGCGCGATCTGCCGCTTGATCAGGGCATGCACCACCAGCTCGAAGATCAGGAAAGGGCCGAGAACGATGACCAGATCGCTGGTCGTCAAGCTGCCGTGCCAGAGTTTCTCGATCTGCTCGGGCACGATGAGATAGGCCGACCAGAGAATCGTGCCGAGGATCGCCGTGGTCGCGATCAGGGCCTTGATCCGCACCAGTTCGGTCCTGAGGATCGCGCGCGTCAGTTCGTGCCGGAACTCCTCCGAGACCGCGGGCTGGCTCTCACCTGTCCCGCTCCCGGCCCGGCTCCACGGCCACCGCATGATCCCCTCCTCCCGGCGCGGCCAGAGTTCGCCTCAGAACTTGCCATATCTGAGATAAGCCTGCTGCGGATCCATGCCTTCGAGAATCGCCTTGCGGATCAGGCTCTCGGTGCCGATCGCCTGTTCGGACGCCGCGATCACGTCCTCGACACGCGAGGCCGGCACGCGAATGAGTCCGTCACGGTCGCCGACCATGTAGTCGCCGGGCGCGATCACGACATCACCGATCTTGATTTCGACATTGGAGGCCGCCGGCAGCCAGTAGCCAACGATGTCGCGCGGTGTGAAGCCCCGACACCAGGTCTGGAAGCCGAGCGCCAGCAGGAAATTCACGTCACGGACGAAGCCGTCGGCCACGCAGCCGCGGATGCCCTTGTTCTTGAGCGTTTCCGCCGACAGCTCGCCCATGTGGGCCACCACGCGATCGTTCGGCTGCGACACCCAGATCGATCCGGCCGGCGCCTTCGACAAAAGGCCGGTCCAGGCCAGCAGCGTCTCGTGCGGGTCGGCCTTGGCGTCGACCTTGCCCAGAATGGTGAACGCCGGCCCCGCCATCGCCCTCTCCGGCATGATCGGGCGCAGTTCGGCGGGCAGCGTGAAATCACGCAGGCCCATGGCGCGCATCACGTCGTGCACGACGCCCGTGTAGCAGTTCTCCAGCCGCTCGGTGATCGATGTCATGAATCTGTTGCCTCCCATTTTGGCGAGCATGCCATCCGCAGGTGGGGACGTTCAAGCGTCTCGAAGACTTGCTGATGCAGCGGCCGATTCAATCCAGCGTCCGGCGGAAACGTGTCACGGCGATCGTCATCGCCAGCAGCATCAGTCCGAACAGGGCAATGGCGTCATATTGCAGATTGTGCAGGGTCGATCCCTTCAGCATGATCGAGCGTACGATGCGGATGAAATGGGTCAATGGCAGGCCTTCCCCGACCCACTGCGCCCACGTCGGCATGCCGGCGAATGGAAACATGAAGCCCGACAGCAGAATGTTCGGCAGAAAGAACATCATCGACATCTGCATGGCCTGCAGCTGGTTCTGCGCGATGGTCGAGAACGTGTAGCCGATCGCCAGGTTGGCGGCGATGAACAGCGTGCTCAGGCCGGCGAGCAGAGCGAGGCTGCCGTAGATCGGCACGCCGAACAGCAGCACGCCGATCCCGATGATTAGCGCCGCCTGGACGAAACCGACGATGACATAGGGGATGATCTTGCCCAGCATGACCTCGACCGGCGTGATCGGCATCGACAGCAGGCTCTCCATGGTGCCCCGCTCGATTTCCCGGGTCACCGACAGCGCCGTGAAGATCAGCATGGTCATGGTGAGAATGGTGCCGACCAGGCCCGGCACGATGTTGAGCGACGACGATGCCGCCGGATTGTAGCGTGCATGGGCACGGATCTCGAACGGCGGGTTGCCGGGATCGCCGGCAATACGATCGTGTTCCAGCGCGGTCTGTGCCAGCTGCCCCAGCGCGCCCAACGCTGCACTGGACGCCACCGGATCGGTCGCATCAGCCGCGACCAGCAGCGCGGGCTTGTCGCCGCGCCGCACCGCGCGCTCGAAGTCACGGGGAATCTCCACGCCGAACAGCACCTTGCCCGATTGCAGGAGATCGTCGAACTCCGCGACGGTCCGCACACGATAGGTGAAGCGGAAATACGCGGTATTTTCCATCGCCTTGAGCACCGAGCGCGCGAGATCGCTGTCTTCCTGCATCAACACGGCGCTGGGCAAATTATGCGGCGTGGTATTGATGGCGTACCCAAACAGCAGCAGCTGCATCACCGGCAGCATCACGATCATCGCGAACGACACCCGGTCGCGCTTGAGCTGGATGAACTCCTTGATCAGCATCGCCCAGGTCCGGATCAAGCCGCTCCGCATGCCCCGGTTCCCGGATGCGCGTGCATGACGATCGGCGGTGTTGTCCGTGCTCATTGGAAATTATCCCGAAAAATTATCCTGAAAAATTATCTTTGGAGCGCCCCATCAGTTCGATGAACACGTCTTCCAGCGACGGTTCTGTCTTTTGCCAGGTCAGGCCGCCCTGCGCGCGATAGGGCGCAATTGTCGCTTCCAGCGCCGCCGCATCGCGGCCGGAGACGTGCAGGCTGGTGCCGAACGGCGCCACCATGTCGATTCCCGGCTTGCCGGCGAGCGCGGTCGACAGGCCGTTCAGCTCGGCCCCGGTGACGGTGTAGGTGGTCAGCGCGGATTTCGCGATCACCTCTTCCACGGTGCCGTGCGCAAGCAGATGCCCATAGGCGATGTAGGCGATCTCATGGCAGCGCTCAGCCTCATCCATGTAATGGGTCGAGACCAGCACGGTGAGCCCCTCGGCAGCGAGTGCATGGATCTCGTTCCAGAACTCGCGGCGCGCCTTCGGGTCGACGCCGGCTGTCGGCTCATCCAGCAACAGCAAATCCGGGCCCGGCAATGTGCAGGCGCCGAGTGCAAGCCGCTGCTTCCAGCCACCGGACAGTTCCCCCGCGAGTTGCTCCTCGCGACCGCTCAAACCGAGCCGCTTGATCATCTCGCGTGCCGCCCCGCGTGGATCAGGCATGCCGTAGAGGCGCGCGACGAACTCCAGGTTCTCACGCACGGACAAATCCTGATACAGGCTGAAGCGCTGCGTCATGTAGCCGACGCGCAGCTTGATCTTGTCCGCGTCGCGGCGGATATCGTAGCCGAGGCAGGTGCCCTCGCCGCTGTCCGGCGTCAGCAGGCCGCACAGCATGCGGATGGTGGTGGTCTTGCCTGAACCGTTCGGCCCGAGGAAGCCGTAGATTGACCCGCGCCGAACCTGCATCGACAGGTCCTGCACCACCGCACGTCCATTGAAGGACTTCGACAGGCCCTTCACCTCGATCGCAATCTCCGGCCCGGCCGGCGCGGGCAAAGAAGGCGCGATCTGGCTGACGCCGGTCATGACGCGCCTACCGGTTCTTCACGATGGGATAGACGTCGACCGGCTGGCCGACACGCAGGGCGGTCGGCTTCCCGGGCCGCGCCTGGATCAGATAGACCAGCTTGGAGCGCTCCTCCATGCTGTAGATCACCGGCGGGGTGTATTCCGCTGTGGTTGCGATGAAGTAGATTTTCGCGGAGAGATCGGCGGCACAGCCGTCGCAGTTGATCCGCACGTCATCGCCAAGCGCAAACGAGGGCAACGCCGTCTCCGGCACGAAGAAGCGGATTTTCATGTTGCCCGGCGGCATGATCGACAGCACCGGCCGCTGCGCGCCGACCATCTCGCCTTCGCGGAAATAGATCTGCTGGATCGAGCCCGCGATGGGCGCGAAGCCGTTGCGCCGCGCCAGGCGGGTCTGCGAGCTGTTGACCTTCGCCTCCGCCACCCGCAGCGTCGACACTGCGGAATCCAGACTGGCCTGAGTGCCGGAGCCTGTCCGGCTCAGTGATTGGGCACGATCGAAGGTCTGCTGGGCGTTCGCCAGCGTGGCGTTGGCCTGGTTGAGATCGGCCTGCTGCAGATCGTCGTCGAGGGAGAACAGCGGCGTTCCGACCTTGACCTCGTCACCCTCGCGCACGTTCTGCTTGGTCACCCGGCCGGCTTCGTCGGGACTGACAAAAATCATGTCGGCCTCGACCCAGCCCTGATAGCTGGTCTGCTTCTTCTCGTTGCAGCCGGCCAATGCCAGGCCAAGCAAGAGCGCGCAGGCAATTTGCGCAAGCTGCCGTGACGGCCTCATTCCGTCCTCCGTGGTCCGAAAATCAGATCAATATGAACTCGGAGCATCGCCACCGCGTCGAGCGGGGCATAGGCGCCGAACAAGCCCTGCCAGACGATCGCGACCATTGCCGGTGCGACCACGATCTGCGGAAAACGGACGAGCTCCGCGTTGCGGATTTCGCCGCGCGCGATGCCGTATTCGATCATCCCGCTCATGGCGGCGATGCCGCGCTCCACCACCTCGCGATAGTAGAACTCCGACAGCGAGGGGAATCGCGCACCTTCGGATATGACCAGCCGCACGATGTCGCCGCGCTTGGTGCCGGCGATCTCGTGCGCAAAAGTCTCGGCGAAGGTCTCCACCATTGCGCGGGCCGAGCCTCCCGCCTGAAGCGGACTCGCGAGCTTCCCGATCAGCGGCACCAGCGCCGTGCGCACCAGTTCCTGAAACAGCGCCTCCTTGTCGGCGAAGTGCAGATAGATCGTGCCCTTGGCCACACCGGCCCGCGCGGCGACGTCGTCGAGCCGCGCTGCCGCAAACCCCTTCGCGACGAATTCATCGAGAGCGCCCGCAAGAATCGCCTCGCGTCGTTCCAGCGCGCGTACGCTTCGCTTCGATGCGGCCTCACGCGCGGATCTCTTCGTTTCTCCTGCTGCGGGCTTCGGCATGTCGCTCCGATCCTGAACTGCTGCACTTGATTATGACTGACTAGTCAGTCATAATCAAGAACAAACCAGCGCGCGGCGCCCCGAATGCGCGAACGATCAAAATATTGATGCTATTTCAAACCCTTGCGCGGCCGCGCCCGATCAACCGCGGGCGTCGCAGGCCCAGGCCCGGATCACGCATTCTTTGCCACCGTACTGGTAGCAGAACTTGGTCGCGGCGTTCAGTGCGGTCGAGATGCGCGGGGCCACGGCCTGGCCGTAGGCGCCGCAAGGATTTTTCATATCGACGGACAGCGCCGCGCAGGACCGGCGCATGGTGACAGTCGAGCACTCGCCCTTGCACTGCTTGCGGGCGGCAGCGATCGCGGCGTCCTGTTTCGGATAGTCGTAGGCTTGGCCATAGGCGCCGCATTTGCCGATGGCGAGTGCGCCGGCGGCCGAAGCCGACGATATGGATGAGCCGAACATTGCAATGATGGCAACGGCAACAGTCAGCCGACGGCACAAGGCTGCCGAACGCCAGGCAAACGAAAACACGGAGATCCCCTCCCCCGAGGCCAATACAAGGGAACGTTACCGCCGAGGTCGTTTCAACTTGGTGAACAGGAGGCAAACGAACGCGGTTAACTGCCGGGGGCCGGCCGGGACGTCTCACGCATGTTCAGCAATCGATTCCGCACTCGCGACGGCACGGTCGTCCCGGAGCACGGCCTGCATTTGCGTCACATCGCGTTTTGGCGGCGCGCCGAACATGCGGGCATACTCGCGGCTGAACTGCGATGGACTTTCATAACCAACCTCGAAGGATGCCGCCTCGACGTTGACAGCACTTGAAATCATCAGCCGGCGCGCCTCCAGAAGACGGAGCTGCTTCTGATACTGCAGCGGCGTCAATGACGTCAGCGTCTTGAACTGGCGGTGAAAGGCCGAAGGACTCATCTGCGCGATCACAGCCAGTTCCTCGATCCGAACCGCCTCCCTGAAGCGGCTTCGCAAGCTGTGCATGGCGCTTATCACCCGCTGCGATGGGCTGTTCGCCAAGGCCATTCTGGCGACATCTCCACCATGGGGGCCGGTCAGCAGCCAATAGCAAATCTCGCGCATGATCACCGGGTAGAGCGTCGGAATAGCCTTCGGAGTCTCGAGCAGGCGGACCAGGCGCAGCGCGCAATCGGCCAGCGGACCCTGGAAATCCGTCACGAAGACACCGCGGCCGGGCTCCGCGCTCGCCTTTGGCAATGCATCCAGTCCCTCGGCGACGGAGCGAATGATGGCCAGGTCAAGGGCGAGCGCGAGAACAAGACAGGGCTTTCCCGGGCTGGCCTGGATAACGCGCCCGACCGAAGGCGTTTCAACACCCACAACCAGGGCTTCGCCGGCCCTGTACTCCAGGCGGTTCTCGCCAAACGTCGCCCACTTGGCACCCTGCGCCACGATGCACATTGCCGGCCTGAAGATCATGTGGGCGGGTGGCTTGGGATGATCTGATCGAATGACATACAGCCCCTCGATCGCCGTTTCGAGCACACTCCCCCCGCCCCGTCCATCCGTGTAGCGCAAGATCGCTTCCGCCAATTGATCTGGCACGTCCGTCGCTCCTTCACGCTGACGTCAGCACAAGGCTATCTCGTCGAGCAGGAATAGGCAAGAAACAGGAGGGTTTCGGCATTCCATCCAGCAGCCTTCAAGCGTCACAATGCAGCGAGTGAACGGGCTCCGATGCCTAAGACGCTACCAGAAAGGCAAGTTATGTCAGATAGTAATATCGCGATCGTGACCGGCGGCAGCCGGGGGATCGGCCGCAATGCAGTGCTCTGCCTCGCAAGGCGAGGCGTCCGCTCGATCATCACCTACAAATCCAATCGTGCAGAAGCCGATACGGTCGTGGCACTTGCCGCGGACGCGGGTGCACGGGCCATCGCCCTGCAACTCGACACCGGCAATGTCAGCGCGTTCGATGGCTTCGTCGAGCGCGTCCGGGACGCACTGGCCGAATTGGGAGCCAAGCGTTTCGACTACCTCGCCAACAATGCCGGCACTTCATCCAACGCGGGCCTCGAGACGATCACGGAAGCGGAGCTGGACGCGCTCTACAACGTCTGTCTCTTATACACATCTAGATGTGTATAAGAGACAGCGTCAAGGGTGTGTTGTTCCTGACGCAAAAGCTGCTGCCGCTGATGAACGACGGTGGCCGCATCGTCAACATTTCCTCCGGCCTGGCCCGCTTCGCCATGCCCAACCGTATCGGATACGGCGCGATGAAAGCGGCCGTCGAAGCGCTGACGCGGTACATGGCCGTGGAGCTGGGACCACGCCGGATCGCCACCAACGTCGTCGCGCCTGGCGCCATCGCCACCGACTTCAGCGGCGGCATCGTCCGCGACAATCCGCAGGTCAACAAAGCGGTCGCCGAACATACGGCGCTCGGCCGTGCCGGCGTGCCCGACGATGTCGGGCCGGTGATTTCGGCACTTCTCTCCGACGACTTCGGCTGGGTCAACGCCCAGCGGATCGAAGTCGCCGGCGGCGTTCACATCTAGGGGATCACCGTGTCGAATACATCCGCGAAGGATCCTGCCGATCGCAAGGCGTACATCATCACCGGGCCGACGTCCGGCATCGGACGCGTCACGGCACTGGAACTCGCCGAGCATGGCACGATCGTGCTGGTCGGCCGTGACCGTGCAAAGCTCGACGAGGTGCAAAGGATCATCGCGCAGAAAGGGCAGCACGCGGTTTCGATCGTGTGCGACTTGTCGGATCTTGCCAGCGTACGGCGTGCGGCCGCGGAGATCATCGCACTCCGTCTTCCGATCGCCGGCCTGCTCAACAACGCGGGCATCATGCAGATGAAGGCCACGACAAACGCCCTGGGCTGGGACATGACGTTCGCGACCAACCACCTTGGTCCGTTCGCACTGACCGAGGCGCTCGCGCCGCACCTTCCCGACGGAGCGAACGTCGTCTTCGTCGCCTCCGCCGTGGAAGATCCCGAGCGCAAGCCCGCCAAAGCCGTCGGCTTTCGCGGCGCTCGCTATATTTCAGCGGAGGCGAGCGCACGCGGCGAATGGCAGCCTGGCGGCTCCAAAATGCCGGGCGCGGACGCCTATGCCACATCGAAGCAGTGCAATCTCGCCACGGTGATGGCCTTCGCCCGTGAAATGCCGCGGCTGCACGTCAACGCGGTCGAGCCGGGCGTCAATCTGACCACCGGTCTCGGACGGCGCGATGCCAACGCCTTCGTCGGCTTTTTGGCGCAATACATCATTCCGCTGCTCGTGCTGGTGCTCATGCCTTTCATGGCATTCTTGAGCACCCCGAAACGAGCCGCGCGGGTGATGACCAAAATCCTGACCGATGCATCCGGCCAGACGGGAGTCTATTATGACGAAAGTGGCCATCCGATGCGCGGCTCCGTGCTGGTCCAGGACCCGAAGTTCCAGGACCGCGTCGTCGCCGAGACCCGTGCGTTGCTCTCATCGGCTTCAGCCTGACGCGCCAATCCGATCGGGCGGGCTCCGCCTCAGGGTGAGGGGATTTTCCGAATAGTCACCCGCGCCTCGTCCAGCGCATCCGGGGTATCGACATCCAGGAATGCGCTCTTGCCCTCGACAGGAACTTCCGCGATCGCCTCGGCGTGCCTGGCGATCAGGTGACGCGCGCCGATATCGCCGTCCAGCGTCATCAGCTCGGCGAAGAAACGGCGGGACCAGAGCACCGGATTGCCGCGGCGGCCGTCGCTGACCGGCATGGCGATCAGCGCGCCACGGTCCGGCGCAAAGGCCTCGATCATGCGGTCGATCAGGACCGCATCGATCAGCGGCATGTCGCCGAGACAGACCACCGCCCCGTCGGCATCC
>BFBZ01002127.1_pt1 | contig 11376 bp, 8 predicted proteins | sample 1888401 | NCBI WGS metagenome assembly BFBZ01 (sample SAMD00112614, study PRJDB3348) | symbiont metagenome | host: Chara braunii | reverse complement strand
GAGGTCCTGGCCGATGGCACTCGAGCGCCAAGCCAGCTCATAGGCGCGCGGCTCGTCATTGGCGCGGGCATCCGCGATGGCGTCGGCGACATGTTCGGCGGCCAGCATGCCGGACAGGATGGCGTTGTGCGAGCCCTTGATGCGCGGCACGTTGACGAGGCCTGCGGCGCAGCCGATCAGCGCGCCGCCCGGGAAGGTCAGCTTCGGCACCGACTGGTAGCCGCCTTCGGTGATGGCACGCGCGCCGTAGCTGAGCCGCTTGCCGCCTTCGAGCACGGGACGCACCAGCGGATGCTGCTTGAAACGCTGGAACTCGTCGAAGGGCGACAGCGTCGGGTTCTGGTAGTTCAGATGGACGACGAAGCCGACATAAACCAGGCCGCCATCGGCGTGGTAGAGGAACGAGCCGCCGCCGGTCTTCATGTCGAGCGGCCAGCCGAAGGAGTGCTGGACCAGGCCAGGCTTGTGGTTCTCCGGCTTGACCTGCCAGATTTCCTTCAGGCCGATGCCGAATTTCGGCGGCTCCTTGCCCTCGTCCAGCTTGAAGCGGGCGATCAGCTGCTTCGACAGGCTGCCGCGGGCGCCTTCGGCGAACAGGGTATATTTGCCGCGCAGCTCCATGCCGCGGGTGAAGCGGTCGGTGATCTCGCCGTCCTTGGCGACGCCCATGTCGCCGGTGGCGATGCCGAGCACCTCGCCCTGGGCGCCGTAGAGCACTTCGGCCGCGGCGAAACCCGGATAGATCTCCACGCCGAGCGCTTCGGCCTGGGCCGCCATCCACTTCGCCACATTGCCCAGCGAGCCGATGAAATTGCCGTGGTTGCTCATCAATTTCGGCATGCCGAAATTGGGCAGCCGCAGGGCGCCGGAATGGCCGAGGAAATAGAACCGGTCGTCGGTCACCTCCTGCTTCAGAGGCCGGTCGGGATCCTTGCGCCAGTCGGGCAAGAGCTTGTCGAGGCCAACAGGGTCGATCACCGCGCCTGACAGGATATGGGCGCCGACCTCGGAGCCCTTTTCGACCACCACGACGGTGAGTTCGGCATTGATCTGTTTCAGCCGGATCGCCGCGGCAAGGCCGGCAGGGCCGCCGCCGACGATCACGACATCATAGTCCATGGCTTCCCGGGCGGGCAGTTCGATCTCAGCGGCGGTTGCTTCGGCGGCCATCCGGGTCCCTTCCGACATCCTCGCGCGGTCCAGGCGCGCGTTCGAGTTTCGTCAGGTTCTAAAGCACGGCCCCGCGCGGATGACAACGCGGCCGGCCGGCGGATGAACGCCCGCTGGCAAGCCGGCTGAACGTTAACGATTGAACCGGTTGCGTTAACGATTTGGTAACACCCGTTAACGATGTCTTAACATCGCGCTTGAGCGAAATGGTGAACGATGGATTAATGGCCGTGGGTCGCAGGGCAGTCATCGTTGGGTTTCGGGGGTTTTTTACCCATGCGTCGCGTTGCGTCCTGTTTGGTTTTGCTTGCGTTTTCCACCTTGGCTGCGGGTTCGTTCGGTTTGTCCGAGGCCCAGGCCGAGCCTCAGGCACCGCGTCGCACCGCGTCGCTTGCCGGCGGCGCCGTGACGTCGGCGCCGATCGGATGGGTGCAGTTCTGCACCGACAATCCGGCTGATTGCCGCCAGCGCTCGACGCAGGGGCGCAGCCTGACGATGAGTTCGGCCGCCTTTTCGCAGCTGGTCCGGGTCAATCTCCAGGTCAACCGGGAGATCGAGCAGGTCGGCGACCTCGAGCATTTCGGTGTCGAGGAATATTGGACCTATCCGGTCGACGGCAAAGGCGATTGCGAGGACCTGGTGCTGGAGAAGAAGCGCCGGCTGATCGCGCTCGGCGTTCCCCGCGAGGCGCTGCTCGTCACCGTGGTGCGCGATCTCAACGGCGACGGCCATGCCATCCTCACCGTGGTGACCGATCGCGGCGACTACGTGCTCGACAACTTCTCCAACGAGGTGAAGCTCTGGCACGAGACCGGCTATCGCTTCATCAAGCGCCAGGCCCAGACCGACGCCAACCAGTGGGTGTCGCTGAACGGCGGCGGTTCGAGCCCGGTGCAGGTGGCCATGCCGCGCCGCTGAGCGCGGGCAGGGGATCACGAGGTTTCTCCCCCGGTCGCAGGGGGTTGAGGACGGGGGCCGGGACGAGTCGCAGCGTCCCGGCCTTTCGCTTATGATGGCGCCATGGTTCAGCAACTCACCCCCGACGCCATCGAGGCGCTGCTCGTTTTTTATCGGGATGCCGGCGTCGACCTGGCCCTGAGCGAGCAGGCCGTGGACCGGTTCGCCGAGGGCGAGGCGGAGCTGGCGGCGCGCCAGGCCGCGATCAGCGCGCAACGTTCGGCGTCACGCGACGAGACGGGCAACGGGCGCGCATCGGCGCCGGCCGCCCGGCCGGTGCCGGTCAGCGCGGCGGGATCGCCGCCGGCGCCAGATGCAGCCGTCTATGCCGCGCGCGAGGCGGCCCGCTCGGCCGCCGATCTCGACGAACTCAAGCGCATCCTCGAATCATTCGACGGTTGCGCGCTTAAGGCGACCGCCTCGCGCACCGTGTTCGAGGACGGCGCGCGCGACGCGCGGGTGATGTTTGTCGGCGAGGCGCCGGGCCGCGACGAGGATCTCGCCGGCAAGCCCTTTGTCGGCCGCTCCGGCCAATTGCTCGACCGGATGCTGGCGGCGATCGGGCTCGACCGCCGGACCAATGCCTATATCGCCAATATCATTCCGTGGCGGCCACCCGGCAATCGCACGCCGACACCCCAGGAAATCGCCATTTGCGAGCCGTTCATCCGCCGCCAGATCGAACTCAAGGCACCCGACCTGCTGGTCTGTGTCGGCGGGCCCTCGACCGAGACGCTGATGGGGCTGAAGGGCATCATGAAGTCGCGCGGCCGGCTGCAGCCCTTTGACGTCGGCGATCGCCAGATCCAGGTGATCGCGACCTTGCACCCGGCCTACCTGCTGCGCAGCCCGATCGCCAAGCGGCAGGCCTGGCGCGACCTTTTGACCATCAAGGCGGTGCTGGGACTTTAAGGGCCGGCCGTCATGGCGGTGCATGCCGGAAGATCGACGTCTGCCTCGGCCAAGGCGATGCCTGGATGGCCGGCCCAGACGAAGAGGCGTGGCGCATGGGCCGGGGCGGCTCGTCCGTCGGTCGCGGCGCGCTGAGACCCGCGCCTGAACGGTCGTCGCCCCGTCCGTCATGGCCGTGCTTGTCACGGCCATCCACGTCTTCCTCGGTCGAGGCAAGGCGTGGATGGCCGGCCCGAGGCCGGCCAAGACGAAGAAGCGTAGTGCGGGATCGTGCCGCCGATCGTACTGACACAGGACCGGCGTGCCGGTGAAGCGCGGGCGCAACAGTGATGTCCTAACGGTCCGGGCGTCGACAGGCGGAGAGCTTCATCATGGCGCGCACCGCGCTGACCTGGGCAGGCGTGATGCGCGTGCTGGCGATCCTGGCGACGTCAGCGCTGGTCGTCTGGGCGGTGTCGTTCCGGCTGGGGCAACGGAAGGCCACCCTGGAACGTTTGCCCGCCACGCTGGGCGTCGAACGTATCCTGGCCCAGGGCAATGGATTTGCCCTCGATTGCGACGCCGTCGTTTTCCGCCTCGATGAAGCAACCCGCGAAGGCTTGCGGCGCGGCGGTCTGGGCGCCTTGGCGCAGGTGAACAGCCCGCGCGGCGTGACATCCTGGCAATATGCGCCATGGCAGGCGACGCCGGTCGATGTCGAGGCGCGGGAAAGCTGGAGCGTCAGCGGCTATGTCTGGCCGGCGCTCGGCTGTGGTCTCCCGTCCGACTGGCAGAATCTCAGCCGTGGCATCGCGACCCGGCCCGGGAGTTTCTACGCCTTCGGGCGCCGCATTCTTCTCCTCGTCGACCCGGTGCGCGGTGTCGCGATCTATGTCCATCGAAACTGACCGGCAGCCGAACCAGGTCGTGGTCGCGATCACGGCGAGAACCGCGCCTCTCGCCATCACGGTCGGACGATGCAGATGGCCCGATCATGCATTTCTTTCATTGAATTTTGAGTGGCGTGAATTTGACGCATCGCGGACATTGCTGTCATCACTTTGCAAGGATTGAGACTCACCCCCACGATATCGAGCAACCAAACGATCGTCGCCGGCCGCAATCGCGGCGCGAAGCGGTCGCGGGACAGGGCGGAAGCGGCTGGAGCCGACTTCCGAGCATTGATCAGCATGACCTCAGACCCAGCAAGGGCACGACACCCTGCGGTCGCCGGTATTCCGGCATGGCGGCTCCGGGGGCGGGGCGCAGGACAAGACGGCCAGCGCGGTGGCCCAGCGCATGGTTTGCGGTCCGCCGCTCTTGCCGGCTGCTCGATCCTCGCCCTGGGGCTGGGTTGGCTCGGCCAGGCCGCGGCGCAAAGCGTCAGCACTTCGGGCGATGTCGATCCAGGTGGTCCGGTCTCACCGGTCTGGACCGTGTCCGGCGCGATCATTTTCGGCGATGGTTCGATGACGATCGCGGGCGGCGGGCGTGTCGTTTCGGACGGAGGCTTTCTCGCTTATTACGCCGATACGACCAGCGCGGTGACCGTGACCGGCGCCGGCTCGACCTGGACCGACTCGAACGAGATCATGGTCGGCATCTCGGGGCGCGCCACCATGACCGTCTCGGCCGGCGCGACGGTCGTCAGCGACACCGCCTCTCTCGGTGTCTTTGGCGGTTCCGCCGGAACCGTGACGGTGACTGGCGCCGGATCCACCTGGACCGTCACCAATTCCCTCATGATCGCACCGAGCGGTGACGGCACGCTCACCATCACCAATGGTGGAGCCGTATCGAGCGGCGGCACCACTGTCGGCGACGGCGGCGCCACCGGCACGGTCATGGTCAATGGAGCGGGGTCGACCTTGACGGCCAGGACCCTGGATATCGGCGGTTCGGGCACGGGCATCCTCACCATTGCCGATGGCGGCAAGGTGTCGGTCGGCCTCGGCGGTTCGGGGGTGCTCACCCTCGGTTCCAATGGGGGCAGCGGCACCGTCAATATCGGCGCGGCCGCAGGCTCGGCGGCCGTCGCGGCCGGCGTGCTGGACGCCGCCGGGCTGAGATTTGCCGGCGGCGCCGGTACCCTCAATTTCAATCACACCGGCGGCGCCTACGTCTTCGCGTCGCAAATCACCGGCGCCGGCAGCATCGAGCAGCGCTCCGGCACGACCATTCTGACCGCCGACAGTTCGGGTTTCACCGGCCAGACCGCGGTGTCCGGCGGTAAACTGGTCGTCAACGGATCTCTCGGCGGCACACTGGCGCTCGGGGCGGGGGCCGTCCTGGGCGGCAGCGGAACCGTGTCCGGCCTGACGGTCGGCAGCGGGGCAACGGTGGCGCCGGGCAATTCGATCGGCACTCTGAGTGTCGCGGGACCTGTGTCTTTCGCCGCCGGCTCGCATTACCAGGTCGAGATCGATGCGGCGGGGCGCAGCGACAGGATCGCCGCGACCGGCACAGCGACCCTGGCCGGCGGCACGGTCGATGTCGTCAAGGCCCCGGGCCGCTATCTGCCGGGCACGCGCTATACCATCCTGACCGCCACGGGCGGGGTGTCCGGCACTTTTGCCGGTGTCGCGCAGGACCTGCTCTTCGTCGGCCTCGGCCTGAACTACGACGCGAACAACGTCTATCTCGACATCGGCCGCAACCAGACGGCCTTCGCTGCGGTGGGGGGCACCCGCAACCAGATTGCGGCGGCGACCGCGGTCGAGGCGCTGGGCGGGGGCAATGGCCTCTACGACGCGGTGGTTCAGCAGGCGAGCGCCGCCGGCGCCCGCGCCGCCTTCGACGCGCTGTCCGGCGAGATCCACGCGAGTGCCAAAGGCATTCTCATCGACGACAGCCGTTTCGTGCGCGAGGCGGCGGTCGGCCGTTTGCGCGCGGCCTTCGGCGCGGTCGGGGCGGGACGTGGCCAGGTGACCAGCTATGCGGCCGATGGGCCGGTGAGTGCGCCTGCCACCACGGACCGTTTCGCCGTCTGGGGGCAGGGCTTCGGCTCCTGGGGGCGGACCAATGGCGACGGCAATGCCGCCCGCCTCAGCCGCTCCACCGGCGGCTTCCTGATCGGCGCCGATGGCCTCGTCCTCGACGCCTGGCGGCTCGGCCTGGTCGCCGGCTACAGCCATTCGAGCTTCAACCAGCGGGAGCGCGGCTCGTCCGGCGCGAGCGACAACTTTCACGTTGGCGTCTATGGCGGCGGGCAATGGGGCGCGCTCGCGCTGCGCGCCGGCGCCGCCTATGCGTGGCACGACGTCACGACCAGCCGTACGGTTGCCTTCGCGGGTTTCGCCGACAGCCTGAAAGGCGGCTACAAGGCCGCCACGGCCCAGGCCTTCGGCGAGCTCGGTTATGGCATCGCGCTCGGGGCAACGCCGATCGGCAAGCTGGCCTTCGAGCCCTTCGCCAATCTCGCCTATGTCAACCTGACGACGGGTGCTTTCGGCGAGACGGGCGGCGCGGCTGCCTTGACCGCCCGTGGCGACGCAAGCGGCGTCACCTTCACCACGCTTGGCCTGCGTGCCGCGTCGAGCTTCATGCTCGGCTCGGTCGGCGCCACCGCGCGCGGCTCGCTCGGCTGGCGCCACGCTTTCGGCGATACGGTCCCGGGAGCAAGCCTCGCCTTTGCGGGCGGCGGTCCGTTCTCGGTCGCCGGGGCGCCCATCGCCAAGAATGCCGCGGTGGTCGAGGCCGGCATCGATGTCGCACTGACGCCGGCGGCGACCCTTGGCTTCTCCTATGGCGGCCAGTTCGGTTCCGGTGCCATCGACCAGACCGTCAAGGGCACCTTCGGCGTCCGGTTCTGACGGATCGGATCGCGGCTAGGCCGCCTGCGGCATCGGCTGGTAGCGCAGCCGGACGATGCCGGCGCCGAGCACCTTGGAACTGACCAGGTCGAGATGGGCTCGCGCGGCAAGGCCCCGACCGAGCGGGACGCCGCTGCCGATCAGCATGGGAATGACGAAGAGGTCGAGCTGGTCGATGCCGCCGGCAGCGATCAAGGCGTTCTGCAGGCAGGGGCCCCCGGCGATCCAGGCCGGGCGGGTGGAAGCCGCCGTCGCGCGCAAATGCCGGATCAAGGCCGGCACGCCCGAGGTCCAGGCTTCGACCCGCGGCTGTGGGGTCGCCAGTGGCGACGAGGTCACCACCAGCACGTCGTGGCCGGCGAAGGGAAAGCCGCCCGCCTGGGCCAGGCTGCGCTCATAGGTCGCGCGGCCCATGACCACGGTGCCGACGCCGGCCAGGAAGCGGCCATGGCCGGGGTCCGGCGTCTCGAAGGGCCGGGGCCAGCCGCCGCCATCGCCGGCGACGAAGCCGTCGAGGCTGACGGTCATCGAACCGACGATCTGCGGCGGGGATGGGTCGGCCGGCTGGGTCATCGGTTCTTGAGGCTCCCGAAGGTCATGCGGTGATGGGCGGTCGGCCCATGCGCCGCGATCGCCTCGCGGTGGATGCGCGTGCCGTAACCCTTGTGCACTTCGAAGCGGTAGGCCGGGTGGGTTGCACCAACATGGCGCATCAGCCGGTCGCGGTGGACTTTCGCGATGATCGAGGCGGCGGCGATCGAAACCACCAGGGCGTCGCCGTCGACGATCGCCTCGCCTGATATGCCGAGCGGCAGGGCCGGCAGGTCGCGGCCGTCGACCAGCACATGGCGGGCGGCGACGCCGAGCCGGCAGACGGCTTCGGCCATGGCGTGCAGCGTCGCCTTGCGGATGTCGGTGCGATCGATCCGGGCGGGCGAGGCGGAGGCAATCGCGACCGCGCGGGCGGTCGTCATGACGGCGACATAGAGCGCTTCGCGCGCGGCCTCGTCGAGCTGCTTGGAATCGGCGAGGCCATCGGGAATCTGGTCGGGGTCGAGAATGACGGCGGCGGCGACCACCGGTCCGGCCAGCGGTCCGCGACCGGCTTCGTCGACACCGGCGACCGGCACGAAGCCCTGGGCGATGGCGCGCCGCTCGATCGAAAAGGACGGAATCTGGATGGTCATGCGGAGCTCGAAATTCAGGCGCGTTGACAGGCCGGATGAAGCGGCCGGCGGTCGGCAGGACATCGTTCCGCCGCTTGCCGTATCGGTTCAGCTTTGCGGCGGAAGCCCCGCCCGATCAAGCCGTTGAGTCGAAGAATTCAGAAAATGATTCGCGCGGTTGTCCAGGCGAGAATGTGTTTCGAGGGCTTCACAGATCGATTCAAGATCCGCGCCTGGCGCGCCATCGGGCAACGCGGGCGGGTCGGCGGGTTCTCGCCGCCGGGGCTCAGAACAGGCTCAGCTGCTTGGCCGCGGCTGGTCCTTTTCGCTCGGGAGGTGTGAACAATTCGGTTACGAGCCGCAATCGCCGCTTGTCGAAACCGATGCGTCGCGAGGCCACCTCGAAGCGGCGGCCGATCATCCAGGCGAAGGGGCCTTCGCCTTTCTGCCTGAGGTGGAAGGTGGCGTCATAGTCCTTGCCGCCGCGGGCGTCGCGGATCAACGACAGGACGTGCCGCGCGGCGTCCGGGCGGTTCGCCACCAGCCATTCGCGGAACAGGTCGCGGATCTCCAGCGGCAGGCGCAACAGCACATAGCCCGCCTCGCGCGCGCCCATGTGGTAGCAGGCGTCCAGGATGCGCTCGATCTCGGCGTCGTTGACCGCCGGGATGATCGGGGCCACCAGCACGGCGGTCGGAATGCCGGCCTCCGACAACAGCCGGATCGCCTCCAGCCGCTTGGGCGGGGTTGCTGCGCGCGGCTCCATCGAGCGGGCGAGCTTGCGGTCCAGCGTGGTGACCGACAACGCCACCTTGGCCAGCCCCTTGGCGGCCATGCGCTGGAGGATGTCGATGTCGCGGGTGACCAGGTGGCTTTTGGTGACGATGCCGACCGGATGATTGGTCCGCTCCAGCACCTCCAGGATGCGGCGGGTCAGCATCCAGCGTTTTTCGATCGGCTGGTAGGGGTCGGTATTGGTGCCCATCGCGATGGTGCGTGGCTGGTAGCCTTCCTCGGCCAGCTCCTTTTCCAGCAGTTCGGGCGCATTCGGCTTGACGAACAGCCGAGTCTCGAAATCGAGGCCGGGCGACAGGCCCATATAGGCGTGGGTCGGCCGGGCGAAGCAATAGGTGCAGCCGTGCTCGCAGCCGCGATAGGGATTGATCGAGCGGTCGAAGGACAGGTCCGGGCTGTCGTTGCGGGTGATGATCCGGCGCGCCTTCTCCTCCTGGACGGTGGTGGCGAGCTCCGGCAATTCGTCGAGGCTGCCCCAGCCGTCGTCATAGGCCTCGCGCTCCTGTTTCTCGAAGCGGCCGCTGGCATTGGTCAGCGTGCCCCGGCCGCGCCGCCGGTCCTCGCCGACCGCAGGGCCGGAGGCGCGGTCGAGCGCACGCGCAGTGCGGTTGCCGAACAGGGCCGCCGCGGCGGCTTCGATGCCGCCCGCGTTCAGCTTGTCCGCGATGCCGGGGTCCAAGCGTGCCGAGTTGCGTGCAGAACTGCTTGCCGATGTGCGTCCCATGCTCCGACAGGTAACATTCGTTAACGGCCAAAACAAGAACAAAGAGGGATCAAATGGGAATTTGCTCCTGTCGAAAAGACGTGTCGGCGAAAGCCTCTTGTCAGCTTTGCGATAACGGCATAAAGATATCTTTATATGTGAGTGACGCCTGTGCCGAAACCTCCTAGCGCCGTTCTCCGGGCCCATCCCTTCGATGACGCCGTCGCCGTTCTCCGGGCGGTGGGCGAGCCGACGCGCCTGCGGCTCCTGGCGCTCGCCGCCGAGGCCGAGCTGACGGTCACCGATATGGTGGACATTCTCGGCCAGTCCCAGCCGCGCATTTCGCGCCACTTGAAGCTGCTTCTCGAAGCCGGTCTGGTCGAACGTGTCAAGGAAGGCTCCTGGGCTTTTTTCCGGGCGAGCGGCGAGGGCGCCGGCGCCCGGGCGGTGGAAGCCCTGGTGACGCTGGTCGACCCAGCCGACCCGATCCTGACCAGTGATCGGGAACGGCTGGCGGAGGTGCGGGCGAAGCGGTCCGAGGAGGCCCAGGCCTTCTTCCGCCGCCATGCCGCCGAATGGGACAAGCTGCGCGCCCTGCATGTCGCCGAAGAGCGCGTCGAACGCGCGGTCAAGGATGCGCTGTCGGGCCGCCCGGTCCGGGCGCTGCTCGATCTCGGCACCGGCACGGGGCGCATGCTGGAGCTGTTCGCCGGCGAGATCGACCGTGGCCTCGGCATCGACGCCAATCCGGAAATGCTGACGCTGGCGCGCGCGGCGCTCGACCGCGCCGGCATCCGCCATTGTTCGGTCCGCGCCGGCGACATCTATGCCCTGGCCTTGCCGCGCGACGCCTATGACGCCGTCATCATTCACCAGGTGCTGCATTTCCTCGACGACGGCGCCCGCGCGGTGCGCGAGGCGGCGCGCGTGCTGCGCCCCGGCGGCCGGCTGGTGATCGTCGATTTCGCCCCCCACGACGTCGAATTCCTGCGTGAGACGCAGGCGCACCGCCGCCTCGGCTTCGCGCGCGACGTGGTCGAGGGCTGGATGAGCGCCGCCGGCCTGGAGCCGACCGCCTTCCGCAGTCTCGCGCCCGATCACAAGGGCGACGATCAGCTCACCGTTTCCATCTGGGTCGCCCGCGACCCGCGTCTTGTGACCGATGCCCCGGCGCTGCCGGGTGTTCCAGCCGTCGAGGTCGTCTGATGTCCACCTCCTCCTACAGGCCCAGCCGCTACGTTTCGCGCTCCAGGCTCAAGGTCTCCTTCGAGTTCTTCCCGCCGAAGAACGACGAGATGGAGACGACGCTGTGGGAATCGATCGAACGGCTGGCGCCGCTCGCGCCCGCCTTCGTTTCGGTGACCTATGGCGCCGGCGGCTCGACCCGCGAGCGCACCCACGCAACCGTCGCGCGGATCATCAAGGAAACCCCGCTGAAGCCCGCGGCGCACCTGACCTGCGTCGCCGCCACCCGGAGCCAGGTCGACGAGGTCATCCGCGACTATTGGGCGGCGGGCGTGCGCCATATCGTGGCCTTGCGCGGCGATCCGGCCGGCGGCCTCGGCACGGCCTATGCGTCCCATCCCGGCGGTTATGAAGGCTCGCCGGAGCTGGTCGCCGGCATTCGCGCCATCGGCGATTTCGAGATCTCGGTCTCGGCCTATCCCGAGAAGCACCCGGAAAGCGGCTCGATCGACACCGATATCGAGATGCTGAAGCGCAAGGTCGATGCCGGTGCGACCCGGGCGATCACCCAGTTCTTCTTCGATAACGAGGTCTATCTGCGTTATCTCGACCGGGCGCGTGCCGCCGGCATCGCCATCCCGATCGTGCCGGGCATCGTGCCGGTGCAGAACTTCAAGCAGACCGCGGGATTTGCCGC
>BFBZ01002151.1_pt1 | contig 11377 bp, 9 predicted proteins | sample 1888401 | NCBI WGS metagenome assembly BFBZ01 (sample SAMD00112614, study PRJDB3348) | symbiont metagenome | host: Chara braunii | reverse complement strand
CCCAGACGGTGCCCGCCTCAAGTTTGCGCGCGAAGCGGATGGTGCGGGACAGGTCGGAGGTGAACAGGCCGGAAGCCAGTCCGTAGGTTGGATGGGTGGACAGCGCCAGCGCCTCTTCCTCGGTCTCGAAGGTCTGGATGGTCAGGACCGGGCCGAAGATTTCCTCGACGATCGCCGGATTGGCCTGGTCGACATTTGTGATCAGCGTCGGCTCGTAGAAATAGCCGGGATTGTTCATGACGCCGCCGCCGGTCAGGCATTCGCCGCCGGCCTCGATCGCGGCCCGCACGATGCCGTCGACGCGCGCCCGCTGCCGTTCCGAGATAACAGGCGAATACTGCGTCGCCTCGTCCCATGTCGGGCCGGGCCGTACCGCCTTCACCTTCTCCAGGATCGCGGCCGTCAGCCTGTCGGCCACACTCCTCTCGACGATCAGGCGCGTGCCTGCGACGCAAGCCTGGCCGGCATTGAAGGTGACGCTGCCGGCGACCGCGGTCGCCGCCTTCTCCAGATCGGCATCGGCAAAGACGATCTGCGGGCTCTTGCCGCCGAGTTCCAGCGTCATCGGCTTGACGCCGGTGCGAGCGATATTCTCCATGATGGCCGAACCGGCGCGGGTCGAGCCGGTGAAGCTGACCTTGGCGATATCGGGATGGCCGGTCAGCGCCGTGCCGGTCGTCGGACCGTCGCCCAGCACCACGTTTATGAGCCCCGCCGGCAAGCCTGCTCGGACGGCGAGTTGCGCCATATAGACTGCCGAAAAGGGCGTCATTTCCGATGGCTTCAGCACGACCGCATTGCCCGCGGCCAATGCCGGCCCGAGCTTCCATCCGGCCATCGAGATGGGAAAATTCCAGGGCGTGATCGCGCCGACCACGCCATAGGGCTCGCTCATGATCATGCCGAGACTGGTGTCGTCGGTGGGTACGAGCTCGCTGCCTTCCTTGTCGGCGAATTCGGCAAAGAAGCGGATCTGCTCGGCGGTGACAGCGATGTCGCCGGCCACGAGCTGGCCGACAGGCCGGGTGGAGCACAGCGCCTCGATCCTGGCCAGCGTTTCGGCCTCCGCTTCGATCAGGTCGGCCCAGGCCTGAAGCGCCTTCGTCCGTTCGCGTGGCCGAACACTACCCCAGTTGCTGGACTTCAGCGCCGCCTTGGCGCTGTCCACCGCACGATCGATCACCTCGGGGCCTGCGATCGGACAGGCGGTGTATACTCTGCCATCCGACGGTCGGTGCATCTCGATCGTACCCTCGGCCGCGATGAGTTCTCCGCCAATGAAATGTCCGACAGGGAGGGAGACGATATCCGGGTCGAAGCTCAGGCCCATGGCACCCACTCTAGAGTTTTCCGCAGGAGCCTAGCGCGGGCGGCAGCGCAGCATGCACCGTTCGGCGATCAGTCGCGGATGATTGTTGTGCGCCGGCGATGACAGACGGCAAAATCTGTTGCGGAGGCGCAGGCTCGCGCAGACCCCATTACCCTACGGTTACGTAGATCTTGCGTACCGTTTCGATGGTCTTCCAAACACCGGTGAAGCCAGGCTTCATCACGAAGCTGTCGCCGGCGCGGTAGGTCACCGGCTGGCCGCCGTCGGGCGTGATTTCGATCACGCCCGAGAGGATGTGGCAGAACTCGAAAGTGTCGCCCTTGATCGAGCGCGTTTCCCCAGGCGTCGCCTCCCAGACGCCGGTATGGATGAGGTCGCCCTTGGCGACATCCTGCGCCCAGGTCTTGAAGGCGGGGTTGCCGGAAATCAGCCGTTCGGGCAGCGCCGCGGATTCGCGCGGCTGGAAGGCAGGGCTGGTATCGACAGTCTTGAGCAGGGACAAGGGATGGCCTTTCATGTTGAAGTTCAATAGCCGCGCGACCGGTCGACGAGCCCTATGGGGTCAAGACCGGCGCGGTAACGCCTGATGTTTTCGACAACGGCCTGCGCGGCGCTGGCGGGCTGGGKGACGCTGGCGACATGCGGGGTCAAAATGACCTTTTGATGCGACCAGAATGGATGGTCCGCTGGCAGTGGTTCGGGATCGGTGACGTCGATCATCGCCGAAGAAAGATGGCCGCTGTCGAGCGCGGCGACAAGGGCTTCCTGGTCGAGCTGCGGCCCCCGGCCGGTGTGGACGAGAACCGCGCCCTTGGGCAGTTTCGCAAACAGGTCGGCATCGAGGAAACCGCGCGTCTCCTCGGTCAGCGGCAGCAGGCAGATCAAAATGTCGCTGGCCGCGAGCATCTCGTTCAGCCCGGGCTCGCCATGATGACAGGTCACGCCCTCGATCCGCCGCGGCGAGCGGCTCCATCCGGCAAGCGGGAAGCCGAAAGGCTTCAGGCGGTCGAGGACGGCTTGGCCAAGCTGCCCGAGGCCGAGCACGCCGACCCGGCGCGACCCGGCCTGCGGCTGCGCGATATCCGCCCATTTGCCGGCGCGCTGCTGCGCCAGATATCCAGGCAGGTTGCGGTGGAGCGCGAGCACGGCAAGCGTCACATATTCCTGCATCATGCGCACGATGCCTTCCTCGATCATGCGCACGATCTTCACGTTCGCAGGCACCGCGTCGAGGCGAAACTGGTCGACGCCGGCGCCGATGGAAAACAGGATTTCCAGGTTCCTGTAGCGGCCGAGATTATCCGGCACCGTCCAGCTGATCAGGTAACGCACGGCGTCGGGATCGACCGTTTCGGCATCCATCGTGAAGGGGACGTCCGGCAGTTCTCTCGCGAAGGCATCGGCGAAGATCGCGCCGCGCCGCGCATCGGAATTGAACAGGAATGTCATTCCGGTTTCCTTCAAGCCGCGCAGTGGGCGCCCAGCGCCTCGATCAATCGCTGGCAGGCGGCGAGTTCGCTGGTGAGAATGTATTCATCCGGTTTGTGGGCGCGATCGATGTCGCCAGGTCCGCAGATGATCGCATCGAACCCGGCGGCCTGGTAAAGCCCGGCCTCGGTACCGTAGCTGACGGCGGCAAGCGGCGCTTCGCCGGTCAGCTCGGCCAACAGGCCCGCCAGTGCCGCGTCTTGCGGCAGCGACAGCGCTGGATAGGCGCTCATCGGCGTCCACTCGACCTGAAAGCCTTCGGCTGCAAGGGCCTCTGCCCGCGCCTTTACCGGCGCGAGCAGGCTGGCAGGGTCGACGCCGGGAACGGCGCGAGCCTCCAGGTCCAGCGTGCAGGTGTCGGGGATGATGTTGACCTGATGTCCGCCTGCCACCACGCCGGCTTGCAGCGAGGAGTAGGGCGGCTCGAAGGCAGGATCGAACGGACCGTGCGTCAGCCGTTTGGCTTCGCTCACGGCCGCGTTCAGCGCAGCGGCCATGGCATGGATGGCGTTGAGCCCGAGATCGGGTCGGGAGGAATGGCCGGAGCGCCCGTTGACAATCACGCGGGCTGCCGCCTTGCCCTTGTGGCCTCGCACGGCGCGCATGCCGCTCGGCTCGCCGACGATGACGCCGAGCGGCTTGGCGCAAAGTTCGGGAAGGCGGGCGATCAAATGCGGCACGCCGCGGCATCCCACCTCCTCATCATAGGAGAAGGCAAGATGGATTGGCCTGGCGAGGCGAAGCCCAGCCAGCATGGGTACAGCCGCGAGCGCCGCGGCCAGAAACCCCTTCATGTCGGTGGTGCCGCGTCCGTAAAGCCGTTCGCCTTCCCGGCGCAGCGCGAAAGGAGCTGAACTCCATTGCGGCTCGCCAGCGGGAACGACGTCCATGTGGCCGGACAGGATGTAGCCCGGGACATCGGCGGGGCCGACCGTCGCGAAAAGATTGAAACGGTCGCCTTCCGGCCCCGGAAGCACGGTGACCTGACTTCCGTGTTCCGCGAGATAGGTCTCGATCCAGCCGGCTATGTCATCGTTCGCTTTGCCGGCGACCGATGGAAAGGCGACGAGACGGTCGAGGATGTCGAAGACGTCCATTCCAGCCCTCAAAGCATTTCGGGTTCGCCGGGATCGGTGCCGTCGACCATATTTCCAACATTGCCGGAAAGGATGTGCGCGTTCGGACGCGATTGCGTGCCGAAAGCGAAAGTGTTTCAGTTGAATCTTGCGTTGCTGCGCGGCTTTCGAGCAAATCGTATCGGTCTGCTCGTTTAGCGTTACGGGGCAGGGCCGGCCATCGGTGGGTGGCGCTCTAATGCGATAATCTTTCAGGGGCATGGAATTGAAGCCGTCCGGAAGCTTGAGAATCGACACCTTCTCGATGCGCATCGACGATATCGAAGGCGTCGAACTGGACCGGTTGCACGCGCTCTCCCTTTCCGTGGGATGGCCACACCGGGCCGAGGACTGGCAGTTCCTGCGCGAGTCAGGACAGGGGTTCGTGGCGCTTGACGAGATCGGCCGGGTTCTCGCTTCGGCCATGTGGTTCGGACATGGCGCCGGCTTCGCGACCGTGGGCATGGTCATTACCTCGCCGCGACTTCAGACCTTGGGGGCTGGGCAATGGCTGATGAAGCGGGTCTTTGAGAAAGTACCAGGGCGCGACCTGCGCCTCAATGCAACCCGCGCGGCAAAGCGGCTCTATCTCTCTCTCGATTTTCGGCCGGAAATGACCGTCTATCAATGCCAGGGCATCGCCCGGATAGAGGCGATGGCGAGGCCGGCAAATACGCAAGGTGATGTCCGGATTTTGGACGCGAGGGATATTCCCGCAGCGATCGAACTTGACGCGGCAGGATTTGGCGTGAGGCGGGCGACGCTCATCGAAAGGCTTTTCGCGCACTCGGCCGGCTATGGGCTTTTCAAGCGTGACACGCTGAACGCTTTCGCGCTCTGTCGGCCGTTCGGGCGGGGCCATGTCGTTGGGCCGGTCGTGGCGGAAAGCGACGCGGACGCGGTGGCGATCGTGCGGCCGCACGTCACGGACCATTCCGGGGCTTTCCTGCGGATCGACACCCACATGGAGAATGGTGAGTTCGCCACCTTTCTGTCGCACAGCGGAATGCCTGTTTTCGACACAGTGCTCACCATGTCGATGGGCAAACGCCTCTCCGATTTTGTCGTCGGCGGTGCAATCACACCGATGACCTATGCACTGGCCAGCCAAACTCTCGGGTAGTTCAGCCCACGACGCGGGTCGTCGGGGCTGTCCACGCCTTCACAGGCATTCTTGCGGCGCTAGGGGAACTGACTGGCCGCCTGTGACAATGCAAGAATTGAAGCCAGTGTCGGATGGACGGCACCATCAGAGAGGATTGGATTGGCAATGGCGGACCAAGTAATTTCGAAAGTCGGTTATCTAGCGCGGCAAGGGCGGCAAACGTCTTGGAACACACCAAGCCGACGAAAACATCCGACTGCTCGCGACAATCAAACAATGCTTCTGGAGACTTGAGGAAGTATACTATCGAGAAAGGCAACCGCCTGTGCGAGACCCGTGGATGAGACCTGATGGCCGAGACCGGGCTCAATGACGACTTTGGTGCGAACGCCCAGCGCCGTCAGTCGCTCTGCCGCCCGGATGCTCTCGCCCGAAGGCATGATCGGATCGGCGGCGCCGTGAACCAAGAGCAGTGGGGTGCCGGTTGCGGGAGCGAGAGCATACAGAACAATGCGGAGAGCGTCATGAGGTCCCGGACAACGAGTGGTATGTGAACATGGTCGGTGTTTCGCTTCGCGCGCCATGCGCCAGCAGTTTTCAAGCGACTGGATGCTGGTCCGGCAGAGGAGCAGCAACGTGCGGTTGCCCACACGCCTAGTGTACGACTTGTTCATACGCGGCATACCACCGCAATGGTGTCCGCTTTATAAGCGTGACATTAATCGGTGACGGTACTTTTTGAGCCGGAGTCGGGTGCGTGGTGGATGCCACAAGATGCAAGAATCGACCGATTGGCCCCGATAGTCAGCGAAACCTCAAAAATACTTTTTTCGGCGATTTTCCCTTTAAAATCAAAAGCGTAACTTTCTGACGGCCTCATGGTCGGAATTTTACTAAGAACAGAAAATATTTGCCAGTAATTTCAATGGCTTATATGCTGTTTAAACAATAGAGTGGGAATGATTCAGGCCCATCCGGGCGTATCCGGAAATACGCCGTGGTACGCCGCAAGGCATTGAAAACAAAAATAAATCTCTTCGGAGTCTATCGATAACAATCGGCACGCAGCGTTTGGCTTTGACGGCTTGCGTGACGGACCTCCGGAAATTGCCCGACGGAATTTTTCAAAGTACCGTCACGATCAGGAAGGCTCGTGACGGTACGGCCTGGAGTGTCACGGTCGGTAGCAGTGGATCAAAGGCAGCGTTGGATTCAGAACGAAAGTGGCCGTTGGTTACAACGATCGCCTTGGGTACCTTTTGGCCGCCCTGGATAGAATTGATTCAATTCGACTGTATCGGGGCTTTCGGTGCCGTCAGGCTGAGACCCCGCATCCGTTGAGAACGATGGTTGTGATGGTGTCGGCCGCTGCGTCGTAGTCGGCCTTGGCCAGCTTGCTCTTTTCGAGCGCATTGGCGGCCAGTGGCTCGAAGTCGCCATAGAACTGCGTCGCAGCCCACAGCATAATGAAGAAGTGCCGCGCATCGACAGGCGCCATCTTGCCGTCGCGCACCCAGCTATCGACGACGGCGGACCGCTCGCGCGTCACACGCTGCATGTGCAGCTTCTGCTGCTTGCTCAGGAAGTGGGCGCCCCGCAACATTTCGTTGGCAAAGAAACGTGACTCGGCTGCATGCTTGCGTGAATAGTCGAGCTTGGCGCGGATATAGACGGCAATAGCCTCGCGCGGGTCGCGATCGGGTGTGATGTGCTCGAAGGCCTTGTCCCATCCGATCAGCAGATGTTCGATCACCTGCGTGTAAATCTCCTGCTTGGTCGAAAAATAGTAATAGACATTGGCCTTGGGCAGGCCGCACTGGTCGGCAATTTCCTGGATGCGCGTCCCGTCGAGGCCCTTTCGTGCGAATACGTCGACTGCCGCGCGCAGTATCTTCTCCCGGTTCCTGGCGCCAACTTTGTCTTCGGGATTCTTGCCGCCCCGGCGCGCCGCCTTCTGTCCCGTCATATCCGCCCCGCCCCACTGCCTGCACTGCCGAGGCTCTATAGCACCCTTCGAAAACCTACCCAATACGGGGGAGCGACGTTTGCAAAAAAACTGACGATACGGTCAACTTTCATGATTTTGGAAGTTGACACTTTGGTCAGGTTATTTGTAACGTGCCGATCGTTGGGGAGCCAGAGGGAGGGGCGTTGCCGCAATGCCGGTTCAACTCAGATCTGCGATGATCGAAACCCTGGCGGGTTGGCACGGCGACATCGCTCCGGCCTGGCGGGTCGCCCTTGGCGCCGTGTCGCTGGATTTCGATGCCATCGACCCGATGCTCGAACTCGAGCCTTGGGAGCCGATTTTTCCGGCACGGCGCGACAAGCTTTTTCCAGGCGCGCCCAAGGGCGCGCACATGCTGCGCGCCTTCGACGGCATCGCTCCGGCGGATGTGCGTTGCGTGATCCTTGGCCAAGATCCTTATCCCGAGCCCGGCTTTTCCACCGGCCGCGCCTTCGAGGCTGGCAATGTCGCCGCCTGGCGCGAGCTCGACAAAATGTTCTCCAAGAGCATTCGCGCCTTCACCCAGCAGATCGTCGCGGCGCGCACCGGCGATCTCGCCTATGCCCGGTCCTTCGCCGATTGGCCGGCGACGCTTGCCGCCATTGAGAATGGACAGATCGACCTCGAGGGCGCTGACGCGCTGGCTCAGCGATGGGTCGACGATGGTGTTTTGCTTCTCAATGCGTCGCTGACGCTGTCTCGCTTCAAGGTCGAGATTGACCCGCATCAGTCGCGCGGCCATCTGCCCTTGTGGCGTCCGCTGATGCTCACAGTATTGCGTCATCTTGTTGGGCGTGGTTCGCCGATCGTGTTCATCGGCTTTGGGGACGCCGCTGCGCAAACGCTTGCCCTGGCAGGCATCGCTGAAGGCCAGCACGCGCTGTGCGCCTGTATTCTGCGGGACCATCCTGCGCGGGCCGACGCGGTTCTGGCGCTCGAAAATCCATTCCTGCTTTGCAACCGATATCTGGAGACGATGGGCGCCAAGCCCGTCGCGTGGTGACATATGTCTGCAACCGAGACCTACGATTTCATCATCGTCGGCGCCGGCTCGGCCGGTTGCGTTCTGGCCAACCGGCTGTCTGCAAATCCCGATCACAAGGTGCTGTTGCTGGAAGCGGGTGGCCGGGATTCCAATCCGCTGTTCCGGCTGCCCATGCTGATGGGCAAGCTGTTCCAGTCTGGCATCTACAACTGGCATTATCACACCGAGCCGGAGCCCTTTCTCAACAACCGCTCGCTCTATTGGCCGCGCGGCAAGGCATTGGGCGGCTCGTCCACCATCAACGGCATGATCTATGTGCGCGGCAACCGCCACGACTACGACCGCTGGGCGCAAATGGGGTTGCCCGGTTGGTCCTATGAAGATGTGCTGCCGGCTTTCCGCAGGTCGGAAGGACACATTCAGCGCAAGGATGCCCCGCATGGCACCGAGGGGGAGCTGACTGTCTGCCGGGCTCGCGGCTGGAACCCGCTACTCGACGTGTTCTCGGCGGCGGGCGCGGAAGCCGGCTATCCCATGAACGACGACTTCAATGGCGATGAGCAGGAAGGCTTCGGCAAATTCGACTTCACCATCAAGGACGGCAAGCGCTGGTCGACCTCCTATGCCTTCCTGCGCCCGATCGCCGGGCGCAAGAACCTGACCGTCCTGACCAAAGCGCTGACCCGGCGGATCGTCCTCGCCAACGGCAGAGCCGTCGGTGTCGAGTTCTCCCATAACGGTACGCAGCGTACCGCTTATGCCGAACGCGAAGTCGTGGTCAGCGCCGGCGCGGTGAACTCACCGCAGATCCTTTTGCTATCGGGTATCGGGCCTGCCGAAGAGCTCGCAGAGCATGGCATCAAGGCAGTTCACGATTTGCCTGGGGTCGGCAAGAACCTGCAGGACCACGTCGATTGCGTATTGTCCTATGAATGCACCCAGCCGATCACGCTGTTCAGCGACCTGCGTGTCGACAGGCTGACCTGGTCGCTGGTCGAAGGCATGTTGTTCGGTCGCGGCATCACCACGACATTCCCCTATGAGGCCGGCGCGTTCATCAAGTCGCGGTCGGACCTGGTTGCGCCCGACATCCAGCTGCATTTCATGCCAGCTCTGGAAAAGACCGCCAACCTGCACTTTCCCAATCCGTTCAAGCGCGCGGCCGTCGAGGCCAATCATGGCTTCACGCTGCGGGTAGGGCCCGTCAACCCGGAGAGCCGGGGAGCCATCACGCTGGCATCCGCCGATCCCAGGACGCCGCCCAGAATCCAGGCCAACTATCTCGAAACCGAGTTTGACCGTCAAACCATGATCGCCGGCATTAGGCTGACGCGCGAGATCATCAACCAGCCCGCCTTCGACGCCTATCGCGGACGCGAGCTCGCGCCCGGTCCGCAGGTCGAGACCGACGCCGAACTTGTCGAATGGCTGAAGGCGACCGCCATGACGACGTTCCATCCGGTCGGCACGTGCAAGATGGGCAATGACGAACGCGCCGTCGTCGACGCGCGCCTCAGGGTCCGCGGCATTGACGGTTTGCGCGTCGCCGATGCCTCGATCATGCCGATCATTTCCAGTGGCAACACCAATGCACCAGCGATCATGATTGGTGAAAAATGTGCCGAGTTCATCCTGAACGCCGCCTGAGACGACGAGGAACATCATGATTGTCGAACACCGCACCTACACATTTCGACCCGGTACGGTCGATTCGTGGATGCAGAAATACGAGGCCGAGGGCCTCCCTGTGCAAAAGAAGCACCTCAACCGTTTCCTCGGGCTCTACGTTTCCGAGATCGGGCATCTTCATACGACGGTTCTGATGTGGGGCTACGACAGCCTCGCCGATCGAGAGGCGCGCCGCGCCGCCATGTATGCAGACCCCGACTGGCAGAAATTCATCGGCGAAGTCTGGGCGCTCAACGCTATCCAGTCCCAGGACGTGATGATCATGAATCCGGCACCGTTTTCCCCCGGTGTCTGATGGCGAACACGAGCGTGACCGGGGACGGATGAGGCATCGGATGCCGCCTCTAGAAGGTGGCACCAGAACTTTCAAGGGAACGGCGAGCCGGAAACGCGGACGCMAAAAAAGGGATGACTGTCATGACGAGCAATTTTGACGACCGTGCGATCCTCGCCGCGGGATTGAACCGCCGCAGCTTCATCAAGGCCGGCGCCAGCGCGGCAGCGCTTGCCGCTGTAAGCGGTGCGCTGTCAAAGGTGGCGTATGCGGCTGACGGATTCATCGCGCTGGTGCACACCCAGGCAGCGGGCGACCAGAGCGCGGTTGATTCCATGATCGCCAAGATCAACCAGCTGGCGCAGGAAAAGGGACTTCAGGCGCGCGTCGTCTACGCCCAGGACCCTGCGACCTACGAAACCATCTTCCGCACGCTGGCCGATGCCGGCGCATCGGTCATCGTCTCGACCTTCAACGAGGTCGGCGAGCCGTTCAAGGCGCTGGCGCCCTCCTATCCCAAAACCAAATGGATCCAGCTTTTCGGCGACGCCATCGAGCCGCCGCTGCCCAACGTGGTGACCGTATCCTATGATTATTATCTCGGGTGCTATCTGTCGGGTGTGTTCGCCGCGCGCATGACCAAGAGCGGCAAGATCGGCTATATCGGCGGTATCTCCATTCCCCCGCTCAACGCCGATTTCAATGCGCTGAAGGCCGGCGCTCATTCGGTCAATCCGGACCTGACCGTCACCGCCGCCTTTGCCGGCTCGTTCCAGGACCCCGCCAAGGGTCAGGAAATCGCCACCCAGATGTTCAACGACGGCATCGACTACATCCAGACCGACTCGGCGGCCACCGACGGTGGTATCATTGCCGCCGCCAACGAGGGCGCGGGGCGCATGCTCTCCACCCTTGCGCGGGCGCAGTATCCCCTCGGTCCGAAGTCGATCGTTGGCATCGTCAGCCTCGACTTCGGCCAGTCGCTCTACATCGAGGTCGGCAAGGCGCTTGGCGCGGAATGGGCCGGCGGCACGCATGTCGCAACCGGTCTGGGCACCGGTGTGGTCGAATTCGAGCTATCGCCGCTCTATGCCGAGCAGGGCCCGGCGGATCGGGTTGCCAAGTCCAAGGAAATCTGGGCTGAGATCGAGAAGACCAAGGCCGGCATCCTCGATGGTTCCATCGTCGTGCCCTTCAACACCACCCTGTGAGCCTGTTGGCTGACAGGGCGAACCTGGACCGGTGACCCAGATGGACAATCCCGCACTCGAATGCCGTGACGTTACCGTGGCCTATGGCAGCGTCATGGCGCTTTCGGGTGTGGGCATCGCTTTCGAACAGGGCAAGATCCACGCCGTGGTTGGCCAGAATGGCGCTGGAAAA
>BFBZ01000007.1_pt607 | contig 11380 bp, 12 predicted proteins | sample 1888401 | NCBI WGS metagenome assembly BFBZ01 (sample SAMD00112614, study PRJDB3348) | symbiont metagenome | host: Chara braunii | reverse complement strand
TGGTTCCGCAGCGGCGGCGATGTCACCCGCGCCGATTATGCCGATCTCGTCACCAAGCTGATTGCCGACGGCACCCGCACCCTGCGTGCGCAACCCCAGGCAACCTCGAAGCGAACCGCCGCGGCGGAATAACATCTCGTTCCCGACGCTTGTCTCTTACCCAGAGTGATCTCATGAAACTCGAAAGCTTCATTCGCGGACAATGGGCCGCCCCAGGCCAGAACCTGATCGATATTCGCAGCGCAGTCACCGGCGAGGTGGTCGCGGAGGCCAGCGGCGGCGGGCTCGACATGGGCGAGATCCTGCGCCATGCCCGCACGATCGGCGGAGCCAACCTGCGCAAGCTGACCTTCCATCAGCGCGCGGATCTGTTGAAAAAGCTCGCGCAATACCTGACCGAGCGCAAGGACGAGCTCTACAGACTGTCGTTCCAGACCGGCGCGACCCGCACCGACAATCTGATCGATGTCGACGGCGGCATCGGCACCTTGTTCGTCTATGCCGGCAAGGGGCGCCGCGAACTGCCGAATGCGACGTTCCTGATCGACGGCGCGGTCGAGCCGCTGGGCAAGACCGGCACCTTCGCGGGCCAGCACATCGTGACATCGCTGCAGGGCGTGGCTGTTCACATCAACGCCTTCAACTTTCCCTGCTGGGGCCTGCTGGAAAAATTCGCGCCGGCGCTGCTGGCCGGCGTGCCGGTGGTGACCAAGCCAGCCACCGTCACCTCCTACGTCGCGTATGCCCTGGTGCGCATGATCGTCGAGTCGAAGATCCTGCCCGAGGGCGTGCTGCAGTTCATCGTCGGCCCGACCGGTGACCTGTTCGATCATCTGACCTGCCAGGACGTGGTCTCCTTCACCGGCTCGGCCGAGACCTCACAGACGCTGCAGCGTCATCCGGTGATCGCGCGCAATGCGGTGCGCTTCATCGCCGAGCGGGATTCGCTCAATGCAGCGATCCTGGCGCCGGATGCCACACCCGGCACGCCGGAGTTCGACCTGTTCATCAAGGAGGTCGCCAAGGAGATGACGGTCAAGGCGGGACAGAAGTGCACCGCGATTCGCCGCGCCCTGGCGCCGAAGGCCCACGTGCCGGCGGTGATCGACGCGCTGCGCGAGCGTCTGGCCAAAGTCAGGATCGGCAATCCGGAACTCGACACGGTGCGGATGGGTGCGCTGGTCGGCCTCGACCAGCGCCGCGACGTGCTGGCCCATGTCGAGAAGCTCAGGATCGAGGCGGAACTCGTCGCCGGCGATCCCGAGAACTTCGCGGTCGAAGGCGCCGACAAGGTCCGCGGCGCATTCCTGCCGCCGCTGCTGCTGCACTGCGCGGATCCGCAGCGCGCCACTCATGTGCATGCGATCGAAGCGTTCGGCCCGGTTGCCACCGTGATGGGTTATGACGGCCTCGACCAGGCGATCGCGCTGGCCAATCGCGGCGAAGGCAGCCTGGTGGCCTCGGTGTACACCCACGATCCGCGCACCGCATCGGATCTGGTGTTCGGCATCGGCGCGTTCCATGGCCGGCTGGTGCTGATCGACCGCGACTGCGCCAAGGAGCAGACCGGCCACGGCTCGCCGATGCCGCACATGGTGCATGGCGGACCCGGCCGCGCCGGCGGCGGCGAGGAACTGGGTGGCGTGCGCAGCCTGTCGCATTACATGCAGCGCACCGCGCTGCAGGGCTCACCGGCGATGCTGACATCAGTCACCGGCAGCTGGATCAAGGGCGCGCCGGTGATCGAGAAGGACCGGCATCCGTTCCGTTATCATTTCGAGGATCTCGCTATCGGCCAGACCTTCTTTACGAAGGAGCGCACCATCACCCTGGACGACATCGAGCATTTCGCCCATTTCACCGGCGACACTTTCTATGCCCACATGGACGAGGAGGCCACCAAGGGCCATCCGTTCTTCTCGGGCCGGGTCGCCCACGGCTACCTGCTGCTGTCATTTGCCGCAGGCCTGTTCGTCGATCCCGATCCGGGCCCGGTGCTGGCCAATTACGGCCTTGATTCCCTGCGATTCGTAAAACCGTTGCAGCCCGGTGAGACCATCAAGGTGCGGCTGACCGCGAAGGAAAAGTCTCCTCGCAACAAGCAATATGGCGAGGTACGCTGGGACGTCGAGATCACGACCGACAAGGGAGAGACGGCTGCAACCTATGAACTCCTGACCATGAATGCGGTGCGGCCTTAAAGCCGYATCGACCCGACAAGAACAGTTCAGAAACAGGGAAGGAAACCACCATGATCCTCGTCACCGTGATGTATCCGGCCGGCGCAGACACCAAATTCGATCTCGACTATTACCTGAAGACGCACATGCCCCTGGTTCGGGATCGCTGGACTTCGCTTGGCCTCAAGACCACCCAGGTGCTGAAGGGCGCCGGCAAGGCGGACGGCACCCCCGCCGACTATCAGATCATGGCGCTCCTCACCTTCGAATCGCTGGCCGCCTTCCAGGCCGCGGGCAAGGCGCACGGCGCCGAGATCTTCGCCGACATTCCGAACTTCACCAACGCCCAGGCCGTGGTGCAGATCAACGAGATCGTGGCGTAATTTGATGCGTCATGCCCGGCCTTGTGCCGGGCATCCACGTCTTTAGTGCATCTCGATGTAAGAAAGACGTGGATGGCCGGGACGAGCCCGGCCATGACGGAGGCAACAACCAGGCCCAGCGCCTGCAGATATCATTTCATGACATCAGCGAATCATTCCCTCACAGTTGTTCCAACCAGCGCCAATTCTGCGCCAGCTGTTGACGCCGCCTCGCTTGCGCAAAACTTCTCTCTCCAGAGCCTGCCCGATTCCTTCTACGACAACCCCTACCCCACCTATCAGGCCTTGCGGACGCTCGATCCGCTGCACCGCATGCCGGACGGCTCGCTGTTCCTCACCCGGCATCGCGATCTCGAGGCGATCTACAAGGACACCACGCGTTTCAGCTCGGACAAGAAGGTGGAGTTCGCACCGAAATACGGTGCAAGTTCGCGGCTGTTCCAGCACCACACCACCAGCCTTGTGTTCAACGACCCGCCGCTGCACACCCGCGTTCGCCGCCTGATCGCCGGCGCGCTGAATCCCCGCGCCATCGCCGAGATGGAGCCGGCCCTGGTGACGCTGGTCGACCGGCTGCTCGACCGCATGGAAAGCCGGGGCACGGCCGATCTGGTCGAGGATTTCGCCGCGGCGATCCCGATCGAAGTCATCGGCAATCTGCTCGCCATCCCGCATGACGAGCGCGAGCCGCTGCGCGGCTGGTCGCTGGCGATCCTTGGCGCGCTGGAGCCGGTGCTGTCACCGGACATGCAGGATCGGGGCGAGCGCGCGGTCGGCGAGTTCCTCGATTATCTCCGTGGCCTGGTCGCCCACCGGCGGCAGCACCCCGGCAATCCGGATCATGACGTGCTCACGCGTCTGATCCAGGGTGAGGCGACCGGCGAACGGCTGAGCGAAATTGAACTGCTGCAGAACTGCATCTTCATTCTCAACGCCGGCCACGAAACCACCACCAACCTGATCGGCAACGGCCTCGAACTGATGCTGCGTTATCCGGACCAACGGCAACGGCTGATCGCGGATCCCACGCTGATCAGGACCGCGGTTGAGGAGTTTTTGCGGTTCGAGAGCTCCAACCAACTCGGCAATCGCGGCGTGGCCGAGGATACCGAAATCGACGGTGTGAAACTGCCCAAGGGTACCCTCATCACCCTGTGCATCGGCGCCGCCAACCGCGACCCCGAGCAGTTCGCCGACGCGGAACAGCTCGACATTGCGCGCTCGCCAAACCGCCATCTCGCTTTCGCCTCCGGCGCCCACGCCTGCGCCGGCCTCGCCCTCGCCCGCCTCGCCCTCGCCCGCCTCGAAGGCCGCATCGCGATCGGGCGGTTCATGGCGCGGTTTCCGGATTTTCAGAGCAACGGCACGCCCCACCGGGCGCGACGCGCGCGGTTTCGCGGGTTTACGTCGCTGCCGGTGAAGCTGGGGTGAGGGTTTGCTGTCAACATGAGGCGTCATGGCCGGGCTTGTCCCGGCCATCCACGTCTTTCTTGCAGTGATGCCGTTAAGACGTGGATGTATCGGCGACTTGGCTTCGCCAAGTCGCTGGGCACAAGGCCGGGCATGACGGAGAAATAAACGTCTGACGTCAAAATTCATTTCAGTTCGCAGGACGCCCGCATGACCACCTTTGACAAGGCCACCGCCACCGCCCACCTCGCCAAGATGTTCGCCCCCTGGGTGCAGGACCTGGACCTCACCGTCGACGCAATCGTCGCCGACGGCGTCGACCTGCGCATGCGGTTCTCGGAGAAGCTTTGCCGCGACGGCGGGGTGATCTGCGGGCAGGCGATGATGAGCCTGGCCGACACCGCCATGCCGCTCGCGATCTCCGCCAAGGCCGGGGAATTCCTGCCCATGACCACGGTGGATCAGACCATGCACTTCCTGCGGCCGGCCGCAAAAACCGATCTGGTGGCAGAGGCCCGCGTCATCCGCCTAGGCCGGACCATGGCCTATGGCAGCGTCACGATCCGGCCAGCGGACGGCGACCTGCGCCCTGTGGCGATGGCGCAAACGGCTTACGCGCTGCTGCGCGAGGGGAAGCAGTAGCAGACCGTAGCCCGGATGAGCGAAGCGATATCCGGGGATGCACAGGCCCCACCACAAGTGCGATCAATCACATCTGGTCGTAATCGACCACGACCCGCTCCGACACCGGGTGCGCCTGGCAGGTGAGCACGAAGCCGGCCTTCAGCTCCCACGGCTCCAGCGAATAATTGACGTCCATCTGCGTAACACCCTCGACGATTTTGGCGCGGCAGGTGCTGCACATGCCGCCCTTGCAGGCATAGGGCAGATCCATGCCGGCGCGCAGCGCGGCATCGAGAATGGCTTCGCCCTCCGCCACCGGCACATCCTTGCGCTTGCCGTCGACAATCAGGGACGCCACCGCCTTCGGCGGAGCTTCCGGCGCAATCACAACCTTCGGGCGCGGCTTGCCGCCGAACTCGGAGACGAAGCGCTCCACATGGACACGCTCGGCCGGGATTCCCAAGTCCACGCAGGTGGCCTCGATCTCCTCGCTCATGGCGAGCGGACCGCACACGAACACATGATCGACCGCGGCCGCCGGCACCATGGCCCGCAGCAGCACCTCGACCTTTTCGCGGTCAAGACGACCGTGCAGAATGGGCAGATCCTGCTCCTCCTGCGACAGCACATGGAACACCGACAGGCGCCCCATGAAACGGTCCTTCAGCTCTTCCAAAGCCTCGCGGAACAAGATGCCGTTGGTGGCGCGGTTGCCATAGAACAGGAAGAAGCGGCTGTTCGGCTCGCGCGCCAGGATGCCACGGGCGATCGAGATGATCGGGGTGATGCCGGAGCCGGCGGCAAAGCCGACATGGACGCGCGCCTGGTCCGGCGCATGCGCCACACCGAAGCGCCCGGTCGGCGTCATCACGTCCAGCTCGTCGCCGGATTTCAGTTCCTCGATCGCCCAGCTCGAAAATGCGCCGCCGTCGACCTTCTTCACCGCGATGCGCAGCTCGCGGTCGTCGGGACTGGAGCAGATCGAGTAGGACCGCCGCACCTCCTCGCCGTCCATGGTGGTGCGCAGGGTCAGGTACTGCCCCGACGCGAAGGCGTAATCCTCGGCCAGTTCGTCCGGAATGGCGAACGTCATCGAGATCGCGTCGGAGGTTTCGCGGCGCAGGTCGCGGATGGCGAGGCGATGGAATTTCGGTGTGTGCGACATGATCAACCTGAATGATAGCATTGCCAAGAACGAGATCAGCTATACCGTCATCCTGAGGTGGCCGTGCGCAGCACGGCCCTCGAAGGACGACGGCCCGGGCGTTCATCCTTCGAGGCTCGCTCCGCTCGCACCTCAGGATGACGGGAAACACAAACTTCGTTTAACTCTTACCGAGCTAGTGACACTTGAAATAATCGAACGGTTCGCGGCAGGCCTTGCAGCGCCACAGCGCCTTGCAGGAGGTCGAGCCGAACTCGGACAGCACTTCCGTATCCACCGAACCGCATAACGGACACGCCACCTGCTGCTCGCCGAACAGTGCCCGGCGTCCGCCGCCGGTTTGCGGTGGCGCGATGCCGTACTCCCTGAGTTTCTGGCGGCCCTGCTCGCTCATCCAGTCCGTGGTCCAGGCCGGCGACAGCACGGTGCGGACGCGGGCGTTGCGGATGCCTTCGCGTTCCAGCGCCAATTCAATTTCCAGGGCGATCATGTTCATGGCCGGGCAGCCGGAATAGGTCGGCGTGATTGCGATCTCAACCGCGTCGCCGGTCACGGTGACATCGCGCAGCACGCCGAGATCGGCGATGGTCAGCACCGGGATTTCCGGATCGACCACCTGCGCCGCAGCGTTCCAGGCGAGCTGGCGCAAGTCGGGGTTCTGGTCGGTCGTCACCATGTCGCATTCGGGAAGGTGCGCTGCATCGACTGCAGCTCGCTGAGCAGATGGCCCAGATGCTCGCTGTGATGGCCGACGCGGCCGCCCTTCTGCATCCAGTCGCTGCTCGCCTGCTTGAGTGTCGCGATGCGCAGGACACCGGACACGGTTTCCAGCCACTGCGCGCGCAGGCTCTCCGGATCGATCGTCATGCCCTGCGCCATCAAGCCGGCATCGCTCTGGTCGACATGAAACAGTTCGCCGGTAAACGCCCAGAGATCATCCACCGCGGCCTGCGCTCGCTGATGGCTTTCCGCGGTGCCGTCGCCGAGCCGGATCACCCACTCCGACGAATGCCGCAGATGATAGGCGCTTTCCTTCTCCGACTTCGCGGCGATCGCCGCCAGGGTCTCGTCCTTCGATCGCATCATCGCGCGCCAGTACGGATCGGCGAACGCGGAGTAGAACAACTGCCGCACGATGGTGCGGGCGAAATCGCCATTCGGCTGCTCGACCAGCAGCAGATTGCGGTATTGCCTGACATCGCGGAGATAGGCGTACTTGTCTTGGTCGTTGCCGGCGCCCTCGACCTTCGCCGCGTAGCTGTAGAGCTCGCGCGCCTGGCCGATCAGATCGAGGCCCATATTGGCCAGCGCCATGTCTTCTTCCATCATCGGCGCATGGCCGCACCACTCCGACAGCCGGTGGCCGAGGATCAGCGCATCGTCGGCGCGGCGCAGCGCGTAGAGCACGAGGGGGGATTCAGCAACGGAAATCGACGGGGTCGCCATGATGAACCTGCTTTGCCTGGCCAGCCAAAAGGCCGGCGCTTGCGTCCAAGCTCGTCATGCCCGCGCTTGTCGCGGGCATCCACGTCTTGGCTGCACAACCACAAGAAAGACGTGGATGGCCGGGACAAGCCCGGCCATGACGGAAAAAATCACATATGCCCGACTTCGTCCGGCACGTCGTAGAATGTCGGATGGCGATAGATCTTCGACATCGCCGGTTCGAACATCATGTCCTTCTCGGACGGGTCCGAGGCAATGATGGAGTTCGACGGCACGATCCAGATTGACAGCCCTTCGCCGCGGCGGGTGTAGATATCGCGCGCGGCCTGCAGGGCGAGCGTGGCGTCGGCCGCGTGCAGCGAACCGACATGCTTGTGCGCAAGGCCATTGCGGCTGCGGATGAAGACTTCCCAGAGCTGGATGTTCTGAACGCTCATGTCTCTCTCCCTCAGGCTGCGACCGCAGCGGTGCTGCTGCGCGCCTTCTGCTTCTCGGCATAGGCGACAGCCGCCTCACGCACCCAGGCGCCCTCGTCATGCGCCTTGCGGCGGGCGGCCAAACGATCGCGGTTGCAGGGGCCGTTGCCGGACAGCACTTCCTTGAATTCGTTCCAGTCGATCGCGCCGTAATCCCAGTGGCCGGTGGCTTCGTTCCACGTCATGTCCGGGTCGGGCATGGTCAGGCCCAGATACTGCGCCTGCGGCACGGTGGCATCGACGAATTTCTGGCGCAGCTCGTCGTTGGAGAAACGCTTGATCTTCCAGCGCGTCGACTGATCGCCATGCTGGCTCTGCTGATCCGGCGGGCCGAACATCATCAGGCACGGCCACCACCAGCGATTGAGCGCATCCTGCGCCATCGCCTTCTGTTCGTCGGTGCCGCGCGACAGCGTCACCATGATCTCGTAACCCTGGCGCTGGTGGAACGACTCTTCCTTGCAGACGCGGATCATGGCGCGTGCGTAGGGGCCGTAGGAGCAGCGGCACAGCGGGATCTGGTTCATGATGGCGGCGCCGTCGACCAGCCAGCCGATGGCGCCGATGTCAGCCCAGGTCAGGGTCGGATAATTGAAGATCGAGGAATACTTCGCCTTGCCGCTCAGCATCTGATCGACCAGTTCCTCGCGCGAGGTGCCCAGCGTTTCAGCGGCCGCATACAGATAAAGGCCATGGCCGCATTCGTCCTGCACCTTGGCGAGCAGCGCAGCCTTGCGGCGCAGCGTCGGCGCGCGGGTCAGCCAGTTGCCTTCCGGCAGCATGCCGACGATTTCGGAATGGGCGTGCTGGGAGATCTGCCGCGTCAGCGTCTTGCGATAGGCCGCGGGCATCCAGTCATTGGGTTCGATGCGCTCTTCGGCTTCGACACGGGCTTCGAACCGGGCGGACTTCGCGGCATCCTCGACCACACGGTCGTCGGCTTGCGGCGCATTGAGCGCTTGCGTGTACATGGCCGTCTCTCCCGAACGCGTGGTCCGCAAAAGCGTCTTGTCGATCTTGCGATCAGGACCACGCGCAGCTTGTTTCTCGATGCATCAAACATATAACATAAAAAACGGAAAGCAAGTTATTTTTGTAACATATCGCCGGCAACGTCGGCGAACCGACGGCCGAGTTCCGGCCCCGGCGGCGGCAGCAGCCCGGACAGGCTTTCGCCATGAGAATCCAGCCATTCTTCCGATGCCGGCAGCAGCGCCTGATAGATCTGCGCGCACAGCCGCCGGGCCTCGGGCGCCGGCCAGTCGCTGGGCAGCAGGTCGGCGGGCAACAGCGGATCGCGCAGGATCACGCGGCGATAGTGCTGGATCAGCAGCACGCGGGCGAGCATGGCATCCGCCGGCGACAGCGCGCTCTCGCCATCGATCCGGTCCTGCAAGGGAGCGAAGACTTTCAGGAAATTTCGATACGCATCCGCCGTGCGCTGCAACGACCAGCTTGCGCTGATCAGACGCCGCCCCATCTCGCCGGCCGCCGCAACGTCAAGACGGATGGCGCCCGCCGCCACCGACGGCACCGCGACGCCGGCCGGCGCCACCCAGACGCCCGGCATGGGATTGCCGAAGCCGGCTTCCATCAGCGCCGCGCGCGCCGTGTCGCGGTCGGCGCCGTTTTCGATCAGCAGCAGTTCGAAGCGGCCGGATCCATCGGACGGATGCGGATTATAGACGTGCTCGACCGCGGCTTCGAACCGCTCGCGGCCATGCGGGGCCAGTTTGTAGAAGCTCTTGCGGCCGACCTTGTCGCGATCGAGCCAGCCGTCGGCGGCGAGCCGCGACACCGCGGTGCGCACCACCCCGCCATCGATTTCCAGCATCTCCAGGAATTGCAGCAGGGTACCGAGCCAGACCGAGCCGCCGCGCGGCAGGATGGCGTCGCCATAAAACGTGATGATCAGCGAACCGGTCCGCGAGGGTTCCCGTTTGAACTGGCTGATGATGCGGGCGAGCGGATGGGCCATGATGAGACCCCCATCATCCATGATTTTGCCATGCATGTCATCAGCTTAGCGAGAATCGAGGGGATCGGCGGCCGTGACGCCCGGCGATCGCGCCTCGCGCCATCGTGACCTCCATCCTCCAATCGGGTGATGCATCTTTGGAAGCGCCCAATACCATCCGATCGATTGATGACAAGGAATCCAGCGGTTTGGACACGGACGTCGTTTCGCGCTTGATCGGCACCATCTACGATGCGGCACTCAATCCCGCGCTGTGGACCGATGTGCTCAAGGATATCGCGGCTTTCACCGAAGGCGAGTCGGCCGGGCTCGCGACCCGGAATTCGCTGAACAAGTCCCCCCTGGCGCTCTACATGTATGGCTGCGACCCTCACTACTTGCAGCTCCAGATCGACGTTTATGCAAAGTTCGATCCGACCTCCGAGCTGTTCCTGTTCGAGCCCGAACAGGTGGTCAGCATCGCGGATTTCATGCCCTACGAGGACTATCTCGAAACCCGCTTTTATCGGGAATGGGCTCAGCCCCAGGGCTGGGTGGATTGCGCCAGCGCGGTGCTGGAAAAGTCCGCGACGAGTCATGCCTTCATCAGCGTCTACCGGCGCGCGGCGAACGGGCTGGTCGACGACGGCATGCGCCGCCGCATGCAGATCATCGTGCCGCATGTCCGCCGCGCCGTCACCATCGGCGGCGTGATCGATCTCAGGGCCGCGGAAGCTGCGACATTTGCCGATGTGCTCGATGATCTCAGTCACGGCGTGTTCCTGGTGGATGCGGAGGGGCAGATCGTTCACGCCAACTCCAGCGGTCGCGACCTGCTGGATCAGGGCAACGTGCTATGCGACCCGAACAATGTCTTGACCGCCGTCGATGGGACCGCGAATCGGAGCTTGCGTGACGTCTTTGCAAAGACGCCCGGCGGCGATGGTGCGGTCGGCGCGCGCGGCATCGCGGTGCCGCTGTCCACACCGACGCACGAGCAATGGCTGGCGCACATCCTGCCGCTGACATCGGGCGCGCGCCGGCGAACCGGCACAGCCTATGCGGCGGTCGCGGCGGTGTTTGCCCGCAAGGTCGCACTCGATAAACCGACCACACTCGAAATGGTCGCGAAGCTCTACAAGCTGACGCCGAGCGAACTGCGCGTGCTGGGCGCCGTCATCAACGTCGGCGGCGCCAGACAGGTGGCCGAAGCGCTCGGCCTGTCCGAGGCGACCGTCAAAACCCATCTGCAGCATCTGTTCGAAAAGACCGGCATGCGGCGTCAGGCCGACCTGGTCAAGCTCGTGGCTGGACATGACATCCCGTTCCGGGATTCCTAGAGAAGGCGAGCTTTCAGCCGCGCAATGATCTCGTCGGGCGGCAGCGCATCGGTGAAGTGCGCGACGACATTGCCAGCGGGATCGAGCAGATAGCTGATCGCGGTGTGCGGCACCGCATAGCCATCCTTGTCATCCGGATCAGCGGCGCGTTCGGCGAACACGCGAAAAGCCCGCTTGGCCTCGTCGATCTGCTGGCGCGATCCGGTCAGCCCGGTGAAACGGGGCCAGGACTGCAGGAAGGCGCGCATCACCTCCGGTGTGTCCCGCTCCGGATCGACCGTGATGTAGAGCGGCTGAATGCGATCCGCCGCGGGCCCGAGCGCGTCGAGCACGCCGGACAGTTTGGCCAGCGCGCGGGGGCAGACCACACGGCAATGGGTGAAGCCGAAGAACAGCAGC
>BFBZ01002149.1_pt1 | contig 11384 bp, 8 predicted proteins | sample 1888401 | NCBI WGS metagenome assembly BFBZ01 (sample SAMD00112614, study PRJDB3348) | symbiont metagenome | host: Chara braunii | reverse complement strand
GCCGGGGCGGGCTTTTGTTCCGGTGCGGCCTGCTGCGGCGTTTCCGCCGGCTTGGCTGCTTCGGACTGGGCGGCAGGTGCCGCCGCGGCAACCTGGGTCACACGGCCATCGGTATAGGGCTTGTAGGGATTGTGCGCGCCGAGATAGTCGGCAACCACCGATTCCAGGTTCGGACCGAAGTCATAGGCGTTCTTGCCGTCCTTGGCGAATACGGTGTAGCCGTCGCCGCCCGCGCGCATATAGTTGTTGCTGACGACACCGTAGGTCTTTTCGGGGTCGAGCGGCTTGAATTCCGTGCCTTCCTGCACGTCGACGGAGACGAGGCGGCTGCCCGGCGGCTTCGATTTGTCGAAGCTGTATTTGAGGCCCGCGACCTGCGGGAAGCGGCCGGCGCCATCGTCGATCTGGCTGAGGCCGTTTTCCAATGCCGCCTTCACATCCGCGCCCGTCAATTGGAAAGTCGCGACTGTGTTCTGGAACGGCAGCACGGTGAGAACGTCGCCCATGCTGACATCGCCGGCGGCGATCGAGGCTCGCAGGCCGCCGCCATTCTGGATGGCGATGGAGATGCCCTGGGCCTTGGTTCGGTCGAGGATCGCGTCGGCCACGAGGTTGCCCATCGAGCATTCCTGTACGCGGCAGATCTCGCGTGCGCCCTCGATCGGGCCTTGCGAATTGCCGATCACCTTCTTGCGCAGCTCTTCGATCGGCTTGGCCATCTCCTGGACGCGGGCGGCGATCGCCGGATCCGGCTTGATGGAGGAATCGAGCAGGATCGGATCGCCCTTGGCGTCCTTGACCGCGCCGCTATCGTCAAAGGTGACGACGATGTCGCCGAGGTACTTGCCGTAGGACGCGGCCTGTACCACAGGCACCTTATAGCCGGCGGGATTATCGACCATGGTCGGATAGGGGCCGGCGGCCTTCGGATCGGTGTTCGACAGCAGCGTATGCGAGTGGCCGCCAACGACGACGCTGACGCCGGCGATCTTGGCGATCTTTTCGACATCGCGGGGATAGCCGACATGGGTCAGTGCGATGATCTTGTTGACGCCCTGCGATTTCAGCGCGTCCACTTCGGCGCTGATGGCGGCGGCATCGTCGGTGATCTTCACATGCGGGCCGGGCGACGCGAGCTCGGGTGTCTCGGTCGTCACGGCGCCGACGATGCCGATCTTCTGGCCGCCGATGGTAAGCACGATCGATTTCTTGATGCGGTTGCCGAGCTTGGACTGGTCGTCGACCACAAGATTGGCCGTCACCACCGGGAACTGCGCCTTGTCGAGGAAGGCGGCAAGCGGGCCTTCGCCGTCGTCGAACTCGTGATTGCCGACGGTCATGGCGTCGATCTTCATGTCGTTGAGGAATTCGACTTCGGCGGCACCCTTATAGGTCGTGTAGAACAGCGAGCCCTGGAAATTGTCGCCGGCGTCGAGTACCACCACGTTCTGGCCGGCGAGTGCGGCCCGGCGCTGATCGATGGCCGCCTTCAGGCGAGCGGCGCCACCAAAGCATTCGTTCTTGGCTTCTTCGGCCGCAGAGCAGGTCGCATCGAATTTGTTGATCGACTCCACGCGCGAATGGAAATCGTTGAAGTGCAGGATGTTGAGCTGATAGTCCGCGAAGGCGGCGCTTGTGCTCAGCGCCAAGGCTGCGGCGGCCAAAAGTCCCACTCCTAAGGGCTGCTTCATCTGTCTCTCCTGTTCGTCTTTACAATCCGGCCCGCCGATGCCCCCATGGCGGTCCCCCGCCGGAATGTTTTCATCATGGCGGAGCGAGCGCAAGCAAAAGCTGTTGGCTTCATTCGGATTTTATAAGGAGGGTGAATTCATCACCGGATCAGGCGCACGCCTCTATGGAGGCGTCTCCGCGGGATTCTCGGATCGCCGAGGCGGCGTTCCATCCGACGACGCAGAAGACGGCTGTGCAGCAGACCGCCGCAGCGAAATGAAAGCGCCGGCGCCGGTTCCGATAAAGCAGGATGGCGCCGATGCCATAGATCAGCAGCACGGGCAGGGCGAAGAGGAGAACGCTTGCCGGGCCATCGCAATCGAGCCCGTCGATACCCTGCGCCCGATAGCTGTTGACGGGGAGAACCGCCGCCAGAATGGCGAAAGGCAGCGCTGCGATGAGGGCCAGATAGAGCAGCATCATGCGGCGCATGGCGTCCTATCCTTCCGCCATGCCTGATCAGCCCTGGCGGTTGAGGGAGAAGTGCCCACCCGTCTCCGAGGTGCAGTTCAGCTGACCGGGGTTTGCCATGAAGCAATTCACCTTGGAGCTGGTGCGCTTGATGTTCGAATAGAGATTGATCTGGATCACGCCGGAGGGGTCGGTCGTGTAGGTTCCTGAAGCCATCTGCTGGTTCGTGCCGTCGGTCGTGTGCGTCTCGAACCGGCCGGCGGTGAAGGTCGAACTCAGGCCGTTCGTATCGCTCCAGCTGCCTTCCACCGAGTTTGTCCGCGGCTGAACGCCGGGGTTCATCGTCATCGGCGGCGGTCGCGATCCGCCGAAATCAACGCAGGCGGACAAGGCTGCTGCAGCGGCTGCGAGGGAAAGAACGGTTCTGATCTTCATAAATGTCTCCCGCGATGAAGGGCGGAGTGTTGTCGTATCGGTTGCGAGAAAGATGGCGCGGCTATTGGGTTAAAGCAAGGCTTGAGAACGCAACTCCTTGATTTATCCCGCTTGCGTAACAAAAATGCCCGCACGACCTGTGCGGGCATTCGAACGTTGCATCAGCAAACGCTATTCCCGTTAGCGAACGAGGATGTTCCTGAACTGCCAGGGATCCTTCGTGTCGATGTCTTCCGGGAAAAGACCCGGACGGCCATCGAGCGGCGTCCAGTCGGTGTAGTGGCCTTCAACCGGACCGAGGTATGGCAGCTGCACTTCGAGGCAGCGCTTGTAGTCGATCTCGTCAGCTTCGACGATGCCGGCGGTCGGGTTTTCGAGTGCCCAGACCATGCCGGCGAGAACGGCGGAGGTTACCTGCAGGCCGGTCGCGTTCTGGTAAGGGGCAATGCGGCGGGTCTCTTCGAGAGACAGGCGCGAACCGTACCAGTAGGCATTCTTGTCGTGGCCGTAGAGCAGCACGCCGAGTTCGTCGACACCGTCTTCCAGCTCATGCTCGTCGAGAACGTGGTGTACCGGCTGCGGCGTGCCGCCATTGCCGAACATTTCGTGCAGCGACAGTACGGCGTCGTTGGCCGGATGGTAGGCATAGTGGCAGGTCGGACGGAAGGTAACGTCGCCGTCCTTGTCGCGCACGGTGAAGAAGTCGGCGATCGAGATCGATTCGTTGTGCGTGACGAGGAAGCCGTATTGCGGGCCGGGGGTCGGGCACCAGGTGCGGACGCGGGTGTTGGCGCCCGGCTGTTCCAGATAGATAGCAGCCTGGCAGCCCTTCTTGTGCTTCTTGGCGTTCTTCGGCATCCATTCTTCGTGGGTGCCCCAGCCGAGTTCGGCCGGCTGCAGACCTTCGGAGATGAAGCCTTCGACGGACCAGGTGTTCCAGAAGACGTTGAGCGGCTTCGGATGCTTGGTGCGCTGGGTGTCGCGCTCGGCGATATGGATGCCCTTGACGCCAACCTTCTTCATCAGCTTGGCCCAGCCTTCGCGGTCATGCTGATCCGGCTCTTCGAACTTCAGGCCGATATCGGTGGCAAGGTTGACGAGCGCCTGCTTGACGAACCAGGAGACCATGCCCGGGTTCGCGCCGCAAGTCGAAACAGCAGTCGAACCACCGGGGTTCTTCGCCTTTTCCTTGCGCATGGTTTCGCGCAGCGCGTAGTTGGTGCGGTCGGCATTCTTCAGGCTCTTGTCGAAGTAGAAGCCGAGCCAGGGCTCGACGACGGTATCGATGTAGAGCACGTCGAGCTTGCGGCACAGCTTGACGAGGTCGAGCGAACCGGTGTCGACCGAGAGGTTGACGCAGAAGCCCTGGCCGCCGCCTTCCGTCAGGAGCGGCTTCAGCAGCTCCTTGTAGTTTTCCTTGGTGACGTGTGCCTTGATATGACGGACGCCGTGCTTCGCCAGGATTTCCATATCGGCTGGTTCTTCACGCGGGTCGATAACGACCATCCGGCTCTTGTCGAATTTGAAATGGCGCTCGATCAGGGGCAGGGTGCCGCGGCCGATGGAGCCAAAGCCGATCATCACGATCGGGCCGGTAATTTCGGCATATACCGGATAGTTGTGTTTCGTCATTCTTGTCTCCTTCGAAAGGCAGGACGCCGTTCGGTTCACGAAATTCAATCAGAGTTTGCGCGATAACGCGAGGTGAAGGGCTCTAATCATAATTTGATGTCACAATAAAGAGCTCTTCAGAGTTAGCCGGACAAAGTCAAGTGGAGGCCAACATACACGCCATATGCGACGAGTTTGTTGCCTTCAAGGTTGGTTTTCACTGACCTATCCGGAATAAAGCCATCAGGCCTTCAAGGCTTCCAATCCGTCGACAACTGTGGTGAGGGCGATTTCCTGGACGTCGTAGGATGCGATCCCGTGGATGGTGAAGGGGTCGGCGGCGACATAGGCCTCCAGCTCAGCGCGCTCGCCGCGGGCAAAAATAACGCCGCCGGTGCGCGGTACCTTGCGGCCGGATGCGAGGAACCAGCCCTTGGCATATCCCTCTTTCACCCAGGCCATGTGCGGCTCCATCTGCTTGTCGGCTTCATCATTGCCCTTGAGGTAGGTGAGCGAAAGAATGAACATGCATCAATTCCATATGAGTTGAGCGCGGATCAGGCCGCGCAGGGAGTTTCCGACATAAAGCGTGCGGTCTCGAAGGTCATCAGGCCGGATACGGCCAACACGGGCCTTGCGCTGGCAAATGAGCTCGGTGCGTAACACGCCGGCCAGCAGGCCGGATGAAATTGGGGGTGTCCGCAGCACATCCGGGCCATCCTCGAGGAAGATAGAGGTGATCGTCCCCTCGCAAACCTCGTCCTTCTCGTTCAGCAGCAGCACCTCGTCGGCCTCGTCGGGCCGATATTCGGCGCGGGCGGCCTCATAGACGGCGCGGCGCGTGGTCTTGACGCGCAGCAGCTTGTCGGCGGAATCGAGCCGGGTTGCGGCGGCGATGCGGACGCGCCAGACTGTGTCGAGTGACAGCGCCGAGAAGGGGGCTGTCGTTACCGCCGCTTGTCCGTCTCGGTCCAGCGTCAGCCGGACCCTCAAGGGTGCGGAAGCACCGGCGATGGCCTCTTCCAGTTTGGTGAGCGCATTTTTCGGAGCCGGGAAGCCTAGGCGGCGGGCCGAGCGTTGCAGCCGGGCAAGATGCAGGCGCAGGCGGATGAAGCCGGCTTCCGGCTCGTAGCGCAGCGTCTCTATCAGGCTAAAATCCTCTACCGGTCGATCCATCGGTCCCCCACGGCGAAGCGCGCCTTGAGGAGGCATTCCTCATATTCCGCTTCCGCCGTCGAATCGAAGACGATGCCCCCGCCGACATTGAACACTGCGCGGCCGTCTTCGAAAAGCGTGATCGTGCGGATCGCCACCGAAAAGCGCATGGCTCCATCAGGCGAGATCATGCCGATCGCGCCGCAATAGGCATCTCGCGGGCCATCCTCAAGGTCATGCAGGATTTCCATCGCCCGCATTTTCGGTGCGCCGGTAATCGAGCCGCAGGGAAAGAGTGCCGCAAGAATATCGCGGATGGTGATGTCGGGCAGCAGCTTTGCCTGCACATGGCTGACCATCTGGTGCAGGGTCGGGTAGGTCTCGATTTCGAAGAGCCGGGGCACGTCGAGTGTGCCGACTTCGGTGATGCGGGAGATATCGTTGCGCAGGAGATCGACGATCATGCGGTTTTCGGCCTGCGTCTTCTCGTCGGCGAGCATGGCGGCGACGATTTCGGCATCCTCGACGGCGTTTGTGCCGCGCTTGGCCGTGCCCTTCATCGGATGCGTCTCGATCCAGCCTTCTTCATCCGTGCGGAAAAAGAGCTCCGGCGAGCGCGACAAAATGATCGGACCGCCGAGATCGACGAGCGCACCGTATTTCACCGGTTGCCGCTCGATCAGCGACCAGAAGGCGGCTCTGGCGTCGCCGTTCCAGCGGGCATGGATCGGCATGGTCAGGTTCGCCTGATAGCAGTCGCCGAGGCGAATATGCCGGTGCAGCCGGTCGAATCGCTCTTTATATATGGGGAAATCCCAGGCGGCCTTTGGCTCGGTCAGGAATTCCTGATTTTCAAGCCGTTGCATCGGCTGGCCAAGAGAGTCGTCATCGGCTGCGGGAGCATCGAAAACGCCGAAGCAAAGCAGCGGCGTCTCGCGATTCTCTTCGGCAAAAGCTGCAAGCTTTTCCTCAAAAAGATGGCCGGCTTCATAGGCAATGTATCCTGCCAGCCATTTTCCCTGTCGCCTTGCCGTCTCCATCCGGTCCAACGCATCGAAGAATTCGGCGCGCGTCCGGGCCGTGATGATCTCGGCCGGTTCGGCAAAGATCATCACCTGTCCTGTGCTGTCGTCCCTGAAGAGGACGTGAGGTCGGGCGTCGGCCATGCGCGGGTTTCTATCGGGCTCTCGTTATGTCGATTGTCAGGCACGTCCACCATTGCTGCGGCTTTGTGCATGGCCCCTCACCCTAGCCCTCTCCCCGCTCGCGGGGAGAGGGGACTGGCTCAGCATCCACAGCACTGTTCTTTGCAAACGGCGATGTAGTGGTTGCGGTAGCTCCCTCTCCCCGCATTGGCGGGGRGAGGGCTGGGGKGAGGGGCCAGGCACCGAAGCTGCGGCAATGGCAGACCTGCCTGACCTGCTAGCAGGCGCAGTTTCAGCTCTTATCTAGCGCTTCCAACTCGTCGATCAGCCCTTCGATCATCGACAGTCCCTTGCTCCAGAACGACGGGTCGGTGGCGTCGAGGCCGAAAGGCTTCAGGAGTTCGGAATGATGCTTGGTGCCACCGGCCTTCAGCAGTTCGAAATACTTCTCCTGGAAGCCCTGGTCGGCATTCTGGTAGACGGCGTAAAGCGAGTTCACAAGGCAATCGCCGAAGGCATAGGCGTAGACGTAGAAGGGCGAATGGATGAAGTGGGGGATATAGGCCCAATAGGTCTCGTAACCCTCGGATATCTTGATCGCCGGGCCCAGGCTTTCCGCCTGTACGGACAGCCACAGCTCGCCGATATCATCGGAGGTCAGCTCGCCATTCTTGCGTGCAGTGTGCAGCTTGCGCTCGAATTCGTAGAAGGCGATCTGGCGCACGACCGTGTTGATCATGTCCTCAACCTTCTGGGCGAGCATCGCTTTGCGTTCGCGCTTGTCGGAGGTCTTGTCGAGCAGCGCACGGAAGGTCAGCATCTCGCCGAAGACGGAAGCGGTTTCGGCCAGCGTCAGCGGTGTCTGGCACATCAGGGCGCCCTGGCCGCCGGCCAGAACCTGGTGCACGCCATGGCCAAGCTCGTGTGCGAGCGTCATGACGTCGCGCGGCTTGCCCATGTAGTTGACGAGAACGTAAGGGTGCGCCGATGGCACGGTCGGATGGGCAAATGCGCCCGGCGCCTTGCCGGCGCGCACCGGCGCGTCGATCCATTCCTCATCGAAGAAGCGCTTGGCGATTGCGGCCATGTCAGGCGCGAACTTGCCATAGGCTGATAGCACCGTCTCCTTCGCCTCGGTCCACGGAATCAGCGCATTGGGCGTTTCCGGGAGCGGCGCGTTGCGATCCCAGAAGTTCATCTGCTCCATGCCGAGCCACTTGGCCTTCATCTTATAATAGCGATGCGAGAGCCGCGGATAGGCATCGCGTACGGCCGCGGCCAGTGCGTCCACCACTTCGCGCTCGACGCGGTTGGCGAGATGCCTGCTGTCGGCGATATCCTCGAAGCCGCGCCAGCGGTCGGAAATTTCCTTGTCCTTGGCGAGCGTGTTGGTGATGAGCGTGAAGGTGCGAAGGTTCGCCCTGAAGGTTGTGGCAAGCGCCATGGCCGCCTTGCGGCGCGCTTCGGGATCCTGTTCCTGCAGCATGTTCAGCGCGACTTCCAGCGGCTGCTTTTCACCGTCGATCTCGAAGCGTAGCTCCGCCATCGTCTCGTCGAACAGCCGGTTGAAGGCTGCGGCGCTGGTCATGGACTTTTCCAGGAACAGCTGCTCGAGCTTGTCGTCGAGCTGATGCGGCTTGTCCTTGCGTAGGTCGACGATCCACGGGCGGTAGTGGCCGGCGGCAGGGTCGTTCGCCATGCAGGCGTCCATCGCGGCGTCATCGATGCGGTTCAGTTCCAGAGGGAAGAACAGCAGATGGGCGGCATAGTCCGTCAGCCGCGTCTGCACATCGCCATAGAGCTTGCCGTTGGCCGGATCGCTGGTGTTGGAAAAATAGGTGAGGCCGGCAAAGGAACCGAGTCGGCCCATGATATCGTCAAGCGCCTCATATTCCTTGATGGCGGCGCCGATACCGGCATCGCCCGTCATGGTTGCCGCTTCCGTAAGCTTGCCCTTCCACTTATCCTCGAAGGCGATGGCCATCTTGCCCGCCTTTTCCATGTCGCCCGTGAAGTCAGGCGAGGTAGCGGAAGGATAGAGATCGCTGAGCTTCCAGGCGGGCAGGTCCCCGAGCGCGCTGCCGGCGGCAGGCTGGTTGGCGGAGAAGTTAAGGGATTTACGGAGCGAGGTCGGGCTCATGGGCGATATTTCCTCTGCTTTTTATTGCGGAACGTCCGATGCGTTCGTGTTTATTCGGCCAGAAAGCCTGCTGCAAGCCTGATTTCCCTGGCGCTGACGGTTGAACCATAGGCGGTAGTACATTCGTCATAATGATTAAAATGCGATGATTTGGCAAAACTTCATGTTCAAGCCTTTCTGCGAATGTCCGTGTCAGGTTTCGCATGAAGTGAGGCACCAATGACCGTTTATAATAGCGCCAAAGGGGGCGCGCAGATTCTCGTTGTTGAGGATGATCCGATTCAACGTCGTCTGCTGAAGAATGCCATCGAGCGGCACGGACACGTGGCCCATTTGGCAGAGAATGGCCGCTTTGGCCTTGAAGTTCTGAAGCGTAACAGCGATCAGATCAATGTGATCGTGCTCGACCTGATGATGCCGGAAATGAACGGCATCGAGTTTTTGGGCGCGCTGAACGAGATGGGTATCGATCTGCCCGTTATCGTGCAGACGGGGCAGGGCGGTATCGACACCGTGGTGCAGGCCATGCGGGCCGGCGCCTTCGATTTCGTCGTCAAGCCCGTGTCGCCGGAGCGCATTGCAGCGTCTATCGGCAATGCGCTCAAGCTCGATCAGCGCGAAGCAAAGGCACGCGCGGGACGCAAATCGCGTTCCAGCGCGATCACCTTCGACGACATCGTCTCGGCAAGCCCGGCGATGATGCGGGTGATCGACCTTGCGCATCGTGCCGCACAGTCGAACATTCCCGTTGTCTTGGAAGGCGAATCCGGCGTCGGCAAGGAACTGGTGGCACGTGCCATTCAGGCCGCAAGCGACCGCTCCGGCAAGCCGTTCATAACGGTCAATTGCGGTGCCATTCCGCACAATCTGGTGGAAAGCATTCTTTTCGGACATGAAAAGGGTGCGTTCACGGGCGCGGCGGAGCGCCATGTCGGCAAGTTCATGGAAGCCGATGGCGGTACGCTGTTCCTCGACGAGATCGGCGATCTGCCGCTGGAAGTCCAGGTGAAGCTGCTGCGTGCCGTGCAGCAAGGGGAAATCGAGACGGTCGGTGCGCGCGTCGCGCAGAAGGTCAATGTCCGCCTGATCTCTGCGACCAACAAGGATTTGATCGAAGAGGTCAAGGCCGGGCGTTTCCGCGAGGACCTCTACTATCGCCTCAACGTCTTCCCGATCACCATGCCGGCGCTTCGTCGCCGCAAGGAGGATATCCCGCATCTGGCGCGCGCCTTTGCCGACCGGTTTGCGCTGGAGCAAAAGCTCGATCATTCGCTCGATATCAGCAACAGTGCTCTTGCGCTGCTGACGGCTTACGACTGGCCGGGCAATATTCGCCAGCTCGAAAATGCCGTGTTCAGGGCGGTCGTTCTATCGGAAGGACCCGAGCTGCTGGATAGCGATTTTCCGCAGATCGCCGCGCAGTTGCCCGGCTATTTCTCGGGCGAGCATCCGACCTTAGTTGTGGATAATTCACAGGCTCATACCATGGATTCTGCGACCGGGGAGAGAGCCGAGCGCGGGATGCGCGTGATTTCAGCTGACGCGGCTGCAACCTCGCCGCTTCCTGTCGGCGATGCATTGGCGACCGCTTCCGACAACGTCATCGTCAGCACCAATACCTCAGGGGATGTCAGGAAACTGGCGGATGTCGAGGAAGAATTGATCCGCTTTGCCCTCCGATTCTATCGCGGGCAGATGAGTCAAGTGGCAAGAAAGCTTGGGATTGGGCGCTCAACTCTCTACCGCAAGTTGAAAGATTACGGGATAGATCCGGATGACCCGCAAAAAAGCGCGGCATGAGGGGAAGCTTAACTTTTAGGCAAGCATATTTTGTTACCCGTCGTAAAGCACTTGTTAGTGCATCGTTCACCATGTATGAAGAGGGCGATTATGTGTGGCATTTTTGCCATCGTGTCACCGCAATTGACAGCCATTTGGAACACGATGCGACATTGTCTGTCGGACGGGGATCGAATTGCCGAATTTGAGTGGAAATACCAAGCCTAATAGCTTGAGCTGGCATTCTGCGTGCTCAGACCTATTTAGCAAGGTGGCCAAGGTGGTAGCCGTTGGCCTCCTTGCTTTGGCCGTTTCTACGCCTGTTTTCGTTGGCACTCCCTCTCAGGCCGGCGGGGAAACCCGTAGCCTGAAGATCTATTACGTCCATACCGGTGAAAAGGCCGTCATCACCTACAAGCGCAATGGCAAGTTCGATCCGGACGGTCTGGAGAAGCTGAACCGCATCCTGCGCGACTGGCGCAAGAATCAGCCGACCAAGATGAATCCGCGGCTGTTCGACCTCATCTGGGAAGTGTACCGCGAGAGCGGTTCGCACGAATTCATCTACGTCATCTGCGGATTCCGTTCGCCGGGCACCAACGAGATGCTGCGCACGCGTAACGCACACACCGGCGTTGCCAAGAAGAGCCAGCATATGCTCGGCAACGCGATGGACTTCTATATTCCGGACGTCAAGCTCACCAAGCTGCGTGAGCTCGGCATGAAGCTCCAAGAGGGCGGCGTCGGCTATTACCCGACTTCGGGCTCGCCCTTCGTCCACATGGACGTCGGCGGTGTGCGCGCTTGGCCGCGCATGGATCGCCAGGATCTCGTCCGTTTGTTCCCGGACGGCAAGACCATGCATATTCCTGCCGATGGCCGGCCGCTGCCGGGCTATCAGGAGGCCGTCGCCGATTACAAGCGACGCATGTCGTCCGATATCCAGATCGCCAGCTCCTCGTCACCTCGCCGTGGCT
>BFBZ01000040.1_pt15 | contig 11388 bp, 9 predicted proteins | sample 1888401 | NCBI WGS metagenome assembly BFBZ01 (sample SAMD00112614, study PRJDB3348) | symbiont metagenome | host: Chara braunii | reverse complement strand
TACAAGGGCAAGGTGCGGCTCGTGAAGGTCGACGTCGACGCCAACCAGGCCATCGCCGCCCAGCTCCGCGTGCAATCCCTGCCGACTGTCTATGCCTTCCGCGACGGCCGTCCGCTCGACGGCTTCATGGGCGCCCAGCCCGAGAGCACCGTCAAGGCCTTCATCGAGCGGCTGCTGGGCGACGAGGAGGCGGACGATCTCGCCGCCGCCATCGAACAGGCCGATCAGGCTTTCGAAGCGGGCGACCTGCAGATGGCGGCCGAGACCTACGCCGCCGTGCTCCAGCACGAGCCGCAGAACGTCCAAGCCATCGCCGGGCTCGCCAAGTGCTACCTGAAGAGCGGCGACGTCGCCCGCGCCGAGCAGACCATCGCGCTCGTTCCCCCTGACAAGAAGGACAATGCGGCCGTCGCCAGCGTGCGTGCGGCCCTCGATCTCGCGCGCAACGCCGCCAAGGCCGGCGACCTCGGCCAGTTGAAAGCGAAGATCGAGGCGAACCCCGCCGATCATCAGGCCCGCATCGACTACGCGACGGCGCTGGCTGCCGCCGGCAACAAGGCCGAAGCGGTCGACCAGCTCATCGCCAGCATCAAGCGCGATCGCAAATGGAACGAGGAGGCCGCGCGCAAGCAGCTCGTGCAGCTCTTCGACGCCTGGGGCTTCAAGGATCCGGCCGCCATCGAAGGCCGCCGCAAGCTGTCATCGGTTCTTTTTTCATAACGGAAGGGCTTCGTGCCAACACTCGCAGAGAGATACCCGGGCCCCGCGGCGATGCCGCAGCGGCTGCCGGTCTTCCCGCTCCGGGGCGCCATCCTGCTCCCGCGGGCATCGCTGCCTCTGCAGGTGTTCGAGCCGCGATACCTCGCCATGATCGAGGACGTGATCGCCTCCAACCGCCTCCTCGGCATCATCCAGCCCGACGGCGGTGGCGACGAATCCCCCGCCGGCAAGGGCAACGCGCTGCGCAAAATCGGCACCGCGGGGCGCATCGTCGCCTTCCAGGAACTCGATGACGGGCGCCTCCTCATCACGCTCACCGGCGTCACCCGCTTCGAAGTCACGAGCGAGATCGAGAGCGCCAAGCCCTATCGCCTGGTCGAGATCGACTGCACGCGCTTTGCCGGCGACTTCGAGATCGGCGCCGGCGAGGACACGGTGGACCGGCAGGCGCTGCTGAAGGCGCTGAAGGCCTACCTTGAAGCGCGCAACCTGCGCGTCGACTGGGGCGCCGTGTCCCGCTCGAGCACCGAATCCCTCGTCAATTCGCTGTCGATCGTCAGCCCCTACGGCAGCGAGGAGAAGCAGGCGCTGCTGGAAGCCGGCGACCTCAAGACGCGCGCCGACATGCTGGTGGCGCTGGCCGAAATGGAGTTGGCCGCCGGGTCCGGCGGCACAGGCTCCACGCTGCAGTGAGACAGACCATGACGACGCTGCCTCCCCCTCAGCCCTTACCCTCTCCCCAGCCGGCGATCGATCCGAAGCTGCTCGAAATCCTCGTCTGCCCCGTGACGAAGGCGTCCCTCCTCTACGTGCCGGAGCGGGCCGAACTCGTCAGCCGGGCCGCACGCCTCGCCTATCCGATCCGCGACGGCATCCCGATCATGCTCGAGGACGAGGCACGCCCGCTGACGGACGAGGAAGTGCGCAGCTACGGCAAGAAATAGCTGTCTCTCCGCAAATTCGATTATTCCGCATGGCGCAGCCCCATGCGGTTCGCTAACCTCGGGTCCAAATCAATAATCCGAGGGAGCCCCACGTGACCCAGGCCATGTTTCCGCGCACCGTGTTCGACGAAGAGCACGAACTGTTCCGGCGCAGCTTCAACGCCTTCATCGACCGCGAGATCGCCCCCCACTACGAGACGTGGGAGAAGCAGGGCCACGCCACGCGCGAGGTGTGGCGCAAGGCGGGCGAGGAAGGCCTCTTGCTCACCAACATCCCGRCCGAGTACGGCGGCGGCGGCACCGACTTCCGCACCGCAGCCGTCATGATCGAGGAGATGTCGAAGCGCGTCTACGCGGCCCCCGGCTTTCGCCTGCATTCCGATATCGTCGCGCCCTACATCCTCCACTACGGCAGCGAGGAGCAGAAGCGCACGTGGCTGCCGCGCATGGCCAAGGGCGAGGTCATCACGGCTATCGCCATGACCGAGCCCGACACCGGCAGCGACCTGAAGAACATCCGCACCACGGCCAAGCGCGACGGCAATCACCTCGTCGTCAACGGCCAGAAGACATTCATCACCAACGGCGGCCTCGCCGATCTGATCATCGTCGCCACGAAGACGGATACCGCCGCCGGTGCCAAGGGCGTGAGCCTGGTGCTGGTCGAAGCCGACCGCCCGGGCTTCCGCCGCGGCAAGAACCTCAAGAAGATCGGCCAGAACGCGCAGGATACCGCGCAGCTCTTCTTCGACGACGTGCGCGTGCCGGTGACCAACCTTCTGGGCCAAGAAGGCGGCGGCTTCGTCCACCTCATGCAGCAGCTCCCGCAGGAACGCCTGATCAGCGCCATTTCCGCCGGCGCCACCATGGAAGCCGCGCTGCAGTGGACCGTCGACTACACGCGCGAGCGCAAGATGTTCGGCAAGACGCTCGCCGACATGCAGAACACGCGCTTCAAGCTCGCCGAGGTGAAGACCGAGGTGACCATCGCGCGCACCTTCCTCGACAAGTGCCTCGAACTCCATCTTCAGGGCGGGCTCGACGCGCCCACGGCCGCCATGGCCAAATGGTGGTCGACCGAACTCGAGGGCCGCGTACTCGACACGTGCCTGCAGTTCTTCGGCGGCAACGGCTACATGGTGGAATACCCGATCGCCCGCGCCTACGTAGACGCGCGCGTCCACCGCATCTACGCCGGCACCACCGAGATCATGAAGGAACTGGTCGCCCGCACGCTGTGAGGGGCGCGTCGACAAGGGCTGCGAGGTCGCGCTCGCAGCCCGAAGCTCTCAGCGGTTCAGCGCAGCCGTCAGGGCGCGCACGTTGCCGCCGTTCTCGGACACGTAGTCCTCGAACATCTTCTTGAGGAACGGCGTCATCCAGAAGCCGTACACCATGGCGTCGCGCACCTTGTAGCTGCCGCCGGACTTGGAGACGAGCCAGCGCACGTCGTAGGTGGAGCCGTCGCGCAGCGTCACCGTGCTGTCGACCATGATGCCGGAACCGCCGCGCACGCTCTCGTTCACCCACTCGACCTTGGCGATGGGGTACTTCGGGGCCTCGTTGGCCGCATAGCGTGCCATGAAGCGCGTCGTGCCCGCATAGAACTCCGGCTTGTCGGTGCTGGAGAGCTTGGACCGGTAGGCGCCGAGCGCGTAGAGGCCGATGTAGGCGATATCGCCRTGCTTCTGGATGACCTGCGCCATCATGCTGGGCGACCGCGAGCGGGCGGCGGCCATCAACTCGCGGCCGACGCCGGCCATGTACACGACGGCGGGGTCCGCCGCGTGCGCCGGGCGCGGCATGCCGGAAGCGGCCACCAGCACGCTGGCCACGAGTGCGGCGACAAGACGAATGCTGCGCCAGCCGGGTACGGCGAGTGCGAGCGACATCCCCATCCTGAACATGTGAAGCCGGATCCCTCGAATTGACGCTGCTTCAGCGGGTACGACCGACGTCCCCGGGCAGCTTTTTGACCATGGGTCGGGGCGTTCCGTCAAAGCCAGAGCCCCGTTCAGGGTGAACTTAGGGGCCGGTCGGGCCGAGAGTGTGGCAAAACGGACCCCCAAGCCCCCTTCGCGGCGGGAAGCGCCTGACCTGCAGCACTCTTCCAACCCGAAATGTTACGCGGCCTGCGCCAGAGGCTCGGCAACCAGCGGCGCGGAGGCCGGGCGCACGCTTACCGCGCGACGGGGCAGCAGCACCCGCTCGGCCGGCAGGACCGGCAGGCGCAACAGGTGCCCCACCCGCGCCACGTCGCCTTCGCTGATGCTGTCGGCCGCCAGGAGCAGCACATGCCGCTCGCGCTGGGGRTGCACCAGCAGAAGCTCGTGGCGCGCGCCCGAAAGCGACGTCCGCACCACATGGGCGATGCCTTCGAACTCCGACAAGGCCAAGGTCCAGGCGTCGCTATTGAACAGCGTTGACTGCTCAACCGATACGTTGTGCGCCTCGAGCGTCACCTTGCGCCGCAGGCCCAGGGTGCGGATGGCCCGGTGCAACGGCAGCCCGAACAAGACCAGGAAAACGAGCAAGCCCAGGCCCGCGACGGCCGCGTCGGCCGGATGCGCCGCGGCCTTGGCGGCCGCTGAGCCGGCCCCCAGGAGCGCGCTCGCAGGGATCAGGACGAGCAGCAAAGCCGAGACCAGCAGCACCAGCCGGACGGCGCCGCCCATCCAGGACGCACGCTGATGGGATTCGAAAGGAAGCGCCTCAAGCCTCTGAGACGAAGAAACAATTTCGAGTGCGACCGGAGCCATGGCCAGTCCCGATGAAGATCGTGCGGGGGAAGAATGCAAGAAGCGCCAGAGTAAACGAGGAGGCTTTCCGCACGCTTAACGCGCACGATTGGATCACATCGCGCTGATAGATCTTGACGCATAAAGATATCTTTATATCTTGTCCTCCAATCTGAGGATCCCATGGTGCGTACGGTCGAAACCAGTGTCGGCGTGTTGAAGGCGGTGGCGGAGCCCACGCGCCTGCGCGTGCTTGCCCTGCTCGCCGTTCGCGAACTGAACGTGAAAGATCTCACCCGCATCCTCGGCCAAAGCCAGCCGCGCATCAGCCGCCACCTCAAGCTCCTGGCGGAGGCGGGCCTTGTCGAGCGCTCTCCCGAAGGAAGCTGGGTGTACTTCAGGCTGGCCCAGGACGGTGAAGAGGCGATCCTCGCCCGCCACGTCATCGAGGGCCTAGACCCGCACGATCCCCTGCTCGCCCGCGACGCCAAGCGGCTGGAGGCCCTGCGCCAGGAGCACGAGGCCGCGGCGCAGGCCTACTTCCACGAGCATGCCAGCGAGTGGGACCGCATCCGCGCGCTGCATCTGGCCGAGGGCGAGGTCGAAGCCGCCGTCTCGGGGATGCTGGGCGGCGGGCCCTTCGACCTGCTGATCGACCTCGGCACCGGCACGGGCCGCATGCTGGAGCTGTTCGCCAGCCGCTTTCGGCGCGGCCTCGGCCTCGACCGCAGCCCGGCCATGCTCGCCTATGCCCGGGCCAAGCTCGAGCGGGCGAGCCTCGCCAACTGCCAGGTCCGCCAGGCTGATATCTACGACCTGCCGATCGCCGACCAGACGGCCGACGCCGTCGTCATGCACCAGGTGCTGCACTTCCTCTCCGACCCCCAGCGCGCCATGCGCGAGGCCGCGCGCGTGCTGGCCCCGGGCGGCCGACTGCTGATCGTGGACTTCGCCCCCCACAGCCTCGATTTCCTGCGCGATCAGTTCGCCCACGAGCGCCTGGGCTTCGCCGACGCCCAGATGCAGCAGTGGCTCGCCGACTGCGGCCTGAAGCTGATCGAGGCCCGCAATCTGGCCCCCGACACGCGCAACGCCGAGGAGAAGCTGACCGTGTCCGTTTGGCTGGCAGGTCGCCCCGGCGAAAGCAGCAAGCCCCGCGCCATTCCCGAAGCCCGCAACTTGGAGCGAGTGACGTGACAGAAACCGGCCAGGTCCGCCGCAGCCGCCTCCTGGGCGATGGCGACATCAGCGTCTCGTTCGAGTTCTTCCCGCCGAAGACGGAGAAGATGGAAGCCGTTCTCTGGGCTTCGATCGAGCGCCTTGCCCCGCTTGCCCCGCGCTTCGTCTCCGTGACCTACGGCGCTGGCGGCACCACGCGCGAACGCACGCACGCCACCGTTTCCCGCATCGTGCGCGAGACGCGGCTTGCTCCGGCCGCTCATCTCACCTGCGTCGGCGCGAGCCGCGCCGAGGTCGACGAGGTCGTGCGCGGCTACTGGGCAGCAGGCGTGCGCCACATCGTGGCGCTGCGCGGCGATCCGCCGGCCGGCGCCGGCACSCGCTACACGCCGCATCCCGACGGTTACGCGACCACCATGGAACTGATCGCCGGCATCCGGCGCATCGGCACCTTCGACATCTCCGTCGGCGGCTATCCCGAGATGCATCCCGAAAGCGCGTCGCTCGCCGCCGACATCGATCATCTCAAGGCGAAGGTCGACGCAGGCGCCACGCGCATCATCACGCAGTTCTTCTTCGACAACGCGCACTACTTGCGCTTCGTCGAACGCTGCCGCGCCGCGGGCATCTGGTGCCCCATCCTGCCGGGCATTCAGCCCATCCACAATTTCCGCCAGATCGCCAATTTCGCCGGCAAGGTGGGAGCCACCTTCCCGGCTTGGTTCGCACGCCGCTTCGACGGCCTCGACGATGATCCCATGACGACGCAGCTCGTCGGCGCCGCCGTGTGCGCCGAGCAGGTCATGGGCCTCGTCGACGAAGGCGTGCGCCAGTTCCATCTCTACACGCAGAACCGCGCGGACCTGTCGTTCGCCATCTGCCACCTTCTGGGATTGCGCCCGAGCGCGCAGTCCCCTGCACCGGCGGCAAAGGAGGCTGCCCTGTCATGAACCATGAGCAACGCATCAGGCTTCTCAAGGCCGAGGCGCAAAAGCGGATCCTGCTCGTCGACGGTGCGATGGGCACGATGATCCAGCGCCACAAGCTGGACGAGGCCGCCTACCGGGGCGCCCGCTTTGCCGACTTCCACAAGCCCGTGAAAGGAAACAACGACCTTCTCGTGCTGAGCCAACCCGACATCATCCGCGGCATTCACGAGGCCTACTTCGAGGCCGGCTCCGACATCGTCTCGACCAACACCTTCAACGCGCAGCGCATCTCCATGGCGGACTACGGCATGGAGGACCTGTCCTACGAGATGAACCTTGCCGCGGCGAAACTCGCACGCGATGCGGCCGATGCCTCCATGCTGCGCCATCCGGGGCACCCGAAGGTGGTTGCAGGCGCCATGGGCCCGACCAACCGCACCGCGTCGATCTCGCCCGACGTCAACAATCCGGGCTTCCGCAACGTCAGCTTCGACGAACTCGTATCGGCATACGCCGAGCAGGCGCGGGGCCTCATCGACGGCGGCGTCGACATGCTCCTGATCGAGACCGTGTTCGATACCCTCAACGCCAAGGCGGCCGGATACGCAGTCCTGCAGGTCTACGACGAGAAGGGCATCGAGCTGCCGCTGATGATCTCGGGCACCATCACGGATCGTTCCGGCCGCACGCTGTCCGGCCAGACGCCCGAAGCGTTCTACTTCTCCATCAAGCACCTGAAGCCGTTTGCCGTCGGCCTCAATTGCGCGCTCGGCGCCGAGCTGATGCGCCCCTACATCGCCGAGATCGCGAACGTGGCCGACTGTCTCGTGCTCGCCTATCCCAACGCCGGATTGCCCAACGCCATGGGCGAATACGACGAGGGCCCCCACGAGATGGCCTGCCACCTGCACGACTGGGCGCGCGACGGCCTCGTCAACATCGTCGGCGGCTGCTGCGGCTCGACGCCCGAGCACATCGCCGCGATCCGGCAGGAAGTCTCGCGCTTCAAGCCGCGCACGCTTCCGACGATCGAGCGCCGCATGCGCCTCTCCGGCCTCGAACCCTTCGTTCAGGGATGAGCGCTACCGTGCCAGCGGAACGCATCGCGAGAAGTCATGCCGCGCAGAACTCCGCGCCCGTCCCCTCTCCCCCTGGGGAGAGGGTCAGGGTGAGGGGGCGCGCCAACACGACCGCGCCGGCACGAAATGGGAAAGCCCCCTCATCCGCCCCTTCGGGGCACCTTCTCCCCAGGGGGAGAAGGACACCAGACAAACCTCATCACCGCGATTGGCAAGAGACAGTTAGATGACCACCACAAACGCGGCAGCGGCCTTCATCAATATCGGTGAGCGCACGAACGTCACCGGCTCGGCCAAGTTCCGCAAGCTGATCGAGGCGGGCGACTATACGGCCGCCCTCGCCGTCGCGCGCAGCCAGGTCGAGGCCGGCGCGCAGATCATCGACGTCAACATGGACGAAGGCCTCCTCGACAGCGAGAAGGCCATGACGACCTTCCTCAACCTCATCGCCTCCGAGCCCGATATCGCCCGCGTGCCGGTGATGATCGACAGCTCCAAGTGGAGCGTCATCGAGGCCGGCCTCAAGTGCGTGCAGGGCAAGGCCATCGTCAACTCGATCTCCATGAAGGAGGGCGAAGGCCCATTCCTGGAACAGGCCCGCAAGGTGCTGCGCTACGGCGCCGCCGTGGTGGTGATGGCCTTCGACGAGGTCGGCCAGGCCGACACCATGGAACGCAAGGTCGCGATCTGCGAGCGCGCCTACAAGCTGCTGGTCGGCATCGGCTTCCCGCCGGAGGACATCATCTTCGATCCCAACGTCTTCGCGGTGGCGACGGGCATCGAGGAGCACAACGGCTACGGCGTCGCCTTCATCGAAGCCACGAAGCAGATCAAGGTGAAGTGCCCCCACGCCCACATCTCGGGCGGCGTCTCGAACCTGTCGTTCTCGTTCCGCGGCAACGAGCCGGTGCGCAAGGCGATGCACTCGGTGTTCCTCTACCACGCCATCAAGGCCGGCCTCGACATGGCCATCGTCAACGCCGGCCAGATCACGCTCTACGATGATATCGAGCCCGAGCTCCGCCAGCTCTGCGAGGACGTGATCCTCAACCTCCGGCCCGACGCGACCGACCGCCTGCTGGATGCCGCCGCCCGCTACAAGGGCGAAGGCGGCGCCAAGGCAAAGGAGAAGGATCTTACCTGGCGCTCGGCCCCGGTCGAGGAACGCCTCAAGCACGCGCTCGTGCATGGCATCACCGATTTCATCGAAACCGACACGGAAGAAGCGCGCCAGGCCGCGAGGAAGCCGATCGACGTCATCGAGGGCGCGCTCATGGCCGGCATGAACGTGGTCGGCGACCTCTTCGGGGCAGGCAAGATGTTCCTGCCGCAGGTGGTGAAGTCCGCCCGCGTCATGAAGCAGGCCGTGGCCTACCTGCAGCCCTACCTCGAAGCCGAGAAGAAGGCCTCGGGCCTCGACCAGCAGCCGGCCGCCGGCAAGGTCGTGATGGCGACGGTGAAGGGCGACGTGCACGACATCGGCAAGAACATCGTCGGCGTTGTGCTTCAGTGCAACAACTACGAGGTCATCGACCTCGGCGTCATGGTCCCGGCCCAGAAGATTTTGGAAACGGCCAAGCGCGAGAAGGCCGATATCATCGGCCTGTCGGGCCTCATCACGCCGTCGCTCGACGAGATGTGCTTCGTCGCGGCCGAAATGGAGCGGGAGGGGCTCGATGTGCCGTTGCTGATCGGCGGCGCCACCACGAGCCGCGTGCACACCGCCGTCAAGATCGACCCGAACTACGTGAAGGGCCAGGCCATCTACGTGACCGACGCGAGCCGCGCCGTGGGCGTCGTGTCGAGCCTGATGTCGGACGAGCAGCGCGGCCGCTATGTGTCGGATATCCGTGCCGAGTACAAGAAGGTGCGCGAAGCCTACATGAAGGGCGACGCGAAAAAGACGCGGCTCTCGCTCAAGGCCGCCCGTGACAACCGCCTCAAGATCGACTGGAAGGCCCACCGTCCGGTAAAGCCGACCTTCTTCGGCCCCAAGTCGTTCGACACCTACGAGCTCGCCGAGCTCGTGCCTTACATCGACTGGACGCCCTTCTTCCAGACCTGGGAGCTTTCCGGCCGCTACCCGCGCATCCTGGAGGACAACGTCGTTGGCGCCGAGGCCAAGCGCCTTTATGCCGACGCACAGAAGCTCCTGTCCCGGATCGTCGAGGAGAAGTGGTTCGGCGCGCGGGCTGCCATCGGCTTCTGGCCGGCCAACGCCCAGGAGGACGATATCCTCCTGTTCGCCGACGACGCGCGCGAAAAACCCCTCGCCATCCTGCACACGCTGCGCCAGCAGATGGCCCGCGAGAACGCGAAGGAGACCCGCGCCAACGTCGCGCTCTCGGATTTCGTGGCGCCGCTCGAGACGGGCGTGCGTGATTTCGTCGGCGGCTTCGTCGTCACCGCCGGCATCGGCGAGGAAGAAGCCATCGAACGCTTCCTCGCCAAGACCGACGACTACAACCGCATCATGGCCAAGGCCCTCGCCGACCGCCTCGCCGAAGCCTTCGCGGAACGCATGCACGAGCGTGTCCGCCGCGAATTCTGGGGATACGCGCGCGGCGAACGGCTGACCAAGGAAGATCTGATCCTGGAGAAATACCARGGCATCCGCCCCGCACCGGGCTATCCCGCACAGCCSGACCACACCGAGAAGGGCACGCTCTTCAAGTTGCTTGACGCGGAAGCCTCTGTCGGCGTGTCGCTCACGGAAAGCTTCGCGATGTGGCCCGGATCATCCGTGGCCGGGCTCTACGTCGCCCATCCCGACAGCCACTATTTCGGCGTGGGGCGCATCGAGCGCGACCAGGTCGAGGACTATGCCAAGCGCAAGGGCTGGAGCGTGGAGGAAGCCGAGCGTTGGCTCGCGCCCGTCCTGAACTACGACCCCAAGACCCTGAAGGCCGCGGCCTGATCTGTCCGGACATGTCTTGAAAACGCGAAGGCGCGGGAACCCCATCCCGCGCCTTCTGAACTATTTGGTGCTTGCCGGCCGTTGTTTCTGAGGGTGGCCAGGAAGCTCTTGGGCCCCGTTAGTCCTGCAGGTTGTCCCGCCGGACCAGCTTGTTCACGTCTCCTAGAACATTCCGAACACGACGGCGGTCAGGAATGCAAAGGAGATGATGGCAGCAAGCACATTGAGCCTGGTTCTGAGTTCCATCAGTCCTCCTCGCCGGCGGATGCCGGGCACTCGATGAACAGGTCTCCCCGCAACGAGTAGAGCAAATCTACCGAARCGATCCATGCACCGCCAAGAAGAAATCGATGCTGCGACGCAGCAAAACCCCATTAATATTTGCTGCTCACGCGTTGCATCACCCTTGGTGCTTCAACGTCACAGAATTTCCTGTGCTGATACTTAGTACGACCAAGAACAAATCCTGACAGAAGGCCAGTATTAACCTGAGATTAATCAAATGGACATGAAGTATGTCCGAATATTGCCCCTCCGTGAGCAGCAGCTGATCAGTCAACTCAAGGCCCTCACAGTCCGGAAAAATTGGCCGCCATCTGGCGTGACGTGGCCGACAGGCCACACGGCGGCCCAATTTGCTCAAGGCGGCCAATTGATGACTTCGGCGGTGCAGCGCCGCCACCTGCCTCCGTGTCGCCACGTTTCCCGGCCCAGCGCAGGAAACTGCCTTGGCGCTTCCCTCCCGGCGCAAGGTCATCTAGGGCTTGGCGCCCGGCGACAGTTTTTTCGGAGCTTCCGATGACCACCTTCAAGGCACTCGTGGCAACCAAGGGTGACGGCGCCACCGGCATCGGCTGGCGGGATTTGACCGACGCCGACCTC
>BFBZ01002148.1_pt1 | contig 11394 bp, 11 predicted proteins | sample 1888401 | NCBI WGS metagenome assembly BFBZ01 (sample SAMD00112614, study PRJDB3348) | symbiont metagenome | host: Chara braunii | reverse complement strand
CCCAGGACGCGCTGACCGAATGGCAATTGGCCATGGCGACCGCCATTCTCGCCATGCTGCCGCCGGTCTTCGTCGTGGTGGTCATGCAGAAGCTCTTCGTCAAGGGCCTCGTCGAGACGGAAAAATGAGGACATATCGATGAGCGAGGTCATTCTCGACCAGGTCCGCAAGGTCTATGCCGGCGGCGTCGAAGCCGTGACGGGCATCGACATCAAGGTGCCGACCGGCGCGTTCTGCGTGCTGGTCGGACCGTCCGGCTGCGGCAAGTCGACGCTTTTGCGGATGATCGCCGGCCTGGAGACGATCACCGACGGCACCATCACCATTGGCGGCGTCGTCTGCAATCAGCTGGAGCCGGCCGAGCGCGACATCGCCATGGTGTTCCAGAACTATGCGCTCTATCCGCATATGAGCGTCTACGACAACATGGCCTATGGGTTGCGCAACCGCGGCACGCCCAAGCCCGAGATCGACACGCGCGTGCGGGAAGCCGCCCGGATCCTGGAAATCACGCCATTCCTCGACCGCAAGCCGCGGGCGCTCTCCGGCGGCCAGCGCCAGCGCGTCGCCATGGGGCGCGCCATCGTGCGCAAGCCCAAGGCCTTCCTGTTCGACGAACCCTTGTCCAACCTCGACGCCAAGCTGCGCATGCAGATGCGGGTCGAGATCAAGAAGCTGCAGCGCGCGCTCGGCACCACCTCGGTCTATGTCACCCATGACCAGCTCGAGGCGATGACGCTGGCCGATATCCTGGTCGTGATGAGCAAGGGGCAGGTCGAACAGGCCGGCAGCCCGCTCGAGCTCTACGAGCGGCCGGCGACGACCTTTGTCGCGACCTTCATCGGTGCGCCGCCGATGAACCTGATCAAGGTCGGCCAGGGCCCGGGCGGGCCGGCGCTGGCCGGTGTCACCGGCGGGCGGGGCCTCGCCATACCGGCCGGCGGCGCGCTTTTGGGCATTCGCCCCGAACACCTGGCCGTCGTCGCCGGGCCGGTCCCGGATGACGCGGTCGGGCTGACCTTCCCGGTCTCGGCGGTCGAGGCGGTCGGCGCCGAGACCTTCGTCTACGGTCCGCTCGACGGCACCGGCGCCGAGATCATCGCCCGCCTGCCGGGCAAAGCGCTGCTGGCGCCCGGCACGCCGATTTCGGTGATGGCGCCGGCCGAGCACCTGCATTTGTTCGACGCGGCGAGCGGCAAGCGTCTGTAGCGGCCTCGCCCCGGCCCCGGTTCGCCGGCCGCGTCCCCGATCTTGAACCTGGCGGTCTCCACCTCCATATTCCCTGGGTCGCGGAACGCTCCGCGGCGCTGGGCGCCTTCGGGGCCCGGCCGATGTCGCTCAGTCGAGGACTTCGACCATGTCGCGTGTGCCGTCTCTTTCGTCGCCGTTTCTGCTCGGTTTCGACCAGCTCGAGCGTGTGCTCGACCGGGTCACCAAGGCGGCCGACGGTTATCCGCCTTACAATATCGAGCGGATCGCCGCGGATGCCGGCCTGCCGGACCGGCTTCGGATCACTCTGGCCGTCGCGGGCTTCACCCGTGATCAGCTGGATGTGACGGTGGAAGAAAGCCAATTGACCATTCGCGGCCGTCAACAGGACGACGGCGAGGGCCGGTCTTTCATCCATCGGGGTATAGCGGCACGGCAATTCCAGCGCGTCTTCGTGCTGGCGGATGGCATGGAAGTGATGGGGGCAGACCTGAAAAACGGGTTGCTCTCGGTTGATCTTGCCCGCCCGGAGCCTGAACGGATCGTGCGGCGCATTGATATCGCGGCTCACGACTGAGCCTGTTCGACCTGCCTATGGAGGAGGTTTGACCGTGAATATGATGATGACCCCTGAACTTCTCGCCCAGCTCGGCCTGGCCAAGGTCGCCTATGTCAAGGCGATCCGCTCCGACGACATGGCCCGGATGTTTCCGCAGGCCCCGCCGCTGCCGCCCGGCCTCGACCTGTTCGCGCTGATATCTGCCGATGGCTCACCGATCATGGTGACCGACCGCCGCGAGGAAGCGGTGGCGGGTGCCTGGCAGAACGAGCTTGAAACCGTCAGCCTGCACTGATCGCTGAGGTCACGGCGCCTCGCCGCGCCGGTTGTTCACCCCGTCGAGAAGTAGCGGATCGGCCAGCGGCGTCCAGCGCTCGCAATAGACGATCAGTGGGCTTTGGCCGATTTGCCGCGCACCTGCCAGAACCGCAACACCCGAAGCGCCGTGTTGGTGGTCAGCTTGTCATAGCTCTCGCGCGCCAGTTCGAGCGTCGCGGGAGCCATCGCCGCACTGTTCGGACGGACTTTCAGGACGTGTTTGACCGCCGTCCAGGACAGGCCGGCGGCCCGCGCCAGGATCAGGATCGGGTCGGCGCGCTCGCCGAGGAACAGCCGCTCGACCATGTCCATCGGCACGCCGCACAGCACTGACAGCGCGCAGACGGTCTCCTCGAACTTGCCCTGCTTGGCATAGGCCTTGAGCTCGGCCTCGCCGAGCTTGCCCTTGTGGTGCAGCCCGACGATCGCCCGGTGAATGGCGGTATAGTCGCTGAGCTCCTTGCTGGAGCCGACCGCGATCCGGTCGGCGACGCCGGCGAGCGCGGTGCGAACCTGGGCGCGGTCCTTGGCGGCGGTCGAAGCCAGCAGGCGCTCCTGCACCCCTTCCTTGGCGCTCGCCAGGATCACCCGGAACAGATAGGGCGGAATGTCCTTGCGCAGGCCGATGCACTCGGCGAGCACGTCGTCATCCCTGGCACGCGACACCAGCGCGCCATAGCCTTCGGTCGAGAAGGTCGCGCCTTCATTGGCCGCGACCGTGAGCGCGACCTTGTCGTTGCCGCGCTTGACCAGCACGTCGGTGACCACTTCCGAGACCTTCTTGCGGCAGGCGATCGCCTCCATATGGTCCTGGCTCTTGGTCTCCGCGATATTGGCGAGCAGGCTGTCGTCGAGCTGGGCCGCCAAGAGCAGCACCGGGCGGGCGACGTCGATCTCGTCATCCTGGGCGAGGCTGCGAAGCATGATGGGAGGAGCGTTCGGCACCGGCGCCAGGCGTTCCGCCAGCTCCTGGCGAACGGCCTTTTCCATCGCCGTGGAGAGCCGCACGATGACATTGTCGAACAGCGAGATCTGCGTCTGCGTATAGCGCGCGGCGTCGCCCAGAAAGAGATCGGTGACCTTTCGAAGCGTCTCCACCCGGCGGTCGCTCGGACCACGAGCGATGACGTGTTCCAGTTCCTCGATGATCGTCGCGGCCGCTGCCATCGACACCCCAATCCCAGATTTATCCGACGATGCGGTTCTGGCCCGGACACTAGCGGCGGTGCCATTAAGAAGAGGTTTCGCTAACGTTGCGTAATGTGGAAAACTCGCGGAATCACTTCCCCGCGCCTGATCGGGCCAGGGATTCAGCCCTTCCGGAACGGGCTCGGCATGTCGTTTTCCGCCGTTGTCACGCCTTCGTAAAATTACATTGGAAGGGCGCTTGATGCTGCCGTGGAAATGTGCGAGACACGCGCTCCGCAACGCAGGCCGCTCGGCCCGCGCTGCACCGGCCCTCCCCGGAGGGCCTCCTGGCGGATACCCCAAGATCCGCCCGAGCGTCCAACAGGGACGTGTGGGGCCATAGCTCAGCTGGGAGAGCGCTTGAATGGCATTCAAGAGGTCGGCGGTTCGATCCCGCCTGGCTCCACCAAATATCCTCCGATGAAAATTTCGCGACGGTGCGTGCGTAGGCAGCGACCGCGCGCTTGTCGCCCCAAGGATAATTCTCAAGGACAATTCTCGTCTTGGCCGGGACAAGCCCGGCCAAGACGCGGTGGGGTGGAATGCGCCCGCGATGGATCCGCGCCGGTTTCTTGACGCCTGGATGGCCGAACAGGTGTGCGGCTGACGCGCCTCGCGCGTGTCCGTTCTCACTGCCCCATTCGTCCTCGCCGGGCTCGCCCCCGATATCGACGCCTCAGTCCGATTGCGCGACTAAGGCAGCATCGCCGACATCCGCGTCGCGCCCTCCTTCAGCCGCGGCAGGATCTCGTTGAGCAGCCGTTCTTCCGAGGTTCGGAGCGCGCTGGCGCTGGCATTGAGCGAGGCGACAATCAGCCCGGCGCGGTTGCGTACCGGCACGGAAATGCCGATCAGCCCCTCCTCAAGTTCTTCCCGGTTGATCGCATAGCCATTGGCACCGGCCGCGGCGACGATCTTCAGGAGTTCGCCGCGTGCCGTGATCGTGTTCGGCATCAGCTTTTCGACCTTGGTGCGGGCGAGCAGCGCCTCCACCTCGCCTGGAGGCAGGGCGGCGAGCAGCACCCGGCCCGAGGCGGCGGTGAAGGCCGGCAGGCGCATGCCCATGGTCACCACGAAGGCCATGCGCCGGCCGGGCATGTCGGAACGCGCCACGAAAATGACCTCGGCTTCGTCGAGCACCGAGATCGATACGGTCTCCTCGATGGTCCGCGACAGCTCGTCGAGATAGGGCTGCAAGGCGGCGCCGAGCCCGACCGAGGCCAGGAAGGAATAACCGAGCCGCAGCACCCGCGTCGTCAGCTCGAACTGCTTGCCGTTGACCTTGGCGAAGCCGAGCTCGGTGAGCGTCAGGAGCAGCCGGCGGGTCACCGCGCGGTCGAGCTTGATCCGTTGGGCGACCTCGGCGACCGACATGCTGCGGTGGCCGGGCCCGAAGGCCTCGATCACCGACAGGCCGCGCGCGAACCCGGTGACGAAAGTCTGGCTTTGTCGTGCGTCGCCGTCGCTCATCGATGCCCCCAAAGGGCACCGGTCGCGGCCGCCCACAGTGCCTGCATAAGGGGCGAGCGACGGATTGGGCAAGCCGGATGCGTCGGGCACGCGGCGAGCCGGCGTGGATATCGCCTGCTAGAGCAGGATGCCGGTGAGCTTCTCGGCGCAGGCCTGCAGTTTCGGAATGATCTCCGCGATCATCCGTCGCCGATCGACCCGGCCGAGATAAGAGCTGGTATTGAGCGCCGCCACCGGCCGGCCGGAGCGGCTGCGCACCAGCACCGAGGCGCCGAGCAGATCGAGCTCGGTCTCCTGTTCGTTCAGGGCATAACCCTGGAGCCGCGCCTCGGCGATGATCGCCGCGAGCCGCGCCGGATCGGTCTCGGTATGCGGCGTCAGGCGCGTCAGCGCGCTGCGCGCCAGGATGGCCTGCATCTCCTCGGGCGGCAGCGCGCCCATCAGCATGCGCCCCGAGGCCGATGCGTAGGCGGCCACCGTCATGCCCGGTGTGATCGTGTAGGAAATGCGCCCGGCCTCCGAATGGCCGGCAAAGGCGTCGGAGCGCGCGATGAACACCACGCGGTCGCCCGACAGGACCGACAGCGAAACCGTGTCGCCGATTTCGCGCGACAGGCCGTCGAGAAACGGCTGCGTCGCGCCGTCGAGCCCAACCGTCGCGAGATAGGAATAACCGAGATGCAGGATGCGCGGCGTCAGCTCGTATTTTCGCCGGTCGACCGAAACGAAACCGAGCTCCTGCAGCGTCAATAAAAGGCGCCGTGTCACCGCGCGGTCGAGGCCGATTTTCGTCGCGACATCGGCGACCGTCAATTGCCGCGCCGTCGGCCCGAAAGCCTCGATGACGGAAAGCCCGCGGGCAAAGCCCGAGACGAAACGATAGCTCCTCTTTGGGTCGGCTTCGGCCATTCCTGTCCTTTCGACGCGTGATAGAGCCTCGAATCCGCCGTTTCGGCCGTCTGTCCCGCGGAGCCTAGCCGAGTTTGCCATGGCCGTCAGCGCGTGCGGCCCGTTTGACGGGCGGATCGATTTTGCTATATAACGCACAAATGAGCGCTAAGCGCTCAAAAATAAAACGATGGCCAGCAGCCGTCCCTCAGAGGAGAACATCCATGCTGATATCGAGACGCGCGCTGATCCGCGCCTTGCCGGCGCTCGGCGCGGCAGGAGCCCTGGCTTCCGGCATCTCCGGCGCCCACGGCCAGGACCTCTGGCGGATCGCTTCGGCCGCCCCCTCGACCGGCATCCTGCGCGAGCATCACGAGCGCATCGCGCTGAGGATCGGCACCGCCAGCACCGGCGCGGTGCAGTCGGCCTTCCAATATGTTTCGAGCGAGCAGGAGGCGCTGCAGCAGATCGCGCGCGGCCGCCTGCAGGGTGGGATCATCTCGATGATCGCGCTGGGTGCTATCGTGCCCGAGGCCGGCGTCCTGCTGACTCCGTTCCTGTTCGAGACCGAGGCGGAGGCGGAATGGGTGATCCGTAACCGCCTCGCTGACCGCCTGCGTCCTCTGCTGGAGGCCAAGGGTCTGGCGCTGGTCGGTTTTGCCGCCGGCGGATGGGTCAATGTCGCCAGCAGGAGCGCGCTGACATCGCCGGCCGACGTGCGCGGCCGCAAGATCCGCGCCTCGCCCGCGCCGGCCTCGCAGTTCTTCTGGTCGAGCCTTGGCGCCAATCCGGTGCAGTTGCCGATCGGCGAACTGTTCTCGGCGCTCGAACAGGGCCTGGTCGAGGGCGCCGATCTGCCCTTCACCTTTTATGTCGCCTCGCCCGCCGCGGTCAGCACGCCGCATTACACGCTGACACGCCACGGCTATAATTTCAGCGGGGTGATCGTGAACCTCGCCGCCTGGAACAAGCTCTCGGCGGCGCAGAAGGCGGGCATCCTGGCAGGCCTGCCGACGCTCGAAACGCTGAACCGGGAGTTCGAGCGGTCCGAAGCCGAACTCGCCGAGAAGTTCCGCGGCACCGGCGGCAGCATCCATGCCTTGAGCGCGGAAGAGCGGCGCAGCTGGATCGACGCCATTGCCGCGCGCCAGCACGCTTTCGTCGGTGGGCTGGGGGCGCCGTCGAGCGCCTTCTTCGAGGCTGTCCAGGCCGGCCGCCGCGATTTCGCGGCGACACGTTCGTAAGCGTCCGCTCGCCGCCAAGCCGGCATCAACACCATCTTTCACAAGGGGGCGACGTCATGGTCGCAACGGCTCGCCGCATCCTCGCGGCATTATTCTGGCTCGAATCCGCCATAGCGGTCGCGGCGCTTCTCGCGGTCGCGGCGATCCTGTTCGCCGACGTCATCGGGCGCGAACTGTTCGGACAAGGCCTGTTCGGCGCGCTGCGCGCCGCCGTCTATGCCACCGCCATCGCCGGCCTGATCGGTTTCGGGCTGTGCACGGCGGCGGGCGCGCATATGCGGGTGAACCTGCTCGACAAGCTGCTGCCGGCCCGGCTCGAACCGTCGATCGAACGCATCGCCGACACGCTGTCCTTCGTCATTTGCGCGGCCTTCGCCTATTGGTCGCTCATCTATGTCGCCCAGACCTATGCGCAGAACGAGCAGGCCCTGTCGCTTGGCGTACCTGTCTGGCCGTTTCAGACCGTGCTGCCCTGGATGTTCATCTCGGCCGGCATTCGCTACCTGATCTTCGCGGCCATCCCGGACCTGCGGCCGGCCGAACAGGAGCCCACGCCATGATGGCCGCGGCTCTTCCCGTCCTCATCGTCGGCCTTCTGGTGCTGCGCCAGAACGTCATCCTGACCGTCGCGGTGGCGGTCGCCTTCGTCCATGCCTTCCTCGCCCGCGGAAGCTCGGTCGAATATCTGGTCCAGGACCTCTGGTTCACCGTCGACCGGGAGGTCCTGCTGTCGATCCCCATGTTCATGTTCGCCGGCGTCTTGATGTCGCGCGGCAGCATTGCCGGCCGGCTGGTGCGCGTCATGGTCGCCATGACGTCCTGGATCCCCGGCGGCCTCGGCATCGCCAGCGTGCTCGCCATGGCCGCCTTCTCGGCGATATCAGGTTCGTCCGTGGTGACCATGCTGGCGATCGGCACGCTGATGTATCCGGCGCTGATCGCCAATGGTTATGGCAAGCATTATTCGCTCGGCATGCTCTGTTCCGGCGGCACGCTCGGCATCATCATCCCGCCGAGCATCCTGATGGTGCTCTACGGCATCACCACCAATATCTCGATCACCGACCTGTTCAAGGCCGGCTGGGGACCGGGCCTGCTGCTCACCGCGGCGCTCTGCCTCTATACCGTGGTCATCGGCTGGAGCCGCGCGACGACACCCTTCGACTGGCGTGAGCTCTTGACCGCCACCCGGACCGGCGTGACCGCCATCCTGATGCCGGTGATCCTGCTCGGCGGCATCTATTCCGGCCGTTTCACCGTGACCGAATCCGCCGCTCTCTCGGTGATCTATGCCCTCCTGGTCGAGCTTGCGGTCCATCGCGAGGTCAAGCTCGGCGACATCAAGGATATCGCGGTCGAGACGGTCAAGCTGCTCGGCAACATGCTGCCGCTGCTGGCGGTCGCCGGCAGCCTGAATGTCATCCTCGACTATGAAGGCGTGCCGAAGGCCCTGGTCGACATGGCCCAGACGGTCGTGCACGACCCCTGGGCGATGATCCTGGCCATCAATGTCCTGCTACTGATCGCCGGCGCCTTGATGGACGAGGGCTCGGCCATCGTCATCTTCGCGCCGCTGATCGCCCCCTTGGGCGCAGCCTATGGCTTCGACCCCATCCATTTCGCCATCATCGTCATCGTCAACCTGCAGGTCGGTTATGTCGCGCCGCCGGTGGCGATCAATCTGATCGTGGCGACCGCCGCCTTCAAGGAGAGCTTCGGCCTGATCTGCCGGGCGGTCATGCCGTTCATCGCCATCATGCTGGTGGTGCTCGCCGTCACCGTGCTGGTGCCCGGCCTGTCGCTGGTCTTCGTCAAATGACCAGCATGCCGGTGCCGGTCGGCGAGGCCGGCGATGCCGTGACTGACCTCGGCCTGGTCGAGACCGCCCGCCTGATCGCGGCTGACGTTCTCGATCCGGTCGCGGTTTTCGACGCGCATCTCGCCCGCATTCGCGCGTTGGACGGCAAGCTCGGTGCCTTCGTCCACCTGGACGAGGCGGTGGCGCGAAAGGTTGCGATTGCGGCGCGACAGGCGGTGCATGACGGCGTGCCCTTGGGCCCGCTTCACGGTGTCCCGATCGGCCTCAAGGATATTATCGACGTCGCCGGGCAGCCGACGCGGTGCGGCTCGCCGGCGCGATCCGGCCGGCCGGCCACCGCGGACGCCACCGTGGCGGAGCGCCTGAGAGCCGCCGGCGCGGTGCTGATCGGCAAGCTCGCGACCTATGAACTGGCCTTCGGCACCGTCGAGCCGGATCGCCCCTTGCCGGGATTGAACCCGTGGAACCCTGCACGCTGGACCGGCGCCTCGTCGAGTGGCTCGGCGGCTGCGGTGGCGGCCGGCCTGGTGCCGGCGGCGCTCGGCACCGACAGCGGCGGTTCTGTCCGGGCGCCGGCGGCGTTTTGCGGTGTCGTCGGCTTCAAGCCGAGTTTCGGCCGGATCCCGCTCGACGGCATCGCGCCGCTGGCGCCCTCGCTCGACCATTGCGGCCTGTTTGCCCGCTCGATCGCGGATATCGCCGCGCTGTTCGCTGTGCTCGCCGATCCTGACGGCGAAACGATCAGGCCGCACGGCGACGCCGGGCTGCGGATCGGCTTGCCCACGCCATGGCTCGCCGGTGCGCCGCTGCTCGATGGTGAGATCAGCCGGGCCTTCACCGGCGCGGTCGATCGGTTCCGGGATCTCGGCGCCGTCGTGCGGGAGGTCATCCTGCCGCCACTTAGCGACTATCACGCCGCTTGTTTTGCGATCCTCATGGACGAAGCGCTGGCGATCCACGGTGAGGCACTGGCGACCCATCCGGAACTGTTCGGCGCGTCATTTACCAGCCGGCTACGCGACGGACCGGCGCGGCTGCCGATCTCGGCGGATGAGGCACGGGCCTCGCGTGTTGAACTCACTGCCGCGCTCGACCGGGCCTTCGATGGCGTCGACATCCTCGTCACGCCGACCTCGACGACACCGGCTCCGGATCTGTCGTCGCTATCGACGCTCGGCTTCCTCGATCATCCCCAATTCACCGCGCCGGCCAATCTTGCCGGCCTTCCTGCCCTGTCTTTGCCTTGCGGCCTGAGCCGCGACGGCATGCCAATCGGCCTGCAGATGATGGCGCGGCGCGGTTGCGACGCGCTGCTGCTGCGCGCCGCCGGCCTGTTCCAGGATGCGACCCGATGGCATCGGGCCCGGCCCATCCTGTCGTTTCGACCGGGCTGACCGGAAAGCTCAGCCGGCCGGACCGAGATCGAAAAAGGCGATCTGCATGGCGACCTGGGCATCCGACATGGCAAGCCCGGTCTGGACCCGGCAGCCATGGGCGCGCGCCGCCTTCAGGAGCGGCGTCTCGACCGGTTCGGTGACGACATCGGCGACCAGCGCGTCGCGCGGCAGGCTCGCGGGATCGAAAGGCAGGCGCCCGTCCTGGCCCATGCCCACCGGGCTGGCATTGATCGCGAGCTGGAAGGCGCCGAGATCCGGCCCGCTATCGGTGCTGAAACGGTCGGCGACACCGGCGGCTTCGGCCAGCGCGACGAGTGCCGCGCGCCTGGTCTCGTCGGGCTCGCGGAAGGCGATGCGGCCGACACCGGCCTCGGTGAGGCTGAGCAGCAGGGCGCGGCCGACGGCGCCGGCGCCAAACACCACGGCACTCTTGCCGGCCGGATCGAAGCCGCCATTGGCGAGCGCCTTCAGGAAGCCCGGACCGTCGCTCATGTCGCCGGCGAGCCGGCCGTCGGGCCGGCGCCGGATCATGTTGACGGCGCCGAGCAGACGGGCCCGGTCGGTCAGTTCGTCGATAAGGCCGGCGCAAGGCATCTTGTGCGGCACGGTGACGATGCAGCCCGGCGCGTTGTGCCAGCCGCGCAGGGCCTTGATGAAGTCCGGCAAGGCCGCGGGCGCAAGGTCGACCGGCACCAGCACGGCATCGACACCGGTGCGGCGGAACTCCGGATTGAGCGTGACGGGCGAGCGGACCTGGGCGATCGGATGGCCAATGATGGTCAGGACGGTGGTCCGGCCGGACAGGGCAGGGGCTGGCGGATGGGTGGTCTCGCTTGTCATCGGAATTTCCTCTTGTGCGCAGAGCGCACGTTTGTATATATATCGCACAAGCGCGCTTCTAGCACGACAAGGGAAGCGGCAACAATGCAGCTGCGGCGCAAGACAAGCGGCGGCCGGCGGGAGAGGTTCAATTCATGCGGACGGACGTGCTTGTTGTCGGCGGTGGTCTTGGCGGGGTTTCGGCGACGCTCGCGGCGGCGCGCCTCGGCCGCCGGGTCATCCTGGTCGAGGAGCTCGATTGGCTGGGCGGCCAGCTGACCGCGCAGGGCGTGCCGCTCGACGAGCATCCCTGGGTCGAGCTCGATGTCGGTTCGCGCAGCTATTCCCGCTTCCGGCGGCTGATCCGCGACTATTACCTCAGCCACTATCCGGTGACCGCGGCCGCCCGCGCCCGCGTTCCCTTCAATCCCGGCATGGGCAATGTCGGCACGCTCTGCCACGAACCGAAAGTGGCGGTCCGGG
>BFBZ01002147.1_pt1 | contig 11404 bp, 9 predicted proteins | sample 1888401 | NCBI WGS metagenome assembly BFBZ01 (sample SAMD00112614, study PRJDB3348) | symbiont metagenome | host: Chara braunii | reverse complement strand
CTGGCGCTTGTAGTCGCCCGACGCCACGATGCGCATGCCCTGATGCTCCACCGCGATTTGCGCCGACCCCAGCACGTGACCGGCGGGATGGAAGGTGACGGTGACATCACTCAGCGCGATCGCCTCGCCGAGATCGGCCGCCTGCGTCGCACCGGCAAAACCCTCGCCATGGCGCAGGGCCATGATGTCTAGCGTTTGTTGAGTCGCCAGGACCGAGCGGTGCCCGGAACGTGCATGATCGGAATGCCCATGCGTGATCAGCGCGCGGTCGACCGGCCGCACCGGGTCGATGAAGAAATCGCCGGGCGGACAATAAAGGCCTTCGGGCCGGGGATGAAGCAGGTCGCTGGCGCGCATGTTTGCAAGATAGGCACTAAATCTGTCGCGGGAAGCCTGTTGTAAGTTACTGCTGACTCCAGCATACACACCATCCCGGCCGCCCTCCGCCGGGTGGGACCACTGTCATGAAGCCGCTTCAGGCCTCGTCCGGCGACTTGAACGCCGATCGCCGCGCCGACTATGCCGAAATGCTCCATGCATCAGGCGACCACGCGGCGGCGGCTGAACTGCTGCTTGGCGCCATGGAACTGGTACCGCAATGGGCGATGGGGTGGTATCGCCTTGGCGAGATGCAGGAAACGGCTGGCGCGTTCGATCTTGCCGCGCAGGCCTGGGCAATGTCGCTGAAACTCGATCCGGCGGATCGCCAGGGCGCCGCGCTCAAGCTGCAATTGATCGGCAGGGAGCCGGCAACAGGCGCGCCGCCCAGCGCCTTTGTCGAAACGCTCTTCGACCACTATGCCGAAACCTTCGACGATGCGCTGGTGGAAAAGCTTGGCTATCGCGTGCCCGAATTCCTCCAACGGGCCATTCGGTCCGCGAGGCCGGGTCGCTTCGGACTGGTTCTCGACCTCGGGTGCGGCACGGGATTGATGGGAGAACGCCTCCGACCGATCGCCGATCGCTTGGAAGGCGTCGATATCTCGGCCAAAATGCTGAAAAAGGCGCGGGCAAAGGGCCTTTACGACAAGCTGACAAAGGCGGACCTGCGGGACTTCAGCCATGACGGCCAGGCAGCCGACCTTGTGACCGCCGCGGATGTCTTCATCTATGTCGGCGCGCTCGACGGCGTGGTGAACAATGTCACGGCGATGCTCGCCGAAAACGGCTTGTTTGCGTTCTCGGTCGAGAAGCTCGGCGAAGGGGAAGGGGATTTCGCACTTCGCCCCTCGCGTCGCTATGCACATTCGCAAGCCTATGTGCGCAGGGTATTGGCCGACAACGGCTTCTCGATTCTGTCACTGGAAACGAAGATCATCCGTCAGGATCGGCGCGAGGCGGTCGATGGATTGGCGGTCGTCGCGGCACTGTCTTCCTCTGCTTCCGAGGCGGATGTGTGAACAGGTTTTTCCGATCCGTGCGGAACGACCATTGCGGCGGCGGCGAAAAGGCCTGATTCTTGAACACCGAATGGCACCCACGAACACGCGTCGATATGGAGAACCCCATGCGTTGGAACATGATGGTATTGGCATCTTGCCTGGTGGCAACCGGCTGCATGGAGAGTTCGTTGGCGGAGAGGCAGGATGCGAACGTCCAGTCTTCGCTGCAATATGATGCGGTTCCTTGCGATCAGCTGCTGGCGCAGCGCAACGGCCTCGCGCAGCAATACCACCTGTCTCCGCAAACAGCGAAGCCGACTTTCTCCAACCCGGCGATGGGCTTTGGCCCGTTCATGATGGACACGCGTTCGAAGAACCAACGCGACGCGGAGGCGGCCAGCGGCAAGATCGACGCCATGAATCGCTCGATCACCCGGCGTGACTGCGGCAAGCCCGACAAGCAGAAGAAGTTCACCTTGCCAGGCTAAGTCGCGCAACGGTTATCGTCAGGGCGTTATCGGAACCAACAGGCAAGCCGCCGTGGGAAGGTCGCATGAATCTCTCGGACCTCGGTGACCGCATATGCATCCTGGGGCCTTCGAACAGCGGTAAGTCGACCCTTGCCGACGCGATCGCGCGCAAGCGCGACCTGAAAGTTGTTCACCTCGATCAACTCCATCATCTTCCCAATACGGATTGGGAAGCGCGTCCAAGGGACGAATTCATCGCCTTGCATGACGCAGCAATCGCCAACCCACGTTGGGTCATGGACGGAAACTACTCGGTTTGCATGCCGCAACGCTTTCGACGGGCGACGGGGCTGATCCTCCTGGACATCTCCACGCCGGCAAGCCTGTTGCGGTATTTTCGACGAACGCTGTTCGAGAATGAGAGGCGGGGGGCCCTGGAGGGCGGCCGCGACAGCATCAAATGGGACATGATCCACCATATCGCCGCGGKGCAGCCGCGAAACCGCGAGCGGTACCGGGCGATGTTAGAGCAGATCAATCTGCCAAAGCTGCAACTGTCGTCCACTCGAGCGATCAAGGAATGCTTCGTGGCATGGGACCTAGCTAGGTGAGAACCGCGTTCCCGGCTAATATCCGGCGTCGCGGTCCACCAGGTTCTGCAGCTTCTCGCCCCGCTCGAAGGCATCCATCTGGCGCAGCATCGTCGGCACCAGATGCGCGGGGTCGGAGGTCGCCGCCGCGTGCGGCGTGACGAACACCTTCGGATGGCCCCATAGCGGACTGGTCTTGGGCAATGGCTCAACCTCGAACACGTCGAGGCTCGCCTCCTTCAGCGTGCCATCGTCCAGCGCGCGCACGATATCGGCATCTTTCTGCAAGCGGCCACGCCCGGCATTGATCAGTACCGAACCGCCGAGGCCGTTGCGTTTCCTGAGTTCCTTCAGCAGTCCGTAGTTGATCAGACCTTGCGTATCGGGCGTCAGGGGCAGCAGCACGACCAGAATGTCCGTGGCATTGAGGAACGGTTTCAATCCGGCCTCGCCGGCAAAGGTCGAAACGCCGGCCATCGGCCTGTCACCGCGCGCCCAGCCATTGACCTTGAAGCCGAGCGACAGCAGCGCTGAAGCCGCCGCGCGCCCAAGCGTGCCGAAGCCCATGATGCCGACCGAAATGTCGCCGGCCGGTGGCTGTGGCGGATCATGCCATGCCTTCTTCTTCTGCTGTAAACGGTAAAGCAGGCCCTGGCGGTGATGATCGAGCACCCGCCAGACGACATACTCGGTCATGTACTGGGTCAGATTGTCGGCGACGACCTTGACGATCGGCACCTTCGGCAGGCCTGGATCGGCGAAGATATGGTCGACGCCGGCGCCGATCGAGAAGATGGCGCGCAGGTTGGGCAGCGACGACAAGAGGTTCGGCCGCTGCTTCCATACCACCGCATAGGTGATCGACGGGTCCTTGGCGCCGTCCGGCTCCAGCACCACGTCGCGCTCCGCCGACAGCAATTCGTGCCAGCGTTGCGGGTGAAACCCTGTCACGGCAAGCAGGATACGGCCTTTTTCCATAGCGGTCTTCTGTTCCATCACATGCAAATCACTGGCTGACGATGCCGACCGGCGCGGTCTCGATCTTGAAGGCGGCGGAGATCAGCGCCCGAGTATAGTCGGTCTGCGGCCGTTCGAAAATTTGTTCGGATGGGCCAGCTTCCACAACCAGGCCATTGCGCATGACGATAACCTCATTGGCAAGCGCCCGGATGACCTTCAGATCGTGGCTGATGAACAGATAGGCGAGGTCGTGCTTTGCCTGCAGGTTGCGCAGAAGGTCGACCACCTGCGCCTGCACACTCATGTCGAGCGCGGAGGTCGGCTCGTCCAGCATGACGAAGCGTGGATTGAGCACCATGGCGCGCGCTATGGCGACACGCTGGCGCTGGCCGCCGGAGAATTCGTGCGGATAGCGGTTGCGCGTCTCCGGATCGAGCCCGACTTCCTTCAGCACGGCGACCACCTTGTCGTCGCGCTGATCGGGCGACAGCTTCGGCTCGTGGATCTTCAGCCCTTCCTCGATGATCTCGGCGATCGACATGCGGGGGCTCAGCGATCCGAACGGGTCCTGGAAGACGATCTGCAACTCGCGCCGCAGCGGCCGCATGGCGTTGAAGGAGAGCTGGTTGATGTCACGCCCGTTGAATTGGATGACTCCCTTCGACGAGATCATCCTGGCCAGCGCCAGGCCGAGCGTCGTCTTGCCGGACCCGGACTCGCCGACGACGCCGAGCGTCTGGCCGGCGCGCACGGTGATGTCGATGCCGTCCACCGCCTTCACATTGTCGACGGTACGCCGGAAAAACCCCTTCTTGATCGGGAACCAGACCTTTATGTCATGGCCCGTCATCACCGGCTTGGCTGCACTGTTGGCGGCGGGCGGCTTGCCCTTGGGCTCGGCGGCCAGCAGGTGTCTCGTATAGGGATGCTGCGGATTGGCGAAGATTTCCTTCGTGGGACCGGTCTCGACGATCTTGCCCTTCGTCATCACGCAGACTCGGTCGGCGATTTTTCGCACGATGCCGAGATCATGGGTGATGAACAGCATCGACATGTTCTTGCGGCTTTTCAGCCCCGCCAGCAGTTCGAGAATCTGCGCCTGCACGGTGACGTCGAGCGCCGTCGTCGGCTCGTCGGCGATGAGCAGTTCAGGCTCGTTGGCCAGAGCCATGGCGATCATGACGCGCTGGCGCTGGCCGCCGGACAGTTGGTGCGGATAGGCGTCGAGCCGCTTCTGTGGCTCGCGGATGCCGACCTCGTTGAGCAATGCCAGCGTGCGTGCCTTGGCCGCGCGGTCGGCCATGCCCTGATGCAGCTTCAGGATCTCGACGATCTGCTGCTCGATCGTATGCAGCGGATTGAGCGAGGTCATTGGCTCCTGGAAAATCATGGTGATTTTGTTGCCGCGCACCTGTCGCAACTGCTTCTCGTTCATCGCCAGCAGATCAGAGCCCTGGAACAGGATCTGTCCCGATGGGTGGCTGGCGGTCGGATAGGGCAGAAGCTTCAGCACCGAGAGCGCCGAGACCGATTTGCCGGAACCGGACTCGCCCACCAACGCCACCGTCTCGCCCTTGGCTATGTCGAAGGAGACATGGTCGACGGCCATCGACTGGCGCCCGCCTTGCGAGAAGGCGACGCTCAGATCGCGAACGGAGAGGAGAGGGGATTGGCTCATCTGAACGTCTTGCGCGGGTCGAAGGCATCGCGGGTCGCTTCGCCGACGAAGACCAGCAGCGATAGCATCAGCGAAATGACGACGAAGCCGGAAATGCCGAGCCACGGCGCGTTGAGATTGCGCTGGGCCTGCTTCAGCAGTTCACCCAGCGAGGCCGAGCCGGGCGGCAGGCCGAAGCCGAGATAGTCGAGCGAGGTCAGTGTCGAGATCGAACCCGAGAGCAGGAAGGGCAGGAAGGTCAGCGTCGCCACCATGGCGTTGGGCAGGAGATGCCGGAACATGATGGTGCGGTTGGAGACGCCGAGCGCCCGGGCCGCGTTGACATACTCGAAATTGCGGGCGCGCAGGAACTCGGCGCGCACCACCCCGACCAGGGCCACCCAGGAGAACAGCAGCATCAGCCCAAGCAGGATGAAGAAACCGGGCGGCAGGATGGCGGCGATGATCAGCAGCAAATAGAGCACGGGAATGGCTGACCATATCTCGATGAAACGCTGGAACAGAAGGTCCGTCCAGCCGCCGAAATAACCTTGCGTGGCACCGGCCGCCACGCCGATCAGCGCGGAGCCCGTGGTCAGGATCAGGCCGAACAGCACCGAGACCCTGAAGCCGTAGATGACACGCGCCAGCACGTCGCGGGCCTGGTCGTCGGTGCCCAGCCAGTTCCAGTTGCCGACGATGCAATTGGGGTCGGCGGCACCTTGCGGATACTGCTTGCAACGCGTCGCGGCATCGTAGCGCCAGGAAGGCTTGGCGGGKGCGGCCTCGGGAATGGCGTTGTTGACGGTCTGGTAGGAGTAACGGATCGGTGGCCAGAGCGTCCAGCCATGGGCATCGATCTCGTCCTGGATGACCGGATCGCGATAGTCGGTGACGGCGTAGAAGCCGCCGAATTTTTCTTCGGGATAGGCGACCAGAACCGGGAACAGGATCTCGCCCTTGTAGGAAGCGATGAGCGGTCTGTCGTTGGCGATCAACTCGGCAAACAGTGACAACACGAACAGGACGAGGAAAATCCACAGCGACCAGTAACCACGTCGGTTGGCCTTGAAATTCTGCCAGCGGCGCTGGTTGAGCGGCGAGAACCGGGGCCTGGCTGTCCGACCCGGCGTCGTCGAGGCGGCGATCTCGACCCCGGACATCAGACGTCTCTCCGTTCGAAATCTATGCGCGGATCGACCCAGGTGTACATCAGGTCCGACAGCAGCCCGACAAACAGCCCGAGCAGCGAAAAGATGTAAAGGTTGGCGAAAACCACCGGATAGTCGCGCTCGACCACCGACTTGAAGCCGAGCAGGCCGAGGCCGTCGAGCGAGAAGATGTTCTCGATCAACAGCGAGCCGGTGAAGAAGGCCGAGATGAAGGCGCCGGGGAAGCCGGCGATGACGATCAGCATGGCGTTGCGGAACACATGGCCGTAGAGCACCTGCCGTTCCGACAGGCCCTTGGCGCGCGCGGTCACCACATACTGCTTGCGGATTTCCTCGAGGAAGGAGTTCTTGGTCAAAAGCGTCGTCGTGGCGAACGCCGACAGCACCAGGGCTGTCAGCGGCAAGGCCATATGCCAGAAATAGTCGGCGATCTTCGCCGGCCAGGACAGTTGATCCCAATTGTCCGAGACGATGCCGCGCAACGGAAACCAGTCCCAGAACGAACCGCCGGCAAACAGGATCATCAAAAGAATGCCGAACAGGAAGCCCGGAATGGCGTAACCGACGATGACGACGCCGCTGGTCCATACATCGAACGCCGAGCCGTCCTTGACTGCCTTGCGGATGCCGAGCGGGATCGAAATCAGATAGGAGAGGAGCGTGATCCACAGCCCTATCGAAATCGACACCGGCATCTTCTCGAGGATCAGGTCGAGCACCGAGATATCGCGGAAGTAGCTGTTGCCGAAATCGAAACGCGAATAGTTCCACAGCATCATGCCGAAACGTTCGAGCGGCGGCTTGTCGAAGCCGAACTGCTTTTCAAGCTTCTTGATGAATTCCGGGTCGAGGCCCTGTGCGCCCCGGTATTTCGAACCCACATCGCCGGCGACGTCAAAATTGTTGCCGCCCGTATCGCCGCCGCCGCCGCCCAGACGATCGCTGCCGCCCTGGTTCGTCAGCTTGGCGATGACCTGCTCGACCGGGCCGCCCGGCGCGAACTGGATGACGGCGAAGGATATCGCCATGATGCCGAACAGGGTCGGGATCATCAAAAGGATGCGGCGCAGTATATAGGCGCCCATCAGGTCATCTGTCCTGCGTGCGCGAGAATGTCAGGCTTTGCCAATTTTTGCCGCCTTGCCCTTGTCGAACCACCACAGCGTCTCGACCGGAAAGCCGAAATCGGGCTTCTGTTCGGGAAAGCCGAACATGTCCCAATAGGCGCTTCGGTGATTCGCCAGGAACCAACTTGGAATCCAATCGAGCCGCGCGCGCAAGACCCGGTCGAGCGCCCGCATCGCAACCGTCAGGTTTTCGCGGTCCTTTGCCGCGCCCACCGCGTCGATCAGCGAATCGATCGCCCGGTCAGACGTGCCCGGCAGGTTGCGGGAACCGGAGACGGCCGCTGTCTTCGAATGGAAGAATATCTCGAGGTCGTCGCGCGTCGGCGTCGCGCTGAAGGAAAAGGCAACGGAGATCAGGTCGAAGTCGAATGTCGCTTGTCGTGACTGGTACTGCGCAGAATCCACCAGCCGGATCGTGGCGTCGATGCCGACGGCCTTCATATTGGCGACCCAGGGCGAATAGACCTGAACGAAGACGTCGTCGTCGACCAGGAATTCGGCCGAGAGCTTCTCGCCCTTGTCGTTGACGACAAAGTCGCCGGACCGTTTCCAGCCGGCCGTGGCGAGAAGCTTTGCCGCCTGGCCGAGCAGCTTGCGGTCGCGGCCGGAGCCGTCGGATGCAGGCTGGGTCACAGCCTCGCCAAAGACTTCGGCCGGAAGCTGGCTGCGCAATGGCTCAAGCAGGGCCAGTTCTTGCGGCGAGGGCGGTCCCTCGGCGCGAAAATCCGATTTCTCAAAGCAGGATTGCGAGCGCTCGTAGGAGCCGTAGAAGAAATTGCGCCGCGTCCATTCGAAGTCGAAGCAGAGCGCGATCGCCTGGCGCACGCGCGCATCGCGAAACTGCTCGCGCCGCTGATTGACGGCGGTGCCCTGCATGGAAGGTCTTTTCTCGGCCGGGAACTCTTTCTTGATCACCTTGCCTTCAGTGAACGCGGGAAAATCGTAGGCGGTCGCCCAGACGCGTGAGGTGAATTCCTCGCGGTAGGTGATCTCGCCCTTTTTGAAGGCTTCGAAACCGGCGGTGCGGTTCTGATAGAACTCGATGCGGATGATGTCGAAGTTGTTCTGGCCGCGATTGACCGGAAGATCGCGGCCCCAGTAGTCCGCGACGCGCTCATATTCGATCCACGCACCGGCCGAGATACGCCCGACCTTGTAGGCGCCGGAGCCCAACGGCGGGTTCAATTGCGAGCTGTCGAACGGATTGGCCGTGTAGAAAGCCTTCGACAGGATCGGGAACTCCACCACGTTGAGGACAGTGCGGGCGGACTGCTTGCCGGAAAAGGTCAGCCGCAGCGTCCGGTTGTCGATGGCGATGGCGTCGACCAGATGCGTCAGGGACAGCGACAGGTCCGGGTGGCCCTTGTCCTTGTAGAGCTTCAGGGTGAAGGCGACGTCCTCGGCCGTCAGCGGCGTACTGTCGTGAAAGCGCGCTTCGGGACGCAGCGAGAACGTGAAGCTGTTGCGATCGTCCGAAAGCGTAACGCCATCGGCGATCTGGCCATAGACAGCGTCGGGCTCGTCGAGCGCAGATACCATCAGCGCATCGAAACACATCTCCATGCGCGGCGGCGCATCGCCCCTTTCGGTGAAGGAATTCAGCGTGTTGAAGGTCTGCGTATTCTGATTGTAGTGCCAGTTCGGCGGAGCGAAGTTGAAGATGCCGCTGGGTGGCGCATCGACGTTGACATAGTCGAAATGGGCGAAATCCGGCTTGTATTTGAGGTCGCCGAAGGCGGACAGCCCGTGCAGTTTCACGCCGGTCGCAACGTCCGCGAAGGCTCGGCCGGGCAATAGCGCTGTCGCGGCAGCCGCTGCGCTCAGGGTGAGGAAGTCGCGGCGGGGCAGAACCGCCATCAATTGACGCCCTTGTACTTGGCTGCCAGCGCCTTTTCCTTGTCCGGGTCGATCCACCAGGAATCGAGGTCGACGCCCCGATAAGTGGGTTGTTTCTCTGGTATGCCGAATTTGTTCCAGTATGCAGCCCGGACCTTTCCCAGATGCCATTGCGGGACCATGTAGTAATTCCACAGCAGCACCCGGTCGAGTGCATGGGTCGCAGCCAACAAGTCGTCACGGTCGGTGGCAAAGATCACGCGGTCGATCAGCGCATCGACGACAGGATTCTTGATCCCGGAGAGATTGCGAGACCCTGACCTGTCAGCCGCGGTCGAACTGAAGAAGTCCCGCTGTTCGTTGCCGGGCGAATTGGACTGCGCAAAACTCGCAACAGCCAACATGTCGAAATCGAACGCACGCGTGCGGTTTGTGTACTGGCTGTCATCGACGATGCGCAGCGTTGCATCGATGCCGAGGCGCCTTAGGTTGTCTATGAAAGGCGAGGCGATGCGTTCGTCGATTGGGTCATTGCCAAGAAATTCGATCTTGAAGACTTCGCCGGTCTTTGCATTCACCAGCTTCCCGGCCTGATTGATCCAGCCGGCTTGCTTGAAGAGGTCGTAGGCCTTGCGCAAATTCTCGCGCCCTGATTGCGGCGTGTCATAGACAGGCAGTTTGAATTCCTGCGTGAACAGTTCCGGAGGCAGCTTGTCTCGGAATGGCTGCAGGATTTCCAACTCCTTGCCTTGTGGCAGTCCGGTTGAGGCCAGGTCTCCGCCTTCGAAGTAGCTGTCCGTGCGCGTATAAGCGCCGAAGAAGATGGTTCGGTTCATGCTCTCGAAGTCATAGGCGTAGGTCAATGCCTGACGCACACGGACATCCTGGAACAGCGGGCGCCGCGTGTTCATGACGTAGGCTTGCATGGGTTCCGGTGACGTCGTTGGGTATTCCTTCTTTATGACGTCCCCTGATTTGATGGCCGGAAAAGTGTACTCGACCGCCCATCGCTGGGCGCGTACCTCGGCGTGGAAATCCTCGAAGCCGCCCTTGGTGAAGGCCTGCCACGCCGCGTTGTCGTCGAGGAAATAGCGAAACCGCTGGGTGTCGAAATTCTCGCGGCCGATTTTTACAGGCACCTTGGCGCCCCAATAATCGGGTACGCGCTGCCAGACGATTTCCGAGCCCGGCTTGAAACTGGCGATCTTGTAGGCGGCGGAGCCGAGCGGGATTTCCAGCGTCGGCTTGGTGATGTCGCGCTTCTTGCCGTTGGCGTCCGTGCCTTCCCACCAATGTTTCGGCAACACCACGAGATCGCCGAGGATCTTCGGTAGTTCCCGGTTGCCCTTCTGGTTGAAATGGAACTCGACCTCGCGGTCGGAGATCGCAACCGCTTCGGTGACGTTCTCGAAATAGCGGCTGTAGAGCGGGCTGTTGGCCTTCAGCACCTGGAACGACCAGATCACGTCATCGGTGGTGATCGGCTGCCCATCGTGCCATTTCGCGCGCGGATCGAGCCGGTATGTCGCCGACGAATAATCGGCCGGATATTTGTAGGCGTCGGCGATCAGCGGGTGGCTGGTGCTGCCTTCGTCGGTCGCTTGATCCATCAGCGTATCATAGAGCAGGCCGCCGCCAAACGCGACGAGGCCGGCAGCGGCCGATCCCTGCACGATATAAGGATTGAAGTTGTCGAAGGTGCCAATGATCACGCTGTTCAGCGTGCCGCCCTTAGGGGCATCCGGATTGACGTAGTCGTAGTGCTGGAAATTGTCGCCGTATTTGGACTCGCCGATCAGCGAGGAGGTGGTGCGCCATTCGTCGGAGAAAGCCGCCTGCAGACCGGCAGCCAATGTGGCCGCGACAAGCATCGATCTGAGAAGCGTCCGGCCAACCGTCATGCGTTTTCCTCTTTGCGATGCCCCGTCAGCGGACAATCTAGATGATTTGACGCCCATGAAAACCGGCGCGACCCGGCTTTGTCGCCGCATGCGCATTTTTCCTAACAAAAAAGCCGGGCTGAACCCGGCTTTTTCAAGGATATGTCCATTACAATTTGGTTACTGGGCCGCTGGCGCTGGAGCCGCGGGCGCAGCAGTGGCTGGTGCGGCTGGGGCAGGGGCTGCCGGAGCGGCGCTTGCCGCTGGCTTTGCCGGCGCGGCAGCGTCCGCGGGCTTGGCGGGGGCGCTTGCATCGGCCGACTTGCCGGG
>BFBZ01000049.1_pt5 | contig 11409 bp, 15 predicted proteins | sample 1888401 | NCBI WGS metagenome assembly BFBZ01 (sample SAMD00112614, study PRJDB3348) | symbiont metagenome | host: Chara braunii | reverse complement strand
TATGCTGTAGTGAAGATCGTCCTGCCGCGCGCTATGTGTTGCAGGACGATTGCCGTTGGAGGATGCGCAAATGTCTTTTCTGAAACGTCTTTTCGGCGGCGGCGGCGAGGCAAGCGAATCCGGAAGCGCGAAGCCGGCAAAGCAGGTCGAGCACAACGGATTTCTGATCAGCGCCACGCCCTACAAGGCCGAAGGCCAATACCAGACCTGCGGCGTCGTCTCGAAGGAGGTGAACGGCGTGCTGAAGGAGCATCGCTTCATCCGCGCCGACCGCTTCGCCGGACTGGACGACGCCATCGACATCTCGATCAAGAAGGGCATGCAACTGGTCGACGAGCAGGGCGAGAAGATGTTCGGCTGACGCCGATCGTCTCCGGCCCGTTAAGAATCGAAAAGGCAGGCGTCGGATGGCGCCTGCCTTTTCATGTCTAGGGTAGATTACGCTGCAATCTTGTCCGCGTTAGTGGCAGTGGCGGCGATCGCGTCGACCTTGGCGGTCGCCTTGGCGAGCGCGGCGGTGACAGCGTCGGCGCCCATGCCGACGCCTTCCACGCGGATGACCTCGACATCGGTCATGCCAAGGAAGCCGAGCACGCTGCGCAGATAAGGAATTGCGTGGTCCATCTGCACCGCGGCGCCTTCTGAATAGATGCCGCCGGAAGCGAGCACGATGTAGACCTTCTTGCCGCCGACGAGGCCCTTCGGACCGTTCTCGCCATAAGCGAAAGTCTTGCCCGAGCGGGCAACATGGTCGACCCACGACTTCAAGGTCGAGGAGATGTTGAAGTTGATGAAGCCCGTGGCGAGGATCACGGTGTCGGCGGCAAAAAGCTCGTCGAGCACGGCATCCGAAACGCCGACGACCTCGGCCTGACGCGGCGTGCGGGCTTCGGCYGGTGTGTAGATACCGGTCGCATAGTCGGGATCGATATGCGGCAGCGGGTTGGCGACCAGATCACGCACGACAAGCGTGTTCGACGGATCGGCGGCAACCAGCTTCTGGGCGAGGTCGGTGGCGACGCGGGTCGAGTGCGAAGCGGCGCCGCGCGGGCTGGAGGTAACAAGCAGAATAGACATGGCGGTGTCCCCTTAGGGTTGGATTGAACTTTCCCCGCCAATATGGGATTGCCGCTTTATCTGTAAAACTGGTATAATTTGCATGGTATCCATCTAGAGTTTAGATCGATCATGCAGCCGAACCCGACGCTCGACCAACTTCAAATCCTGGTGGCGGTGGCCGACACCGGCAGTTTCTCGGCCGCGGGCCGCAAGCTCAACCGGGCGCAGTCGGTGGTCAGCTACGGCATAGCCAATCTCGAGGCGCAGCTCGGCCTCAAATTGTTCGAGCGCGAAGGCGTGCGCGAGCCGCAACTGACCGACGTCGGCAAGGCGATGCTGGAGGACGCGCGGCGCATGATCGGTGTCCTGCAGCGCATTCGCTCGCGCGCCGACGGATACCGGCAGGGGCTCGAGGCGGAGGTGGCGGTGTCGGTCGATGTGGCGCTGCCTTCACCGGTGCTGGTGCGGGTGCTCAAGGCATTCGAGGCGCAATTCCCGGCGGTGATGCTGCGTCTTTATATCGGCTCGCTCGGCCTGATCGTCGACCAGGTCGTCAACGGCCAGTCAGACCTTGGCTTTGGCGGTCTGCAAGGCGATGCCGACGTCAATCTGCTGCGCGTCGGCTTCACCTCGATGGTGCCCGTGGCGGCGCCCGACCATCCGCTGGCTCACCTGCCGAAGCCGGTGGCGGTGGAGGATCTGCGTGAGCATATCCAGCTTGTCGTCTCCGACCAGTCCGAGCGGACACGCGGCCGCGACTATGGCGTCTTTGCCTATCGCACCTGGCGATTGACGGACGTGCGCACCAAGCATGCGCTGATGCGCGAGGGGCTCGGATGGGGCGGCCTGCCGCGCTGGCTCATCGCCGACGACCTCGCCAGTGGCCGGCTGGTCGAGCTCGATCTCGAACCCTATCGCGAGGTGCGCTCGCCGCTCTATGCCATGCATCGGACAGACCGCAGCCCCAAACCAGCTGCAACCTGGCTGATCGACGAATTCAAGCGGCAGCTCGGCTGCTTCAACGAGATGGAGCCGGGCGCATGGACGGACGAGGAGCCGGAGACAAGCCGTCGATGAGCGCCACCGGAACGGCGCGATGGTCTTCCCCGGCGTGCCGCCTCGACAACAAGAGCTGCCCGATCGAAGGCGGCGGCCAGAAGCGCAGGCAGGCGTCCGGGCCGGCGATGCGCGCGTCGCGAGCAGGGAGTGGCGGGAAGCGTGCTCGATCTCCGCTGTGACCGCCGCCTCCCGTGCGTCGCGAGCGGTGAACAGGACTGAGCGGGCCTCAGTTCGCCCGTGCCACCGGCGTCACCGCCACCTGGCTCACTCCTGTCCTGCGCACGACGGTGCAAAGCGTCTCGCGGCCGATGCGTTCGGCGTCGAGCATGCGAACCAGGTCGTCGACGCCGGTGACGGGACGGCCGTCGATGGCGGCGATGATGTCGCCTTCCTTCAGGCCTGCCGTCGCCGCGGGACCGTTTTTCTCGATGCCGCGCAGGCGCACGGCCGTGTTGGTCGAGACCTGCGACAGCAGCGCCGCGCGGCGCGGCAGGTTGGTGGTATCGGCCGAGACGCCGATGAAGGCGCGGCGCACGCGGCCGAAGCGGATGATCTCGGAGATGACGAAATTGGCGGTGTTGGAGGCGACAGCGAAGGCGATGCCCTGCGCGCCGTGGATCATGGCGGTGTTGACGCCGATGACCTCGCCGGCCGACGACACCAGCGGACCGCCGGAATTGCCGGGGTTGAGCGCGGCATCGGTCTGGATCACGTCGTCGATCAACCGGCCGGTCGAGGCGCGCATCGAGCGGCCGAGCGCTGAAACGACACCGGTGGTGACGGTCCATTCGAAGCCGAGCGGATTGCCGATCGCGATCGCGATCTGGCCGCGGCGAAGGCGCTTGGAGTCGCCGAGCGGGGCGACATCGGGGAAATTGCCATCGGCGCGCACCAGAGCGATGTCGGTATCGGGATCGCGGCCAAGCACATGGCCCTCGCGCACCGCGTCATCCGGCATGGTGACGCGCACGGCGCGCGCGTCGCCGACGACATGGAAGTTGGTGACGACCAGCCCGTCCTGGGCAATGACGAAGCCGGAACCATGGCCGCCGGCGCTGCCGATGCGCTCGATGCGACAGACGGCAGGGCCGATGCGGTCGACAGCGTCGGCGACTGTCGATGAATAGGCGTCGAGCAAGGCGTCATCGGACTGGAGTTTTTCGGCGGCGAAGGCCATTGGCGGCTCCCATGCGATCTGGCGAGATGATGCTTTTTTCTCTTGTGCGTATCGTTGCCCCAAAACCGCGCGGCACTTTCGGGCGACACGCACTATATGTGCGGAGCGGCGATGACAGCCGCGACCTGACCACATGGCCAGTCCCGCAGCCGACTAGCCGTCAGGCGAGTACCGGCGAGCGTCGTGTCGAGCGATATCTGGGGCACCGAACCCAGGAGACATTGATATGAGCGACATTGATATGAGCGACTTCAATCTGAGCGCATTTTCCGACGCGATCGCCGATGTCGCGGCGACCGCGACGCCCGCGCTGGCGAGCTTCGCCACGCATCATCACCGCACGGCGAGCGCCTTCCACTGGCGCGACGGCTATTTCGTCACCGCCGAGGAGGCGGTCGAGGCAGGCGAGGAGATCGAGCTGACGCTGGCTTCTGGCGAAACCGTCAAGGCCGAGCTCGTCGGCCGCGATCCTTCGACCGGCGTTGCGCTGCTGAAACCCGCTTCCTCCGCCGCCGGTTTGCCGCAATTGGCGCAGGCCGGCGCCGTGCGTCCCGGTCATGTGGCGGTCGCGGTCGGCAACAGCGACGGAACCGCGCTTGCCGTGTTCGGCACGGTCGGCGAGGTCGGGCCGGCCTGGCGCTCGATGCGCGGCGGCACGATCGACCGGCGCATCAACCTCGCCATCAACACCGGCGGCCGTTTCGAGGGCGGGCCGGTGCTCGACGCCAAGGGCGGCCTGATCGGCATGCTCCTGTTCGGGCCGCGCCGCAGGGTGCTGGTGATGCCCTGCGAGACGATCGAGCGGGCGGTGACGACGCTGCGCGAGAAGGGCCATGTCGCGCGCGGCTATCTCGGCGCCGGGTTGCACCCGATCCGCAATGGCGACAGCCGTGGCGCCATGGTGATGAGTCTCGACGACAACGGCCCAGCCAAGGCCGCGGGCCTGCATGTCGGCGACATCATCGTCGCCTGGAACGGCGAGGCGGTGCACGGGCCGCGCGAGTTGATCCGCAAGCTCGGGCCGGATAGCGCCGGTGCGGCCGTGACGCTTGGCGTGCTGAGCGGCGGCACGCAGCGCGACGTCGCGATCACCATCGGCGAGAAGCCGCTGAGCTGAGAAGGCCCATGGCGAGCAGCGCGGCACAAACGATCGCAAGACCGGAAGCGGCGACACACCGGCTGACGGTGCTGATCGCGCTCGGCGATGCCGAGCGCGCCGAGCGGCTGGCCGATGCGCTTGCCGCGAGCGACGATCTGCTGCCGATGCTCGCCGGAAGCAGCACCGGCCAAGCGGCGGATGTCGCCGTGATYGATGAAGCGGCATTGGAAAGCCGGGCTGTGGCTCCAGCCACGCCCGCTGTGCTGCTCTCCCGGCGCGCCGGTCACGAACGCTTGGCTGGCAACGTGGCTGCCGTGCTGCCGGCCTCGGCCGACGGCCTGCTGATTGCCGCGGCTTTGCGATTGGCGGCCTCCGGCTACCGCATCAGCAGGCCAGCGCCGCCGGAGGCAGCACATGGCGATTTCCATGGCGAGTCGCCTGAGGACGACGGGCCCGACGACAACCCGGTTCGTCCGGCATTGTCGCCGCGCGAGGCGGAGGTTCTGGCATTGCTGGCGGAAGGCGCACCCAACAAGGTGATCGCGCGGCGGCTCAACATCTCCGTGCATACCGCGAAGTTCCATGTCGCCGCGATCCTGATCAAGCTCGGCGCGGCCAACAGAACAGACGCGATAGCCATAGCCATGCGGCAGGGGCTGGTGCTGGTATGATATGTCAGACAGCCGGTTCGATATCGGTCAGCCGGAAATCGTCGCCTTTGAACAGCAGCGGCATCGCTTCGAGCCGGGCTGTGGCGTAGGCGATGCAATCACCAAAGTTCAGTGCGGCCGGATGTCTGCCCTTGCCATAGCGAAGGAAGGCTTGCCGGGCGACGGCGGCGTGATCTGCGGTGAAGGCGATGGTTTCGATCGAGGCGGCGCTCAGGAAGGCGTCGAGTCGATCCAGGATTTCATCTTGCCAGCCGCCGGCAAGCACCATGCTGGTCTCAAGCAGGGTTGGCGACGCAACCAACCGCCTTCTTGCGTCGGCGATCGCCAGCACGAAACGATCGTGTCCGGGCTCTGCCCGCAGGATCGCGACCAGCGCCGACGAGTCGATGATCATCGTGTCGGGATTCCAAGTTCGTCGTAGCCGAGTATCTCATTTTCGGTCATCGCGTTCTCGCGCCTTGGTATTTGACCGGCGCTGTCGGCAATCGCCATCAGACGCTGGAACAGATCGTCCCGCGGCACCAGCCGCTCGCGCTGAACTTCGCGCTCCAGCGACTGACGGATCGCTTCCGTCACAGAGACGCGGCGACGACGGGCGAGATCCCGCGCCATCTGCTCGACCTGGGCATTCTTGATCGACAACGCCATGTATATATTCTACCTTTCTGTATTGAATATATACAACRCTCCTCCGTTCTCAAAATGGTTTTCGTGAAACAGCCGAGCGCAAAGCTCCGTTGCGTCACCATCCGGCGGAAGGGCAGGCCCTTGTGTCAGCCATCGGCGCGGGCAAGGATCGCGCCGGCGAAAGACAGGGAGGCGAAAGATGCTCAAGGGAAAGACGCTGTTCATCTCGGGCGGATCGCGCGGCATCGGGCTGGCGATCGCGCTGCGTGCGGCGCGCGACGGCGCCAATGTGACGATCGCGGCCAAGACCGCCGAGCCGCATCCGAAGCTGCCGGGCACGATCTACACGGCGGCGCAGGAAATCGAGCAGGCCGGCGGCAAGGCGCTGCCGATCATCTGCGACATCCGCGACGAAGCGCAGGTTGCGGACGCGGTGGCAAAGACCGTCGAGCGGTTCGGCGGTATCGACATCTGCGTCAACAATGCCAGCGCCATCCAACTCACCGGCACGCTGGAAACCGACATGAAGCGCTACGATCTGATGCACCAGATCAACACGCGCGGCACGTTCCTGGTTTCCAAAATGTGCATTCCGCACCTGAAGTTGGCTAAGAATCCTCACATCCTGAATCTGGCGCCGCCGCTCGACATGAAGGCCAAATGGTTCAAGAACCATGTCGCCTACACCATGGCCAAGTTCGGCATGTCGATGTGCACGCTGGGCATGAGCGCGGAGTTCGCCAGGGACGGTATCGCCGTCAATTCGCTGTGGCCGATCTCGACCATCGATACGGCGGCCGTGCGCAATCTGCTCGGCGGCGCCACGGTGGCGGCGATGAGCCGCTCGCCCGACATCATGGCCGATGCCGCCCATGCAATCTTCAGGCGACCCTCGCGCGAGGCGACCGGCAATTTCTACATCGACGAAGAGGTGCTGCGCGCTGAAGGCGTCACGGACTTTTCGATCTATGCGCCGGGCGCCACGGGTCCGCTTGCCGGCGACTTCTTCGTGCCGGACGAGGTGTTCGCCAATTCAGAAACGAAGATAACGCGAACGTTTTAGAGCAGTTCAGCGGTTCATGGAATCGCTGGCCTGCTCTAGCTCCCTGATTTTACGCAATTCCGGACGGAAAACCGCTACGCACTTTTCCTGGAATTGCTCTAAAGATGTCTGGGATAGTCCATGTGCTGATGCAAAATACGCACGACATCGATGGATCGCTCATTCATCCGCAGATAAACCACGTGAGAGCCGACGATGTATTTCAGCAGGCCAGGTCGGACATCCGAGGCGTTTCGCGCTATTGCTGGAAACTGGTCTATCAATGTGAGTACGGAGTGGATGGAGCGGACATAGGCCTCGGCCCGCTCTGTGCCCCATCGGTTCAGTGAATAACTCCAGATGCCGTCAAAATCTGCTTTCGCCTTTGGCGAGAACCGGATCTCTCGCTTCATCCACGTTTCTTCGACTTGAGGAACGCCTCAATGTCGAATGGTTCGGGATTGCCCGACATATCTCCGTCGTCGACAGCGGCGCGGAGTTGCTCGAGCTTCAGTTCCTGCTCTTCGAGGAGGCGAAGGCCCGCACGGACGGTTTCACTCGCGGAGCCGAAGCGGCCCTTTTCTATCTGCCGCCGGATGAAAGCGTCATATTGATCGCCAAGGGTAACGGAGGTGTTTTTGGGCATGCCGCATCTCCAATACCAATAGATGGTATCAAGACATAGCCAAGCTGACAAGCCAGCGGCTACTCTTCGGCCTTCTTGCCCTTCGCCAGCGCCATGACCCGGTCGATATAGGCAAGCATCAGCGCCGAAAGCACGAAGGCCAGATGCATGACGGTCAGCCACATCAGCTGATCCGTCGTGTAGGAAGCGTGGTTGAGGAAGACCTGCAGCAGATGGATGGAGGAGATCGCGACGATGGTCGAGGCGACCTTGACCTTCAGCGAGCCGACATCGATCGTGCCGAGCCAGTGGACCTCGCCATCGTGTTCGTCGAAACGGCTGACGAAGTTCTCGTAGCCCGAAATGATCACCATCACCACGAGGGAGGCGACAAGGGCGGCGTCGATGAGGCCGAGCATCTTCAGGATGGTGTCGGTGTCGCCGAGCGTGAGCGCGTTGAACAGGAACTCGTAGAGCTTCTTTCCGAACGACACGGCATAGGTGGCGAGGGCGAGACCCAGACCGAGATAGAAGGCTACCAGTAGCCAGCGCGTGGCGAGAATGATGGATTCAATGGCGAGTTCGAGACGCTTCATGAGGTTTCCGATCTGCTTCGGCGCTGCGTGCCGGCCGTATTTCGGGTGGAAGAGTTCTGTTTTCAAGACAAAAGCCCCGCCGGAGAGGGGCCGGCGGGGCTTCTGCGTCCCGCTGGAGTCAGGACGGGGGCAGGGAACGCCCTGCCTTGAATCTGGGTCTCGCAATGCGGCGATTCAATGAGCAGGGCAGACTAGCTGGACAATTCTGCTTGTGCCCGCAAGGAAAAGGGCCCGTCCGGATCCGGACGGGCCCTCGTCTTCTCGCGCTGATTCCGAAAACTGGATCAGGGCCTTGAAATCAAACGCTCGTTACTGGTCGCTGTTGCTCGCCACCGGCGCCACCAGCGAGGTGATGCGGCGGATGGCGACACGGCGGTTCTCACGGTTCGGCGCCTGCGTGTTGACCTTCAGATACTGTTCGCCATAGCCCTGCGTGGTGAGGTTTTCCGCCGGGATGCCGAAGGCATTGGTGAGCGCCTCGGCAACCGACTCGGCGCGCCGGTCCGACAGGGCAAGATTGGCCTCCGGCGTGCCCACGGCATCGGTATGGCCCTCGATCAGGAAGGTTTCCGCCGGGTTCTTCTTCAACAGCTTCAGCATGGCGTTGGCGACGCCCTCCAGCTTAGGCACCTCGCTGTCGGAGATCGTGGCCGAACCGAAATCGAAGTTCAGCGTATCGAGATCGATACGGCGGGCGATGTCGCGCACGCGGGCCGAACGCTTGACCTCGTCGATCGAATAGAGGCGCTGAACCCGCTCTACCGGCGGCTGCTCGAGGAAGGTGTAGTAATCGTCGGGACTCTCCACCTCCTGTGAGTCCAGAATATACTCCCGGCGCGGGATGGTGAGCCGCATCGGCGGCAAGTCGTCGCCGGGATCGCGCCACTGGTCGACATCCTGATAGTACCGCTCGTCGACATAGCTCAGCACATATTCGCGCCCATCGGGGGTGATGCGCGAGCGCCGGATGACGTCACCGTAGCGGTTGCGGATGGTGATGATCCGGACGCCGTCGTCGCGCTCGACGATTTCACGCGTGCGGCCGCCCGAAAGATCCTCGTAGTAGACGTCCCTGGCATCGCGGGTGAGGCGCGGCGCATCGTTGCTCTCCACGATCGTCTGGTTGTTGAACTGGATGATGACGCGATCACCCAACTGCTGGAGAACGCTGGCGCCTTCCGGCCGCGGACGGCGTTGCACGTCCTCGACAACGGGCGCGCTTTCGATACGCTTGCCCTTTTCCTCCGTCACCGGGACGATCTTTTCAGGTTTGATCTCCTGCTGGGCGGCCTTGTCGCTGGCCGGTGGCGGTCCCTGGTCGGCAGGGGCAAGCTTCGGAGCCTGTCCACCGTTTTGCTGGGCCGGTTGAGCATTCGCCGGCGCCTTCTGGGTTTGACCGCCGGTGCTCTGGCCACCCTGGACGGCTTGGTTCTGGCCGCCGCCCTGCTGCTTGCGCTGCGCATCCTTCTGGCTGTCCAGGATGGGCGCCTCGTTCGGATTGGCCGGAGCTTCGCCCTGGGCGGCATTTCCGCCTTGCGCGGGAGCTGTTTTCTGGCCGGTAGCCGGCTGTTCGCCGGTCGCGGGTTGGCCACCTGTCACGGGCTGCTCGCCCGTCGCCGGCTGCTCTGTAACCGGTTTCTTGGCCTGCTTCTTGTTCTGGTTCAAAGGCTGTTCGCCCTGGGCCGGCGCCTGCTCGGTCCCCGGAACCGGCAGCGGCTTGAGCTTCGGGGTAGCCTCGCCTGCGGGTTGCTTGTTGGTTGGCGCCGGCGCCGCTTCCGGCGTCACCGTCGTTTCGGCGGGCTTCTTTTGCTTCTCCGGCTTTTGCGCGGGCTCGGCAGCCGGCGGCTGCTCGGCCGGGTTCTGTCCTTGCTCGGCCGGTTGTTGGCCCTGCTTCTGCTTCTTTCCAGGCTGGTTGTCATTTGCCGGCTGCTCCGCAGGCGGGGATTCGGTCTGCTGCTGATTGAGCTTCTTCTTGCGCGGTTGCTGCTGCTGTTCGGGGGCGACCTGCTCGGCTGGAGCCGTCTCGCCCTGCTGCTGATTGAGCTTCTTCTTGCGTGGCTGCTGCTGGTCGGGAGCGACCTGCTCGGTCGGAGCCGACTCGCTCTGCTGCTGATTGAGCTTCTTCTTGCGCGGTTGCTGTTGCTGTTCGGGGGCGGCCTGCTCGGCCGGGGCCGTCTCGCCTTGCTGCTGCTGATTGAGCTTTTTCTTTCGCGGTTGCTGTTGCTGTTCGGGGGCGACCTGCTCGGCCGGGGCCGTCTCGCTTTGCTGCTGCTGATTGAGCTTCTTCTTGCGCGGTTGCTGCTCCTGATCAGGAGCGACCTGCTCGGCCGGGGCCGATTCGCTCTGCTGCTGACTGAGCTTCTTCTTTCGCGGTTGCTGCTCCTGGTCAGGAGCGACCTGCTCGGCCGGAGCCGATTCGCTCTGCTGCTGCTTCTTGTGCGGCTTCTGCTCGGACTGCACCGGCTGCTCGCCCTCGGCAGGTTGGGCTTGCTTCTTCTTGCTGGGCTCCCCTTGCTTCTGGGCACAGGCTTCCGCCGATTCGCCCTCGGCGCACGAAGCTTGGGCCAGAATCACCTGCACCGCAGCGCTGTGCGTAGAGCCGAAAGCGGCACTGCCCTGCAGCGGGTACGCGCCCAACGGCGCGGATGCCATCAGCAGGCCGATTGCCGTACCCGCCAGAATCCGTGGTTGGCGTTTCATGTCAATTTTCTCCTAGTGGGGTCCCATCCCTGCCCAAACCTTCATCAACCGCAATTGGTTCCGTTTGCAAAGGCATTGGCGCGAGCCAAGAATGTCCGGCCGGCCTTTTGAAGGCAATTTCGTGTTTTTCCAATGTTGATACTGGGTCACCATGACAGCTCTGCTTGACCTGAGGCTGTCGGAAGGCCAAATCCACACAAATGAACGCGCCGTTCTGGAAAACCAAAACGCTTGAGGACATGACCCCGGCCGAGTGGGAATCGCTCTGCGACGGCTGCGGCAAATGTTGCCTGTCGAAGCTCGAGGATGAGGATACGGGCGAAATCTACTGGACGAGCGTCGGCTGCCGCCTGTTCGACGCGCAAAAGTGCCGCTGTACCGACTATGCCAACCGGTTGGCGCGCGTGCCCGATTGCGTGGGCCTGACGCCGCAGAATGTGCGCACCATCACCTGGCTGCCGAAAACCTGCGCCTATAGGCTCGTTGCCGAAGGCCGGGACCTATACTGGTGGCACAGGCTGGTCTCGGGAAGCGCGGAAACCGTGCACGAGGCCGGCATTTCGATTCGCGGCCGGGTGAAGGCCAAGGAAACCGATCTGGCCGAGCCGGAAGATTATTTTGATTACGTGCTCGACGACGAGCCCTGACGGGCTCGCATCTGATGACGAACCCTGCGGGCTCGCATCTTGATGACGAACCCTGCGGGCTCGCATCTTGATGACGAACCCTGCGGGCTCGCATCTTGATGACGAAC
>BFBZ01000005.1_pt570 | contig 11409 bp, 10 predicted proteins | sample 1888401 | NCBI WGS metagenome assembly BFBZ01 (sample SAMD00112614, study PRJDB3348) | symbiont metagenome | host: Chara braunii | reverse complement strand
GAATGCGTATCTGAGCCATCTGGTGATCCCGGAGATCGAACAGCGCACCGGCGCCAGGTTCGAGTATGTGCCGGTGCTGCTCGGCGGCATCTTCAAGATGACCAACAACCGCTCGCCAATGGAGGCGTTCGCCGGCGTCAAGAACAAGCTGGAGTTTCACGCCATCGAGACCAGGCGCTTTCTCGCGCGCTATCATCTCAAGCCCTACACCATGAATCCATTCTTTCCGGTCAACACGCTGCTGTTGATGCGCGGCGCGGTGGCGGCGCAATTCGACGGCGTGCTCGATCGTTATGTCGAGGCCGCCTATCATCACATGTGGAACGAGCCGAAGAAGATGGACGATCCGGAGGTGGCCGCGAAGGCGATGACGGAGTCCGGCCTTGATGCGGCAAAACTGTTCGCCCGCACCAGGGATGACGACGTCAAGAACCGGCTGATGGAAAATTCACAGACCGCGGTGACCCGCGGCGCGTTCGGCTCGCCGACCTTCTTTGTCGGCGACGAGATGTTCTTCGGCAAGGAACAGCTGCGCGACGTCGAGGAACTGCTGAGCTCAGGGAAGAGCGCGTGATCTAGCTCTTCGATGATTCAACCCCCAAGCCGGACTACTTTTCTCCGTCATGCCCGACCTTGTGCCCAGCGACTTGGCGTAGCCAAGTCGCCGATACATCCACGTCTTCCACAGCCTCGCCAGAAGAAAGACGTGGATTGCCGGGACAAGCCCCCCGCTCAACTGGCACTAGTCACGACTTAAATTGAGATTGCATCATCCCACCCAGATTCTCCTTCGTAAGGTGGACGGGAAATACCAGGTGGATCTTCGTACACTCCAATGGCGAAAAACGTCGTGACGTGGTCTTGCGTCTTCTGCCTGCACATCGCGCCATCGATAACGGCATCAGCGAATGGATCGCCCCACAAGTCGCGGAATCCGATCGACGACCCCGATGGCCGGTTGGCGAACCCGGATCTCGACGTTGGCGATGACGATATTTCGGTCGTCCATGAAAACGAGGTTCGTCACCCCAGGATTCAGCGGCTGGAGCGCCACTGAACGATCGTCGCGCCTGTGAACATCGATGATGTCGGGGGCTCCGATCAGCACGGTCTCGTAGGGTCTGTCGAACGCCAGTGTCGACACGATACCGAGCTCGACAACAACCGTCTGATCCATAGCCCGGGCAGCAGCGACTGCTGTGACGAGCAGGGCGATCCCAAGGGTGCAGGCGCGAACAATGGCGGTCATCTTAAATCCTCCGATTGCCCTTGCGCTTTTCCGCGCATCGATCTCACGCCACCGCCGGTGAAATCACCACGCGCTTCCTGCCGAAGTTGGCGACGTCCTTTTCCGGGATGCCGAAATTGTTGGCCAGTAGATGGCGCGGCGCCTTCGCCAGCCACTCCGACAGGGAGCTTTCCCGGTAGGTGCCGCTGTCCAGTACGCCGACGATTTCGGCATCATCGGCGCCGATGTTCTGGATCGAGTGCCCGCAATTACGTGGAATGTAGGCACAGTCGCCCGGCGAGAGCTCGGCGACAGCGACGTGCTTGTCGGGGGCGAACAGCGTGACCCGGGTTCGCCCCTTCAGCACATAGTGCCATTCATTGGCATCGGCATGCCAATGCGGCTCATGCATCGCGCCGCGCTTCAATTTCAGGACGATCCCCGTCAATGTCGTCGACATCGGAAATTCCTTGGCCGAGGCTACGTGGAGCGAGCCGCCGGGGGTGCTGACCTTCGGCTTCTGCGTCATCAGCGCGTAGCGGTGACTTCGCCTGCGGTCGAGTTCGCGGGTCTCGCGGGCCTGCGGGCCGTCCAGCGGCAGCACCTCGCCTTGCATAATGTAGGTTTCAGCCTTCGGGATCCGTGCAAAGGCTTCTCCGGATACGCTGAAGGCCTGCGAAAGCGTCGGGATATCATAACGGCTCATCCAGTCGCTGATGCCGAACGTGCCGTGCTCGGAATAGAGCCCGTCGTCAAACGCCAGGATGGCGTGACAAGGCGAGGCCCCGAGGGTCTGGATCGAGTGACCATGGCCCTTTGGAAAATACCAGAGATCACCCGGGGCAAGGTTGACGATTTCGCTCTGGCCCTCGGGATCGACCACCGTGACCTGGCAATGCCCATCGACGACATAGGCCCACTCGGCCGAGTCGTGCCAGTGCATTTCACGGGCGCCGCCCGCATTGATGAACAGATGGGCGCCTGCGATGCCGGTGGCAATCGGAAGCCCCCGCGTGGTGATCTCGCGAGCCCAGCCGCCGGACGTCGCCTTGATCGGCCCTTTGTCGAGTGATGCCGTGAACATGACCGGATCGCCCGGCTTGCGCGGAATTGTTTTCAACGAGTCTGACGCCGACGAAACGTCGTAGCCCGCGGCGTGTCCGTCATTGCCGGCCGCCAACGATTGCGATACCGCGAGTGCGCCGGCGCCCGCAGAAAATGACTGAAGAACAATGCGACGGTTTACTTTGAGCACGGCCTACACTCCAGTTCGGTGCAATGTTGCGCCATCCAAAACCAATTGGCGTGTCCTCACGTTTGCTTCGAAGCGTTGTACGTCGGAGTGTTGTGCTTCGGAGTATTGGAGAGACGTCGTTTCATGATCCACGCGACGATCCGGACAATTCTCCTCCACAGCGTCGGAGGGGAACGGCTGTCGTGTCAAAACGACGGACTCCCAGAAGAAACGCCTCGCTTCGGCCTGCGCGTCGGCGAGGTTGAAACCCAGGTCATGCAGCAGATCGGCTCTCTCCTTGAGATCCGCGCGCAACTGCGTCCTGAAGCCAGCGCGTTGCCACCACGTGATGGGCAGCCGGAACATCGTTTCGAGCCACAGCGTCGTGCCTTTCAACATCTGCCGACCTCATCGAACGGAGTGATAAAACTGGTGTTGGCGTGTTGCACAGCCGGCAGCATCAGAGACGATCATGACAGCGGTGGACTCACGCCGATCGCAATTCCCTTGGCGAGAAGGGAGCGACACGCATGTGTCGACCACCGACCCAACGTCCGCTGGCTCCGCAGAGGCGCCGGCGAGGGGGCAGCATCTCCCATATGGGAGATGCGATGGAAAAGGCGCGATAGCCTCGTCGTCGATGCGCAGTCGATCGAAGCCAAAGCCACTCGCCATTCCAACTTTGCGCATCGCAAGCATCAACAAAATCACTTCCAAAATCCGAATTTCAGGCGCTTGCCAGGGCTACTGCGCAAGAATGCGCCACGCAGGCGATAATCTGCGCCGGCCGCTCGGCAAATGTCCTGAAGGGCGTCCGAAAAGATTGCAAAGTATTTCCGAATGGGGGCAAATTGCATTGCGGCGATCGCAGGCGATGCGCTCATGCCGCTGCTACGAGCCGGTTGACTTCTACTGCCAGTCGGATGGACGGGTTAAGCATGGTCGATCATCAATCGAACGCGGAACCCAATCCGCGCGAAACGCAGCAGCACGTTGCCAGCTCCGGAACAGCGAAGCCGCTATATTGGCGGATCGGCCCGCTGGCATTGGATCCGGCTTCGCGGATACTGTTTCATGACACCCGTCCGATACTCCTGGGCGAGCGTGCGATTGCCATCCTGTTGATACTGGTCGAGCGATCGGGCGAGCCGGTTAGCAAGGAAGACCTCATCGCATCTGCCTGGCAAGGCACGGTCGTTGAGGACAGCAATCTCACGGTTCAGGTCGCCACATTGCGGCGCACGTTGGCACCGTTTCCCGGAGGACGGTCCTGGATCGAGACGATGCCTCGCCGTGGCTATCGATTCGTTGGACCCGTCGTACGCACCGAAAACGTTGGAGCCTCGCCCTGGCCCAACCGTCCACCAGGCGCAAGCTTGAACCGAATCGCGTTGATGGAGTACGGCAACGAGCTGATATCAGCCACGTCCAGCCATCCGCGTCTGATGGTCGGCCGGACCGCAACGCTCGAGATGCTCGACCGGATGACGCGACGCGCGCTTGCCGGCCAACGGCAAATCGCCTTTGTCACCGGAGAGGCCGGGATCGGCAAGACGGCCTTCCTTGCGAAAGCGATCGAGCATCTGACCGGCCAGGGCTTCGATCTGCTCTATGGACGCTGCACTGAGAGGTTTGGGACCGACGAAGTCTTTCTGCCACTGATCGATGCGCTCGTGACCCGCTATCGAGCAGATGGGTCGGAGCTGCTGCCGGCCCTTCGCGCCTACGCGCCAACGTGGATGCTGCAGCTACCGGGCGTCATTGACGCAACGGAGCGCGCGGCTTTTCAGGACGAGATATTCGGCGCGACCCGGGAGCGCATGCTGCGCGAGTTTTGTGATCTGGTTGAGGCGCTGAGCGCCAATCGCTTGTGGGTCCTCGTTCTCGAGGATCTGCATTGGAGCGACTTCGCGACGCTGGACGTGCTCTCTCGTTTCGCCCACGGGACCGGCAAGGCCTCAATTCTCGTCCTCGGTTCCTATCGACCGGCCGACAGCGTTAGCGGCAGGCATCCGATTCGGCGTCTGCATCAGGATTTGGAGATCCATGGACGCTGCAGCGAGCTTCGCCTTGATCGATTATCACGTCCGGAAGTCGAGCGTTATCTGGCGCTGCGTTTCCACGACGTTGAACTGGCGTCGACCTTGGCCAGCCCGGTGTTCGAGCGAAGCCAGGGACATCCGCTGTTCGTCACATCGATGCTGAAGCATCTCATCGATCAGGGAGCGATCGTCGACGTCAACGGCGCGTGGCGGCTGTCGCCGGAGGCGGCATACCCTCAAGATGGTGTGCCGAACGATCTTTTGAACATGATCAACTATGAGATCGGCCGCCTCACGGACGACGAACGGCGCCTGCTCGACGTCGCCAGTGTTGCCGGTGAGGAGTTTTCCGCCGCCCTGGTCGCAGCCGGCTTGTCGCGCGACGTCGTCGAGGTCGAACAGGACATCGAAGCGCTGGCGCGGAAAGATCATGTCCTCGTGCGTACTGGCGTATCCGAATGGCCGGACGGAATGTATTCGGGATCATATTCCTTCCGTCACATTCTCTATCAAAATGTCGTCTATCAGCACTTTCCGCCTGGACAACGCGTACAAACGCACAGGCGTCTGGGCAAGCGCCTGGAGCAAGCATATGCCGACCGCACCTCCGATATCGCGTCCGTGCTCGCACTTCATTTCGAGCAGGGGCGCGATTTTCCTAGCGCCCTGCGCTACCTCGGGCAGGCCGCAGAGAATTCGGCGAAGCGCCTCGGCCATGCCGAAGCCGCAAGCTATGTCACCCGCGCGCTCGCAATACTGGATCGTTACGATGCCCCGGATCGGTTCGCGGCGCGCATCGCCTTGTTGCGGCAGCGCAGCTGGGCGCTTCGCTCCTGTGGCGATGTTGCCGGCTCGGTTCGCGATCTCAAGGAGATGATCGCCTGCGCCGAACAAGCGGATGAGATTCGGCAGCAGGTCAATGGCCTCATGGCCGTGAGTACGTTCTGTCTGCGGGTCGACCGCCGGGCCTGCCTTCGGGCGTCGGAAGACGTGTTGGCCAAAAGCCAGGCCATCGAGGACGACACTTTCAAAGCCCTGGTCCAAGGCAGCAGCGCGAGCGTCAATCTGTATCTTAATGGATGGCGGGAGCAAGATGCTGCGCTGTGCGAAAAGGCGATCGAGCTGACGGCCGGCGCGCAAAACTTTGGCATCCTGATCAGGCGCTACGGAATCGAGGGCATCCTCGATTGCTGGAGGTCGCGGTACCAGGAGTGCCGCCGCTCCGCCACGGAAGGGAAGCGACTGGCACGCGCGGTCGGCGATATCTACACCTTCGTCTTGTTCAGTGTCCTCGAATCGATTGCACGCATTCATCTCGGCGAATGGCGGGAACTGCAGCGGGAAATTACGACCGGGCTTGAACTCGCAACCATGAACGCAAACCAGCCGGGGAGCGCATTGTGTCGTCTGACCCTTGCGTGGCTGCATGTCGAAGCCATGGATTTTGACGGAGCCCGCGAGCTCTGCGAAAGCGTCGACGACAGCCTCTTCATCGAAGATCAATCAACGTTTTTCCACAAGCGGGCCGTACTGGCGAAGGCCTTTGTCGGGTTGAAAGATGCGCCGCGGGCGCGCGAGCAATTCGACGAGATCGAGCACCGGATGCATGAACACGGCATCGACGTCGAATTCACGGCGGCAACGGAGCTCTATCATTGCCTTGGCGAATATTGTCTGCAGATCGGCGACATTGCGCAGGCGCGGAATTGGGCCAACAAGCTGCATGACTATGTGGTGGGGGCGCCCGATCACAATCATTTGGCCCAGGCTTATGGCCTGTTGGCTCGGATCGCGTTTGCCACCGACGACCGCGACGAAGCTCGCCGTCAACTGTCCTTGGCCTTGTCGATCGTCGAGAACGCTGATTTTCCGCTCGCCGCCTGGCGCGTTTACAATGCCGCCACCGATATCTTCATGAGAACCGGAGAAACCGGCGAGGCGACCAAATACCAAAACCGATTTACGACGATCCTGCAAACTCTTGCGCGAAATTTTGAACCGGACGATCGCCTGCACCAGTCCTTGTTGAAGACTTTGACGGCGCAGACGGCGCGATGGGGTATCACGGCCTAGAGCCTTTTCCGTTCCGATAGAATCGGAACGGGGCTCTAGATTCTTGTTTTGACGCGTTTTCTTGACGCGAACCGGTATCCACTTCGCTGGAAAACGCTCTAGTGTCCCGAATCCGAAGCATCACCTACGCGCGACTCAGGCTCGGCAAGTCCCCCCATCGCTCACAGCATGTCGGCGACGAAATGCTCTTCGGCAAGGAGCAGCTGCGCGACGTCGAGGAGTTGCTCGCAGAGAAGGCGTAGGCAAAGAGCGCATTCATAAAGGGGCAATTACTTTCCTTCGTCGTTGCCGGGCTTGTCCTCAGCGACTTCGGCTTCGCCGAAGTCGCGGGCACAACCTCGCTTAGGGACGCACTGCCTTCCTAAGCGGGATCTCTGCGACTTGGCGCAGCCAAGTCGCTGGGGACAAGCCCGGTGATGACGTTGGTAGGTGGGTCGTCCCTCTTGCGCCAAGGCGAAGAGAGTTGATCACTTCAAGCGACCATCATCGCACCCTATTGCGTGCGGTCCCGCGCCTCGACCCGGCCGGCGACGAAACGGGCGATGGATGGGCCGGTGAGCAGCACCAGAAGCAGGCGCACGGTCTGCATCGCCATGACAAAGGGCATGTCGACGTTGCTCGACGCGGCAATAATGGCGACCGAATCCGCTCCGCCCGGGCTTGTCGCGAGGTAGGCGGTCAGCGGATCGACGCCGGCCGCGACCACGAGAAGCGCGGCGAGCCCGCCGCAGATCGCGATCAGCGCCAGGGTGGACGCCAGCACGCGGGGCAGCGCCCGCGCCACATGGACGAGGATCGGGCGGGTGAAGCGCAGCCCGATGTTCCAGCCGACCAGCGCATAGGCGATCGCGAGCAGCCAGGGCGGCAGCGTGATCGTGACCCATCCGAGGTGCTGCAGAACCAGGCCCAGGATCAGCGGCAGCAGCAGCGCGCCGGCGGACAAACGCAGCACCCGCGCGAGCAGGACGCCCGCCCCGATCACCAGCAGCGTCTCGAGCACCGACAGCCACGCCACCGCGGGAAACCAGTCGATGTGCGGCTGCGGGGCGCCGGAGCCTGCGACCCAGAGGCGTGCGACGGCCGAGGCGACGAGCGCGACACAGAGCACACGCAGATACTGCATGAAGGCGACGAGACGAATGTCGGCGCCATGGGCTTCGGCCATGATCATCATGGCCGTGGCAGCACCGGGGGACGAGCCCCAGATCGCGGTGGTGCCGGGCAGCACGTGCCAGCGCGCCAGCAGCCAGCCGAGGGCTGTGGCCACCACCATCACCGACAGCACGCCGGCCACAAACAGCGGCCAGTCCCTGGCCATCTCACCGGCGATGGACACGGGAACACTGCGCGCCATCATCAGGCCGATGATTCCTTGCGCGAACAGGAAAGATGGCGCCGGCATCTCAACCGGACCGGCCGCCACCGCGACCACGACCGCCGCAAGCAGCGGCCCGATCAGCAGTGCCGCCGGCAGACCGGCGTACTCCAGGCCCGCGGCGAGCAGCACCGACAGGACCAGCATGAGGCCCCATCGCGCCGTCATCGAATCGAACACACGTTTCGCGGCCGCCTCCATCATCTTCGCTCCCTCACGCCACCAGACCAATGTCGGCGGCCTGCACAACGCGGGCAATCCGGGGAAAGATCGCGCGCACCGCCATGTCGTGAAGCTCGCGCGATGTGCTGGTGCAGACGTTTTCGGCCAGCACAACCTCGTAGCCCAGTTCCCACGCCTGGCGCGCGGTCGACTCCACGCCGAAATTGGTGGCGATGCCGCCAAGCACGATGGTTCGGATGCCGCGGCGACGCAGCTGCAGATCGAGCTCGGTGCCGGTGAACGCGCCCCATTGCCGCTTGGTGATGACAATGTCCGTCGGCTGGACCAGGCCCTCCAACAGCGTGCTCCAGTCGGCGGGCAGACCGCCGGGGGGCACCGCCATCGGCTGGTCCACGCGCTGTCCGGGAGCGTCAGCGAAATCCGCGGCCCATGCCACCCGCACCAGCACCACGGGCGCGCCCCTCGCGCGAAAGCGCTGCGCCAGGCTTCTGCCCTCGATCAGCACCTCCGCCCCCGAACGGGGTGCGAGCGGTAGGCCGACGATGCCGTTCTGCAGATCAATCAGGACAAGCGCGGTGGTGCGGGGATCGAGATCGGACATATCGAGGTCAGACGTATCGAGGTCAGACGTATCGAGGTCAGACATGGTGGATGGTTCCGGAATGCGGGTGACGCCGCGCGAAAGGGATGATATGCGAGGATAGCCTCGCATATTGGATAGTTGAGGATGCCCTCACAAAAGTCAATGGCCCAGCCGACCACAGCCCTCGCACCAAAACGTGAGCGCGGCCGCCTGCGCGTGGCCGCGCTTCTCGATGCGGGCGCCGCGGTGTTTGCCGAAAAAGGTTATGACGCGGCAACGATGACGGAGATCGCCGCACGGGCCGACACCGCCATCGGCTCGCTCTACCGCTTCTTCCCGACCAAGGAAGTGCTGGCTGACGCGCTGCTCACCCGCTATTGGGAGCGGCAGCGGGCCGCCCTCGACGACATCGAAGCGCGGGCCGCGGAAGTTTCACCGGACCAGATCAGCGACGCGTTGATCGAGATGATGCAGGGGCGGCAGCCGGAGCGGGACGCGGTGCTGGCCTTCGTGGAAAGCCGCAGCGACGGCGCGAGCCTGCGATCGAAACTGCGCGGCGACACACGCCAGCGCATCGCCGCGATCCTGATGGCAGCGTCCCGACGACTGCCCCTCGCCAACGCCGAGATCAAGGCCATCGTTCTCCTGCACATGCTGAAGCTTGTGCCGCAGATCGCGCAGGAGAAAGCCGCCGTGCGGACCACATTGCTCGCGGAGACGCGCGAGGCGATCCGACGCCAGGTCGCGCGTAGTCTGGCGGATGAGGCGTGATCCAGCTTCACTCAGGTTCAGAGCATTGCGTTTCAGCACAGGCGGCGCGCTCCCTCGCCCCGCCCTTACCTATCGAATGCACACATCTCGACTTGGCAAAGACTCGTTCCCTCCCCCCTTGTGGGGGAGGGTTAGGGAGGGGGGTGATGGCGGTCCGCAGCGCAGCAGATCGGATGCCGTTACACGACGATGTCAGAATGCGTGGTACCCCCCTCCCCAGCCCTCCCCCACAAGGGGGGAGGGAGCCGCGCATCACGTCGCCGCGACGCCAATCGACGTAGGATGGGTTGAGCACAGCGAAACCCATCATGCTGCGCCGGACGACGAATGATGGGTTTCGCCTTTGGCTCAACCCATCCTACGGTCCTACGGTCCACTCGTTTTACTTCCTCGGAAACAGCCGGTCGCGGATGTAGCGCGAGGTCGGGGTCAGGCGGACGGCGCGGGGCTTTTGCCACACGGCGCGATCGATTTCCTTCTTGTCGCCGATGGTCAGCCGGCCCTTGGCGTTCTTCGCGATGAAGATCGCGTCGCTCATCTTGCGGCCGGACAGCTTGTTCTTGGCCTTGATCTCTTTCCAGAGGCTGAGCCGGCCGAGCTTGAGGCCCGGCAGTTCCTCGCGGATTTCACGCCGCACGCAATCCTTCTCCGACTCCCGCGGCCGCCTCCGGCCGCCCGGGAACATCCAGAGACCATCGGCGCGACGCCGCACCAGAAGAATCTTGCCACGCTTGGCCGCAACGAGTTTGGACGACTTCGCCATTCCGGTAACAACTCTCCCTTTGGTCCTCCCACTCTTTGCGGTGGAGCGGACATGCTGACTTTGCCGAACCCCGCCTACGCCACCGTCACCGCGAGCCCGGCCTTGCGAAACACCGCCGCCAGATTCGCCGGCGGCTTGTCGTCGGTGACGAGATGGGCGATGTCGTCGACCGGCGCGAGCCGCGCCACCGCACGGCGTGAAAATTTCGTGGCATCGCCGACCGCGATCGCCGTATCCGCGCGGCGCAGCGCAGCGCGCTTGACCGCGATCTTGTCCAGATCGAAATCCATCAGCGCGCCGTCGTCGTCGAAACCGGAATAGCCGAGAAAGGCGCAGTCGAAATGGATGTCGGCAATCGCCGCGATGGTCGCGGCCCCGACCAGCGATCCATCCGGCCCGCGGCAGGCGCCGCCGAACACCTGCAGCTCGATATCGTCATGTCCGGCGAGGATCATCGCCGAGGCAAGGCTGGAGGTGAACACGCGCAGGCCGTGGCGCTGGCGCAGCTGGTGCGCCACCGCCTCCGCGGTGGTGCCGACATCGAGGAAGACCGAGGCGCCGTCCGGCACCAGCGCGACTGCGGCGGCCGCGATCCGCGCCTTGCCTTCGGTCGCGCGGCCGTGCTTCTCGGCATACCCGAGCCGGACCGTGGAATCGCGCAGCCCGGCGCCGCCGTGGAAGCGCTGCAGATACCGCCCCTCGTCGAGCTGGATGATGTCGCGGCGGATCGACTGCGCCGACACCGCGAAATGCTGGGCGAGCGCATCGATGGTGGCGAACCCTTTGTCGCCGACGATCTGAACGATTTCCCGCTGCCGTGGCGTGATTTCGTCGAACATCCCGCTCGCGCTGGCCATGATGCCATCCCTTGATGTAAGATATCTTACATAGCTGGGCGCCGGCATGACATCAAGACGGCGCCCACGGGCCTGCGAGGGATTCTCAAGACCTTGGAGGGCAAGACTTTGGGAGGAGACGTGACCACGGCACTGCAATGGCTTCCCGCAGCGAAAACGCTGACGGCGGGCGGCAACATCTTCGATCCCGCGACGCTGTCATGGAGCGCGAGCGCGCAGGCCACGGAAGCGGGCGAACCGGTCACCGCGATCGAGGCCCTGGTGCGTTTCGCGGCGGACAACCGCCTGCGGCGGGTGCCG
>BFBZ01002144.1_pt1 | contig 11413 bp, 9 predicted proteins | sample 1888401 | NCBI WGS metagenome assembly BFBZ01 (sample SAMD00112614, study PRJDB3348) | symbiont metagenome | host: Chara braunii | reverse complement strand
CCCACCGCCTCGACCGCGACGATCACCTCGGCGGCGGCCGGGCGCGGCGCCGGCACATCGGCCAGGATCATGCCGGCCGCGGCCTCGGACTTACGCAAGGCGAGCATCAGGCGGCCCTTCCGTTCATTCGGGCTTCAGGCCGATGGCACGGACGACCTCGGCCCATTGGGCGGCCTCCTTGTCCATGAAGGCGGCGAGCTCGGCAGCCGTGCCGGGCGTCGGATCGGCGCCGAGCACCTTCATCCGTTCGCGCATGGCCGGCACGGCCAGGACGGTGGAGAAGGCCTTCTGCATCGCGTCGATCGCCTCCTGCGGCGTGCCGCGCGGGGCCACCACGGCGAGCCAGGCGGAGACGTCGTAATCGGCATAACCCTGCTCGGCGAGCGTCGGCACGTTGGGCAGCATGCTGGTACGGGTCTTGGTGGTGACGCCGAGCGCCTTGACCGTACCGCCCTCGATCTGGCCGGACACGGAGGCGAGCGTCGCGAACGACACTTTCAGCGTGCCGCCGAGCAGGTCGGACAAAGCCGGCCCCTCGCCGCGATAGGGCACATGCTGCAGCTTGACGCCGGTGCGCAAGGCATAGAGCTCGCCGGCGAGATGGGCGACCGTGCCAGTGCCGCCGGACGAGAAGGTGATCGGGTCGCGCGCGGCCCTGGCGGCGGCCTCGAACTCCTTCATGGTCGAATAGGGCGCATCGGGGCGCGCCACCACGACCAGGGGCAGCTTGGCGATCATGCAGACCGGCACCAGGTCGGTCTTCCAGTTGAACGGCAGGTTGTCGCGCGAGGCGGCGTTGATCACCATAGTGGTCGGCGCGGTCAGCACGGTGTAGCCGTCGGGCGCCGAACGGACCACGGCGTTGGTCGCGGTGATGGTGGCACCGCCACCGCGGTTCTCGATGACGAAGCGCTGGCCGATCAGGTCACCGGCGGCTTCCGCCGCCACGCGCATGGTGACGTCGACGCCGCCGCCGGCGGCGAAGGGCACGATCACCGAGATCGGCCGGCTCGGGAAGCCCTGGGCGAAACCCGGGCCGGCTATGCCGGCCAGCGCCATTGCGCCAAAACCCCGCCGCGTCAGCGCGGCTCGACCCTCGACCATGGCGTCCTCCGAATTCTTCTTGATGGCATGAAGTTGCGTTGTCGCACCGCGGCGCTCAACGCCGAAGATATCGCAGCCCTATAGCCTGAGGGCATAGCTTGCGAAACGGCTTGGCGGCTATGCCGGCGCCTCATCGCACGCCCTCGCATGTCGCAGCGCACAAACAAGCCATGGCATTTTCGGCCGAATTGGCTTAGGAGCCACGATACAGTTTGATTTTGGACCGACAGTGGCTCGGTCCGCGGCGGTGAGCATTTGGGGTCGACCTCGACCCACACTCCTCCCAAGAAGGCATCGATCCTCGTGACGGAACTTCCGATTTCTCCCCCGCTGGCGCGCGCGCTGGCCGAACGTGACTATACCGAACTCACCCCGGTGCAGAGCGGGGTCCTGGGCCCGGAGGCGCTCGACCGCGACCTCCTGGTCTCGGCCCAGACCGGCTCCGGCAAGACCGTGGCCTATGGCCTCGGTCTCGCCAATACGCTGCTCGGCGACGAAGAACGCATTGCGCCAGCGGGCGACCCGATGGCGCTGATCATCGCGCCGACGCGCGAACTGGCGCTGCAGGTGCAGCGCGAGCTCGCCTGGCTTTATGCCCAGACCGGCGCCCGCGTGGTCGCCTGCGTCGGCGGCATGGATCCCCGGCGCGAACGGCGCATGCTGGACGAGGGCGCCCATATCGTGGTCGGCACGCCCGGCCGCCTGCGCGACCATATCGAACGCAATGCGCTGAACCCCTATAGCCTGAAGGCCGTGGTGCTCGACGAAGCCGACGAGATGCTCGATCTCGGCTTCCGCGACGACCTCGAGTTCATCCTCAACACAACGCCGGAGAACCGCCGGACGCTGCTGTTCTCGGCGACTTTGCCAACCGGCATCGTGACGCTCGCCAAGCGCTTTCAGCGCAACGCCTTCCGGATCGAGGCCTCGCGCGGCGAGCGCGGCGGCCATATCGACATCGAATATCGCGCCATCCGCGTCGTCCCCAACGAGGTCGAGCATGCGGTGGTCAACGTGCTCAGGCAGGTCGAATCGCCGAGCGCCATCGTGTTCTGCAACACCCGCAACGCGGTGCGCCATCTCCAGTCGATCCTGGTCGAGCGCGGCTTCTCGGCGGTGTTCCTGTCGGGTGAACTCGGCCAGCACGAGCGCAATATGGCGCTGCAGGCGCTGCGCGACGGACGCGCTCGCATCTGCGTCGCCACCGACGTCGCCGCGCGCGGCATCGACCTGCCCAATCTCGGCCTGGTGATCCATGCCGAGCTGCCGAACGATGCCGAGATCCTGCAGCACAGGAGCGGCCGCACCGGCCGGGCCGGCCGCAAGGGCATCAGCGTGTTGATCGTTCCGCCGGCGCGCAATCGCCGGGCCGAAACGCTGCTCGCCAATGCCGGCATCCGGGCGCAATGGTCGGGACCGCCGACCGCCGACGAGATCCGCAAGCTCGACGGCGAACGGCTCTTGCTGGATCCGCTGCTCACCGACGAGCCGAGCGAGGAAGACCGCGAGATGGCGGCCAGCCTGCTCGCGCACAAGTCGCCCGAGGATATCGCCGCGGCCTTCGCGCGCGTGCTGAGAAGCCGCCTGCCCGAGCCGGAAGAAGTCACCATGCCGAGCATGGGCCGCGAGCCGCGCGGCGCCCGGGAGCGTGACGGCGGCCGGGACCGCGACGACGACCGGCCGGCCCGCTCGGCGGCCGGCATGGCCTGGTTCCGGCTCGATGCCGGGCGCGACAACAATGCCGATCCGAAATGGATCCTGCCGATGCTGTGCCGGCGCGGCAAGGTGACCCGCCAGGACATCGGCGCCATCAGGATCTTCGACGACGTCACCGAATTCGAGGTCTCGGAGGCGGTGGCCGAGGAATTTGCCATCAGTGTCCGGCGCGCCAATGCCGACGACATCTATATCGAGCCGATGACGGAAGCCCCGGGACAGCGTGGCCCCGCCGGGCCGGCCCGAAAATTCGCCGGCAAGCCGGCGGGCAAATCGTTCGGCAAGGGCGAAGGCCGCCCCTTCAAGGACGCCAAACCCTTCAAGGAAGGCCGCCCCTTCAAGGAAGGGCGTTCGTTCAAGGACGCCAAGCCCGCCCGGGAAGGCAAGCCGTTCAAGGCCGAAGGCAAGCCTTTCGGCTCCGACGATGGCAGGCCCTCCGGCAAGCGTCCGCCGCAGCGCCCGACCGGCAAGGCCGAGCGCGGCGGCTTCAAGCACCGCAAAGGCCGGTGAGGCCGACGCGATGACCGAAGTGTCGGGCGCGGCCGCGCCGAAGCGCATCACCGTCTTCGTCGATGCCGACGCATGCCCGGTGAAGGACGAGGTCTATCGCGTCGCCGGGCGCTATGGCCTCGAAGTGCATGTCGTCGCCAACAGCCCGATCGCGGTGCCGCGCGAGCCGTGGATCCACCGCGTGGTGGTCAGCGACGGGCCTGATGTTGCGGATGACTGGATCGCCGAACGCGCCACGCGTGGCGACGTGGTGATAACCGCCGACATCCCGCTGGCCGCGCGCGGCGTGAAAGCCGGCGCGGTGGTTCTCGCGCCCACCGGCAAGCTGTTCGACGAGACCTCGATCGGCATGTCGCTCGCCACCCGCAACCTCATGGACGGGTTGCGTTCGGCCGGCGAGACGACGCGAGGGCCGAAGCCGTTCTCGCCACGCGACCGCTCGGCCTTCCTGTCGGCCCTCGACCTCGCCATCACCCGGCTGAAGCGTGCTGGTTTCGGGGGGTGAGCCCGAGGGGCATTGCCGGCGGGTTGACCGTCCTTCGAGGCTCGCACGGGAACCACGACGTCACCCCCGGCGCCCGAGCGCAGCGAGGGCGGGAAGGGGGTCCAGGGGTTGCCGGGCGTCCGCCCAAACGATGATTAACCATCTGAATTCATGCACAGAAAGCGGGGTGAAGTGGCCCCTGGACCCCTTCCCTCGCCTCCGCAGAAGCAAGAGCTTCTGCTCTGGCTCGCCGGGGGTGACGTCGTGGTTCCAGCGCGAGCCCTGCAAGCCGCCCATCAATAGGCGTGCCACTCACGCCGGCCGCACGCGCACCCGGCCAACCCGGTTGAGCAGTACCAATCCCGCGACAATGGCGATGAAGCCGGCGACATGGAACCAGGCGAGCTCTTCGCCGAGCCAGATCATGGCAAAGCCGGCCGAGAAGACCGGGCTCAGATAGAGGAAGACGGCGGCGCGCTGCGGGCCGTTGGTCGCCACGCCGTAGAGATAGAACAGGTTGCCGAGCATGGTCGGGCCGAGCCCGACATAACCGATGGCGCCCAGCGCGACGTCGCGGCTCTGCCCCGGCCAGACCAGCCACGGGCCGCCGCTGGCGAGCCAGACGAGATAGACTGGCAGGAACACCAGCAGCAAAGCCGACCAGGCAGTGACCACCGACAGCGGCAACGCGTCGATGGTGCGCGTCCAGTCGCGCAGGCGGATCGAGAACCAGGCGAAGGTGATGGCGGCCAGAAGCGACAGGAGATTGCCGAGGTTGAAATCGAGCAGCGCGATGACCGCGGGATCGCCCTTGGTGATAATCAGGAGCGTGCCGGCGAAGGCGATGCCCTGCGACACCCAAGTGGCCGCCAGCACCTGCCCCTCGCCCATCCTCAGGCCCAGCAGCGCCACCCAGATCGGCGTCGTCGCATTGATGAAGCCGACTTCGATGGCGATGCTGCGATAGGCGCCGCCGATCAGGAGGTAAGAGAAGATGCCGACACCGACCACGCCGCCGACGATCAATTCGCCGAGGCGCGCGCGGATCGCCGGCCAGGCCGGGCGCAGCGTCGGCAGCGCGATCAGGGTCAGGATGGTCGCGCCGATCGCCCAGCGCCAGAACACCATGGATGGCAGCGGCACGACGTCGCGAACCGCCCGCGAGACCACGTGATTGCTGCCCCAGAGCGCGCCGGTCGCGACCAGCGCGGCGATGCCCAGCATGACCCGCGACTGCGCTGTCCTGGTGTCGCTCATATGTGCCTGGACTGGCCCTGGCGGGCGCGCTGCGACACGTGCCAGGGCAAGAGCAGCCGTTCGACGAAATCGACCAGGAAGAACAGGATGGTGCCGACGAAACCGAGCAGCAGCAGCGAGACGAAGACCCGCGTCGTGTCGAACTGGCCTTGCGCCACCAGGATCTGGAAGCCGAGGCCTTGGCTACCGGCGACGAACTCGCCGACGATGGCGCCGACCAGCGCAAAGGACACAGCCACCTTCATGCCGGCGAACAGGCTCGGCAGGGCGCAGGGAAAGCGGATCTTGAACAGCACTGCCCAGGGCGAGGCCCGGGAGACGCGCGCGAGGTGCAGCATGTCCGGATCGACCGAGCGCAGTCCCAGCACCATGTCGATGACGATGGGAAAGATCGCCAGCATCAGGGCAATGGCGATCTTCGGCTCGGTGCCGGTGCCGAGCCAGATGACGAAAAGTGGCGCCAGCGCGACTTTCGGGATCGAGTTCAAGGCCACCAGCAGCGTGTAGACCGTGCGCTCCAGCAAGGGCGAATAGACGATGCCGACCGAGAGCGCGATGCCCAGCGCCACGGCCAGCACGAAACCGACGCAGGTCATCGCCAAGGTGAAGCCGAGATGGCGCATGAACAGGCCGGGCGTCTCCATGAAAGCGGAGAACACCGCCGAGGGCGCCGGCAGGATCAGGGGCGAGGGACGGAACACCGCCACCCCGATCTCCCAGAGGATGAGGGAGGCGACCAGGACCAGGACGACGTCGCGCACCTCGTTGTCGGCGGCGAACAGGCTTTTCAGCGCGCGCATCATTCCTTGACGATCCCCAGTTCGGCGAAATGGTGACGGATGCGTTGGGTATAGGCGGCGAAATCAGCGCTCTCGCGGATCGCCAGCGACCGCGGTCGCGGCAGGTCGATGTCGATGATGTCGAGAATCTTGCCCGGCGCCTTGCCCATCATGACCACGCGGTCGGACAGGAACACCGCTTCGGCGATCGAATGGGTGATGAACAGCAGGGTCTTGCGGGTGTCCTGCCAGATCCGCGCCAGTTCGATATTGAGGTCGTCGCGGGTCATGGCGTCGAGCGCGCCGAACGGCTCGTCCATCAAGAGCAGCTCGGGATCGGCCAGCAGGGCCCGGCAGATCGAGGCGCGCTGGCGCATGCCGCCCGACAATTCCCAAGGGAACCGATGCTCGAAGCCGGCGAGCCCGAAGCGGTTGAGCAGCGCCAGCGCCCGGTCGCGATATTGCGCGCGGGGCAGGCCAAGGAATTCGATCGACAGAAGGACATTGTCGAGCACGGTGCGCCAGTCGAGCAGGACGTCGCGCTGGAACACCACGCCGAGCTTGTCGGGCGGGCCGTCGAGCAGCGCCCCGCCAACCCGGATCTCGCCGGTCGAAACCTCTTCCAGGCCGGCGACGCATTTCAGCAGCGTGCTCTTGCCGCAACCCGACGGCCCGACCACGCTGACGAACTCGCCCGGCCGGATGTCGAGATCGATACCGAGCAGAGCCGGCACCGGACCGCGCGGCGACATATAGGTCTTGCCCGCGCCGCGAACGGCGACATAGGCCGCCGTCACGGCCGGTGCTGGCGTCTGGAAGGTCATGGTCACTCGACCAACTGGTTGGTGAAATAGTCCGAAGCGGTCCAACCAGCGCGCACGACGCCGGCCGCTTCCATCGATTTCAGCGCGGCCTCCCAGTCTTCCCGGGCCTGCCAGCCGATCGGCCTGCCCTGCGAGGCCGGCGTATCGAAATAATCGATGGTCAGCTTGATCTGGCCGCGCAGGACTTCCGGGTCGAGCCGGGCGTCCGGCCGCTCGGCGATCATGGCGCGGACGCCATCGTCGGGGTTGGTGCGCAAGTGCTCCCAGGCGCGCTGCTGCACCTGGATCAGCCGGCGCAAGGCCGCGCCCTTCGCGGCAATGGTATCGTCGCGAGCCACCAGCCCATAGCTCGGGAAGGCGATGCCCTCATCCGCCGCCAAAAGGCATTTGGACGGACGCGCACGGTCGGCGATCGGCAAGGCGGAACCGACCGTCGACATCAGGCCGTCGGCACGCTTGGCGGTATAGGTGCCCCAGAGCGCGGCGGGATCGACGAAGTCGACCTTCAGGTCGCTGCGGGTCAGGCCACCGGCCCGAAGGTAGAGATCGATGAACGGCGCCCAGGGACTGGCGGCGAAGACCACCACGGTCTTGCCACGCAGGTCCGCCGCGCGGTTGATCGGGGCGTCCCGGTCGACCAGGATGCACAGGTCGGTGCGCCGCTGGAAGGTCGCGATTGCCCGGATATTGGCGCCCTGGGCGCGGGCCGAGCCGACCAGCCCGACCTGTACCTGGCCGACATCCGCCTGGCCGGCATTGACCAGCTGGATGGTATTGCCGGAGCCGCGGCCGTCCTGAATGTCGACATCCAGATTAGCCTCGCGGAACCAGCCGCGATTGCGCGCCAAATGCATGGCCGCCTGGACGCCCCAGGGCGAGAAATCGAGCCGGACCGAGATCTTGTCGGGCGCCGTCTGGGCACCGGCCGGTGCCGTCGCCAAACTCATGATGGCCACGGCCGACAGGGCCGCGACCGCCGATAACAACCTTTTCATTGTCCGTCCTCCGACGTGATCACCTCTGGTTCGGCGCGTCCCGCTTCTTCAGGCGGAAGCTGCGTCAAATAGCTCAGCACCATCTCGACGACATGGCGTCGGCGCCCGGCCACACGCTTCGCCGCGACGAAATCGCGATCGAGAAGCCAGGACAGGGTGTGCTGGTTGGACAGGAAGAAATAGGCGAGGCCGGAGATCGACAGATAGAGATCGACCTCGTCGACCTCGGCGCGGAACAGGCCCTCGGCCTGGCCGCGCCGGAGCAGCGTGCGGAGCGTGTCCAGCAGGCCGCCATAAAGCGGCTTGATCGTGGTCGAACTCTTCAGGTGCTGGGCATAGTGAATGTTCTCGATGCTCATCAGCCGGATGAGATCGGGTGTGGCGACGAAATGATCGAAGGTGTTGCCGACCAGCCGGCGCATGCCTTCGAGCGGCGGCAGGCCCCTGATGTCGTCATCCTTCTGGCTCTTGCGCAGGCCGGAATAGATCCGCTCGAGCACCTCGAGATAGAGCGCGTCCTTCGAGCCGAAATAGTGATAAATCAGGTTCTTGTTGACGCCCGACTGCTCAGCGATGCGATCGACCCGGGCACCGTTCAGCCCCTGGGTGACGAATTCGATCCGCGCGGCTTCGAGGATCCGGGCGCGGCTCGCCTCCGGATTGCGGGTCGCCTTGACGCCCGCCGGCTTTTTGGCCGCTGCCTTGGTTCCGGTCCTGATCGCCGCATCGACCATGTCAGGCGCCCCGCGCGGCGGATGCGCGTTCGGCCCGCAGGCGCGCGGTGCCGGCAAGGTCGACGGCCTGCTTGTCGGCGAACAGCACGGCGTAATGGCGCGCGGCGAAGGCCGCGGTGATCTTGCCGTCGATCAGGTCCTCGCGGACATGCTCGGGATCGCGCGCCAGGGGGTCGCCGAAGCCGCCGGCGCCGGCCTGCTCGTGGACGATGAGCGTGGCCTGGCCGACCGTCGTGGTGATCTTGCCGGGCAGGTCGCGCCAGACGCCACCGACCTCCATGGCATTGCGCGAGGGCCCGCCGGGCTCGCCGCCGGCCAGCCCATAGGGACGGAACCTGACCCGGTCGGTGCGCATCTGCAAGAGCGCCTCGGGTGCCAGGATGCGATAGGAGCGGCGGATGCCGACGCCGCCACGCCAACGGCCGGCGCCGCAGCTGTCGGTGACGAAGCCGTAGTCCTCGATGCGCACGGGATGCTCGGCCTCCATCACCTCGATCGGCATGTTCGACAGGTTCTGCGAGGCATTGGTCACCGCCTCCAGCCCGTCCTTGTCCGGCCGGCCGCCCCAGGCGCCGCAGATCATGTCGACAATGATGAAGGGCTGGCGATTGGGCCTCAGACCGCTGATGCAGATGACGCTGTTGCCGCCCTCGCCGGCCGCCGGCACCTTGTCCGGAACGATCTTGGCGAGCGCCCCGAGCATCGTGTCGAACACCCGGTAGCCGGTCAGTGCGCGCGCCGCGCAAGGCCCCGGCATGACCGGGTTCAAGACGGACGCCTCCGGCGCCTTGACCTCGACGCAGCGGAACATGCCGACATTGTTGGGGATATCGCGCGCCAGCACGCAACGCACGGAAAGATAGGTCAGCGAATGGGTGAAGCTGAGCGTCGAATTGAGCGCGCCCTTCACCTGCGGCGACGAACCGGTGTAGTCGACAAAGAGCGTGCCATCGTCACGCACGGTGATCGCCACATTGATCGGAATCGGCGTCTCGGAGAAGCCGTCGTCGTCGATGTAATCGGTGAAGCGATAGGTGCCCCGCGGCCAGGTCTTGATCTCCTGGCGGGTGAGCCTTTCCGCATAGTCGAGCAATTCCTGCATATAGGTGTCGACATCGTCGGCGCCGTAACGCTGCATCAGCTTGTCGAGGCCCCGCTTGCCGACCTGGGCGGCGGCGAACTGGGCGGACAGATCACCCCAGACCCGATCGGGCACCCGTACATTGATCTTGATCATGGTCTCGAGCGTGGTGTTGAGCACGCCACGATCGTAGAGCTTCAGCGGCGGAATGCGCAGGCCTTCCTGGTAGATCTCGGTCGAGTCCGAGGCATTGGAGCCCGGCACCCGGCCGCCGACATCGGTGTGATGGCAGATCACCACCGCGAAGGCGCGCCGCTTGCCGCCATGGAAGATCGGTACGAACATGAAGATGTCAGGCAGGTGCATGCCGCCGTGATAGGGATCGTTCATGATCACCACATCGCCGTCATGCAGGTCGTCGCCGAATGTCGTGAGCACCGACTGCATCGCCTCGGGGATGGCACCGAGATGCTGGGCGATGGTCTTGGCTTGCGCCACCATCTGGCCGTCGCCGGCGCAGATCGCCGCCGAGAAATCCATGACGTCCTTGACGATCTCCGAGCGCGCGATGCGCACCACGGTATAGGCCATTTCGTCGGCTATGGAATCCAGGCCGCTCTTGATGACCGCGAAGGTGATGGGATCGACTTTCATCGTCAGGCTCCGAATTCCAATACGATGCAGCCAATGGCATCGCGATGCACGCGGGCATCAGGCGGCACGACGATGGTGGCGTCATATTCCTCGATGATCACGGGGCCCTGGCGCGGTTCGGCGCCGATCGCGGCCCGGGTCACGATATCGACCGCCACCGGATTGTCGCCGCGGGCGAAGGCGACGGCGCGGGTGCGGGTCTTCGCGGCGCCGGCCCGATGGGCGATCTTCATGTCGGCGAAGTCCAGCCGGCTTTCGCGCAAGCCACGGCCGATGACCCGAAGTTTCATCAGCTCGATCGGCGTGGTGTCGCGGTAGCCATAGGTCTTGAAATATTCGGCGACGAAGCGCTCGCGGATCATGTCGAGATCCTCGCCGGCAAAAGTCACGGTCAGCTCGCTCGCCTGGCCCTCGTGGCGGAGGTCGGCTTCCCAGAGGAATTCGCTGCGCTCGGCCGGATAGCCGTCATGGGTCAGCCTGGCGCCGATATCGGCCTGCAGCGCATCCTTCAGCCCCCTGAGCTCGGCCGGCGTCATGGCGGCGAGCGGCCGCGTGACGGTGGCGAGCCCGGTATGCTCGATATCGGAGGCGAGCATGCCGACCGCGCAGAAAATGCCCGAGAGCGGCGGCACCACCACCCGGGGAATGCCGAGCTGGCGGGCGAGATCCGGCGCATGGACCCCGCCATTGCCGCCGAAGGCCATCAAGGTGAGGTCGCGCGGATCGCGGCCGCGCTCGACGGTGACGGCGCGAATCGCGCGTGCCATGGCGGCATTGGCGACCGCGCGGATGCCATGGGCGGCCTCCGCCGTATCGAGGCCGAGCGGCGTGCCGACATGGGCATCGACGGCCTTTTCGGACAGCCGCCGGTCGATGGCGAGCCGGCCTCCGGCCAATTGTTCGGCATTGACGAAGCCGAGCACGACATTGGCATCGGTGACGGTCGGGCGCTCATTGCCGAGGCCATAACAGGCCGGTCCCGGCACGGCGCCGGCCGATTGCGGGCCGACCACCAGCAGGCCGCCCTTGTCGATGCCGGCCATGGAGCCGCCGCCGGCGCCGACCTCGGCGATATCGATGGCCGGCACCTTCAGCATGTAGCCGCCGGCCTTGATGAAGCGGCTCGACGCCGACATGCCGTCGCGAAACTCGTATTCCGAGGTCATGGTCGGGCGGCCGTCCTCGATGATCACGGCCTTGGCGGTGGTGCCGCCCATGTCGAAGACGATGATGTCGCGCTCGTTGCGGGCAAGGCCGAGACGGGCTGCGCCGATG
>BFBZ01000029.1_pt83 | contig 11419 bp, 15 predicted proteins | sample 1888401 | NCBI WGS metagenome assembly BFBZ01 (sample SAMD00112614, study PRJDB3348) | symbiont metagenome | host: Chara braunii | reverse complement strand
GCCCGCGGCCCGGAGGGGATATCCAGAGCGGATGCGAAGCGGCTGAGGGGGGCCCTCGACGACCTCGTGGCCTGCAAACGGCTGATCGACGATGCGCTGAAAGCTGCTCCGGCGGAGCTGTTCCCTCTCAAATAACCCGGATTCGCCACCAAACCGGGCCTCGGACCGGCGGGTTTCGAACGCGTCTTGCGTCCAGGCTGGAACGACGCTACAGCATCCGGGCCGCAAGGCACGGAGCGTAGCGCAGCCCGGTTAGCGCACTAGTCTGGGAGACTAGGGGTCGGAGGTTCGAATCCTCTCGCTCCGACCATCAGGCCAGAGATATCGATAATTTGGTCTGCGGGTGGCATTTCCTCCACGGCCACGCGGGAGGTTTTGCGGTGGCCCCCTTGATCGCGGCCGCGGACAACAGGCCGTTATTTTATACCGGCCGCGGCCAGGTCGTCCGTAGTGTACCAAACGCCTTCGTTTGCCGGGATCTCGTCCAAAAGCACGAGTTCAAGTGCATCAGGCGTCGTTACCGCACGAACCGCGTCGACTCGTACGGCAACACAATATTTGCCATAGGGGAGACCGCGAACACCTCTCGCAACGTAAACCAACTGCGGCGGGTGTGGCCCAGCAGGGGTATTCTGGCCGGTGTGTTTGATCGTCTGATTTGATGCGACGTCTTCGTCGGCGGTGCGCCAGACGAGCCACTCCTCCTTGTTTGCCGCCATCTGTCGCAGTTGTTGTGGGGTCGCGCGGGGGCGAACCGTTGTTGCGAGTTCCGCCTCACTTTCTTCCAGGACCCGGCGAATCGGTGGCGGCGCGTTGCGGCGCGCCATCAGCTTAAACGCGTCGCCCATCAATGAACGTGCAATCTCGCCAACCGTCAGCACGAAGATGATCGCCTCCCTCGAGACGCGCATCAGGTCAATGAGGTCCAGCGACATCTTCTGGATCGCTTGCCGCTTGAGATTGTAGAGATTGGGGGTTGTCGCGGCAGTCATCTTCAGCGGAAATCGCCGTCCGCGTTCGCCCACGCCACCTTGTGCGATGTAGGAGGCCCTGGTGTCGAAATCGATGCGCTCTTCGCCGATACGATCGATATGAATCGCAAGAGCGACATCGTCGACATACTGAACGATGATGTATTTGGACCAGTTGCCGCCCTGCGATCTGAAGTTGGGGTCGTAGTATCCAGTGATGAAGCTGTCGACGTAGATGGCCAGCGCCGAGGCTTGAGCGCGTACATGCACTTGCATCGAAGCGACGAGTTGGTCGCCGGCAAATGCGGTGACTTCCGCGTCGCCTGGCGCGGTGCCGACAACCTTGAATGTGACTCGGATGCCCGAGACGTATTCGGAGACCGGTGATTCTTTTTCAATAGCCACGATGCTGGGATTGTTCACCTCCAATCTGACTTCGCGCCAGTTGGTGATGCCGGTGATGCCGGTGATGCCGACGATGGCGCGGTCGCCATAGTCCAGTTCCTGACGCCAGAGACGATTATCGGCCGTGAACGACGCGCCGTCCCTGCTCGCGAAGGATGGCTTGACGAAGGAGCGCGTCGGCGCGTTTTCGCTGTCCGCCTTGTTTGCCTGGAATGGGCCGGTGCCGTACGAGGCGCTAATCGATCCCGACTGGTTGTTGGGGGTGATCGGACGCTGCCAGCTTTCTTTGGTTGGGGAGGTCAACCAGGACAGATTTATCGATTTAGGCGATAGCGTCCAGCGACCGGAGCCGTGCATGTTGTTGAGCGGGTCGCGCCATGTGACTTCGCCATCACCGGTGAATGTGTACTCCCAGGTCCATCTCTTGAATTTAACAGTCCATGTTCCGACGATATCCTGCAGGTCGCCTGCCACCAGAACCTCCTCGACATGCCTGTACTCCAGATGGCCGCGGTTGGAGCGAGGCAGTCGGGGTCTTATCTCTTCGTAGCGAAAATAGCCTCTCCCGTTTAATAGATGTTGCGTTCGCGCGAGACGCTTTGTGATAGCATTTGCATTCGACTGTCGTGATTTCGCGACACATCGAGGTGGGGGTCTTGTTCTCGTGAAGATGTTCCGGGCAACGATTGTCGGCTGTTCGATGTTGCTGTCGACGGCCGGGCATGCCCAGGATCTGGAGAAGACGGCTGCTTCCGGCGTCGATACCGAACATCTGTTTGGCTTCATGATCGGCTCCGATGTCGGCAATGTCGGCGAGCGTGAATTCCAGAGCCAGACGACGGGTCGATTCGGCAAGAGCGACGGGACGTACCGTGCCATTGCGCAGGAACTCGAATTGGAGTTCGTGCCCATCCGGAACTTCCGGGTGGAAGTTGGAGGTGAGTTTGCCTCCTACGACATCAACGGCGTCACGAGGTTCGACAATCGCCGCCAGTTGGCCTGGCAGAGCGTATCACTCGATCTGCGCTATCAATTGCTGGACCGCGAGACGGCGCCGTTCGGCATGCTGTTCGGCGTCGAGACCCATGCGGCGCGCCGGGATGACACCACCGCAGCGTCCGTTCGACAGTACGGTACGGATTTCACCATCGCGTTCGACCGGGAGCTGATTCCCAACTCTCTCGTGGCGGCGCTCAACCTGCTGTACCAGCCCGAATGGACACATGTCCTCGGCACCGGACTGGATGAGCAGGATGCGACCATCGGAGCGGCGACAGCGCTGATGGCGCAGGTCCGGCCGGGCTTCTTCCTCGGCGGCGAAGCCCGCTACCTGCGCAAATATGAGGGCCTGGGTTTGAACGAATTCGCCGGCCAGGCGCTGTTCGTCGGACCCTCCACCTTCATCAAGCTGAGCGAACGATCGCGGCTCACCGTGGCCTGGAGTTTTCAGGCATGGGGGCGCACGGCCGGCGGAACAGGCTCGCTCAATCTCGCCGATTTCGAGCGCCATCAGGCGCGACTGGTGTTCGGCGTCAATTTTTGACTGATCTCGTGCGGCGTTGTTGCGTTGCACGCGCCGGCTGGGCGGTCTCACGGGAGTTTGAAATTTCTGCCTTCTGCGTCCGTTGCTAAGTGTGCGATCATCGCATTGCTAAAAAGGGATCATCGTCGTGGACCTGATCGACCTGATCGTCACCGTGTGCGCGTTGGCAGCCCCCGCCAACTGCGAAGAGAGACATCTCGAGTTTCAGTGGAGCGGCTCGCTGCAGCAATGCGCCAACGCCGCGCCGCCCTATATCGCGCAGTGGATCGGCGAGCATCCGAAATGGAGCGCGGTGCGCTGGCGCTGCGAGTATCCACATCCGCAAGACAAGACGTGACAAGGCGAGACGTGATGTGAGCGTCGCGCACACCTGAGCGACACAAGTCTCAGCGCTATTTCTTGCTGCACTCCTTCAAATCCTTGTCGGCGATCGAAAACACGGCATCAGCGGCGATGTCGATATCGCGCACGATGCAGGTGCGCCCCTTGGGATAGCCGACTTTGGCATCGTAGCGCCCGGGGTCGATGCCAGTGATGCGCAGCCGCTCGTCGTGATCGACTTCCTTGTCCTTGTCGTTCAGGGTTTGGTTGGCGCCCCAGTCGTTTTTGCCCGCCGGGGAAAGCTGGAGATTGGAGACCGTCGCCGAGGTCAGGTTCCAGAAGCGGATGCCTTTGCCCGCTGCGGACGCCCCGGTCGAACCGGCGAGCAGCACGGCGGCAGAAACCAATATCCATTGTCGCATCGTGTCCTCCCTTGGTGGCATGGCCACTTGTGACGCGGCCGTTTGTGATCTGGCCGTTACTCCCGCGGTTCTCGCATCATCCGATCGCGGTTTTTGGCGGCGTCGAAATTCCTTGCCTGGTCGAGGCCGATCGGCGCGATCAGTTTCGTCGAGGCGAGATCGGCACCATCGAAATCGGCGCCGGCGACGGTGGCGCCCGTCAGGTCGGCGCCACCGAGCTGCGCTCCTTTCAAGGAGGCATCCGTCAGGTCGGCGCCGCTGAGCGAGGCGAATTCGAGGTCGACGCGCGAGAGGTCCGCGCCGCGCGCGTTCAACCGCTCCAGATGGGCGGATTTCAGCACCGTGCGCATTAATCCCATCGACTGGTTGCGCATATCGGCGCCGAGATTCGCGCCCGCGACAGACGCGCCGACAAGACTCGCGCCGGTGAGATCGGCGGCCATGCGCGCCTGCGACAGATCGGCGCGGTCGAGGCGCGCGCGCTGCATCTGTGATGCGAACAGGTTCGCGCCTTTCAGGCTCGCGTCCGTGAGGTCCGCTTCGACCAGCCAGGCCTGGCCGAGATCCGCGCGATCGAGCTTCGCCTCGACCAGTTTCGTCTTGTTGAGCTTGGCTGCGCGAAACAGCGCGCCGGACAGATCGAGCCGGGACAGGTCGAGACCGGACAGCCGTTTGCCGGAGAAGTCGGCGGGGGTCGCGGCCGTCGCTGCGGCCAGCATGGCCTCGACCTCTTCCCGCGTCATTTCCGCCGAGACCATCTCGGGTGATGTGAGGTCGACATGGCGCATCATGTCCTGCGCCGCCGCCACCGCGAGAAAGCCGGGATCGAGCAGCGCAGCGGCTCCGAGCAGCCGTGTCATCGCACAGATTTTCGCCCAGCTCTGCATGCTATGAGGCCTGTCTCTTATACACATGGGACAGGTCGAGACCGGACAGCCGTTTGCCGGAGAAGTCGGCGGGGGTCGCGGCCGTCGCTGCGGCCAGCATGGCCTCGACCTCTTCCCGCGTCATTTCCGCCGAGACCATCTCGGGTGATGTGAGGTCGACATGGCGCATCATGTCCTGCGCCGCCGCCACCGCGAGAAAGCCGGGATCGAGCAGCGCAGCGGCTCCGAGCAGCCGTGTCATCGCACAGATTTTCGCCCAGCTCTGCATGCTATGAGGCCTCGCACACGTCATGGCCACCCTGGTTGTGCCGCACGATCTCGGCCTTGATGGCGGCAATCTCCGCGGCGTTGCGCGCCGCCCGTGGGGTGAGGATCGGGATCTCCGCGACAATGCGGGCCGGGCGCGGCGACAACAGCAGGATGCGATCGCCAAGTCGCACCGCATCGTCGAGATCGTGGGTGACCAGCAGCGTCGTGGTCGGTCGTCGCTCGACCAGGGCCGCGATTTCGTCGCGCAAACGCGCGGACAGGGCGTTGTCGAGCGAGACCAGGGGCTCGTCGAGAATGAGCACGTTCGGTTCGATGGCAAAGGCACGTGCCAGCGCGACACGCCGGGCGAGGCCGAGCGAGAGTTCGCCGGGGAAATGGGAGCGGTGTGCGCTCAACTCCAGGATCTCGAACAATGCGTCCAACCTGGCTTCGTTCGCCTGCGGAGCGGCCAGCCGTACGTTATCATCGATCGTGCGCCATGGCAGCAGGCGCGGTTCCTGGAATACCATGCCGATGCGGGTGTTCGGTGCATGGACGACGCGGCCGCGATAATCGGGATCGAGACCGGCCACGATCCGCAGCATCGTGGTCTTGCCGCAGCCGGATGGCCCGACCAGTGCGACCAGTTCGCCGTGATCGAGGGTGAATGCGAGATCGCGCAGCACGTCGACCCGCTCGCCGGCGGCGTTGACGAATGTCTTTTGTTCGATCGCGACTTCAAGCCGCATGCTGCCGCCAGCGGGACGCGCGTTTTTCAAAAGGCTGCACCACGATGATCTCGATTGCCAGCACAATGCCGGAGAAGCACAAGGCATAGGCGAGGATACGGGGGATGTCGAACAGCTGGAAAGCGGTCCCGATCTCGAAGCCGACGCCATTGGGGCGCCCCAGAAGCTCGGCAATCAGCACGATCTTCCACACCAGTGACAGACCAGACCTCGCGGCGGCGGCGATGTAGGGGACGAGCTGCGGCAGTACGACGTGCCGGAATGCGGTCCAGCGCGGGAACGCGAACACGGTCGCCATCTCGTCCAGCGCGGGATCGAGCGCACGGCTGCCTTCCCGGATCGTCACCACCGCATTGGGCAGCTTGTTGATCGCAATGGCTGCGATTGCGGCAGCCTCGGTCAGGCCGGCCCAGATGTAGGCCAGCACGATGATGACCAAGGCCGGCAGGTTGAGCAGCACGATCAGCCAGGGATCGCCAAGCCGGTCGGCGATCCTGACCCTGCCCATCAGGTAACCGATGGCGGTGCCCAGTGTCATTGCAAGGGTGAAAGCCACGATCACGCGCGCCAGCGTTACGCCGAGATGGAAAAACAACGCTCCCGAGCGGGCCTCCGTGACAATCGCGGCGAGCACAACGGGCGGCGACGGCAATTGCTCGTTGCCCGCGAGCAGCGAGCCGGCCCACCATGCCGCGAGGAACAGAGCGAGCGAGGCCAGCCGAAGCATGTCAGTCTCCGGTTGGCGGACGATAGAAGGTGCCGGAGGCGAGCTCCGGGGCCGGTCCGACGATATCGGTCCCGCCGACCGCCGCCAGCACGCGGTACAGCACGCGGGCGTCGGCTTCTTCATCCGCGATCGGGCGACGGGCGATGCCGTCGCGATAACGGTCGCGATAAACCCGCAGGGTTGCGGTATCAGCCGCGCCGGTGAGGGGCGCGATGGTGTCCCATTCCGCGTCGGACGTGGCGAGAATCTCCTTGGCCTTGCGCGTCACGGCGATGAAGCGCGCGATCGCGTCGCGGTGAGCCGCCGCCCAGGTCTCGTCAAAGACATAGCCGATCATCGCCGTGCGGCCCTTGGCACCGAGCCTCAAGAGGATGTCGTCCATGCCGACCAGGCGGCGAAATCCCTTGGCCTCCATTGCGGCACAAAAATTCCAGTAGTTGAGGTTGGCGTCCATCTCGCCGCTGATGGTCTTGCGCGCCAGCAGCGGCGGGGCACCGTAGGCGATGGTTGCTTGCGATGTCAGGTCAATGCCGTCCTGCTTCATGATGGCGCGCAGCAGCAGCCAGCTTTTGTCGATCGGGCCACCGGCAACCGCAAGTTTGCGGCCCTTGAGGTCAGCCAGGGTCTTGATCGGGGAGGTATCCGGCACCATCACGGCGCCGAGCGCGCTCGAATAAGGATAGAATGTCAGCTTCGCGCCGAGCTGACGCTCTCGCGACACCCACAGCCAGTCCGACACGATGATGTCGGCGGAGCCGCCGCGCAGCGCGATCTTGCCGGCTTCCGGACTTGCCAGCTCGGTGGCGTCGATGACGAGCCCGGCCTGTTTGTCCAGTCCATGGGCGCGCACGACAGCGAGTTCCCAGGCCAGCGTTCCGGTTTTCTGGACGGCCAGCCGAACCGTGTCGGCGGCGCAAGATGGCCGAACCGGCGCAAGGACGACAATGATGAGGGCGAGCCACCAGCCGGCGGCAAATTTGACAGCATGTCTCATGCCTGGATATTTCGAAGCATCCTGGTGCAAAGGTCAACCCGCAAAGCGGGAGGTTTCCACCTTGCATCCTTCCAAACTATCTTCCTATTTAAGATCGGCGTCTGCAATCAGCACCGGCAGGAGAATCTCTGTGACCCGTGTCGTATGGAAACGAATTTTTCTTGGGGGATTTGTCGGGGGACTGGTGCTGCACTGCATGAATGTCGCAGCCGCGCACGCGGACAGCGTCAATGATTATCCGACGTCCGCACGCGCCGACTATGTCTTCGGCTGCATGAAGGCCAACGGCGAGACGCAGCGCACCCTCGACCAGTGTTCCTGTTCTGTCGATGTCGTGGCCTCGCTGCTGCCTTATGAGCGCTATGTCACGGCCGCGACGGTGCTGAGCATGGCGCAGGTCCAAGGCAATCTCGGTGGTCAGTTCCGATCGTCCGAACAGGCAACGAGCGCGGTCAACGATCTGCGCCGCGCGCAGGCGGAAGCCGAGGTGCGGTGTTTCTAGTGTCCCGAATTCGAAGTTCGCTGGATTCTCAGCGAGCTCTGAGCAAACTTCGAATTCGATCAGGACACTAGCAAGCTTATGATTTCTAGTGTGCTTTTTGAACGCGAAGTTCCTGAAGAGCCAGCGGCACGATCGGAGGAACTTCGCGTTCAGCACACTAGAGATGTCGGCGCGCAAGAGAGGCATCGGCCAGCAGCCGGTGCTGCGCGCCAAGTGAGCCGTGACGTTGTGAGCCGCGACGTTACATCGCAGACGACTCGACTGGCCACTCGCCCTGGAAAACGTGCCCGTCGGTGTCCTTGGCCTCGGCCCGAATCTTCCTGGCGGCGCCGGGACGGTAAGTGAAACGGACATTCGGGTCTTCAGAGATCGAGATACCGCCGTCCATGGCCAGGATCAGCTTGTCGTCCTCCCAGATGCGCAAATCGTTGACGAAGAACGGCGGGATATAGAGATGGGTGATCTGATCCATCTGCAAGCCGGAATTGTTGGGATGCCCGATCATCAGCTGGGCCTCGCGGGTGCCGCTGGAGAGGGCATCCCCGGCTTTTGCAAACTGTCGGAAACGCATCTTGCCGAGCCGGCTGTTCGCTTCGTCCGCATTCTTGGCTGCTGGGGCGGAACAGCCGCCCGATGCCTTCACATAGGTCTTGGTCATGTAAAGCTTGCCGTCGCTCAGTTCGGCGACCGCATGCACATCGGTGTAGTTGTTGACCCGCACGCGGGTCGAGATTTCGGAGACCGCGGCGTCGGGGCCGAGGTCGAAACGCGCGGCCATCGGTGCCGGATTCTGGTCAATCACGAGTGTGATGGCGACGACGTGCCGGGAATCCCCGGCCGAGAGCGTCGTGCGCAGGGTGACCGGGACGATCGCGGCGTCTTCGGCGCGGTAGGGCATGTCGATGGCAATCACGCCGCTGCCGTCCTGCATCGGGCGATTGTTGAAGATGTCCTGCACCAGCCCGGACCAGATATTGTTCGCCGCTTCGCCCGCCGTCTCGTTCGACGCATGCGCCGGCGCGGTTGTTTCCGCGCGGGCCGCAGGCGAACTGAATTGCGGGGCGGCTAGCAAGCCTGCAAGGCAAAACAGAATAAACCCGGTTCGGTGCATGGTCCTGCTCCTGCAATGACGCATCGCATGCCGAGCATATCCAACGTTCGCTCTCATTCCCACTCCATTTCCGAGAACGCCGCGGTTGCATTACGAGCGTTGTAGTCGTCGAACAGGGCCCAGCGGGCTTGCTCGGAGGCTCCCGCTGTCCTGGCTGCCGTCGCCAGAGGTGCACCGGATTTGATCTCCGCGCGAACGTCGCTGGCCAGTTTTTCCAGATAGCGCCGCTCGGCCTCCAGCGCCTGCGGCCACGCGGTGACCGGCCCATGCCCCGGAACCACGCGCTGGGCGGGGATTGCGGCCAATGCGTCGAGGATTCCAAGCCAGCCGAGGATGCTGCCGTCGATCACGGGAATGTGCGTGAGGAAAACCAGGTCACCGGCAAAAAGGGTCCCGCTTGCTGCGTCCAGCAGCGTGAGATCACTGTCGGTGTGTGCGGCAGGCCAGGCACGCAGGATCAGCTGCCGCTCGCCGAGGTCGAGACGGAGTTCGCCCTCGACCAGCACTGTGGGGGCGACGATCTTCACTGCGTCAATCAATTCGGCTCCCATCAGGCGGCGAAACGCATCGAGGTAAAACTGTCCGTGCGTCGTCAGGGCTCGTGGCAGGTTCTTGTGGCCGACGAAATCCGTCCCGTCGTGCACGAATGCTGCATTGCCGAAAGCATGATCGGGGTGGCCGTGGGTGTTCACCACGTAGCGGATCGGTTTGTCGGTGCGTGCGCGAATGGTTGCTAGCAGGCGTCGTCCCTCGCGGGTGCTGCCGCCGCTGTCGATCACCGCAACAGAATCTTTACCGACGATGAATCCGACATTGGCAATGGCGCCTTCGTTGCCCTGCGTCATCAGCGCGATTGTACCGGTATGAACGAAAACGCCTGGCGCGATTTCATCGACGGCGAGCGGTTGAGTATCCTGCTGCATCTGCGCGAGCAGCGGTGCAGCGGTCAGCGCGAATGCAACGAACAATGCAAGACGACGAATCATGTGACCTCCGTCAGGCGCCGGATATCTGTTGCGGTTCGGTGAAGCATGAGTCCGCAATCGAATGTAGTATTGGCGTAACACAAACCTCGCTTGCGACGCGGGATGGGTCAGTGAAGCGCACTCTGTCGATCATGCAAAAGTTCCCATTAACCCAGTAATTGCAGGCAAAACTTGCATCTGTGCGAGTCAATTGTTCGCACGATGCGTGTTTCAGGATGAGTGCGCGCGTCGAATGCTGTGCGTGATTGATTTTCTGTTGCACGTGAAAGTTGGCAAGCATAGCATCGGGATAATGGACCAAAGTTCGTCGGGAGTATGAGCCTTGATCCATCGGGATATCGGACTGCCGTTCACTGGACTTCGAGTTTGTCGGGATAGCTGGAGTCCGTGACCGCTTCGCGAGATTTGAAGAAAGGGCGTGTCTCGTTTCCCGACGAAGCCATGATGTAACGTTGGAAGACCATCCCTCAAGAGTTGCCCCAAAGAACAGTCCCAAGAACTGCCTCAAGAGTTGACGCTGGACATGGACGAGAGCCCAGCGACTTAACAAAGCCAGAGCGAAAATAAATAAAACCGTGGGAAGGATTCATGATGCGCAAGGTGATGCTTACAAGTTGTCTTGGCGCTGTTGCGGCGCTGACTGTCGGTGCCGCAAGTGCCAATGACGATCTGATCCAGATGTCGAAGAACCCGAAGGACTGGGTAATACCGGCCGGCAACTATGCCAGCCAGCGYTACTCCGAACTCAAGCAGATCACSGCGGCGAACGTCGGCAAGCTGCAGGTGGCCTGGACCTTCTCCACCGGCGTGTTGCGCGGGCACGARGGCGGGCCGCTGATCRTCGGCAACATGATGTATGTGCATACGCCGTTCCCGAACATGGTCTACGCTCTCGATCTCGCCAATGAGAACAAGATCGTCTGGAAGTACGAGCCGAAGCAGGATCCGAACGTCATTCCGGTGATGTGCTGCGATACGGTGAACCGCGGCGTTGCCTACGGTGACGGCAAGATCTTCCTGCATCAGGCGGATACCACGCTGGTCGCACTCGATGCCAAAACCGGCAAGGTGGCCTGGAGCACGAAGAACGGCGATCCCGGCAAGGGCGGCACCGGTACGTCGGCGCCTCTCGTGGTCAAGGACAAGGTCCTGATCGGCATTTCCGGCGGCGAGTTCGGCGTGCAATGCCATGTCACGGCCTACGACATCAAGGACGGCAAGCAGGTATGGCGTGCGTTCTCCGAAGGGCCGGACGACCAGATCAAGTTCGATCCGGAAAAGACCATGTCGCTCGGCAAGCCGGTGGGCAAGGACTCGAGCCTTGCGACCTGGCAGGGCGATCAATGGAAAATCGGCGGCGGCTGCACCTGGGGCTGGATGTCCTATGATCCGGCTCTGAACATGGTCTATTACGGGTCGGGCAATCCTTCGACCTGGAATCCGAAGCAGCGGCCCGGCGACAACAAATGGTCGATGACCATTTTCGGGCGTGATGCCGACACCGGCATGGCGAAGTGGGTCTACCAGATGACGCCCCATGACGAATGGGACT
>BFBZ01002143.1_pt1 | contig 11420 bp, 5 predicted proteins | sample 1888401 | NCBI WGS metagenome assembly BFBZ01 (sample SAMD00112614, study PRJDB3348) | symbiont metagenome | host: Chara braunii | reverse complement strand
ACGGGCTGAACGCGAACGTCTCCGACCAGATGATCGGCAACCAGCGCCAGCCGATGACGGACAACGAGTACCTGCCCCTGACCAAAATCACCGACGGGCTGTCCTGTACCCTCCTCCTGATCGAACAGGCCGGCAGGCCGAACCAGTGGCGCAACGGCAAAAAGAAGGACGGCGACGGCCAGTTCGGCATGAGCCCCAACGCCCGCGGCGCGTGGGCCGGGTGGGGGTCGATCGCGTTCGGCGCGGCGTCGGCGACCACTGGCGAGACCCCGGGAGCAGGAGACGCAACCGACTGCGCCGTCAACTGCAACAACTTCTTCGGCATCTACGGGTTCCATACCGACGGCGGGAACGTCCTCATGTGCGACGGGTCCGTGCGGTTCGTGGGCCTGAAACTCGACCCGCTCACCTATGCGTACCTGACTATCCGCGACGACGGGCACCTGATCGCCCCGACCGACTACTGATCCGAGTTCGTTGGCTTGTCTCCTGGGTTCGCGGGCGCCGCGCCCGCTGCTCCGCGGCAGGTGTCGCGATGCGAAACGTGCTGAAGCGATTTCACGGGTGAAACCGGCGGGCCAGACGCCCGCGGCCCCAGGACAAACACCAACCGAATTTCATACACGCCACCCACCGCGAACCGGAGACCACTGTTCCGATGAAACACCACCGTGTTCTCCTCCCGCTTCTCGCCGCGCTCGCGTGCCCTCCGGCGCTCCGCGGCGCCGAGCCGCCCGACCCGTCGAAGCTCGCCGCGCTCATCAACGCGCGCCTGAGTACCGAATGGCAAAAGGCCGGGGTCAAGCCCGCGCCGGTGGTTGACGACGCGACGTTCCTCCGGCGAGCGACGCTCGATCTCGGCGGCCGCATCCCCACGGCGGCCGAGGTGCGGGAGTTCCTCGAGGACACCGCACCGGACAAACGGGGGCGGCTCGTCACGCGACTGATCAACTCCGGCGGACACACGCGGCACATGGCGACGTTCTGGCGACGCACCTGGATACCGCAAGCCGACACCGCCGAGTTCGCTCGACTCGCGGACGACTTTGAGGCGTGGGTTGCCGCGCGGGTTCAGGAAAACGTCCCCTACAACCGCCTCGTGCGCGAGTTGCTCACGCAGCCGGCCCCCGCGACCGGCCAGCGTGGCGCGGTCGGCCCGGCCGGGTTCTTTGCCGCCAGCGAGAGCAAGCCCGAGAACCTTGCGGCCAACGCCACGCGCTCGTTCCTGGGCGTCAACCTCGATTGCGCCCAGTGCCATAACCACCCCTTCGCGCGCTGGACCCGCGACCAGTTCTGGCAGACCGCTGCGTTCTTCGCGCCGCCGAAGATGGACGCGGCCGGAAAGTCGGTTCCGCCGGAACTCACGATCCCGAATACCAAAAAGTCGCTCCGTCCCGAACTGCTGGACGGGACCGCGCCGAACTGGCCGGAGGTACTCGCCTCCGATACCGGCCGCGAGGTGCTCGCCGACTGGCTCACTGCGAAGGAGAACCCGTATTTCGCCCGTAACGCCGTGAACCGGCTCTGGGCACACATTTACGGCACGGCGCTCGTCGAACCGCTCGACGACCTGAGCGGCAACAGCGGTAACACCGGCGACCACGCGGAGCTGTTGAAGGAACTGGCCGACGCGTTCGCGGCCAGCGGGTTCGACCTGAAGTACATCACCCGCGCGCTGGTTCTCACCAAGGCGTACCAGCTCTCCGCGGTGGCGCAAGAGGACGTCCCGTCAGATCCGCGGTTATTTGCTCGGATGCCGGTCCGTGGGCTGACCGGCGAGCAACTGTACGACAGCCTCCGGACGGCCGCCGGCTTACCTCCGGAGCGTGCCGACACGGGCCGCGGGTTGGGCCTGGAAGCCCGCAAGCGGTTCGCGGCGCAGTTCCATGTCGAGCGCCCCGTCTCGGCCGAACGATCGATCACGCAGGCGCTTTCGGTGATGAACGGGCGGCTCACGACGGATCTCACGGACCCCGCAAAGAACCCGACCCTCGGCGGCGTCGCCAGCGCTCCGTTCCTCGACACCACGGGACAGGTCGAAACGCTGTTCCTCGCGGCTCTCGGCCGCAAGCCGACGGCCAAGGAGGCGCAGGCAATGGCCCGGCACGTCGCGGGCGCGCCCGAAGCGGATCAGGCGCGGGCGCTGGGCGACGTGTTCTGGGCGCTCGTCAACAGTACCGAGTTCAACACCAACCACTGATTCCGAAAGGACGCACCGATGTCCCGTTCGTACCGCCCGTCGCGCCGCGACTGGCTGCGCCTCTCGGCCGTCGGCGCCGCGGGCGTGTCCCGGTCCGGCTGGCTCCAAGCACTCGCGGCCGAAGCGGGCACCGACCCGAAGCGGCACAAGTCCGTCATCCTCCTGTGGATGAACGGCGGCCCGGCGACGATTGATCTGTGGGACCTGAAGCCCGGTCACGCTAACGGCGGACCGTTTCAGGAGATCGAAGCTGCACCAGGCGTGAAGATCAGCGAGCACCTGCCGAAGCTCGCCAAGCACGGCCGGGAACTGGCGATCATCCGCTCAATGGCGACCCGCGAGGGCGACCACCAGCGTGCCCGCGTCGTGAGTCTGACGGGGTACACCCCGACGGGAGCGATCCAGTTTCCGGCCCTTGGCGCGGTCGTCGCGAACGAGTTCGACGACCCGAAGGCCGACCTGCCGGGGTTCGTGAGCATCGGCGGACGCACGGGCGACATCGGGGGCGGGTTTCTCGGGCCGCGGTTCGCACCACTCGTTGTGGGGGGCGACCGCGGCGGCTTCGCACCCGCAACCGACCTGAAAGTCCCGGACCTGGGGCGCTCCGCGGGGGTGACGACTGAAGCCCATGCGAAGCGGCTCGACCTGCTCTCCGGGCTGGAGGCCGACTTCGCGCCCGGCAAGGGGCACCCGGTCGCGGAGACGATGAAGGCCGCGACCGATCGCGCCGTGCGCCTGATGCGCCCCGAAGCCGCAGTCGCGTTCCGGCTCGAAGACGAGAAGCCCGCCGTGCGCGAGTCCTACGGCCGCGGCACCTTCGCACAGGGCTGCTTGCTCGCGCGGCGGTTGGTCGAGCGCGGGGTTGCGTTCGTGGAGGTCACGCTCGACGGGTGGGACACGCACGCGAACAATTTCGACCGCGTGAAGCAGCTCTCGGGCACCCTCGACACCGCGTTCGCAGCGCTCCTGACCGACCTGAAGGACCGCGGGCTGCTCGACAGCACCCTGGTCGTGTGCCAGGGTGAGTTCGGCCGCACGCCGAAAATCAACGGACAGGGCGGGCGCGACCACTGGCCCGCGTCGTGGTCGGCAGTGCTGGCCGGGGCCGGGATCAAGGGCGGTCAGGCGATCGGTACGACGAGCACGGACGGCACGACGGTGGAGAGCGCGCCGACCCGCACGCCGGACCTGATCGCGACGGTGGTGAAGGCCATCGGCCTCGACCCGATGAAGCAGAACATGTCCAACGTGGGCCGGCCCATTCGCCTGGCCGATCCGGCGGGCAAGCCGATCAAGGAGCTGCTGTGAACCGACTCACTCTTTTCGGCGGCCTCGCCCTCGCAGTGGGCGGACTGTGCCACGCGGCCGAACCGGCCCCGCCACAGCCGACCGGCGCTCCGGTCGAACTCGTGCTTCTGAACGGCGACAAACCGGCGCGCATCGAACTCTGGGTGGAAATCGACGGCACCCCCGTTTCCGCCGTCTGGACCGAAACGTTCGCGAAATTGTTCGCGTTCTTCGACCGCAACGCCGACGGTGTTCTCGACGCCAAAGAAGTCGCGCTGCTCCCGTCCCCGCGGGCGCTCCGGCTGGCGGTGGGTAACGGGTTCACACCGCCGGTCGGCTCGGCACCGGCGCTCGCGGATCTCGACCGCAACGGTGACGGCCAGGTGACGCCCGACGAACTGGCCGCGTTTTACCGTGCGGCCGGAGTGGGCACCGTGCAGATCGGTGTCGGCCGGTTGCCCGCGAGCGCGGACCTGACGGCCGCGCTGCTCAAGGCCCTCGACACCGATGGCGACGGTGTCGTGAGTGAGAAGGAATGGCGGGCCGCGGCCGATATGCTGAAAAAGCTCGACAAGAACGACGACGAGCTGATCGGCGCGGGCGAACTCGTACCGAAGGCCGTCTACCCCGGCGCCGCGGGTACCTTGCTGCTCACCCCACCCTCGGCCGACGTTTCGCCCCCGGAGGTTCTCGCAAAACTTCCGCTCGTGCTGCTCCCGACCGATCCGAAGGACACGACTTGGGCAACAGAAATCGAGCGGCGGAATTCCCGAATCAAGGCCGGCGAATTGCAGGCGTGGCGGAAGCACGATCCGGACGCGCGCTGGGTGGTCCGCTTCACGGAGAAACCGATCACCAACGGACGGTTCGCGTTTACGGACGGTTCGCTCCGCGTGGACGGGTGGCTGGCAAGCGGCAACGTGAATGAGGCGCTGACGGCCGCACGCAAACAGCTCGTTGGTCAATTCGAGGGGACCGAACCCGAGGGGCCCAAAGGAGCACGACGACGCGGCGGTGGGCTGGCGTGGCTGGTCCCCATCGCTGACCAGAACATGGACGGCAAGCTCGACCGCAAGGAACTGGACGCGTGGCTCGATCTCCAGGCACAAATCGCCCGCGGTCAAGTTCTCCTAACCATCCTTGACGGCGCGGGGCTGTTCGAGTTGCTCGACCGGAACCACGACGGCGCGCTCTCGGTCCGGGAACTTCGCGGCGCGTGGGACCGGCTGAAGGAGGCCGGGTGCGTCACCGCCGGCGCGTACGATCCGAAGAAGTTGCCACGCGTGGTGCTGGCGGCGGCGAGCCGGGGGTACCCGCAAACGCTGGCGATCGATGCGCGCCGCGGTCCGGCGTGGTTCCGCGCAATGGACCGCAACAGTGACGGAGATGTCTCCCGACGGGAGTTCACCGGACCCGCCGACGTGTTCGACAAGCTCGACCTCGACAAGGACGGTCTGCTCAGCGCCGAGGAAGCGGAAAAGGCCGACGTGAAGAAGTAAGCCGTTGCGCGGCAGTCTCACGTTCTACCGCGCGAAATATCACCAAGCGTAACTTCGCTATTTAGACCACCCCAACAGGATGAAATCCTCCTCATTGGTAAGAACGGTCGAGGCATTCCGGCCGTCAGCATCACACACCACCAAACGAGTCGGCGGTACTCCATTGGAACTGATCGGCTGGCCATCTGTGTTGCGGGACCGCCAGGCGTAAGCGATCCGCTTACTGTCCGGGGACCAAACCCCGTTCGACCACAGTTGGTTCTCGTGGCATGCGACAGACGTGGCTTTCGATGTATCGACATCAATGACGTGCACCGAGGTGCCCGGAGGCGCTCCCGTTTCAGCCGTCCGGTCCACCGGGAACGTGAGCACCCGCGTGCCGTCGGGCGAGATGCAGTTGCCGTAAAGTGCCGAGAGCGACCCGCTCAGCAGTCGGGCTTTACCACCGTTAACCGGAACCTGGTGAATGCGGTACGGTGGCGCCCCCTTCGCGTCGACCGGAATATTGTACTCCAACGCCAGGAGCCATTTCCCATCGGGAGCCAGGTCCAAGGCGCGGTAGTTGCCCAACAGGTTCACCTGGGTAACTTTCTTCGTCTTCACATCGGTCAACACGAGTTCATAGGTCTTCGCGCGGTCTTTAATCCCATCGGGCTTGGGATCGACCGTACCGATCGTCTTGCCGTTCCGGAAGACGAGGGCAGCGTCGTTCACCGCGATCCCCAAATCGGTCGCCGGGGAATCATCTAATGCCCGCGTGTGTAGAGTGATTCGCCCTTCGGGCCAGGAGCCCTTCGGCCCCAGTTCAACCAGTGCTTGCCCGTCCCGCCCGGCAAACCAAATCCGATTATCCGCCGGCGAGATCCGGTAAATAAAGGGGCTGTCCTTGACCTTAACCTCTCGGACGGTGCGCCCGGCGGGCGTCAGAGATACGATTTTGCCCGTCTTCGGATATCGGACCCAGATCACACCTTGCGGGTTCGCCTCCGGCGGGACCGGCGCGGCGCTGGCGTTCGGAACGAACGGGCCGAGCCCTTGATTTCCGTTGCCGGTTAGAACCGCGAGAACCCCGCCGCCAACGACTCCGAGTCCCAGCATCATCACGACGAGGAGCGTGCTCACCTTCGGCTTGGTACACATGATCGGGCTCGCCTCCTTCAGGATTGTTCCGGCTGGGACCGAGACCGCGCGGGCCGAGCCCGGACCCGTCACCAGACGGGCGACCCTTTCCAATTCGGTGGACACAGAGCGGATGACGGCGTCGATCAGACCGAGCGGCAGGGCCGCTCCGCGGCCCTCCGTCAGGAGGATCGACAACATGGCTCCCGGGATACTCAACCCACGCCGGGCGAGCCGGGCGTGCAGAACAGTTCGGGCCCGCTCGAGATGGCTCTTCAATCGGTTGAGCGACCAACCCAGACGCTGGGCCGCCTCGTCCCGTGACAAGCCCTCGAGCGCACAAAGCAGCAGCGGCGCGCTGTAACGGGCCGGCAGTTCGGCCAGCTCCTGATCGAAAATCTCGCGGGCCTCACGGACCCCGAGTTCGGCGAACGGATCGATCGGGACGGGTGGTTCGGCCCGACATTCGTGGGTCACGCGCCGTGCCGCCTTGGCACGGGCCTGAAGGGCGGTGCGGCGGGCGACCCCGTACAGCCAACTGCCCACCGAGTCATCCGCGCGCAGGGTCACACCCTTACGGGCCAAGATCAGGAAGGTGGCCTGAAATGCGTCCTCGGCGTCGGCCTCGTTCGGAAGCACGCGGCGGCACGCACGGAAAACCATCGGGCCGTGACGCGCGACCAGGGCGCGAAAGGCGTCCTCGTCACCAGAACGCCGATATGCCGTGAGAAGTTCCGAATCGGTGCGTTCGGTGGCGTCCGGTGGAGCAAGTGAGCGAATGTACCGGAGGAGGGTCGTTTGCTTGGTGTGCATGGGTGCTTCCCGGATGGCGCTGGAGAGCGGCTACAAATGAGTGCCGCGCCAAGCTCATACGGCAGCACGAATAGCGCAAAAAATTCGGTACGACGCAACGCGGCTGATTCACATTCCACCACGCTTAATACTTCAGGACGGACGCGGGTGAGCAGCTAAGCTGATCGGTGGTCCGCTCGCCGAGCGAGCGGACTACCCCGGCTAGCGATCAGACGGCAGGCGTTTCAACCGCCCCTCAAGAGTAGCCGAGAATTCTTCAGGGTCCGAGGCCGTGGCCACGATCTTCCCGGTCGGGTCGAGCAGCCAGTAGGCCGGTACGCTGGATACCCCACTCGCGCGGTCGGTGCCGAGCCGGCCGTGGCGCCAAGGCAGGTCGCGTGCTTTCATTGTTGCCAGCCAGGCCTCGGGGTCGTCATCGAGTGAGAGCGACAGAACGGCCAGGCCTCGGGCGGCGAACTGCTCGTGTAACTTCTTAAGAGCGGGAAGCTGCTTCTTGCACGGCGCGCACCAACTCGCCCAAAAGTGCACCACCATGTACTTCTCGCGGCCGTCCGCCAGCGTCCCGCCCGTGCCATCGGTGCGCTTGAACGAGAGCGCCGGCGTGTCCCCGACCGCCGGGACGGCCTCGACCTCGGCCGTGACGTCCGGCACCTTCAACTCGCCGCGGGCCGTGTCGGCCGCTGTCACCGTCACTCGCACCACCCGACGGGCTAGCGGGTCGATCAGGCACCCGCTCGGCTTCGCGTACACCGCGACGGCCAGGTCGTACTCGCCGACCGGCACCCCGCTGACCCGGAACGTCCCGTCGGGTCGCAGTTTCACGAACCAACTCGAAAGGGTCCTCAGATACGCAAGGCCCTCGCCGGTCTGGTGCCAGGCGTCACGCCAACCCTTCCGGGCATCGAACCCCGCGGCAGCGACCTCCGGCGGCGGGGCAATGCCCGGCTCCCTGCGCACCAGATAGTTGATCGAGTAGGTGCAATCGAGATCGGCCGGAACCTTGCCGGTCAGCTTCACCTGCCCGGTGAGGGTCGCCCCGCCGGAGCCCAGGTTCAGGGTCGCTTGTTCCCCCGGCTTGAGATCGAGGGGCGCACTCGGCCCGGAGCGGAAGCCCTCATCCTTCCACGGCCCGATGTGGACCCGGACGCTGACCGGACCGGGCGGGACGCGCGGGAACTCGAACCGCCCGTCCGCGTCGGTGGTGGTTTGGAGGTCGAACTCCACACGCGGTCGGGTCAGGTCGTGAAGGCGGACCGGGGATACGAACACCGTGGCTCCGCGGACCGGCTTCCCGCCGTCGCTGAACGTTCCGCGGACCGAACCCCACGGGCGCAATTTCAGGCTGCCGGCGTCGGCCCGATCGGCCGGGAAGTCGGCGAGCGCGATCCCGGCATCCGTCCGGGCGATAACCGCCCACGGCTCGCCCGGGTTCGGGAACTCGAACCGCCCGGTGGCGTCGGTGAACGTGCGGTGGTTATCGTCCCCGGAGAGGCGAACTTGTTCCGTCGGGGTGGCGAGGAGGACGTCCGCTTTGGCCGCCGGCTTTCCGGCGGCATCGACGACCACACCCGTGATCGGCCGGCCCGGCGTCAGGCGGAAGTCCTGCTTGCGGCCCGCGTCTTCCCCGACCCGGAACTCCGGTCCGTCCTGCGTGCAGTAGCCCGGGGCCTCGATCCGGAGCCGGAGGGGAATGTCGGTGCGATAGGCCAGGAAGTTCAGGCGCCCGGCGGTCCCGGCGACCGAGTTGTATCGCTCGGTGACCAGGAACTCTTTCCCGAACACGTCTACCGGGATGACGGTGAAGTTCGGAACCAGCTTGCCGGTTGCTGCATCGGTTACAGTCCCGGTGACCCGGTGTTCGGCCTTCAATGTCACTGTGCGATCCGTCGCGCCACCGGTAACGTCCATCTCGAGGGGGGCGATGCCTCTCGCGGAGACCTGCACCTTCACCGGCTCCGTCGGGGCCGCGCGCCACTCCCAGACGCCGCTCGCGTCGGCCCGGCCGGGGATGCCGGTGTCCGGCACTTTGGGGTGGTTCGGGTTGCGGCTCGAGTCGATCGACTTGCTCCCCTTCCACTCCAGGAGGTGAACGGAGACCTCGGGGACCGGCTTGCCGCCGGCATCGACGAACCGGAGCCGGACCATCTGGCCCTTGGCCATGCGCACATCCTGGTTCGGGAGGTCGGGCTTGAGATCGAGTTTCCGGAACTGCGGCGCCCAGCCGGGGGCGACGACCGTGAGGGACGTTTTCCCCGGAGCAACCGCCGGCAACCGGAACCGGCCTTCGGCATCGGTTGAGAAGGTACTCGTCGTGAACCCGAAGTAGGGATCGTCGCCGAGAACCACGACCGCATCCTTGACCGGTTTGCCGTCCGGATCGGTCACCGTCCCGCGGACGACGACGCCGGCCTTCAACGTGAGTGTCGCGGTCTCGTTTCGTAGCGCCGCCGTCGCGATACCGGCTTCCTTGGTCGTCCGCGCCGCACGGTCATCGGACACGTAGTCCGGGTGGTTCACCAGGAGACTCAGTTCCACCTCCGGGTGGTTCGGGACGTTACCGATGCGCCAGCGCCCCTCCGCATCCGTTGTGACCGAGTCGGTCCCCCACGCGAGCCACGTGTCGTAGCGGACGCGCCCGTCGCTCTTGGGAAGCTTCGGTTCGTTCGCGAGGCGCACCCGGACCTTGGCCCCGGCGATCGGTTTACCCTTTTCGTCCAGAATCCGGCCTCCCGCGGGGGCGCCGGCCTCCAGGCGGAAGGTGTACTCGGCCGGGACGCGCTTGCGGTCCGCCAACTCGGCCTGTTCCCAGTTCGCAAACAGGGTGACGAACGGTTTCTTCCCGGCCCAGAGGCGCAGAATGGTGAACGTCTTCGGCAGCTCCACCCGCGCAGCGCCCGCGGCATCGGTCTCGATGTCGCGGTTGGCCGGGAACCCTTTCTCGTCGGTCCACACGCTGACGTGGATGTTTGCCCCCGGCAGCGGCTGGCCCTTGGGGTCGAGAACGACCACCCGCATCAACCCGGCCGCGGCCGGCGGGGCCGGCGGTTCGGGCGGCGGGTCCGGAACGGCCGCCAGCGGGGTCGCAACCGGCGTGTCGTCTCGCGTACTCGACGCCACAGCCCCGGCCGTCGCGAGGAGCCCGCCGAGGAGCAGCACGCCCAGTGCCGCCCTGATCTTGTTCGCGCCTGTCATTCCGATCCCCTGATGAACGAGTTGGTTGACCCGAGTGGAGACCGCACCGTCCGCCGCGTTCCCGGCCGTGAGGGCCCACGCGGCGTGGGACGCTTTCCGCGCGAGTTCGCCGGGCAGCGCCGCGGCCGTGCCGCCGGCGCCGAGCGTGCCGAGGAGAGCAACGGAGAGGCCGAGCCCGCGCCGAACCAGGGCGTCGTGAAGCCGGGCGCGGCCCCGTTCCAGCCGCTTCTTGAGAGTAGACAGGGAGCAGCCCAGGCATTCGGCCGCTTCGTCGCGCGTCCGCCCCTCGAGGTAGCACAGCACGAGCGGAGCGCGCAGGAGTTCGGGCAGCGCGAGCAGTGCCTCGTCGAGAACGGCAAGAAGCTCCTGCCCCGTGATCTCGGCGAGCGGGTTCGCCGGGGGCCGGGTGCCGACTCGCCGCTCGCGCCGGGTGCGCCGGGTCGCGGACTGTCGCATCTTGAGCGCCAGGAGGTGAACCGTCTGGTAGAGCCAGCTCGCGACCGAGGGCTGCCACCGTTGGGACGCGGCTTTCTGGGCCAGGAGCACGAACGCCGCCTGGAACACGTCCTCGGCGTCGTGGGCGTTGCCGAGGACCCGTCGGCCCGTGGCGAGGACCATCGGCCCGTGGCGCCGGAGCAGGGCTTCAAACGCCGCCTCGTCCCGCCGGTCGGCGAACCGGTCGAGCAGTTCCCGGTCCGGGACCGCGGGATCGATCGCTCGTGTGACCAGTCGGCACACGTGTTGCCGGTCGATTCCGGCGCTCGGTCGTGTCATACGTGCGGCCCCGTTCGGGTGAGTCGAAACTCTCCTTCGGTACCGGTGTAATTCCCGCCGACGCCGAGACGGCTACCCGGCAATTTACAAATTCGGCCTACGGCCTCGGCACTGACGGCTTGTGTCGTATTTTTCGCTCATACTTTTCTTGCGCCGCCAATCCTCCGACTCGGCATTATCCTGGGATCACTCTTTCTCTTCGGAGAGCGCCAATGTCTCGGCATACGGTCCTGCGCGTGGCGTCGCATTCAATGCGCAAAAGGGACCAGGCAATGCGGCCGACCGACGCGGACCTGCTGGCCCGCTTTGCCGCAACGCATGACGAACTCGCGTTTACGGAACTCGTCACACGGCACGGCGGGATGGTTCGCGGCACGGCGCGGCGGTGCGTCCGCGACGCGCACGCGGCCGAGGACGTGTACCAGGCGGCGTTCTTCGTTCTCGCTCGCAAGGCCGGCGCGATCCGCTGGATGGGGACCGTCGCCCCCTGGCTTTATGCGACCACGGTGCGCATCGCACGCAAGGCGCGCGGCCGG
>BFBZ01002142.1_pt1 | contig 11420 bp, 8 predicted proteins | sample 1888401 | NCBI WGS metagenome assembly BFBZ01 (sample SAMD00112614, study PRJDB3348) | symbiont metagenome | host: Chara braunii | reverse complement strand
ACAGCGGTGAATGTCCCATTCGAGTCTCAATTCCGGGCGCAGACTGTGGCGCGCGAAACGCAGTGCGAGTTCCGGTTTCCGTTCTGGGCACGACGCACTCCGCTATTCTCTCGCTTCCGTTTGCGTTCATCAGCGACCCCATTAAAGTACGCCGCCAGGGGCCTCTTCACAACGCAACCTGATAAAGCGCAGTTCGGCTACTGCGGGGCCTGACTTGAGCGAAATTCCCCAAGGGCGAAACGTACCGGTCCCGCAGCCGTAAGGCGCCCCCGTCCGAAGCCACAGCGCCGCGATTGGGGACGTCGTGTCCGAAGTCGGTGACCAAATCCGGGTGACGGGTGGCACCGACCCGCTCCGTGGCGGGGCACCACCCCGTAGCTAGCCTCGTAGTGAGGTCGGTGCGACACCGCGACCCGCCGCCGGGGAGGTCCGCGACGTGCAAACGTTCCTCGCGGAGCCGCCGAACGAGGGCGCGGGAATTCGCGCGACGCGCCGGAGCCGCGGCGCGCACTATTGATGAGAACAGCCACACCGGAGGGTCGGTTCATGTCCCGTCCTGCCGTTGCGCTCGTGCGGTTCGCTACGGCCGCGCCGGCGCCCGACGTCCAGTTGCTCCGGGCGTTTGTCTCGTCCCGCAAAGAGGACGCGTTCAGCGAACTGGTCCGTCGGCACGGACCGATGGTCCTCGCGGCGTGTACCCGGGTGCTGTCCGACCCGCACGACGCCGAGGACGCGTTTCAGGCCACGTTCCTGGTCCTGGCCCGCAAACCCGGCGCGGTGCGCGGGGCGAACCTGGCCGGGTGGCTGTACGGCGTGGCCACCCGCACCGCGAGAGGAGTGCGCGTCACACGCGACCGGCGCCGGAAACGCGACCTCAAGGGTGCGGAAGAGAGCGGTCGGGACCGGGTCGATCCGGCTCCGGCCCTCGACCAGACGCTCGCGGTGACCGAACAGGCCGCGATCATCGACGAGGAGCTCGCGAAGCTGCCGGCGCCGCACCGCGACGCGCTCGTGCTGTGCGAGCTGCGCGGGCTGTCGCGCAAACAGGCCGCGGCGGAACTCGGCATCCCGGACGGGACGCTGTCCAGTCGCCTCGCGGCGGCCAAGCGGAAGCTGGGCGAGCGGTTGGCCGCCCGGGGGCTGGCCCCGGCCGCGGTCCTGGCCGGGGCACTGGCCCCGGCCCCGCTCCCGGCGGCCCTGGTACAGGCGACGGCGGTCGCCGTCCGCGGGGCGGTGGGAGGAGCGGCGAACGCGGCGGCGTCTGCGGTAATCAAGGCAATGTTGTTCGACCGGTTCTGGACCGCCGCGCTGACGGTGTCGGTGTGCCTGGCGTGCGTGGCCGGCGGGTGGGCCATGACGGGAGCAGGTGACGCGCCCGCGGGCAACCCGGCGCCCGCGCCGCGGGCCGTCGAAGACAAGGCCGCCGCGCTCGTGGTGCGACTCGGCAGCAGCGACTTCGCCGAGCGCGAGACCGCCGAGAAGGAACTGCGCGAACTCGGTTTGAAGGCGGAGAACGCACTGAAGACCGGGTGCCGGTCCGAGAGCCCGGAAGTGCGTGCCCGGTGCGCGGCGCTACTCGCCACCGCTCGCAAGGACGCGCTCGACGCTTTGGTGAAGGGCTTCGATCCGAAGGCCGGCGCGGTGCCCGAACACCCGCTCTGGCGGCGGTTCCGGGCCATCACCGGTGACACCCCGGCCAGCCGTGACATTTTCTTTCGGGTCATCAACAACCGGCACTGGCTTCAGCGACTGGACCGCGTGGAAACCGACCCGAAGAGCGCGGCCCAGGCGTACCGCGAGGTGTGCATTGAGATCGGCCGGCAGGTAATGAACCCGCGCCTCCGGGAGCCCTATCCCTTCTGGGATCGCATCGAAGGGACCGCGTTCCTGCTGATCCTTGGTAGCTACCCCGGCACGACCTTGGCGGGTCCCGGGGACCGCGATCCGGACGCCGAACTCGCTTTCGCTGGCGAGGTTGAAATCTTTGGATCTTCGGCATTGAATCGCGCACTTCGCGGGGAGCAGGTGAGCTACGTGGCGTCGCCCGAATCCCCCAACCCGCCGGCCCTGAACCCCGCCGTGCCGGGAACCGACCGTGTGTTCATGCGGCTGCATGCCGCGTGGCTGCCGCTGTGTACCGATCCGGAAGTCCTCGCACACGGTTTCTTCAACACGCGCGGGGTCAACGAGGGCGAGGCGTTTCTGCTCCCGTTCGCCCGAAAGCGCGCGGCGGACCCGTCGGGCGCGGCGCGGGTCAAATGTGCCGCGCTCGAAGTCATCGCCGGAACGGGCACGTCCGTCGATTTGCCCCTCTTCGAGGCGATGTTTGACGATCGAGACATCTGTTTCTCCCTGGATAACCCAACACCCGGGACCCGCCCGTCACGCGCGACCGTGGTCCAGTATCGCGATGCCGCGGTCGCCCTCGCCCTCTTGCTGTGCGACCAGGACCCGCTCGCGTTTGGTTTCGAGAACGCAACGAACCCCTGGGCTATTGATGGGAGGAAGCGAAAAGCGTCTCATTACGCAGTGACCTTGTTCGGTTTCTCGAATGACAAGCTGAGAGCGGCGGCGCACGCCAAGGCCCGACAGTTCTTCGACGAACGAAAAATGTCGCCCGCTCCGGTGCGCGGGGCGAAGTTCTGGCCGCGATTTACGAAGTGGGTCGGCGATGACACGGTCAGTCGCGAGCTGTTCGAGCTGATTGCATCGGAACCGAAGAACCTGGAGCTGATGGAGCACATGGAGGACGCGCTCCGGAAGGGGCTCGCGCTCGACGCCCCGCCCGATGTCCTTTCCGTCCCGGACACGCTGTACCGAACTCGCCGCGACGAACTCGACGCGCTCGCCTCCGATGGGAAATCGGTTTCACCGGCGGCCATCGGGGGTTGGATGTACCTGGGTACGTACCCGCGCACGAGCCGCCCGCCCAAAGAGGCGTGTGAGCTGAAGTTCATGCCGTGGGATGACCGCGGCCCGGGCCGGGTCGAGCTGGCGCGACACTTCGCTGGCCCTGGCGGGGCCGCGTGGCGCCGGCTGCTCGGGGCCTGGGCCGAGCAGCACGCCGCGGACGACAGTTGCAGCTCGGCTCTGGCGTTCGGCCTTCGGCATGACATCAAAGAGATCTTGCACGCCGCTCGAAAGGTCATCGAGACGAGCGACGGACCACTCGGCGAACGGGAGCGGCAGAAGATCGCCAGTGCCCTCTTGGCGATTGGCAAATATGGCTACGAGAACGACAACCTCTCCCTCGCACTGACGGCGCGTGCGAATGAGGCCGGGCTCTGTTTCGGACCGCTGTATCGGGCACACCAACGGAATGCTCGTTCCGACTCAAAGGGAGAACCGGGTGTCACGACCCGGTTGAGTGATGTGGCCTTCGCGGCGATGATTATCCAGTGCGGCGGCGCGCCCGAGGACTTCGGGTTCGTTTGGACGAAAACGGATGCTCGGAAGCAGATCCCTTGGGCGGACCAACTCGGGAGTGATTTGCGGAGTTGGGAAGCGATCGGGTTCAGTAGCACCGCGGATCGTGCCGCCGCACACCAGAAGGCGCGCGCATGGCTGGGGCAGAAGAAGAAGTGGGTGGGGGACGTCTTGCAAGACACGCGCGAGGCACAGAATCAAAAGTGACGGTGTGGGTACCAGGGGTTGAACTCCCTGGCTGTTCTCGGTGCCCCTTATCAGGGGCACCGGCCTCGGACCCGAGATTGAAATCTCGGGTCCGAGGCCGGCAAGGCACGGGGAGATTGTTTGCCCGCGACGGCCTCACTTCTTCTCGCGCTTCCCCTCAATGTCGATCTCCCGGGTCTCGCCCCCGATTTCCGTCTTCGCTTTCCCCTTGAGCTTGTCCCCGTCGATCTTCAGCTTGTACGCGATGGTGAGCTTCTGGTCCATCACTTCGCGCTCGGCCGAGAACGTCAGTTCGCTGTCCTTGAGCTTCACGTCCTTGAGTTTCGACTCCTTCTTGTCTTGCCAGATCATCACGCCGGAGAGCTTGTCCCCGTCCTTCTTGACGGTCAGGGTGGCCTCCCGCTTCTGCCCGCCGATCTCGTATTCGCACTTCCACGCCCCGACCGGGTCCGCCTTATCTTCCCTCGCGCCCGCGAGGTTGCACAGGCCGAGAACCATCGCCGCAGTGAAGATCGCCTTCATGGTCGCGCTCCGAGGTGACCGGACAGAAGTGGCGCCCACATTGGGCGCCACCGCCATTGTAGAGTCGGTGCGACAGTAGGCCCGGTCGGGCCGCCCCGAGTGAAACGGGCACCGCGCCACATCAACCGTGGCGTCGCGGTCGCCCGGGAGCGAGTGGCCACGCTCCGGGCCGGCACCGGTCGAAGGAGCGGGTCTTCTCGACTCACGGCCCGCGGGCTGGGCCGTTAGGGGGAAGTCGGCGCGGGGCTGCTTGGGACGATCGGGAGCTTTTCGGGACGCGCGCGAACTGGTAGACTGGCCCATGCGTCACTCCCACACGCGATTGGGGTGGTGTCGCTCCCGGCAGGGGTGGTATCGGCCGATATGCGGGTGGCACAAACAGTTGTGTAGCTCGGTAGCACGAAGTGACGGAGCGAGGCGAAAAGCCCAAGAAAGCCAGTGTTTGGAAGGGTGGCAGAGTGGTCGATTGCACCGGTCTTGAAAACCGGCAGCACCGAAAGGTGCTCCAGGGTTCGAATCCCTGCCCTTCCGCTAAGAACTCCCAGAAATGACCGCACACTCAAGGCGCTGGCAGACCGGATAAACGGCCGAGAACGCGGGCGATCAGAAAACCTGACGGCGCCTTGCCATCTCTATCACAGGGAAATGGCGTGTCACGAACTCTTCTCTGCCTGTGCGTCTTGTTCAGTGCCTGTGGCAAAAAAGCGGCACGGACCGGCGACGACCAAACGCCGGACGTCGCGCCTGTTCAAGCGCAAGGCATCGCACCCGTTGCGCCTTTGGCGGGTGGGCCGAAGAAAGAGGCCCTCGTGCGCCCGGCGCTCCCCGCCGGCTGGGGCGAATTCAAGCAACCCGACGGCGCCTTCAGTGTGTATCTGCCGGGCGCCCCTCAACCGGGCGCTACGGTCAATGACCTCCTGCAACCGGTGCCCGCGGGGCGTGCCCTATTGGCCCAGTACAAGTGCCAAGGCCCCGGGTGGCTCTGTGACGTGGGGGTCATGATCTACTCCCCGGAGCTGGTCGATGGGGTCAAATCGGCCTCGGAATCCCGGCCGCTTCCCAGCGGCCTGACGCGCACCGCGGTCACGTGGGTGGGGCACCCGGCCACGGAAATCGTGAGCGACGATTCAACAAAGAAAGTGGAAATCCAGCGCCGGATGTGGATCGGTAACCGCGCGTACCACTGTAACGTGTGGGGGTGGGAACCGGGGCGCCCGACTGCGTCCGAATTGGCCACGCTCTTCGACTCATTTTCCCCGGCCAAATGAGTCGGACCGACCGCGATCGGGGCGAACGCCGCCATGACCATCGAATCGGACCCGGGCGCGGTATTGGTGCGACAAGAGATGGTCCGGAAGCCGCACGCGGCGCCGAAGAACGCCGAACGGCAGCGCGCCAGGAGTTGAAACCCCCTGGCTCGCTCTGGCCCGACCGTGCAGTGCCCGCCTACTTGATCTTCTGAAGCCACGTCGCGATGACCTTCGCCACCTCGCTCAGTTGTGCGGCGTCCACCTTGTCGGCGGTGTCGGACAGCTTGTGCCAGTGCGGGTACTCGAAGTCGATCACGTCCACCGTCGGGATGCCGACCCGGTTCAGCGCCAGGTGGTCGTCCTGCACCTCGGGGCCGCGCTCGTACTTGAACGACTTCGCCCCCACCGCCTTCGCCACGCCCCAGATCTGATCGACCACCGGCCGGGCCGCCTCCCACGAGTTCACTTCCACCTTCAGGTCCGCGCCCTTACCCGCGAACAGGTCGAACAGCACGCCCGCGTCGTACCGGTGCTTCCGCGTGGCCCGCGCCTTCAGGTACTCGTCCGCGAAGTGCTCCGAGCCGATGAAGTACCGGTCGCCCCCGCCCATGCGGTTGGTCTCGAACACGTACTCCTCGCCGTCGAACAGGACGAAGTCCACCCCGAACTCGCACTTCAGATCCTTCATGTGGTTCCCCAGCTCCATGAGGAACGCGACCCCGCTCGTGCCGTCGTTGGCGCTGACGAACGGCTTCGTCCAGTTGGCCCGGTTGGCCTCCTGATCGGCCAGGGGGCGGGTGTCGTAGTGCGTGGTGAGGAGCACGCGCCGGACCTTGTCCGGGTGCCACGAGATGACGAGGTTCACGAAATCGGTCTCGTTCTTCTGGCTCCGCTGGCGGGCCTTGAACTCCTGCCGCGTGACGGTGGCGCCGAGCTTCTTGAAGTGCGCCTCGATCAGCTCCTGCTGCTTCTTCATGCCCTCGGACCCGCTGACGCGCGGGCCGATGTCGCAGAGCTGCTTGAGGTACTTGATGGCCCGGTCGGCGTCGAACTTGACCTCGGCCGCCTTGTCGTCCTTGCCGTCCCGACCGGTGGCGAACTCCGTCGCCTTGGGCGGCTTGTCGTCCGCCCCGTCCATCGCGGGGAGTTGCGGCTGTTCTGGTTCCGGCCCCGCCGGGGGCGAACTCGTCAGCCACCAAACGGGCACGCCGACGCCGGCGACCGCCAGCACCGCACCGATCGTCCAGGCCATCATGTGGCTCATGACTTCCTCCGTGGGAACGCGGACCGAGTGGGGCGTTTCGCGTCGCCGGGACTCGAACCGGCTCCGTTTTCGGCGCCCCGACCGCGGCCCGACGCCCCGAAACTCTACGTGAGGGTAAAACCCGGACGCGGCGCCGGTACCGGGCCGGTCCGATCTCGACCCGTTTTGCACATCTTACCGGCGACACGGGCGCGGTGCGAGTCGGAGCCCGGTCCGACGGGCGAATTGTAAATCTTCCCCTTTCCATCGCGGTGCCCCCGCGGCATACACGCGTCTCGCTCGACCGCTCGCTAAGCGACCACGACCCGTTGGGGAACGGGTCACGCGCCGGACGCCCACCGTGCCGAGAACCCGGCCCGTGCCGGGCGTACCGGTACCGTCGGTTCCGCCGTCCGGGGCGCGCGAGGGGTCGGTGCGGGGGCACGGGATTCGGTGTTTGGCTTCACGGCCGACGGAACCGTGGTCGATAGTAACTTGCAAGCGGCGGAGTGTTCCCGCTCCGGCGCTTCGGGGGATCGGGCAAGCCGTTGGAATCGCGACAGTCCGAGGGCCGCGTACTGGGAACCTTCGACACAACGCGTCCGCGCGAGGCAGGGGAAGCCGTCGCGGGCACGAGTCGGAGCGAACCCGGGGACCGAGAGCGGCCGTCTGACCGTGGACCCGTGCAGGGGCCGTCGAGTGCCGCCATCCGCCTGACCGGCGGCGGGGCGCCCGGCGGACGGGGCTCGCGACCGACGACGTGCCGTTCATCAGGGAGGATTGCGATCGTGACCCAAACCGAAACCGATATCCACTCCGTGTGGATCGAGTACCGCGAGCGCCCGACGGTCGAGCTGCGGAACCGGCTCGTCGAACGGTACCTGTCGCTCGTCAAGTACAACGCCGAGCGGATCTGGTCGCGCCTCCCGGACGGGGTCGAGCTCGACGACCTGATCAGCGCGGGCGTGTTCGGTCTCCTCGACGCCATCGAAGCGTTCGACCTCGGGCGCGGCGTGAAGTTCGAGACGTATTGCGTGCCCCGCATCCGCGGGGCCATGTTGGACGAGCTCCGCACGATGGACTGGGTGCCGCGGCTCGTCCGCAGCAAGGCCAGCCGGATGGAGGCCGCCCGGAAGGAGCTGGAAGCCGCGCTCGGCCGGCCCCCCACCGGGGAAGAGCTGGCCGTGAAACTCGGTATCCCGCTCGACCAGCTCGACCAGTACGTTGGCGACGCCACTGCGGTCAACTTGGTCAGCCTGAACAAGAAGTGGTACGAGACCGACAGCTACAAGGACGTCCGCGAGATCGACATCCTCGAGGACAAGAAGGCCGAAGACCCGACCGGGCGGCTACAGAACCGCGACCTGATGAAGCTCGTCACCCGCGGCCTGAACCGGAACGAGCGACTCATCGTCATCCTCTACTACTACGAGGAGATGACGATGAAGGAGATCGGGGCGACGCTCAACCTGAGCGAATCGCGGGTGAGCCAGATGCACTCGAGCATCGTCGCCCGGTTGCAGGCGCACCTCGCCAAACGCAAAGGTGAGTTCAACGACAACTGATCGTGCGACACCCGTGTGCCCGAACCGCGACACGCCCGGCCGGCCGCCGGGCGTGTCGCGGTTCAGGCACACGGTGTCATGTTGACGTCAACGGTGCCAACCTTTCGGGCTGAACACGAAGACATCGGAACCCAAGACCCAATGGCTTTGTCCGGGCCGCGCGGACCATATTGGATCGGGCGGTTATGAATTCTGGGTGGTATTCGGCGCCGGCCCGTGCGGTTTCGCACACACCTCTTCGGCCTGGCCGCGCGTTAGCAACTTCCCGCGCTCGTCGGCGCGTCGGTTGAACCACGCCGCCACCAGTAACACGCTGTCCACGGCCACGTCCGACAGCACCGCCGGCGCGGGGCGATCGGTGAACGTGGCCGCGAGCAGGTTCGTCACCTGAGGCGCCGACTCCGGGGCCGGCGGGAAGCACACCGCTTGCACCTCACCGCGGTGGATCAGGTACCACCGGACGCGGGCGTCGTGACCGGCGAGCGGGTAGACGAACGAGTTCCGTTCGCGGGCCTGGCGCAGCAGCCCGAGGCGGTCGTCGAGCCACTGTACCGCTTGCAGCTTGTCGCGCAGCGACATCGCTTTCTCGAACTCGAAGGCGGCGGCGGCGGTCTCCATTTGCTCGTGGAGCGCTTTCAGGATGGTCCGGTTGCGGCCGTCGAGAAACGCCTTCGCGCCGCGCACGCCGGCCGCGTAGTCCTTGCGCGTGCAGCCCCCGGCGCACGGCCCGCAGCACGTTCCGAGTTCGAACCGCATGCACTTCGCGGCGCGATCGTGCTCGAACAACTCGCCCTGGTCGGCGAAGTTCATCTCCACCGTTTGGGGGCAGTCGCGGAGCTTGAACCAGTCGTTGAGGCGCCGCGCGCCGTCCTCGGACTGGTGCCACCGCACGAACGGGCCGTAGATGCCCTGCTCCTTGCCGGTCGGGTTCTTGGTGACGTAGACGAACGGCGCCGGCGCTTTACCGATGCAGACGTAATGGTGCCGCTGGAGCCCCGGCACGCCGAGGACGTTGTGCTTGGGCCGGAGCCGCTGGATCAGTTCCAGCTCGCGCAGGAGCGCCGCGAACTCGTCACCCGTTTGCTCCCACAGCAGCCGCCGCGTCTGGCCGATGATCTTGCCGGCCTTCGGGTCGCGGCCGTTCTCGCGGAAGTACGACAGCAGCCGGCAGCGCAGGCTCTTCGCCTTGCCCACGTAAATGAGGCGGTCGCGGCCGTCGAGCATCCCGTACACGCCGGGCGCCTTCGGGGCGTGGTCCTTCACCCCGCGCTTGAGGCGGCTGACCCGCTTCCCGACGATCGCGCGGACGGGCAGGTCCTCGTCCGCCGGGCGGAAGCGGCTCGGCCCGAAACCGTCGAAGTCGTCGCCCGCGAACAGTCGCGGCTGGCGCTTCTTCCCGTCCGTGGGTGTTCGGCTCATGAGGTGCCGTTCGCCGCTTGTGGGTAATGGTGTACGCGGGTATTCTACCATTGGGGCGGCGGTCGAGAGAACTGCGAATTTGTCCCGTGTACCGGTGGGCGAAGCGCCGTTGCTCCAGTGTGTACCGTCGGATAGCATCACTGCACGATACGTTAGACCGAATGCGGTCGCTGGGTAGCGGTATCGGTCGCCCGTCGGACGCTGCCCGCTGTGAGGCCGGTCTCACAGCGGCCGGATACAGTCCGAAATTTACACGATTTTAGTATTCGTCCGTCCGCAAGAGGAAGAGTCGATGTCACGGGCCTCCGCGTTCGCTCTGGCATTATCGGTGCTGTGCCCGTGTTCGCCGCTCCGGGCCGACGACGCCGAAGACAAGGCCGCCGTGTTCGTGGCGAAGCTCGGCGGGAAGGTGTTCCGCAACGAGAAGGCCGACGACCGGCCGGTCGTCGCCGTCAACCTCTCACGCAAGAAGGTGACGGACGCGGAGCTGAAGGAGTTGGCCGCGTTCCGGAAGCTCACCACGCTCAATCTGTTCCTCACGGAGGTGACGGACGCGGGACTGAAGGAGCTGGCCGCGCTTCCGAACCTGACCACCCTCGACATTAACACCACGCCGATAACGGACGCGGGGCTGAAGGAACTGGCCGCACTCCCGAACCTGACCACGCTCAATATTGGCAACACAAAGGTGACGAACGCGGGCTTGAAGGAACTGGCCGCGCTCAAGGGCCTCACCACGCTCCATCTGGAGGACACGCCGGTGGCGGATGCCGGTTTGAAGGAACTGGCCGCGCTCAAGAACCTGACCACGCTGCACCTGAGCTACACGAAAGTGACGGATGCCGGTTTGAAGGAACTGGCCGCGCTCAAGAACCTCGCCGCGCTTTACCTGGACCACACGTGGGTGACGGATGCCGGTTTGAAGGAACTGGCCGCGCTCAAGAGCCTCACCACGCTCGACATTAACACCACGAAAGTGACGGACGCGGGGCTGAAGGAACTGGCCGCACTCAAGAGCCTCACCACGCTCATTGCGATCGACACGCAGGTGACGGACGCGGGGCAGAGGGAGCTCCAGAAGGCGCTCCCGAAGTGCCAAATCACGAAGTAACTAAAGGGTTCGACCGGCGGTGTCGTGCTCGGGGCCGTGAGACGTATCGATCGGGTGAAACGTCACCGGGGCGCCACACCCGTGACGCCGGGACCGCAAATCGGCACACGCGAGTAACGGAGAGGTCGATGAAAGTCCGGTTGTTCGCCGCGGGCGCCCTCGCCGTGCTGATCGGTCTGGTGGCGCCACGGTCCGGCCCGGCGGCCGACACCTCGTCTATTTACGAGACGCTCAAACTGATGCCGAATCACTCGGTGCTGTACGTCGCGGTCACGGAGGCGAAGGAGACCGATACGCTGAAGGGCGACGGACAGTACACCCTGTTCGCGCCGACCGATACCGCGTTCAAAACGCTCGACGACCCGACCATTAAGAAGATCGCCACCGACAGAGAGACGGTGAAGCAGCTCCTCCGCTCGCACCTGATACCGGGCAAGCGCCTGGAGGCCAGTTTGAAGAAGGCCGACGGAATGGAGCTGCGGACGCTGCGGGGCAACGCGCTCAAAGTGGAAGACGCGAAGGGCGGGCTCCGCGTCGGCGGGGCGAAACTCGTGAGCACCGACATCCTGTGCAGCAACGGGGTGATCCACGTCATCGACGCCGTTCTGCCCGTGGCGAAGTGAAAACGACGCACCCGCCGCGGCCCTCCAATGGGGCCGCGGCGGGTGCGAGAGGGG
>BFBZ01000030.1_pt33 | contig 11426 bp, 11 predicted proteins | sample 1888401 | NCBI WGS metagenome assembly BFBZ01 (sample SAMD00112614, study PRJDB3348) | symbiont metagenome | host: Chara braunii | reverse complement strand
CGGCTTGGGGTTATGGATTCCGGGCTCCCTCGCTTCGCTCGGGCCCCGGAATGACGGCCTGCTATGCGCCGCGTCACACCTCGATCGCACGCCAGTCGTTGGCGAGCATGAGCTTGGCGCCGGTCTTGCGCTGCAGCTCCTCGAACTCGAGGCCAGGGGCCATCTCGCGCACGATCAAGCCGTCGTCGGTCACGTCGATGACCGCGAGATTGGTATAGATGCGGTCGACCACGCCGGCGGCGGTGAGCGGATAAGTGCAGCGCTCGAGAATCTTCGGCTGACCGTCCTTGGTATTGTGCTCCATCAGCACCCACACGCCGGCCGCACCGGCGCCGAGATCCATGGCGCCGCCGACCGCGGGCGGGAATTTCTCGTCGCCGGTCGACCAGTTGGCGAGATCGCCGTTGGCGCCGACCTGCATGGCGCCGAGCAGCGCGAGATCGATGTGGCCGCCGCGGATCATCGCGAAGCTGTCGGCATGGTGGAAGAGTGCCGCGCCAGCCACCAAGGTGACGTTCTCCTTGCCGGCATTGACCAGCCAGGGATCGGCCTCGTTCGGGCCGGGCACCGGCCCCATGCCGAGGATGCCGTTCTCGCTGTGATAGACGACCTCGCGATCGCCCGGCACGTAATTGGCCGCGAGCGTGGGAAGACCGATCCCGAGATTGACGTAGGCACCGTCCGGGATGTCGCGGCCGACCCGGCGGGCGATCTCGTCACGTGACAGCGGTTTGGCGGCCATTGGCGATCTCCGACGCTCAACTCGTTTGACCAGGCTCGACCGGATGGGGCACCTCGACGATGCGATCGACGAAGACCCCGGGAGTTACGACCTGCTCCGGCGCGATGGCGCCGAGATCGACGAAGCGACGCGCCTGCACGATCGTCAGCTCCGCCGCCATCGCCATGGTCGGGGCGAAATTGCGCGCCGCCATGCGATAGGTGCTGTCTCTTATACACATCTAGATGTGTATAAGAGACAGCGTCAGCTCCGCCGCCATCGCCATGGTCGGGGCGAAATTGCGCGCCGCCATGCGATAGGTGAGATTGCCCCAGCGGTCGGCAGTCTCCGCCTTGATCAGCGCGACATCGCCCTTGAGCGGCTTTTCGAGCACGTATTCACGACCATCGATCGCGCGGGTCTCCTTGCCTTCCGCGAGCTTGGTGCCGGCCGCGGTGGGCGTGAAGAAACCACCGATCCCCGCCCCCGCCGCGCGCATGCGCTCGGAGAGCGTGCCCTGCGGCACGAGCTCGAGCTCGATCTTGCCGGCGGCGTAGAGCTCCTCGAACACCACCGAGCCGGCGGAGCGCGGATAAGAGCAGACGATCTTGCGCACGTGCCCGGTCGCCAACAGCTTGGCGACATCGGTGCGGCCGGCGCCCGCATTGTTGGTGACGATGGTGAGCTCCTTGGCGCCCTGCGCGATCAGCGCATCGATCAGCTCGACAGGAATGCCGGAGGCGCCGAAACCGCCGATGAGCACGGTTGCGCCATCGCGGATGCCGGCGACGGCGGCGGACAGGGAGGAGACGCGTTTGTCGATCATGGGGAGCGGACCATAGTCGACACCATGGCTTCCGACCAGAGGCGTCGCTATTCGCGCAGCCCCGCCGTCACCTCGACCAGCCAGCTCTCGTCGCGGGTGAGCGTGCGCAGCTCGTGCAGGGCTTCGGCCTTGGTCTGCGTCACCTGCGGCACGATGCTCGGCTCGCCCTCCCCGTTGCCGGGCTGACAGCTGAATTCCAGGCGGATGCCGTTGGGGTCGATCACGTAGACCGAGAACACGCCGGGCAGGACCTCGAGCGGGCCGTCGTAAGGCACTTTGTGCGCATCGAGCCGGGCGCGGATGTTGGCCTGGGTCGCGGGCGAGACCGCGAACGACACATGCTGCATGGCGCCAAGGGCATTGCGGTCGCCCCTCTCCTTGGCGCCCTTGGGCATCTCGAAGAAGGCGAGCAGGCCGTCGCGGCCCATGTCGAAGAAATAGTGACGGATCTCCTCGAACGGCGGATTGCCTCGGTTGCCCGGCCCGCTGCCGAGCCCGGGCGGCACCTTCATCGCATGCACCAGCGGCATGCCGAGCACATCGACATAAAAGTCGACGGTCATCTTCATGTCGTCGGTGTTGAGCGCGAGGTGATGGACGCCGTAGTAGCTCATCTTGGCGTCGGCCTGGTTGGTGTTGGCCTGGGCGTTGCGGCGTTCGGTCACCAGCATATCGGTCATGGTGCGTCTCCCTGGACGTTTTGAGATATCGTAAGCATTTGCCGGGCTCGCCACAATGAGCCGCATGGATCAACGCGGGGAAACCGCGGGCATCGGGGAGGATCAGCGATGAAGTTCGGACTATTCTACCTGCCCACCTACATGCCGGCCGTCCGTGACGCGCAGGCCCATTACCGCGGCATCATCGAGCAGGTCGAGTTCGCGGACCGCGTGGGCATCGACTATGCCTGGATCGTCGAGCACCATTTCGTGCGCCACGGCGGGCTGTTCCCCGCCAACTACGCCTTCCTCTCCTATCTCGCGGCGCGCACCAAGCGCATCCGGCTCGGCACCGGCGCCACCGTGCTGCCGCTCAACGATCCAGTGCGGGTGGCGGAACAGGCCGCGACGCTCGACCAATTGTCGCAGGGCCGGTTCGATTTCGGCGTCGGTCGCGGCTTCATCCGTGACGAGTTCGAGGCCTTCGGCGTCGACATGAAGGAAAGCCGCGAGCGCGTCGAGGAAGGCGTCGCGCTGCTCAAGCAAGCCTGGGCCGCACCCACGCTAGAATTCAAGAGCGCGTTCCGCCCGCCGATGTCCGGCCTGCCGATCCTGCCACCGATCTATCAGAAGCCGCATCCGCCGATCTGGGTGGCGTGCCTGCTCTCGCCCGAAAGCTTCGAATGGACGGCGCAGGAAGGCCACAACCTTCTCTACGTCGCCTATCACGTCGATCATCCCATCGCGGTCGAGCGCATCGGCTGGTACCGCGACGCCCTGCGTAAGCATGGCCGTCGCATCGAGGACCATGAGATCTGCTGCGTCTATCACGCGCATTTCCTCCCGCAGGACGACGACGAGAAGCTGCAGGAGACCGTGCACAAGCCGATGAGCGAGTACGCCGCGGCCGGCCTCGAAGCCGCGCGCAAGCCGCCCGACCCCACCGCCTACAAGGGCTACGAGCAGCGCGACGCGGGGCAGCGCCGGTTCACGTTCGAGTCGTACTTCCCCGGCCGCGTGCTGATGGGCGGCCCGAAGCAGGCGATCGAGCGCATCCGCGTGCTGCGCGATGTCGGCATCACGCAGATCGGGATGCTGGTCGACTTCGGGTCGCTGCCCCAAGCCGAGATCATGCGGTCGCTGGAGATATTCGCACGCGAGGTGCTGCCCCACGTGCGCGACCTCTGAGGCAGCACGTTCGATCCATCAGCGAACGCCGCCTTTGTTCACCACCGGACCGGTATAACCCTCGAATCGCTTGCGCAGATCCTCGATCTTGGCCTGATCCGACAGGAAGCCGATGTAATCGTTGGCAACGAGATAGGAGAAGATCGGCTTGAAGCCCGCCGGCGGCGCCACGTCGGCGCGCACCGACCAGGTGCCCGTTTTGGCTTGCTGCTCCGGCTCCAACAGCCAGGACAGGAACAGCTTCGCCGCATTGGGATGTGGCGCGCCTTTGAAGATCGCGGCGGTGAGCGGCCAGATTGGCGTCGGATCGATGGTGGAGAAATGCGACTCCACCGGCTTGCCGGCCTCCTTCTCTCCCTGGGTGATGCCGAAGATCGAGTCCATCGTCACCAGGTTCTGGCCGGACGAGATGCTGCGCTGCTCGCCCAGATGGCCCTGGATGAAGTTCGCACCGTTGGCCATGTATTTGGCCATGTAGTCCCAGCCGTATTTCTCGACGACGGTGTTGAAAAGATAGAGCGTGGCATCGTCGTCCGCGGGATAGGCGGCGACCACCTTGCCGCGGAACTGCGGCTTGAGGAAATCGAGCGCGGACTTCGGCACGTCGGCGGCGCTCACGAGTTGCGTGTTGTATTGATACGGCATGGCGATCACCATCACGCCGTAGAACGCACCGTCCTTGTCCTTGAAGCTCGCATCGATCGCATCGAAGTTGTCGGGCTTGAACGCGAGCAGGTGGCCGTCGCGCTTCCAGCGCACGAAGTCGTGCAGGGTCTGGAAGATCGCGGTATCCGCGACGAGCTTGTCGTCCTTGATCTGCTGATCGATCTGCTTGTCCAGCACGTTGCTGAAGCCGCCGGCGACCGACACCTTGATGCCGGGATACCGTTGCTCGAAGACCTTGGCCAGGCCCTCCCATTGCGTGGTCGGGCCTCCGACATAGAGCATGAAGGCGCCTTCGGTCTTGGCCTTGGCGTAGATCTCGTCGCGACTTTCGGACCGGGCCGTCCCCGCCATCGCGACAGCCAGACAGAGTGCGAGCGCCGCGGCGGTGCGCCGCGCCATGGTGCGCATGATGATCCTCCCTGCGGTATTATTTTGGGATGATCATCATCCGGCACTCCCGCGAAGGCAAGCCTCCGGGAGATTCGTCTGTGATGACCGCTCAGGTGCCGGCGCGTTCGCTGACCTGGAAACCTCGCGGCCTCTCGGGCTCCTCCTGCGCGCTGTCGCCTTCTCCCAGGCGGATGCGGTAGGCGAAGACGATGCCGAGCAGCAGAATGATTCCGGTCAAGGCAAACGCCAGCTCCCAGCGGCCGCCGGAGAGATCGACGGTGGCGCCGACGACCACCGGCGAGATCGCGCCGGCGAGCGCCATGCCGGTGAAGGTTGCCGCGCTCGAGGTCGCGGCATGCCGGGGCGCGACCTCCATGCCGACGACCCAGAGCGGCGAATCCGCCAGCTCCGAGAGGAAGAACGCGGTTCCGAGGCTTATGGCACAGACGGTGATGCCGGCATCGAACAGGAACCGGGAGGCGGTCGCCACGAGCCCTGTCTCTTATACACATCTAGATGTGTATAAGAGACAGCGGCAGCATGCCGACCACGGCACTCGCAAAACCAAAGACGATGACGTCCCGGCGCGCGCGCAAGCGGTCGCCAGTGCGGCGCAGCCACCAATCGGAAATGACGCCGCCGAGCGCGGTGCCGATCGTGCCGCCGCTCAGCACCAAGGTCGAGAACACCGCCATGTCGGCAAGCTTCAGCCCATAGCGCTGGGAGAAATAGGACGGAGTCCAGTTGAGGAAGAACCAGAGCATCCAGCCGTGGCAGAAGCAGGCGGCGGTCGCGGGCCAGACCGCCTTGAGCAGCGAACCCCAGACGATCGGGTCCCGGGCCTGTCCCGGCCGCATCGTGAGCGCAGGCAGCTGCGCCAATTCCTCGGCGGTGCTGGCAGGATGATCGCGCGGATCGTCGCGCAAATAGACGTGGACCAACAGCACGTAGCAGACGGAGACGCCGCCCAGGATCAGGAATGCGATGCGCCAGCCGAAGGCCGCGATCAGGGCCGTGACGATCAGCGGGGCGAGCGCGCTCGCGATCCGTCCGCAGGCATGCATGACGCCTTGCGCCGATCCACGCTGCGCTTCCGGGACCCAATTGGCGATCACCTTGGCGGCGGTGGGGTAGATCGGGCTCTCCGCGAGCCCGACCAGGAAGCGCACGGCGACGAGGCTCCAGAGCGCCCCCACCACCGCGGTGAGCGCGGTCGCGCCCGCCCAGACCAGGCCGCTGATCGTCAGGCCGGAGCGCGGTCCGATCCGGTCGGAGAACCAGCCGCCCAGGATCATGAAGGTCGCGTAAGCGACGGAGAACGCCGAGAACACCATGCCGATCTCGGCGTTGGTCAGCCCGAACTCTTTGCGGATGACTGGCGCCGCGACCGATATGTTGGTGCGGTCGATGTACATGACGAACGCGGTCCCGCACAGCAGTGCGAACACCAATACGCGGGCCGAGACGAATCTGCGCGGTGCTTGAGGCAACGCTCCCTCCCCCGATCTTGGTTTGTTTTATATTTTGGGCCGGCTGAGGATTCTGCCGGCCATAGGCAGCTGGTGTTGTTTCTCTGTGTCCCGGGCGCAACGCAGCACGAAGTGGTGCGTTGCAGACCCGGGATCGCCCGATACTCCATCCTTCTGGCGGTCCCGGATCAGCGGTGCAGCTCCGTACTGCACCGCGTCCGGGACACATACCTGGTTCAGCCCGAGACCTCCTGAAAGAACTTGCGAAGCTCCTGATAGGTCTCGTCCGGGCATTCCTCTTGCAGATAGTGCCCGGAAGGCACCGTGGTCATGCGGACGATCTTGCTGGCGTAGGATGGCCATACTTCCGTGGGCTTATGGTTGCGGCCGACGCCCCCCTTTGCGCCCCACAGGATCAGTGACGGGCATGTGATCTTGCGCCCGGCCTCGAAGTCGGCGGTGTCCTGCTCGAGGTCGATGCCGAAGGTGGCGCGATAATCCTCGCACATGGCGTGGATGGTCTCGGGGTTCTTGAAGCAGCGGATGTAGTTCTCGAGCGCGACCGGATCGAAGAACGAGGTGCCCTGGTCAGTCTTCGACAGCTTGCGGCGGATGAAGAACTCAGGCTCCGCCCCCATCAGGGTCTCCGGCGTGGGGGACGGCTGGATCATGAAGAACCAGTGCCAGGAGAAGGTGCCCCACTGGCGCGTCACATGGTTGAGCAGATGATGCTGCGGCAGGATGTCAAGCAAGGCAGCGGCCGCGATGCGCTGCGGGCGGTCGAGACACATGCGGTGGAGGACACGCGCGCCGCGATCATGACCCGCGGCGTAGAATTTCTCGAAGCCGAGTGAGGCCATCACCTCGAACTGGTCCTGCCCCATGGCGCGGAACGAGTAGGCTTCGTGACGATCGCCACCCGGCGGCTTGGAGCTGTCGCCATAGCCGCGCAGATCGGTGCAGACCACGGTGAACTCTTCCGCCAGCCGCGGGGCGACCTTGCCCCAGGACATGTAGTTGAAGGGATTGCCGTGCATGAGCAGGAGCGGCGGCCCCTTGCCGCCGTGCACCGTCACGATCTCGGCACCGCTGGTCTTGATGCGCGTCTTGGTGAAGCCCTCGAACATCCGCAGATTCCTCCCTGCGCTGGTTTCGTTGTTCAGTTGCTCAGCGCTTTCATCACGCGCCAAAGCTCGGCCTTGCGCTCGAAGCCGATGCCGGGAGCGTCCGGCAATCGCGCCTGCGAGTTCTCGATCGGGCAGTCGTCGGCGAAGCCGTTGAATGGGAAGAACACGTCCGGATAGCTCTCGTTGCCGCCGAGGCCCAGGCCAGCCGCAATGTTCAAGGACATCTGGTGGCCGCCATGGGGAATGCAGCGGCGTGCGGACCAGCCGTGGCGATGGAGAACATCGAGCGTGCGCAGATACTCGACCAGCCCGTAGGACAGCGCACAATCGAACTGCAGCACCTGTCTCTTATACACATCTAGATGTGTATAAGAGACAGGCCGCAATGTTCAAGGACATCTGGTGGCCGCCATGGGGAATGCAGCGGCGTGCGGACCAGCCGTGGCGATGGAGAACATCGAGCGTGCGCAGATACTCGACCAGCCCGTAGGACAGCGCACAATCGAACTGCAGCACGTCGCGGTCGGGCCGCATCGCGGCGTAGCGCAGGAGGTTCTCGGCATCCTGGTGACTGAAGAGATTCTCGCCGGTCGCCATCGGCCCGCCGTAGTGCTCGGAGAGCACAGCCTGCAGCTGATAGTCGAGCGGATCGCCGGCCTCCTCGTACCAACGCAGCCCATAGGGCGCGAGCGCATCGGCGTAGGCCAAAGCGGTCGGCAGGTCGAAGCGTCCATTGGCGTCGACCGCGAGCTGGTCGGGCGAACGGAGGATCGCAAGGACGGATTCGATGCGCCTGATGTCCTCGGCCAGCGGCGCGCCGCCGATCTTCATCTTGACGACCGTGTACCCGCGATCGAGATAGCTCTTCATCTCGTTCTGCAGCGCGCGGTCGTCCTTGTCGGGATAGTAATAGCCGCCGGCGGCGTAGACGAAGACCGTCTTGTCGTGCTCGCCCTTGCGATAACGGTCTGCCAGCAGACGATAGAGCGGAACGTCCTCGGCCTTCGCCACTGCGTCCCAGACCGCCATGTCGAGCACGCCGACCGCGACCGAGCGCTCGCCGTGGCCGCCGGGCTTCTCGTTCGCCATCATCGCGGCCCAAACCTTGGTCGGATCGAGCAGGCGGCCATCGGCGTCGAGCAAGGATGCGGGATCGGCATTGCGCAGCCGCGGAATGAAACGCTCGCGCAGCAGGCCCTGCGGTGCGTAGCGGCCGTTCGAGTTGAAGCCGTAGCCCACGACCGGACGGCCGTTGCGCACTCGGTCGGTGACGACCGCGACCACGCCCACCGTCATCTGGCTGAAGTCGATATAGGCGTTGCGCAGGTTCGACTTGATCGGAACGACGGTCTCTCTGATGTCGACGATCCGCATCTGGCGCTATTCCTTCACCCAGGTCTCGCGCAGCGCGGCGCGGTCGAGTTTGCGGCCCAGGCCGCCTTTATCTCTTTGATTTTCATGGAAAAAGCACGCCTCCCCGGCCGTCCATTGATCCCTTTTCAGCCATTCTATGCGAATCCGTCCACCAAGAGTCAATTGAAAATCGTCGACGATTTATTGTATTGAGAGTGGTCGCTCGCTCGCGGCATTTTCGGTCCGGACAACAGCACCGCTCTTTCTGATGACGTTCGACATCGAGCCCGCCGTCGCATTGCGCGTGAAGCGCGAAGTGTCCCTGCCCGCGCTGGTGCGGGCGGAGATCGAGCGGCTGATCGAGACCGGCGAGCTCGCGCCGGGCGACTGGGTCAACGAGGCGATGATCGCGGCGCGTCTGGGCGTAAGCCGCGGCCCCGTGCGCGAAGCCTGCCGGGGGCTCGAGCAGTCCGGGCTCCTCATCGTCATCGTCAATCGCGGCGCTTTCGTCCGCGAGATTTCGACCGAAGAAGCGGCCGAGCTCTATGACCTCAGGGCCGTGCTATTCGCGCTCGCCGGACGAAAGCTCGCTGCCCGCATCACCGACGACGACATCCGATCGCTCTCGTATCTGGTCGAGCGCATGGAGGTTGCGGCAGAGGCCGACAGCCTCAACGACTACTATCCGCTGAATCTCGAATTCCACCGCGCGCTGCTCGCCATGGCGAAGAGCCCGCGGCTGCTGCAGACGTATCAGAGCCTGGTACGCGAGCTGCACCTGTTCCGGCGGCGCGCGCTGGTCAGCGAAGGGCGCATGCGCGAGTCCAATGCGGAGCATCGCGCGATCGTCGCGGCGCTGGCGAAGCGGGATGCCGATCGCGCCGCGTCATTGATGCAGAGCCACGTGCTCGACGCCAAGCGCCGCGTGCTGCCGCAGCACTGCGCTTGATACGTCTCTTCGCGGCGCGCCGGAATGACTCGCGGATGGCGCGCCGCTATTCGATGCGCGAAAGCGTGATCGTCAGGTCGAACTGGCCCTGATCGTCCGCAGGCTCCCGCTTTCCCCACAGCGAGCCGTCGGGCATGAGCTTGAAGATGAACTTGGAGGCGGCCCACTCGAACTGGAGGCCCTTCTCGGTGATGGATCCGACGAAAGTCACGAAACGCCCTTGCCGGTTGGTCGCATTGGGATTGGCAGGTATGCCGTGGGCATAGAAGCCAATCGCCGCGCCATCCTTGTCGACGCTCTCGACGATCAGGATCGCTTGCCGCCCGAGCCGGCTCCAGCGCCGTTCGCCGCCCCAGGCTCCGAGATAAGCGGCAATGTCGGCCGGCACGGACGGTGCCGGCGCCATCACCTGGAGCGCGCGCGGCAGCGGAATGCCTTGGGTGGCCGCGAGCGCGCGTACTTTCGCCTCGTCGAAGCGCCGCACCGTCTCGGGCGTAGCAAGGCTCGCCGCCGGCCGGCCTGACTGAGGCGGCGCCCCCGCAACGGTCGGCGCCTGCCAGGAGCGGTAGACTTGCCAAGCAGCCGCTCCGGTCACCACGACGACGGCCGCCGCCAGCGCGAGCCATCGCCGGCGCGCTACTGATCCGTTCTTGCCCGAGGTCTTTTCTGCGGCGGCAGTGTCGCCGCCGTTGAGCGCGACCCGGTAGACCTGGATCGGCTCGGGCATGTTCTTCACCTGCTGCCGACCGATATCCTCGAACTTGACCGACAGCTTGTTCGCGGCCTGCTCATAGACAGTGCGCGACACACAAATCCCGCCCGGGGATGCAAGCCCTTCCAGGCGCGCCGCGACGTTCACGCTGTCGCCGAAGAGTTGCCCTTCCCGATCCACCACGTCGCCGACGGTGATGCCCATGCGAAAGGTCATGTGCCGGCTGGGCGGATAGGCCAGATTGCGGTTGCGGATGCTCTCATGGATGTCCATCGCGCAGCGCACCGCATCGACCGCGCTTGGAAACTCGGCGAGGATAGCGTCTCCCACGGCGTTCACCACCAGGCCGCCATATCGCGTGGTGGTCTCGCCGAAGGCCGTGCGCCAGACGACGAGCCGGCGAATCGTCTCTTCCTCGTCCTCGGCGACAAGCTTGCTGTAACCGACGATGTCGGCGGCAATAATCGCTGAAATCCGGCGCTTCATAGGGCGGTCTTGAAGGGTCGGGGCTTCATAAGTCGATTTTTGGGGCGCTTGGTCCACGCGCCTATCATCCGACATTTTCAGCCGCCCCGAAAGTCGGCCCGCGAGGCCCCCTAGTGCCCCGAACCCGAAGTTCGCACGATCACGCGGCGCATGCGGTTGCGAACTTCGGGTTCAAAAGGGACACTAGAATCATAGAGTTGCTAGTGTCCTTTCGAGTCCGAAGTTCGCATCGGACGGGCGGCGAATGCTTGCGAACTTCGGAGTCGGGACACTAGCTGCGATCAGGCGTCGGCCTCGTGCTCGAGGGCCGCCTTGTTCTCGACGCAGTAGTATCCGGCGAAGCGGCTGACCAGGTTGTCGCGGCCCCATTCCTGCAGGATTCGGCTGAGGTTCTCGCGTGCGACGCCCGCCATGGCGGCGAGGTCGCCCTGGCTCACCTTGTAGCGGATGAGGGTGCGGCCCGCCCCGACCTCCTTGCCGAACGCACTGGCGAGGCTGAGCAGCGCCCGCGCCGCGCCGGCTCGCACCGAGGGGGAGCTCATGGCGAGGTTAAGGCTGTTATCGCGCAGGCGCCGCGCCAGCAGGTCGGCGATGTAACGGTAGAGCTCGGGATGGGCCTGGCCGAGCGCGTCGAGCGCCGCGCGGCTGATGAAATAGAGCTTCGACGCCCGTAGCGCGACCACCGAGGCGGAGCGCGGCGCCCCGTCCACCATGGAGAGCTCGCCGGCAAACCCGCCCGGTCCGAGGATCGCGAGGATGCGCTCTCGGCGTGACGGCGTGTCCACCGTCACCTTCAAAAGCCCGTCGATCACATGGTAGCAGCCGTCGTAGGGATCGCCGGCGCGAAACAAGCGCTGGTTGGCCGCCAGCCCAACGGTCT
>BFBZ01002141.1_pt1 | contig 11427 bp, 6 predicted proteins | sample 1888401 | NCBI WGS metagenome assembly BFBZ01 (sample SAMD00112614, study PRJDB3348) | symbiont metagenome | host: Chara braunii | reverse complement strand
GATCACCGGGCGCAGCCACACCGGAATGCGGACGAACAGCCGCTCGACCGCCGGCGAGGCACGCATCACCACGATGCCGATGCCGGCGACGAGGAGCGCCAGCACGAACAGCGCGATGTATTGCTCGAAGCCGACCGCGCCGACCTTGGCGACCTCCAGCGAATACGGCGCGCCGGCGAGATATTGCGAGGTCAGCGCACCCGCCAGCGAGGCCGCCAGGATCGGCGCCGCGCTGCCGACGGAGTAGACGCCGACGATCAGCTCATAGGCATAGAACGCCCCCGTGATCGGCGCGCCGAAAGCGGCCGCAATGGCGGCGGCCGCACCGCAGCCGAGGATGAGGCGCATATCGTTGCGGCGGAGCGTGAGATACTGCCCAAGCAGCGAGGCGACGCCGGCACCGATCTGGGTGTAGCCGGCCTCGAGCCCGACCGACGCGCCGGAGCCGTTGGAGACCAGGGTCTGGCCGCTCACCACGATGCTGTCGCGCATCGACAGCCGTCCGCCGCGCAGCGCATTGGCCTCGACAGGGTCGACCGCGGCCGCAATCTTCCAGCGCCGCCGCAGCCATTCCATGATGCCGAGCGCAAGGCCGCCGCAGGCGGGCGCGATCAGGGCGACGGCCGGGTTGACCGAGGTATGAGCGCTGAGCCGGACATCGATCGGAATGCCGTAGATGACCACATGCGCGACCTGCGCGATCAGGCTCATCACCGTCACGATCGCACCCGTCGCAACGCCGATCACCAGCGCCAGCGGTATCAGGTAGAACTCGTTGCTGCGCAGCAGGGCCCGCAGCCGCGTGACCACCCGGTTCGAAGCCTTGCGATCGATGATATGCGACAGCGTCGACAGCACGGAGAGCCATTTCTTCTACGATGAGGCCTCGCCGTGGCAATAACCTGTCGCAACTAGCGGAACAAGCGCGAATTCCTGTCCGATCGAAACGTGGTTGACTGGTCCGGAAAGTGGAACCGCCGCGGCTCGCGCGATCCTGCGCCTCAACTGCGCGGCACCGCCGAGGTCACAAGCGGCCCAGGTGCAAAACAACGGCGCCCGCCACGGGAGACTCCGCAACGGGCGCGCGCAACTCAAATCGAGGAGATGTCCCGTTCAGATCCGCTCGATGATGATCGCGGGTGCCATGCCACCGGCCGCGCACATCGTGACCAGGCCGCGCTTGAGATCGCGCCGCTCGAGCTCGTCGAGCAGCGTCCCGATCAGGATGGAACCGGTGGCGCCGATCGGATGTCCCAGCGCGATCGAGCCGCCGTTCACATTGACCTTGGCGCGGTCGAGCTCGAGGTCGCGGATATACTTCTCGGCGACGACGGCGAACGCCTCGTTGATCTCGAACAGGTCGATGTCATCAAGCTTGAGCCCGGCCTTGGCCAGCACCTTGCGCGTCGCCGGCACCGGGGCGTTCAGCATCAGGGTCGGGTCGTCGCCCATATTGGCCATCGCCACGACGCGTGCACGCGGCTTCAGGCCATGGGCCTTGGCATAGGACGGCGACGCCAGCAGGATCGCCGCCGCACCGTCGACCACGCCCGAGGAGTTGCCGGCGTGATGCACGAATTCGATCTCGAGGCCGGGATAGCGCTGCAGGATCAGGTTGCGATACGTCGTACCCTTCTCGTCCAGCGCGTAGTCGGCGATCGCCGGAAACGCCGGCTTCAGCGCGGCCAGCGCCTCGGCCGTGGTCTGCGGCCGGGGGTATTCCTCGTGGTCGAGCGCGACGCTGCCGTCCTCGCGATGCACAGGCACCAGACTCTTCTTGAAATGGCCGGCAGCGATCGCAGCCGCCGCGCGCTTCTGGCTCTCCAGCCCGAGCGCGTCGACGTCGGCGCGGGTGATGCCTTCCATGGTGGCGATGGCATCGGCGCAGACGCCCTGATGCGACTGCGGATGCAGCGCGCGCAGATGCAGATTGCCGGCATCCATCATCAGCGGCCCCTCGCCGCGCCGACCGTCCATCGACATCATCTCGCAGCCGCCGGCGACGACGAGGTCCTCCTGCCCGGCCATGATCGAGGCCGCGGCGATGTTGATGCTGGTGATGCCGGAGCCGCAGAAGCGATCGAGCGTGACGCCCGAGGCGCGGATGTCGTAGCCGGCGTCGAGCGCCGACATGCGGCCGAGATCGCCGCTCTGCGGTCCGCGCTGCGACGAGCAGCCCCAGATGATGTCGTCGACATCGCCGGTATTGATGCCGGTGCGGTCGGCCAGCGCACGCAGCACGGTGGCGCCGAGATGCTGCGGGTGCAGCCCGGCGAGCGCGCCCTTGCCGGCCTTGCCAATACCGCGCGGCGTTCTGCAGGCATCGATGATGAGCGCGTCGACCATGGTGTTTCCTTTGCCCGAAGTTGTTGTGCGCTGACAGCGCGCGGCGTCTCGGCGGCCGCACGCCTCTCTTTGCTGTCGCATAGCATTGCGCATGCGGTCTTCACAACGGCGCTTGAAGCTGCCGGCGCATGACCAGAACGCACGCCATGGCTTTGACACAACTCACCTTTCCGCCGCACGAACAATTCCGCGGATCGGCGCGCTCGGGCTGCCTTCTCGCAGACTGGTTGAAGAGCAGCCCATCTCGCCCAGACGCGCTGCAACGCAGCTCGAACGGAGGGTCTCGGCAACGTTGGCAGTTGGACTGCAGAGCATTGTCCAACCCAGCGAACTGACCGTTCACCCAATGCTTCTTGTCATGCTGCAGAGGCTGCAAGATCCTCGATCAGGAACAACTGGGATCACAGCGATCCGCCGGCTCGGGAGCCGGACCCCCCATGATCACGACGCCACGTTGAGAGGTCGCCCGACCTCTCCTTCGTGGCGTGACGATAGCAAACACGAACGATGCCGGAGCCTGGCGGGCAGCGCCTGCCTGTGACCGCGGCCATCCCGAGGAGGACGCTCTGATGTTGAGACGAGACCTGCTGGCCACCATGGCCGGACTGGGAGCGGCGAGCGTGCTCGGAGGCCCTGCCCTCTCCGCCGACGAGGCCAAGATCCCCAGCATCGCCGGCCCGGATCCGGCACCGAAGACCCCGAGCTTCAGGGCGCCGCCGGGCAGCGTCGATACCCACACCCACATCTTCGGGCCGGCCGCGACCTATCCATTCTCGCCCACTCGCCCCTACACGCCGCCCGACGCATCGCTGGAGATGTTCCAGGCGCTGCACGCCAAGATCGGCGTCGAGCGCGCCGTCATCGTCAACGCCACCGTCCACGGCACCGACAATCGGGTCGTGACCGATGCGATCGCGCAGAGCAACGGCAACTACAAGGGCGTCGCCAACATCAACGCGGCGATGTCCGATGCCGACCTCGCGGCGCTCGGCAAGGCCGGCATCTGCGCCTGCCGGTTCGCCTTCCTCCGCCGCCTCGGCGGCGTCGGCGACATGAACGTCTTCCGCACCCTGGTGGACCGCGTCGCGGCGATCGGCTGGCACGTCGACGTTTATCTCGAGGCCGGGACGATCCAGGAATTCGTGCCGATCCTGAAGGCGCTGCCGGTCACCTATGTGATCGACCACATGGGCACGATCAGCGCTGCCAAGGGGATCGACGATGCCGGGTTCAAGGCGCTGCTCGACCTGCAGGCGAGCGACGACAAGTGCTGGATCAAGATCACCGGTCCCGAGCGCGCTTCGGCCTCCGGCCCCCCGTTCCACGACGCGGTCCCGTTCGCCCGCAAGCTGATCGACAACGCGCCGGATCGCGTCATCTGGGGCACCGACTGGCCGCATCCGAACGTCAAGATCATGCCCAATGACGGCGATCTGGTCGATCTGATCCCACTCTACGCCCCGGATCCGGCCATGCAGCGAAAGCTGCTTGTCAGCAATCCCGAACGGCTGTTCAAGTTCGAGCCCAAGAGCTGAGTCACCGCCAGCTGCGAATTCGCCCGTTCAGCGACAGGACCGATCATGACCGCCACGACCCTCACCGCCGACAGCAAGGCAGGCGCCCGCCGCGGCTGGTGGAAGGAGCTTTGGGTCCAGGTCATGATCGCGATGGCAGCGGGCATCCTGCTCGGCGCCGTCAAGCCGGATCTGGGCGCCCAGATGCAGCCGCTCGGCGATGCCTTCATCAAGGCGATCCGGATGCTGATCGCGCCGATCATCTTCTGCACCGTGGTCAACGGCATCGCCCACATGGCCGACATGGCCAAGGTCGGCCGCGTCGCGATCAAGGCGCTGATCTATTTCGAGGCGATCACGACGCTGGCGCTGATCATCGGCTTGACCGCGGTGAACCTGTTTCAGCCCGGCGTCGGCATGAACGTCGACCCGGCGACGATCAACTCCGCGACGATCGAGCCCTATGTCAAGCAGACCGCTGCGGTCGGCTTCGTGCCGTTCCTGCTCAACATCATTCCGCAGACCTTCGTTGGCGCCTTTGCCGAGGGCAATATCCTGCAGGTGCTGTTCATCTCGGTCATGTGCGGCTTTGCACTGATCTGGCTCGGCGACCGCGCCAAGCCGGTGACGGACGTGATCGATGTCGCCGGCCGGATGATCTTCGGTGTCGTTCGGATCGTGATGTGGGCAGCGCCGCTGGGCGCATTCGGCGCCATCGCCTTCACCGTCGGCAAGTTCGGCCTGGGCTCGCTGGCCAAGCTCGGCCTGCTGCTCGGCAGCTTCTATCTCACCTGCCTGATCTTCATCGCCGCCGTGCTCGGCCCGATTGCCGCCTTCACCGGCTTCAGCCTGTGGAAGCTGATCCGCTACATCAGGGACGAGGTGCTGGTCTGCATCGCCACCACGTCATCGGAGACCGTGCTGCCGCGCATGCTGGCGAAACTCGAAGCCGCTGGCTGCGAACGCAGCATCGTCGGTCTCGTCATCCCCACCGGCTATTCGTTCAATCTCGACGGCACCTGCCTCTACCTCGCGACCGCCGCGGTGTTTCTGGCGCAGGCGACCAACACGCATCTCGACATCAGCCACCAGATCGGGCTGCTGCTGATCCTGCTGGTGACGTCGAAGGGCGCGGCCGGCATCGCGGGCGCCGCCTTCGTCGTGCTGGCCGCCACGCTCGCCGCGACCGGTACGATTCCGGTCGCCAGCGTCGCGCTGGTGCTCGGCATCCATCGCCTGATGTCGCAGGGGCTGACGCCGACCAACCTGATAGGCAATGCAGTCGCCACCATCGTCATCGCGAAGTGGGAGAACGGCTTGGACGCGACATGCCTGCGCGAGGTGCTCGATGGCCGCAAGACGGCATCTGATACAAATTGACATCATCCCAGCAGTCCTGAAACGACCTCTGCCGCATTGATGCCGATCAAACGGCGCATGACCTAAAATTAATAGTTATCTCCTTCGTCTCGCTGCTGCGCTCAGCTAATGAAGCGCGGCGGACGACAGGTTGATATCCCGGCGTCGTCCAGCGAGAACGATCAGAAACGTTCACGGAGCAGACGCCTGCGGACAACGGTCCCGCATGATACCGCGTGCGAGACGATCAATCGGAGACGATCATGAACAAGCAGCTTCTGCTCAAACTTCACCGTTGGATCAGCCTCGTCTTTGCGCTGCCATTGCTTGTCATCATCGTGACCGGGCTGATCCTCTCCTTCGAGCCGATGGCGCAGGTCGCCGCCGTCAAGCCGCAAAGCGTCGATCCGGCGCGCGTGGTCGCGCTGATCAAGCAATACGATCCCGACGGCAAGGCACGCGGTCTGTCGATCGACGCCTCCACGCAGCATCTGACCTTGCAGGGGGCGCCGGGCGCCGAGGTCGACATGACAACCGGTGCCGCCGTCGAAAAGCCGGCGATGCCCAGCGTCTTCTCGTGGGCGCGCAGGACCCACGAGCATCTGATCGGAATCCCCGGCCTCACCCTGATCTCGACCATCGCCATGATCAGCATCATGATCATCGGCATTCTGATGGGACTGCCGCGGCTACGCAACACGCTGTCCGGCTGGCACAAGGGCACGGCCTGGTTCACGCTGCCGCTGATTTTGCTCAGCCCGCTCACCGGACTCTGCCTCGAGCTCGGCCTGACCTTCGCAGGCGGCACTCCTCCTGCCGCAGCCAAGCGCGTCTCGCTGCCTGACGCCGTCAGCATCGTCGCCAAGGACCACGACCTGTCGTCGGTGAACTCGATCGGCAATCGCGGCGGACGGATGATGGCGCGCATCATCGAGGGCGATGAGCTCAGGGCCTATGCCGTCACGTCCGACGGGCTCTCCGCGTTGCCGCGCAACTGGCCGCGCCTGCTGCATGAAGGCAACTGGTCTCTGATCGGCAGCGCGGCCAACGTTCTGATCTCGGTCGCGCTGTTCGCGCTGCTGGTCACTGGCCTGCTGATCTGGACGCAACGCCGGCTGCGGCGCCCGAGCCGCGTGCGCGACGTGCCGGCGAAGCCGGTGGTCGCATCCTCGATGCCATCCTGACCAGCGCTACGTTGCAGACGCCGGCTCGCACCGCGGGCCGGCTTCCAGCGCGATCTGCACGCGCTGCTTCGCTCGGGCCTGCCCTGGACAATGTGGGCGCGACGGCGCTTTTTCGATCATTGTGAGAAACGACGTAGCTGCCCGCCACCGCGGGAAGGGCAGCGGCGCGTTCTCGGCGTTCGTCTCGGAGCTGTCATGCCCGCGTCCCGATGCAGACGAGCGCCGGCGCCGCGCAGCGGTGCGCGAGACGTGAAGCTGTGAGCAAGCTCGCTTTGTCATCAACGTGACTTGACTAGGCCGGAACCGCCACGCATCGTCGGCGACAGAAAACGAAACGGTTTAGTTTTATGTCCGATGATGTCAAAATGTTTCATGCCTGTTTGGGGCTGGTCCCGAGATGCAGCGCGCTGCCCTTGCGGCTCGGCCTCCTCGGCTGCAGCATGCTGCTCGCGTCCTGCGCCGTCGGTCCGGACTTCATGTCTCCCGACGCGCCGGCCGCAACCGGTTATGTGGCCGAACGTCGGCTCGCCGCGACCGCCGGCGCCTCGACACCGGGCGGCAATGTGCAGAGCTTCGCGCCCGGAGGCGATCTGCCCGGCACTTGGTGGGCGCTGTTTCATTCCCGGCAGATCAACGCCTTCGTCGAGGAGGCGATTCGCAACCACCCGGACATCGAAGCCGCACAATTGGCGCTGCGTGCTGCGCGCGAGAACGCGCTATCGCAGCAGGGCGCGCTGTTTCCGCAGCTGAGCGCGAGCGGCTCGGCCGAGCGTACGCAGGCCTCCAGCACGCAGCAGGGACAATGGCCTGGTCAGACCTCGCTGTACACGCTCTATGGCACGTCGGTGAGCGTCAGCTACGCGCTCGACCTATGGGGCGGCACGCGTCGCCAGGTGGAGGCGCTGCAGGCGCAGGCCGACTACCAGGCCTTCAAGATGGAAGCGACGTATCTGTCGCTGACCGCCAATGTCGTCACCGCCGCGATCAGCGACGCCTCGTTGCGCGATCAGATTGCCGCGACGGAGGAGATCATCAAGGCGGAGACCGACCAGCTTGGCCGGATCCAACACCAGTTTGACGTCGGCGCCATCTCCAAATCCGACGTGCTGGCGCAGGAAGCAACGCTGGCGCAGGCCAAGGCGACCTTGGCGCCGCTGCAGAAGCAACTCGCACAGCAACGCAATCAACTGATGGCCTATCTCGGCCGGCTGCCGAGCCAGGATCGCGGCGAGCATGTGACCCTCGCGGAGCTGCGGCTGCCGCGCAAACTGCCGATGTCACTGCCCTCCTCGCTCGTCCGGCAGCGTCCCGACATCCGGCAGGCCGAGGCCACGCTGCACCAGGCCACAGCGACGGTCGGCGTCGGCGTCGCCAATCTGCTGCCGCAGGTGACGCTGTCGGGCAGCTACGGCGCAAGCGGACCGGGCCGGCTGTTCTCGCCGACGACCATCGTGTGGGATGCGGCCTCGAGCGTCAGCCAGAAGCTGCTCGACGGCGGCACGCTGTATCACACCAAGGAGGCGGACGTCGCCACCTTCGAGCAGGATCTGTCGCTCTACAAGAGCACCGTCATCACGGCGTTCCAGAATGTCGCGGATTCGCTGCGCGCCATCCAGTACGACGCCGAGGCGCTGAAGGCCCAGGCCGCCGCCGAGAAGGCCACCGCCGACAGTCTCGCCATGGCGGTCGAGCAGTTCAGGAGCGGCGCGGTGCCCTACGCCAACGTCATCAACGCGCAGCAATCCTATCTCAACGCACGCGTCTCCCGCATCAAGTCGCAGGCCACGCGCTTCACCGACACCGCGGCGCTGTTCCAGGCGCTCGGCGGCGGCTGGTGGAATCGCCAGGACGAGACCCCGGCGGCGCTGCCGCGTGCCAATCCCGGTTATTTCGCCGGTCCCAATCGTACGACCCAGGAAGCAATGTAATGAAGAAACGCATGACGATCATGCTGGCCGCCATGGCGGTGCTGTTCGGCGGCCTGTACGGCTTTCAGACCTTCAAGGGCATCATGATCGCCAAGGCGATCGGCGCCATGGCCAACCCGCCGCAGACGATCTCGACGGTCGTTGCAGCGACCGCAGCATGGCGCTCCAACCTCACCGCGGTCGGCTCGCTGCGCGCCGTCAACGGCGCCGATCTGGCGCTGCAGGCTGCAGGCATCGTGCAGGGCATCCAGTTCAATTCGGGCGACACCGTCGAAGCCGGCCAGCAATTGCTGCAGCTGGTCGCGACCGATGACGTCGCCAAGCTGCAGTCGCTGCAGGCGACTGCCGAGAACTATGCCATCGTCGTCAAGCGCGACGAGGAGCAGATCAAGTTCAACGCGGTCAGCCAGGCCACGCTCGACAGCGATCGCGCCAACCTCAAGAACGCGCAGGCCCTGGTCACGCAGCAGAAGGCGATCGTCGAGCAGAAGACGCTGAAGGCGCCGTTCGCCGGCCGGCTCGGCATCCGCGCCGTCGATCTCGGGCAGTATCTCGGCGCCGGCACCACCATCGTCACCCTGCAGAGCCTCGATCCGATCTTCGTCGATTTCTACCTGCCGCAGCAGTCGCTCGCCGACATTCGGATCGGCCAGGACGTCGGAATCGCCGTCGACGCCTATCCCGGCGAACGCTTCACCGGTCAGATCTCCGCGATCAACGCCAAGGTCGATTCGACGAGCCGCAACGTCCAGATTCGCGCCACCCTGCACAACGATGCGACGCGGTTGCTGCCGGGCATGTTCGCCAAGGTCGAGATCGCGACCGGCAAGCCCGAACAGCTCGTCACGCTGCCGCTGACAGCGATCGTCAGCAATCCCTATGGCGATCTCGTCTACGTGGTCGACGATCTCAAGGACGGCGAGGGCAAGGCGCGGCAGACGTTCGTGAAGAGCAAGCCGGCCAAGGGCGACCGGATCGCGATCACCGACGGCATCAAGCCGGGCGAGACGGTGGTGATCGCGGGACAGATCAAGCTGCGCAACGGCAGCCCGGTGAGAATCGACAATTCGCACGTGCCGGTCGCGGAAGCCGCGCCGGATGTCGTCGACCAATAATCCGGCCAGCCCGTACCCATCAGAGTCATCACTATGCGTTTCACAGACATCTTCATCCGCCGGCCGGTGCTGGCGCTCGTGGTCAGCGCCCTTATTCTCGTGCTCGGCCTGCGTTCGATGACGACGCTCGCCATCCTGCAATATCCGCGCACGCAGAACGCCATCGTCACGGTGAGCACGGCCTATGCCGGCGCCGATAGCGACATCATCGCCGGCTTCATCACCACGCCGCTGGAGAATGCGATCGCCCAGGCCAACGGCATCGACTACATGACGTCGACCAGCGTCACCGGCAGCAGCACCATCACCGTGAACCTGCGGCTCAACTACGATTCCGGCAAGGCGATGACCGAGATCAACGCCAAGGTGAACTCGGTGCTGAACCAGCTGCCGACGGGCACGCAGCAGCCGACCCTGACCTTGAAGGTCGGGCAGACCATCGACTCGATGTATATCGGCTTCGCCAGCGACGTGCTGGCGCCGAACCAGATCACCGACTACCTCACCCGCGTGGTACAGCCGAAGCTGCAGGCGGTCTCCGGGGTGCAGACCGCCGAACTGCTCGGCGCCAAGAAATTCGCGCTGCGCGCCTGGCTCGACCCCGACAAGCTTGCGGCCTATGGCCTGACGGCAACCGACGTGTCGACGGCACTGTCGGGCAACGACTACATCTCCGGGCTCGGCACCACCAAGGGCCGCCTCGTGCAGGTCGACCTCGCCGCCGCGACAAATCTGCATTCGCTGGAGCAATACCGCAATCTCGTCGTCAAGCAGGTCAATGGCGCCATCATCCGCCTGCGCGATGTCGCCAATGTCACGCTCGGCAATGACGACTATGACAGCGCGACGCGCTTCAACGGCAAGACCGCAGTCTACATCGGCATCCAGGTGGCGCCAACGGCGAACCTGCTCGACGTCATCAACGGCGTGAAGGCCGTTTATCCGGAGCTGCAGCGACAGCTGCCGAACGGCATCACCAGCGAGATCCTGTACGACTCCACCGATTTCGTGAACTCGTCCATCGACGAGGTGATCCATACGCTGGTGGAGGCGATCGGGATCGTAATTGTCGTCGTCTTCATGTTCCTGGGATCGTGGCGCTCGGTGCTGATCCCGGTGATCGCCATTCCGCTATCGCTGATCGGCACCTTCGGCCTGATGCTGCTGATGGGCTTCTCCATCAACCTGCTGACCTTGCTGGCGCTGGTGCTCGCGATCGGCCTGGTCGTCGACGACGCCATCATCGTGGTGGAGAGCGTTCACCGCCTGATCGACGAGGGTGTGCCGCCGGTCGAGGCTGCCATCCAGTCGGCGCGCGCGCTGGCGAGCCCGATCATCGCGATGACCGTGGTGCTGATCGCGGTCTACGTGCCCGTCGGCTTCCAGGGCGGCCTCACCGGCGCGCTGTTCACCGAATTCGCCTTCACGCTCGCCGGCGCCGTCACCGTCTCGGCGGTGATCGCGCTGACGCTGTCGCCGATGAACTGCGCCTGGCTGCTGCGCCGGACCGAGCGCGACGCCACCACGGTCGAGGCGCGGCTGGTGCGTGCGATCGACCACGTGCTCGAACGGCTCGCACAGGGCTATCGCCGCGGGCTCGAAAGCGTGTTCGCGACCAAGCCGGTGGTCGTGGTGTTCGCGCTGCTGCTGCTGGCGATGATCCCCTGGCTCTATGTCAGCTCCACCAGCGAGCTCGCGCCGGACGAGGACCAGGGCATCGTGCTGTCGCTGACGAATTCGGCGCCCTCGGCCACGCTCGAGCAGCGCCAGTTCTACGGCCAGCAGCTGTACGGCCTGATTGCCCAGCGGCCGGAGACGCGCACCGTGTTCCAGATCGACACCTCGACACAGGTGATCGGCGGCTGGGTTCTCAAGCCCTGGGATCAGCGCAAGGCGACGACCAAGACCCTGCAGCCGGAATTCCAGCAGCTCCTGAACGGCATCGCCGGCGCCCGCTCGGTGGCGTTCCAGCCCTCGCCGC
>BFBZ01002129.1_pt1 | contig 11431 bp, 12 predicted proteins | sample 1888401 | NCBI WGS metagenome assembly BFBZ01 (sample SAMD00112614, study PRJDB3348) | symbiont metagenome | host: Chara braunii | reverse complement strand
GTTCGAAACGAGGAAGGCCCGGGTTCGCCCGGGCCTTTTTCGTTCAGCCTGCGCGCTTGGCCGTGACGTAGCGGGCGGTGAGGACGGTGGTGGAGTCGAACCGCTGATGGTCCGGGCCCGTCAACTCCATGTGCACGTGATCGGTCATCCCGCCGGGATACTTGACCTGCAGGGTGTGGGCTTCGCCGATGGCCTGGCCGAGGCGCAGGGCGTCGCCCACGTTCACCGTCGGGTTCACATAGAAGACCCGGGCCACATAGCCGAGCGCCGGATTGGTAATCTCCACGAACTTCAGGTCCGTGTCGCCGACATAGGCCAGGCCGATCTTGGTGACATAGCCGGAGATCGGCGTGACCACTTTCTGGCCGGGCTCGGCGATCCAGTCGACGCCCTCGTGATCGCGGGAGCCGCCGTCGCGGGACGCTCCGAACGCGCCATAGCCGTAGGCGTCCTCGGTCCGCGGCGCATGGCCGGTCGGATTGACGAAGTCAGCGGCGCCGTCGCCGTCCACGTCGGCACCGGACCAGACCAGCACCTTCACCGGTTCGGGCTCGACCGTCAGCCGCGCCTTCACGGCGGCGACGATGGGCGCTGTCTCATAGGCGCGGACCGCCGCATTGGCGGCGTGGGCGCTCACATGGATCATGCTGGCCAGAACCAGGGCGGCCCCTAGGGTCAGCCAGGTCTGGGTGATCCAGGCGCGAACATGCGCGGGCAGGGGCATGGCGCGGGTCATGTCTCGTCCCTTCATCTCGATGGCGACGATGCAGGCGAACAAGCGTCGCCATTTCCGTCGCATACAGATTTCAAACACCCCAAGCCGCATATGGGGGCGGCGGCGATTTCCGCCCATGTGGCCCTCTGACGCGGCAGACGGTTACCTCCTTGGTCATCGACTTGCCGCGGCGGCTTGGGCAAGTTGCCTCTCTTCGCAGAGGACCTCCATGACTGACGCCCCCACCACCCTCCACCCGCTGGATGATGCGACGGCCCTCAGGGAGCTCGAGCCGGGGCGGTACTCGGGCGTGATGGGTGTGGCCTATTGGAACATGGCCGGCCCGTTCGGTGGCACTTCGGCCGCGATCCTGATGCGGGCGGTGATGGATCACCCGGCCCGCCGCGGGCGGCCTGTGGCGCAGACGGTGAACTTCTGCGCGGCCATAGCGGAAGGCGATTTCGAGGTTTCCGTCCGCCTGGTGCGGGACGGACGCTCGACGCAGCACTGGTGGGTGGAACTGGTTCAGGGCGACACGGTCGCCGGGACGGCCAGCATCGTGACCGGCCCGTCGCGGGAGACCTGGGGCCATCGCCCGGGCAAGCCGCCGGTCATGCCGCCCCTGAACGAGGTCGAGGTCCTACCTACCGCAGGCCGCGGCGCCTGGCTGGAGCGCTACGAGTTTCGCTTCGAGCGCGGTCCGCCGGTCCGCGGCGCCTCGCCTGACAACCCGGGTTCGGCGCTCTCGCAGCTCTGGATCCGGGACGAGCCCCCTCGGCCGCTGGACTACGTCTCGCTGGCGTCCTTGGCCGACACCTTCGTGATCCGCCTGCTCCAGGTGCGGGGCGACCTGCCGCCCGTGGCGACGGTGACCCTCACTACCTACTTCATGGCCGACGAGGCCGAGATGGCGAGACAGGGCTCCCGCTCCCTGATCGGCGTGGCCGACACCAAGGCCTTCAAGCACGGCTTCAACGATCAGTCGGCGGAACTCTGGTCAGACGACGGGGAACTTCTGGCGGTGTCGCACCAGGTGGTCTGGTTCAAGAGCTGAGGCGTTTGGCGAGCTTGGCGGTCACATCGGCCTCAAGCTCATCCATCGTCGCCAGAAACGCCGCTTCCAAGTCGACGTCATAGGCTCTGGCCAAGGTCATCACCGACCAAAGGCAATCCGCCAATTCATGGGCCAGTTTGGCGTCCGTGTCGGGGATCCCGCGAACCCCCTCCTTGGACTGGATCAGCTTCATCAGATCGCCGATGTCTCCCATGAAGCCGAGCGCCAGTTCCTCGCGCGTCCAGGAACGGCCATAGCGCTGCGTCTCCAACCGCTCGTACAGATCGCGGATCGTCTCAGCGCGGTCGGACAGGGCGGAAAATTCCATTGCGGGTCTCGCTTGTCAGGAAGCCCAGGGCAGGTCGGATTCGCCGCGCAGAATCGCCTCGGCCTCGGCCGTATGCTTCGCCCCGTCGCGGGCGTGAAGGACCAGCGGCGGCAGGAGCGTCAGCGGCGCCTTGCCGGTCTTGATCGCGCGGACCAGGACGCGCTTGGCCGGCGCGTCGGCGAAGGGATGGATCGGCCGAATCTGCAACGATCCGGACTTGGGCGCCAACAGGGCCAGGATGTCGGCCAGCCGGTCGGCCCGGTGGATCAGGGTGATGGTCCCGCCTTCGCGAACCGCCTTTGACAGGAAGCTCGTCCAGGCCGCCAAGCCGCCGTCGGCGATCCATGCGCCTCGCTTGGCGGCGGCCGGCGCGCGCAGGGCGCCTGGATCGTCAAAGAACGGCGGGTTGGCCATCACCGCGTCGAAAGGCTCAAGATTTAGCGCCTTGAAGCCCGCTTCCACGTCGCCTTGCAGGATATCGACGCGCCTGTCGAAGCCGTTGGCGCTGGCGTTCGCGCGCGCAAGGCCGACGGCCTCAGGGGAGCGCTCCACACCGAGGAAGCTGGCCTCGGGCCGCCGGAAGGCCGCGGCCAGCAACGCTCCGCCCGCGCCGCATCCGGCTTCCAGAACCCTTTGGCCCGGGCGCGCATCGCAGGCGGCGGCGAGAAGCGCCGCATCCAGGCCGGCGCGATAGCCGTCCGTGGCTTGGCGTAGGATCACCCGGCCGTCGAGCAGGCGATCCTCGCTGATCGGGGAAACCGCAGGTTGTGAGGTCAAATCCATATGCGCCTATGGGCCAAGCCCGGGTTGACCGTGCCTTATCCCGTGACCATTGTCCCCCGCAAACGCCGACCCCTATATCTCCCCTGTCGGTCACTAGGAGTTCCACCAAGTTGGACACGGCCAGCGCCGCCATCGCTCGCGAAAAGCCCGTTTCTATCGAAGGGCTGCTGGAACTCGCGAAGCCGGACATGGCCAAGGTCGACGCGCTGATCCGTGACCGGATGCAAAGCCCCGTGTCGGTGATCCCGGCCCTTGCGGAGCATCTGATCGGTGGGTCGGCCAAGCGGCTTCGGCCCCTCCTGACCATCGCCGCGGCGCGAGTCGCCGGCTCTCAGGACGACGCCTGCCTGAAGCTGGCCGCCGCCGTCGAGTTCATCCACACCGCCACCCTGCTGCACGACGATGTCGTCGATTCCTCGCAGCTTCGCCGGGGCAAGGTCGCGGCCCATCTGATCTGGGGCGCGCCGGCCAGTGTGCTGGTGGGCGACTTCCTGTTCGCTCGCGCCTTCGAGCTGATGGTCGAAGCCGGCTCCATGCAGGCCCTGGAGATCCTGGCCCGCGCCAGCCGCGTGATCGCCGAGGGCGAGGTGTTGCAGCTCACCCGCGCCCACGACCTCAACCTGTCGCAGGAACTCTATCTCGAGATCATCCGCGCCAAGACCGCCGAGCTGTTCGCGGCCGCGGCCGAGGCCGGCGCGGTGTCGGCCGGCGCGAGCCCGGAGCGCTGCGAGGCCCTGCGCAAGTTCGGCCAGGGCCTGGGCGTCGCGTTCCAACTGGTGGACGACGCCCTCGACTACAGCGGCGTCAGCGACGCCCTGGGCAAGAACCCGGGCGACGATTTCCGCGAGGGCAAGGCCACCTTGCCGCTGCTGCTGGCCATCTCGCGCACCGGTCCGGCGCAGAAGCCGTTCTGGGATCGCACCGTGGGCCGCCTTGAGCAGGCCGATGGCGATTTCGAAAAGGCGCGCGACATGATCGCGTCCTCAGGCGCCGACGCGGCGACCCTGACCCTGGCGGCCGACTACGCCGCCACGGCCAAGGGGCAACTGGCCGAGTTCGGGGCCAGCAACAGCTGGCGTCCCGCCCTGGAAGACCTCGCCGACTTCGCCGTCAGCCGGCAGATGTAGGCCGTTCTCGGTCGGCCATCCGACCGAGGAACCTCTCCCGCCGCCATACGCTTCACCGCCCACCCAGGGAGTGAAAAGTATGTTTGCAGGCGTCCGACTGGCTCAACTTGGTCACTTCACGCCGGAGTTTCCCGATGCGGAAGCCCTGCACAGGGGTTTGGCGCACTGGAACCATCGCAGACTGGCCATCGCCACGCCGACGGACGACTGGCGTGCGGAGCTCAACGAAGACTCCCGCATGCAACGGGCGGAGGGCGCCTTCGTGGAGGCCTTCCGGGCCCATGTCGCGCCGCTGGTAGCCGACGTCCCGACCGACGCGGCCGGCTTCATCGCGTGGTTCGAGAACCTTAAGGCCGGCGGCCCCGGCCAATGGGATCCGCTGTTCGCCTGGCTGGAGAGCGACGCCAATCTGGGTGACCTGCAGTGGTTCCTGACCCAGGAGGCGGCCGGGGAGGCCGGCTTCGACGACCTGGTGGCGCTGACCCAGGTCAAGCTGCCGATGCGGCCCAAGCTTGAGCTGGCGCGAAACTATTGGGACGAGATGGGCCGCGGCAACGCCGGCGGCATGCACGGCCCCATGCTGGACCGGACGACGAAGGTGCTCGACCTGCATCCGACGATCGATTCAACGCTCTGGCAGTCCCTGGCCCTGGCCAACACCATGACCGCCTTCGCCACCAACCGCCGCTATGTCTATCAGTCGATCGGCGCGCTGGGCGTGGTCGAGCTGACGGCGCCGACGCGGGTAGACTGTGTCGCCGAGGGCCTGAAGCGCGTGGGCGTCCCGCCTGAGGGCCGCAAGTACTTCGTGCTGCACGCCCAACTGGATATCGAGCACTCCAAGGCCTGGAACGCCGAGGCGCTGGAACCCCTGGTCTCCGAGACGCCGGAGTGCGCCAAGTTCATCGCCGAAGGCGCGATCATGCGCCTGATCTGCGGCGAGCAGTGCTTCGAGACCTATCGCGCCCATCTCTGGGCTCACACCCACCCGCTGGTCTACGCCGCCGAATAGCTAGCGGCGGAGTTCGTGAGACCAGGGGCGGCCCGAAACCCGCTCGAAATCCTGGGCCTCCCAAAAGAGGTCTGCGGCTGGATTGCCGGCGTGGACGGTGATCAGGGCGGCGTGGCCGAAACCTTCTTGCGCCAATGCCGTGGCGAGGGTTCGGGCGACCCCCATGCGCCTGGCTCGCGGGGCGACGTAGAGCCTGCGCATGCGAAGAGCCGACTCGGAAGCCTCGGTGGGTTCCAGCGTGATCCCGCCGACGCCCACCAGATCGCCGCCGAGCATGGCGGCTAACAGAGCCTCGCCATCGCCGGCAAAACGCTGGGCGCCGCTGGTCCATTCTTCCGCCAGCCGGCTCATATGGCGATGGCCTTCGGCCTGAGCCTCGTCCCGGAGGGCCGCGAAGCCCTCCGGCAGATCATCAAAGACCCGAACGAGTTGGATCATCAGCCGGGGCTGATCATCTTTTCCGGCCGCACCAGGGCGTCGAACTCTTCGTTCGTCACGTAGCCGCCGCCGACGGCTTCGTCGCGCAGGGTGGTGCCGTTCTTGTGCGCCGTCTTGGCGATCTTGGCGGCGTTGTCGTAGCCGATCTTGCCGTTCAGCGCGGTGACCAGCATCAGGGAGCGCTCCAGGGCGGCCTTGATGTTGTCCTCGCGGGCCTCGATGCCCACCACGCAGTTGTCCGTGAAGGAGATCGCCGCGTCGCCCAGCAGCTGGCACGACTGCAGGAAGTTGTAGGCCATCACCGGGTTGAACACGTTCAGCTCGAAGTGACCCGAGGCGCCGGCGAAGGTCATGGTCGACTGGTTGCCGAACACCTGGGCGCAGACCATCGTCAGGGCTTCGCACTGGGTCGGGTTGACCTTGCCCGGCATGATCGACGAGCCGGGCTCGTTCTCCGGCAGGGCCAGTTCGCCAAGGCCCGACCGAGGGCCGGAGCCCAGGAAGCGGATATCGTTGGCGATCTTGAACAGCGAGCCGGCGACCGTGTTGATCGCGCCGTGGCTGAAGACCATGGCGTCGTGGGCGGCCAGGGCCTCGAACTTGTTCGGGGCGGTGACGAAGGGCAGGTGGGTGATGGCCGCGATCTTGGCCGCCACCAGTTCGGCGAAGCCGACCGGCGCGTTCAGGCCGGTGCCGACCGCGGTGCCGCCCTGGGCCAGCTCATAGAGGCCATACAGGCTCTCCTTGATCCGCCGGACGCCGTTGGCGACCTGTTGCGAGTATCCGGAGAACTCCTGGCCCAGGGTCAGGGGGGTGGCGTCCTGGGTGTGGGTCCGGCCGATCTTGATGATGTGCGCAAAGGCCTCGACCTTCACCTTCAGCGCCGCGTGCAGGTGCTCCAGCGCCGGCATCAGCTCCTTGGCCACCTGTTCGGCCGCCGCGATGTGCATGGCGGTGGGATAGGTGTCGTTGGACGACTGGCTCATATTGACGTGGTCGTTGGGGTGGACGGGGCTCTTGGAGCCCATCACGCCGCCCAGCATCTCGATGGCGCGGTTCGAGATCACCTCGTTGGCGTTCATGTTCGACTGGGTGCCGGAACCGGTCTGCCAGACCACCAGCGGGAAGTGGGCGTCCAGCTTGCCGTCGATCACCTCCTGGGCGGCGGCGATGATCGCATTGCCGATCTTCGGATCGAGCTTGCCCAGCTCCATGTTGGCTTCGGCGGCGGCGCGCTTGACGATGCCCAGGGCGCGGATCACCCGCTTCGGCTGACGTTCCCAGCCGATCTTGAAGTTGCCGATCGACCGCTGGGACTGCGCGCCCCAATAGACGTCCTGCGCCACCTCGATGGGGCCGAAGGTGTCGGTTTCGGTGCGCGTGGCGGTCATGCGTCCAGTCTCCAGCGAAAATTGCAGCGTCGGTTTAGCGAACGGGTGGGAGACTGCAAGCCGCCGCCGTCTTATGGACAGGCATGGACGATCAGTGGACCCAGCACGGAAAGGTGCGCGCCCGGGAGGCGGAGGGCTTCTTCGAGCTCGTGGTCGATGGCCTGACCACGCAGTCGAAGTACTACAAGCCGCTGGTCTATGAGTTCTTCCGCAAGGCCTGGCGCGGTTCTCGCCCCACCTTCGGCGAGTACGCCGTCGACATCGTCATGGAATATGTGGGCGATCCGCCCTGGATCGACCTGGACAACCTGGCCAAGGCCATCCTCGACGCCATCAAGGGCTATGTCTTCCACGACGACGCCCAGGTGGCGCGGCTGCTGGTGGAACGCCGCGGCGGCGAGCGCGAGCGGATCACCGTCACCATCCGCAAGCTGCGCGACGACACCGGCCTCGGCGCGCGCTTCCAACGCTGACCCCGAAATAGAAACGACCGCGCCGTGGAAACGGCGCGGTCGGAAAGTTCTCAGATCGAAAGCCGTCTGTGCGGCTTAGCGATACTGTTGCAGGCGCGTCGTCCGCAGACCGGCCAGACCGTGCCGGTCGATCGACTTCTGCCACGCCAGAAACTCTTCATTCGTCAGCGAATAGCGTTCGCAGGCCTCGTCGAGCGTGAGCAAACCCCCACGCACGGCGGCGACCACTTCGGCCTTGCGACGGATCACCCAGCGGCCGGTATCGGCCGGGGGCAGATCTCTCAGCGTCAACGGAGCACCCGTGGGGCCAATCACATAGGCCTCGCCGCGGCTGTTCGTGCGCGTCTGCTGTTGTTGCAACATGGCTTTACGCCTTTCCCACCATCACAGTTCGGGAGGACAATACGGGGTGGGGCATAACATCCGGTGAATCCCGATAGTAAAGGAAAGGTTGACCAAGAGGTCCCCCGTGTATGATTTTGATACAGTCCAAGTCGTCACCAGTAGTTAAAGGTGATTAACGGCCAGACTTATCTCTTAATATTGATAAGCTCTTCCAGCATCTGATCAGCAGTCGTGATGATCTTCGAGGAAGCGGAGTAGGCTTTCTGTGTCGTGATCAGGCCGGTAAACTCTGCCGACAGGTCTACAGCCGACGCCTCGAGGGTAGAGGCGGCGATCTGGCCGGCCCCGCCGACCCCAGGCTGCTTCACGGCGAACTCACCGGAAGCAATCGTCGGGCGGTAAGCGTTGCCGCTGACTGGAGCCAGACCATCGGCATTGGGGAAGGTGGCCAGGCCGATCATCGCGATCTTGCGGATTTCGGAGTTGTCGAAGATGGCGGAGATCACGCCGTCCTCGCTGACTTCAACGCCGACCACCGTGCCGACGGTCGCGCCGTCCGGGTTCACCGAATTGGTGACCGAGGTGGCGGCGTAGTTGTTGAGGCGGCTGAGATCGAGCTTCAGGTCCGAGGCTTCGATGCCCAGATTGGTCGCCCAGGCCGGCTGGGCGCCGCCGGAGGCCGCCAGCGCGATCACCGGATGCTCAGGATCGGCGAACAGGGTGGTGTTGGCCGGGTCGGTGTCCATCGTGCCGTCCGAGTTGAACGCGATGTTGCCGGACATGACCAGGCCGTCGCTGTCGGCGGAGTCCACGTCGGTCTCAGGGATCGAATAGACTTCCGTGTGCCAGGTGTTCACCGCCGGCGCGTCGGCCTTCAGGAAGGCCATGGCCAGGCGGTGCGTGCCGCCCGAGGAGTCCACCACGTTCATCTCGATGGTGAAGTCCGGCTTCACGCCGTTGGCCGGGTCCATGGCGTAGGAGGCCATCCGCGAACCGGCGGTGGCCGGGTCGTAGGCGGCGATGTCGGCGCTGACGGCCTGGTTCTTGTTCAGGATGGCGTTGATGATCACGTTCTGGGTCGCGCGGACCGCGCCGCCCAGGTTCTTGACGTTGATCGAGTCCATCTTGGTCAGGTCCGACGGGCTGACGTCCATCGTCCCGTCTTCCTTGATCGGCCAGCCCTGCAGATAGAGCTTGGCGTCGTTCACCAGATAGCCGTCCTGGTCGACGCTGAACGAACCGGAGCGGGTGAAGACCCGGGCGTCGGCGGCGGTCATGCCCGCGCCCTTGTTCGACACCACGAAGAAGCCGTCGCCCGAGATGCCGAGATCGGTCGGCGACGAGGCGCTCTGGATCAGGCCTTGCTGGGAGACAAACTGCCGGGTCACCGCCTGCACGCCGCCGGCCGAGTAGCGGCCCTTCACGGCCTGCGCGGTCACGACGTTGGCGAAGTTCACCTGGTTGCGCTTGTACGCAGTGGTGTTGACGTTGGCGATGTTGTCCGAGATCGCCGCCAGAGCGGACGAGTTGGAGATCAGGCCGGACACGCCGGCGAGCATGGCGCTGTTGATGCTCATGGAATTCTGCCTTCTTTCAATCTCTGGTCTAGGGCTGCCGCGTCCTGCGGCCGGCCCTGCTTAGGCGGCTTGTTCGGGCGTCGACTCTTCGTCGTCCGGCGTTTTGGTGTCGTTGTTGGTGGTGCTGGTCTCGGCCTTCTGGACGTCGGCGATGGAGGTCACCTTCTCCCAGCCGACCTGGACGCCGTTGACGGTGATCAGGGTCTGACCGTTGGTCTGCTCGACGCCGGTGACGATGCCCTTCACGAAGGTGCTGGCCCCGACAGTGGCGTCCTTGGAATCCTTTGCGGTGATGCGCAGGGTGTAGGTCCCGCCGTTGGGAAGCTGCGAACCCGCGAGGTTCTTGCCGTCCCACTTGAAGGTGTGATCACCGGCGCTGTTGTCGGCGGTCGTGGTGGTCTTGGTCGCCTGGACGATCTTGCCGTTGGCGTCGAGCACCTCGATGGTCACCGAGGCGGCTTCGCGGTCGAGCTTGTAGTTCCACTCGGCCTTGCCGGCGGTCAGCTTGGCGCCGTCATAGGTCGCCTTCACTTCGCGACCGAGCAGGCTCACCGAGGTCTGGATGCCGGAACCGGTGTTGGTCACCAGCTTCTCCAGCAGGTCGTTGGTGAGCAGCTGTTGCTCCACCCCGGTCATCTGCACGAGCTGTTGGGTGAACTGCGTCGAGTCCATCGGCTTCAGCGGATCCTGGTTCTGGATCTGCGCCGTCAGCAGGGTCATGAAGGTGTCGTAGCTCTCGACCAGCCGGTTGCGGCCGGTGGATGAGACCGAGGTGTCTGCTGTATTTGCGACTGCGCCGACGGCCATGTTCGCCTCCTAGATCCGGACGTCCACGCCGGTCGCTGACCGGCGCTGGATGCTAAGGGCGGCCGTCGCAGCGGCGTCGGCGGCGTCGTTCGCCCCGAGCACCGCCTGGAAGGCCCGCCCACGCCAGGCGTTATTCTCCGCCTGTTGTTGGAACTGTCGCTGCTGGTCGCTGCGCCCCTGGCCGCGGTCGCCCGCCACGTCGAACGACAGACCGCCGCCGGACAGGTCGAAGCCTGCCTGCTCAAGGGCCTTTTGCAGTTCGCTGGAGCGGCCGCGCAGTTCTGCGGCGGCCTGCGGATTTTCGAAGGACAGCGAGGCCGTCATCTTGCCGTGCGCGCCGATCTCGATGGCCACCTTCACCTGGCCGAGGCCGGCCGGGTTCAGCTCGACATCGAAGTGGCTCGACTTGCCGTCGGACTTCTTGAGGATCTGGGCGGTGAGGTGGGCGACGGTCTCGGGCGTGCTGCGGACCGGCTGGCCGGCGCTTGCGAGCGGGCCGGCCTGGCTCATCGCGGGGGCCAGGCTCGGAGCCGTGGTGTCCGGCGTGTCGGCGGTCTCGGTCTTGGTTTCGCGGGTCTTCGCCGGAGCGGCGCTGTCGGTCTCGACCGTGGAGGCGCTTTCGCCGGCGGTGTCGGCGGAGGCCGTGACCACAGGGACCGCGACATTGCTGTCGGCGTCCGCAGGCGCCTGGGCGGTGGCCTGGGGCGTTGTCGCGGCGGTCGCGCTGGAGCGCTTGCCCGCATCGGACTTGGTGGTGCGTGCCGGGGCGTGATCCTGAACGGGTTCGGCCGCAGTCTCGGCTTCGCTGGCGACAGCCTGGGCCTGGACCAGCGGATCGGCGGCGCTCTCGGCGACCGGCGCCGCGGCCTGGGCTTGGACCTGCGGCTGGGCCGGGGTCTGCGGCGCCTGGGCCGGCGTCGGGGCGGCGGCGGTCTTCGGCTGGGCGATCTCGCCGCCGACCGTCGGCTTGGCCTGATCGGCGGTGTCGGTCAGTTGGGTCTTGGGCGCGTCGCCGGTCGTGCTGTCTTCGCCGGTCAGGGCGGCCAGGAGCGAGGTCCCGGCGTCTTCCGGCGCATCGACGGGCGCTTGAGCGGTTTCGGGCTCGGCCTGGGTGGCGGCGGTCGGCGCTTGCGGCGCGGCGGCCATCTCCTGCGCCATCAGCGGCGCAAAGGTCGGAGCGGGCGCGGAGCCCGCGTCGGTCGTGGCCACTTCGGTCTTCGGCGCGGTGGCGACCACCGGGGCGGGCTGCGGGGTCATCACCAGCAGGGCGGCCATGGTCTGGGCGTCGATCGGGCCGCTCGAGGTCGTCTCGTCAGCGGTCGCTTCGATCTTGATGTCTTCGTCGGTGTCCTTGGCTTCGCCCGCGCCGGTCTCGGCGGCG
>BFBZ01002139.1_pt1 | contig 11435 bp, 10 predicted proteins | sample 1888401 | NCBI WGS metagenome assembly BFBZ01 (sample SAMD00112614, study PRJDB3348) | symbiont metagenome | host: Chara braunii | reverse complement strand
CCTGCGTATATTCCGCCGGCACGCTGTTTCAACCGCCTGTCAAACAGGCGGTTTTTTTATTTTGTAAATGGAAAATTAATCGCATTTTTAACTTATTAAAACGACTGAGAATGAACTACAAACACATGCTATTACCAGCCGCTGTACTGGCTTTTACAGTGGCCTGCTCCGCTACCAAAAAGTCTAAAACAACCAGCGCCCCCACTACGGTGGTAAGCGAACCGGTGATCAACCTCGACACCCTGAAGGTGGTTGCCGAAGAACCGCCAAAAAAGAAAATTTACCGGGCCAGCAACACCCGCCTGAGCGATATCATCCATACCCGGCTCGATGTGAAATTCGACTGGCAGAACTCGCAGCTCATTGGCAAGGCCACCATCGTGGCAAGGCCTTATTTTTATCCTACCCAAATGCTTTATCTCAATGCCCGGGGCATGGATATCAAAACCGTGTCTGCCAAAACAAGCATCTACAAACCGGTGATCGCCAAGCCGGGACAGAAGGTAAGTGACAACGATGCGCAAGTGCCGCTGAACACCTCCTACACATACAAGAACGATACAATTGCCATTAACCTGGGCCAGGAGTTTAAAGCATCACAGCAATATACTGTCACAATTGAATATGTGGCGAAGCCAAACGACCTGAAGGAAGGCGGCAGCAATGCCATTACCAGCGATAAAGGCCTGTACTTTATCAACCCAAAAGGTGAAGACCCTAACAAAATGCCGCAGATCTGGACACAGGGCGAGACCCAGAGCAACTCTGCCTGGTTCCCTACCATCGATAACCCTACCGAAAAAATGACAGAGGAGATCTACATCAACGTAGACAGCAAATACACCACCTTATCGAACGGTGTGCTGGCCGAGCAGATCAAGAATGCCGATGGCACCCGCACCGACCACTGGAAAATGGACCAGCCGCATGCCCCATACCTGGTAATGATGGGCGTAGGCGAGTTTGTGAAAGTAACAGACGAGCCATGGAACGGGAAGGAAGTAAGCTACTACGTGGAAAAACCTTTCGAGCCACATGCCAAAGCCATTTTTGGTGATACCAAGGAAATGATCAATTTCTTTTCCACCCGGCTGGGCGTACCCTATGCCTGGCCAAAATATTCTCAGATCGTGGCGCGCGATTACGTGAGCGGCGCCATGGAAAACACAACGGCCACGCTCCACGGCGATTTCCTGTACCAGACCACGCGCGAAACGATAGATGGTAAAAAAGGCGAAGATGTGATCTCCCATGAGCTTTTTCACCAATGGTTCGGCGACCTTGTGACCTGTGAAAGCTGGAGCAACCTGCCGCTGAACGAAAGCTTTGCCACCTACGGTGAATACCTGTGGGAGGAATACAAGCACGGCCGCGACGCAGCCGACGAGCATTCCGCGCAATCGCGCATGGGCTATTTTGCACAGGCTTCACAAAAGCAGGTAGATATGATCCGGTTCGATTACGACAGCCGCGAGGATATGTTCGACGCTTTCAGCTACAACAAAGGCGGGCAGATCTTACACATGCTGCGCAAAGCCGTGGGCGATGATGCTTTCTTTGCCTCGCTGAAACTGTACCTCGAAACCAACAAATTTAAAACAGCCGAGATGCATAACCTGCGCCTGGCTTTTGAAGAGGTAACCGGCACGGACATGAACTGGTTCTTCAACGAATGGCTCTATGCCAAGGGCCACCCGCTGATCAACGTTACCAAATCTTACGATGCCAATGCCAAAAAACTGACCCTCATTGTGAAGCAGGAGCAGGACTTTAAAACCACCCCACTCTACAAACTGCCGGTTGATATTGACATCTACCATTCGGGTAAAAAAGACAGGACCCGCATCTGGATCGAGGATGTCACAGATACCTTCACCTTTAACGTGCCTGTAAATCCAGACCTGGTGAATTTTGACGCTGAAAACCAGCTGCTGGCCAAAACAACCTACAACCAGGGCAAAGACGAATTCCTCTTCCAGTATAAAAACGCACCATTGTGGAAAGACAGGTCTGACGCGATGGATTATTTCAAGAGCAATATGTCTGACGTCAAAGTATACGAAACAGTGAAATGGGCCGCGCAAAATGACAAATGGAAGGGCTTCCGCTCGCAGGCCATTGGCATGCTGAGTGATGTGGCCAAGGACAAGGAAAGCGAATTAAAACCGCTGTTCATGTCTATCGCCGCCAAAGACCAGAGCACGGTTGTCCGCGCCAAGGCCATCAATGCCCTGTCTAAGAACTATACCGGCAAAGACCTGGAAGCCCTGTATGAGCAGTATCTCGGCGAGCAATCGTACGCCATTGCCTCTGAGGCGTTCAATGCCATTGCCAAAACCAACCCGGGCCTGGCCATGCAGAAAGCCAAACAGTTTGAGAACGAAACAGGCAAGGACATGATCTTTTCTATCGCCGATTTTTATTCGAAGAACGGGGACGACAGCAACAATGGTTATTTCAAGAGCATCCAGAAAAACTTCACGGGTTTTGAAGTGCTGAGCTATTTCAGTGTGTACGGCAAATTCCTGAAGCGCTGCACCAAGCCCGAAACCGTTATAGAGGGCGCACAGACCATTGCCAAAGCAGGCAAAACCGACAATAAATACGTGAACTACACGGCACAGAAACTGCTCAAGGACAACCTGGTGAATATATGGCAGGATAAGGAAGACAAGCTGAATGCCAAAATTGAAAAAGCCAAAAAAGAGAACCAGGATACCACGGCACTGGCAGCCGAGCTGAAAACAGTATCGGATACCAAAAAGCAGCTGGTAGACATTTACAACAGCCTGAAAAAATAGATTATACCTTAGCTCCCCGGCCCGCGGCGCGTGCACATGGTGCATAACAAAAGCGCTGGCCGGGGAGTATTTTTAACCACAACCCTTTAAGCCACCCACCATGCGTATCATTTTCCTCAGCGCGGCATGCCTCATCACCCTCGGCATCACTGCCCAGAACAAGCTTCTCACCATCCAGGAAGCTGTATTGAAAGGCCGTAACCTACTGGCGCCAAAACGCCTGCAGGGCATTACCTTTATTCCCAACAGCAGCCAGTTTGCATACGTAGACAACAATGCAGTGCTCACCGGCGACGCATCTACAGGCAAAACCAAACAGGTGGCTACGCTCTATAAGATCAATGGTGCGCTCAGGGCCCTTAAGGAAGATACCCTGGCCGCTATCCCTATGCTCAACTGGAAAAACACGGGTGAATTCAGTTTTGAAACCGGTAAAAGCACTATTMCCTATGCGCTGTCGCCGGGCCGGGCCGCGAGCAYCCCCGCCAATCAGCACCAGGACCTGGAAAATGAGGACAAGGCGCCTGGAACCAATTATACGGCTTATACCAAAGACAACGATCTTTACGTGACGGCCAATGGCAAAATCGTGCAGGTAAGCAAGGATGGCAGCTATGAGCTGGTATACGGCAAAAGTGTACACCGCGAAGAATTCGGGATCACCAAGGGTACCTTCTGGAGTCCGGCAGGCAACCTGCTGGCCTTTTACCGTATGGACCAATCGGATGTGACAGACTACCCGGTGATCGACTGGAGTGTGAAACCGGCGAAGAACAGGAACATCAAATACCCGATGGCTGGCGGCAAAAGCCACTACGTAACCGTGGGCGTATACGATACCAAAAGTGGTAATACCATTTACCTGAAAACAGAGGGCCCAAAAGAACAATACCTCACCAACATTGCCTGGAGCCCAGACGAAAAGCACATCTATATGGCCGTGCTGAATCGCGAGCAGAACCATTACAAGCTCAATGAATATGATGCCGCCAGTGGCAATTTCACACGCACCCTCTTCGAGGAGCAGGACGATAAGTATACCGAGCCCCTTCACCCGGTGCTGTTCGTAAAGAACAACCCTTCGCAGTTTATCTGGCAGAGCCGCCGCGATGGCTACAACCATGTGTACCTGTACAATATCAACGGCACGCTTATCAGGCAGCTTACCAAAGGCAACTGGGAAGTGAAAGATGTGAACGGGTTTGATGACAAGGGCGAACGCCTTTTCTTCCATGCCAATGAACAAAGCCCCGTGAACCAGGATTTTTATGTTGTTGACCTCAAAAACGCGGAGATGAGGCGCCTTACCTATGGTAACGGTTTCCATACTGCCGCACTCGACGACAAGGGCAACTATTTTATAGACAGCTATACGTCCTGCTATATCCCGCGAGAGTATAACGTCATCAGCACCGTTTCCAAAAAAGCAGTGAATATCTTTAAAGCCGACAACCCCATAAAAGATTATAAGCTGGGCAAGTGGAGCCTGTTCACCATTAAGAACAATGAAGGCACCGACCTGTGGTGCCGCCTCTTCAAGCCGGCCGATTTTGACAGCACCAAAAAATACCCGGTGATCGTATACCTGTATAACGGTCCGCATTCTCAGCTGGTCACCAATTCGTGGATGGCAGGCGGCGAACTCTGGTACCAATACATGGCCGAAAAAGGCTACATGGTATTTACCATCGATGGGCGTGGCACATCCTTCCGTGGCAAGGATTTCGAACAGGCCATCTTCCGGCAGCTGGGCACTAAGGAAATGGAAGACCAACTGAAAGGCGTGGATTACCTCAAATCATTACCTTATGTGGATGCCAGTCGCATTGGTATCCATGGCTGGAGCTTCGGGGGCTTTATGACCACCTCGCTCATGACCCGCTACCCCGGCGTGTATAAAGTGGCTGTTGCCGGGGGCCCGGTGATAGACTGGAGCTATTACGAGATCATGTACGGCGAGCGCTACATGGATATGCCACAGGAAAACAAAGATGGCTACGACCGCAACAACCTGCTGAACTATGTAGACAAACTGAAAGGACGCCTGCTGATGATCCACGGCGCACAGGACGATGTGGTAGTATGGCAGCACAGCATGATGTACCAGAAAAAGGCTGTAGACAAAGGTGTGCAGGTAGATTACTATGTGTACCCGGGTCACTTTCACAATGTACTGGGCAAAGACCGCGCGCACCTGATGGAAAAGGTAACCAATTATTTTATAGAGCATTTGTAATAAGCCATAGCCTACTCCGCATAGTTGTCTATGAAAAAGATCACCGAGCTTACTGAGACCAGGTACAGAACCGTGAGAGAAAAAGATGCGCTGGGCAACCGCGTGGCAAGAAAAGTGACGTACACCGGGCCACGGGCGGTGAACGTGGTAAGTAATGGCAAACGTTTTGCGCATTACTTTGTAGACCTGATCATTCTCGAAACGCTTTATTTTGTTTCTAAACCATTACTTGACTATATCCCCGTTCCCGAATTCTCCTGGAGCCTTGAGCTCACGCTTGGCTCCTATACCATAGGGCCTTTTTTCAGTATCTACTATGTGGTTTATTACCTGCTCTTCGAATTTTTTTACCAAAAAACGCCCGGTAAGTTCCTCACCAAATGCCGGGTTATCGACCTGTATGGGCAGAAACCTCTCTTCAGCACGGCCTTCCTGCGGAACATGATCCGAATTGTGCCATTTGAGGCATTCTCCTGTTTTGGAGAGCGTGGCTGGCACGATCGCTGGTCTGATACTTTCGTAGTTCCGGACGAAGAATACGAAGCCCTGCAAAAATTACTAGCGGAAGAGCCGCTTCAATCTTCCCGCTCATGAACATCGACCTGCCTGCACCAACGGTATACGGCATTCTGTTTATCCCCCTGCTTTTTGCGCTGAGGCTGGCGTACATCCGGCTGAAAGCAAAGATCAGGAGCGCCCTGCACAAGGTGCTCTTTGCACTGCTCTCGCTGCTGGCCGCTTATGGCTATTTTACACTGGCAGGAACCGCTGCCGGATTTCTCTCACCCGGCACAGTAAAAAACACAGTGATCGCTGCCTGTTATGCCACTACTATTGTGCTGGCCATGCTGCTGGCGCTGACCGGCGTATTGCTCGTGGTAGTGTTGCTGGCATGGCTGTTAAGAAAACGTGAACCTTTGTAGGGTCTTTACCAAGCCCCGCTAATTTTATTATCTTTAATTGAAAGATATTTTACCATCCAAAAAACATAGTAGATCATGACAACAAAGGATATACTCAGCACATTGAAATCGGCAGGAAGCGACTCCATAAAAAAAGTGCTTCTGAAACATGGCGCCAAGGAGCCCTGCTACGGCGTGAAAATAGAAGAGCTGAAAAAGATCCAGAAACAGGTGAAGGAGAACAACACAATGGCTCTCGACCTCTTCCACTCTGGCGTATACGACGCCATGTACCTGGCCGGCCTGGTGGGTAATGGTGCCGGGATCACAAAGGAAGACCTCGATGCCATGGCACAAGTGGCCTACGGTGGCGGCATCAGCAGTTATACAGTTCCATGGCTGGCTACGGAACACCCCGAAGGATACGAGCTGGCCATGCAGTGGATCGATTCGCCATCGGAGTTTGTAGCCGTGAGCGGCTGGTCGGCCTTGTCGGGCATTGTCACCATCACGCCCGACGCTTCTCTCGATCTTAAAAAATTCAAAGCCCTGCTGAAACGCGTGGAAAAAGAAATCCACAAAGCACCCAACCGCGTGCGATATGCCATGAATGGTTTTGTGATCGCACTGGGCTGCTATGTGACTACGCTTACTGAAGATGCTATGGACACTTCGGCCAAGATAGGCCCTGTGAATGTGGACATGAATGGTACTGCCTGCAAGGTACCTGCGGCTGCCGAGTATATCAACAAGCTGAAGGCAAAAGGCACTCTCGGCAAAAAACGCAAGACCGTGAAATGTTAACCAACCCGCAAAACCATTTGTATCTTTGATCCTATTCAAAAACACCTCAACCATGTACAAAGAATTCTTACTCAACAGCATCGTTAAAGACATGAAAATATGCCGCAGGCTCTACACCAGGATCCCTGCCGACAAAATGGATTACAGGCCGAAAGAAGGCGTAAGGAGCACCATAGAGCTACTACGTTACCTGAGCTGGTGCGGTACCGGCATGATCAAATTCTGGTACCATGGCAATGGCGCTGATTTCAAAACTTTTATCGGTGAGATCACATCCCCCACCAAAACTATGGAGCCAGGCCAGTTCATCACGGCCATGGACGAACAGATCGAAACTGTAAAAGCCCTCTTTGCAGAGATCAGCGACGAGGACCTCTATACCAGGCAGGTCAATTATCCATCAGGCGCCACGGGGCCGCTGGGCGAAGTTTTGCTCGAAACATCTGTGAAATGGCTGGCGGCATACAAAATGCAGCTGTTCCTGTATCTCAAATATTCCACAGACCAGGCTTTGGTAACCGCTGATGTCTGGGCCAAAACAGAACTGGATTAAGGATCATTCACCATTGCTACGGACCGCAGGCACAGGGCCTGTACATCAGCCACAATATATGTTAAGAGCCGCCGGAACAACAGTTTTCGTTTTGTTGCTTTGTGTAATTTTACAACATGAAACACCTTCTCCTGGTTCCATTGGCAGTAGCCTGGTTACAGCCCACACCGGTGGCCGATAAGATCATAGTGTATGCGGCACAGCAAATGGGTAAAAAAGTAGGGCATGGTGAATGCTGGGATTTGGCACAGGCGGCTCTCGACGCTTCGGGCGCCAGTTGGAAAGCACCTTTTGATTTCGGCGAAAAAATAGATTACAAAAAAACTGACCTGCAACCGGCGGATATTCTGCAGTTCAGCAATGTTAGCTTTTCGTTCCCGCATGGTACCATGAGCTTTCCACAACATACAGCCATTGTGTATAAGGCCAATAAGCACATGATAACGGTCTTCCAGCAGAATTTCAACAAGAAGCGTTATGTGGATACCCTTACCATCAACCTCGACCAGATGAAAAAAGGCAGGCTGGAAGCATACAGGCCCAAAGCGCTCTGAGCTACCTGGATGGGTAGCGGCGCGATTTGCTGATATTATTGAAGATGAGCGCCACAACAAACAGGATGAGAACTCCTGACAGTACGGGGCTTATCACGTAGAAATAGCCCAGGGATTTGATCTTTTCGCTACCGATGTTGGCGATGAGAGCTGTAGCGCCGCCCGGCGGGTGCAGGGTTTTGGTGATTTGCATGCACACAATAGATAAAGATACCGCCAGGGCAGATGCCAGCCACAACTCGCCCGGCACAAGCTTGTGTATGGTCACCCCCACCAGCGCACATACCAGGTGGCCGCCAATCAGGTTGCGGGGCTGCGCCAGCGGGCTGTTGATGATACCATATATAAGCACAGAAGACGCTCCAAAAGAACCGATGAGGAACAGGTTATCGTATACCGTAACATGATCGCTGTGAAGAAAACCAACCAGGCCAATGCCTGCAAAAGCGCCCAGGAAAGTGAGCACATGTTCCTTTGTATCGATCAGTGTTTCCCTGTACAACACATATTTCACTTTACGGTACTGGCGTTTAATGGTACGGATAGGCATAAAGGAAATGATTAAGAATGAGACCGCAAGTTAATTAAAATCGACAGACCACGTGAAGACCATATACGCCATCCCCGGCCTGGGCACAACAGCCAGGTTATTTCAGTTTATCGAGATCGAAGGCGCGGAGATCGTTGTGCTCCACTGGCCGCAACCTGCAAAGAACATGAGCCTGCCCGATTATGCAAAAGCGTTTCTCAGGCAGATCGATACCTCAAAACCATTTTACCTGATGGGCGTATCCTTTGGCGGCATGCTCTGCACAGAGCTGTCGAAGCTTACCCGGCCCGAAAAAACCATCCTCATCTCGAGCTGCAAGTCGAGGCGGGAGCTGCCACGCCTCATCAGGCTCTTCCGCTACCTGCCGCTTCATAACATGATCCCCGAAGGCCTGCTGCGTAAAATGGCGTACAGGTCGCGCTGGCTGCTGGGTTTTGAAAAAAGCTACCAGGCCGATTTTGCAGAGATGGTAAATGCCATGCCGGCCGGTTACTTCGGGAGCTGCATCGGGTGCATTGTGAACTGGCATAACAAAGAAGTGCCTGCCAATACCCTGCACATCCATGGCAATGCCGACAGGCTACTGCTATACAACTACGTGCAGGCCACGCACACCATCCCGAGTGGTTCTCATGCCATGGTGGTATACCAGGCCGGGGAGATCAACCGGCTGCTGGCACAGTTACTGTAAGCATTTTTTCTGAAAAAGGATCAGGCAGGTTGTAACGCGCCGAACTGCAGCGGTACCTGGTCGAGCACTTCCAGCAGTTGAGGCAGCGTGTCGAGGGTTACCAGCTTCATACGCGTATCCTTAAAGTGGGGAATGCCCTTAAAATAATTGGTATAGTGAGGGCGCATTTCGAAGATGCCCAGCTTGGGGCCTTTCCATTCAACCGATTTGAGCAGGTGCGTTCTGCACACCTCTACCCTGCTGGCAATATCGGGAACCGGCAAATGCTCACCGGTTTTGAAATAATGCTTGATCTCGTTGAAGATCCACGGGTAGCCAATGGCCGCACGGCCGATCATGATGCCATCCACGCCATAGCGGTTGCGGTATTCAAGGGCTTTTTCAGGGCTGTCGATATCACCATTGCCAAATATGGGGATGTGGATGCGGGGATTATTTTTCACCGCCGCGATATGCGACCAGTCGGCACTGCCTTTATACATCTGCATGCGGGTACGGCCATGAATGGTAAGAGCCCTAATGCCAACATCCTGCAGGCGTTCTGCCACCTCCATGATATTGATGCTACGGTCGTCCCAGCCCAGGCGGGTTTTCACGGTAACAGGCAGGCTGGTGGAATTGACCACGGCTTTTGTGAGGCGCACCATCAGGTCTATGTCTTTGAGCACGCCGGCACCGGCACCTTTGCATACCACTTTTTTTACCGGGCAGCCAAAGTTGATGTCCAAAATATCGGGCTGCGTGGCATCCACGATCTTTGCCGACAGGGCCATCGCTTCTTCGTCGCCACCAAAGATCTGGATCCCTACGGGGCGCTCATAATCAAAAATATCGAGCTTCTGGCGGCTTTTGATCGCATCACGGATCAGGCCTTCACTGCTGATGAACTCGGTGTACATCAGGTCGGCGCCATGCTGCTTGCATACATAACGGAACGGCGGGTCGCTCACATCCTCCCTGGGCGCCCGCAACAAAGGGAATTCCCCCAGCTCAATATCCGCGATCTTTACCAAGGTTACAAAGTTACCAAAAAACGTTAAAAGCCGGCTTGTATTCATGTTCTTTAACAAATCTGCCGCCGGGGCAAAGCCTAAATAGCTGACTTTTACTCCATGGTAAAATACATATATTTATTTTCCTTTGTAGTGGCATCCATCGCTGTCACCGCGCAGGGCGACAATATGCCGGGAAATGGTAATCTATTTTCCAACGTGTCACAATTAAATGTATCGAATCCTGCCGGCAATCAGCAGATATTGCAGAACTACCAGCAGCAGGCGTCAAACAACGACCAGGCAATTTCCAATGTTTCAGCATCGAACCTCTCAAATGCCGCCTATAACCAGCAACAGGTGCAGGCATATACCCCCCAGCAACTTGCCAACAGCAATAAAAACAACATCCAGGACCTCGACAATAACATCGGCGAACCTATACAGCAGCAGGCCATGCCACAAACACTCTCCGGCAACGGAACATCATCATCGGGTGGCACAGGCATCTCGCTGCCAAAGATCTCTTTTGGTTCGGGTGGTGCTGCCAGGTCTTCATCAGGTAAGAACCATGCTTTCGCTTTCTCAAAAAAGATGAAAAAACTGAATCGCAGGATCTGCTATACTTTCAGCAGGAAGCACCACAAATCGTTTGTGGTAGACAACTGCTTTTTTGCCTGGGCAAAATAACAGCGGGCCAAAAACCTAATCGTAGAGGTATTCCCAGGCCGACCTGTAAAAGCCTTTCTTTTCGCAATAATCTATAAAGGCCTTGTAGAAAGGATGCTGGCCCACCGTGGCAGTATCCATGATCACCACCAGTTTTTTACGGGCCCGGGTCAGTGCCACGTTCATCCTGCGGATATCTGACAGGAAACCGATCTCCAAGCGTGGGTTGCTTCTTACCAATGAGATATAGATCACATCGCGTTCCTCGCCCTGGAAACCATCAATGGTCTTCACCGAAACAGTACGCACCGGGAACGCGCTATGGTCAAAGGTCCTGAGCTTTTCCGACAGCAGCTCCACCTGCTCCTTGTAGGGCGAGATGATACCGATGCTGAGGCGGTGCGGTGTGCCGGCATAAGTATACTGCTCCAGCAACAGCTGCAGGTTCCTGAACAAAAGGTCCGCCTCGCCGGCATTGAACAGGCTGAGCGTTTCGGGGTTCTGCGATTCATCGAAACTGCAACCGGCCGTATCGATCAGCTCAATAGGCCGCAGTAGCATATCGTTATCACTGTCGTTTACCAGCACGCTTTCTTTCACGCTCACATCCGCCTCCAGCGCATTGTTGTAAAAATAGGCATTGCTGAACTCCATGATGTGCTGGTGCATGCGGTATTGGCGGG
>BFBZ01002138.1_pt1 | contig 11436 bp, 7 predicted proteins | sample 1888401 | NCBI WGS metagenome assembly BFBZ01 (sample SAMD00112614, study PRJDB3348) | symbiont metagenome | host: Chara braunii | reverse complement strand
GAAGGACTGCGATTATCGCACATCGGAGAATGGCAAATGGCGCTACGAGCTCGACCGTTGGAACGTCGACGACCAGATCGTCCTTCCGGCCCAGCCGATCGCGGACACGGCGACGCCGCGCACAGTGGCGATGCATCGGAAGAGCAGCGCGTGGCCGTTCAGATAGCCGCCCTGATCGCATCGATACGCCGCCTGTACCTCATGCCTTCGTCCGCTTCCGCTTCGCCTCGAGAGCGTTCAGATAGGTAGCCATCATCTCCGGCAACGCGGCGACCACGACGTCGCGACTGCGCGGATCCTGCTCGCGCGTGAACAGCAGGGTGCCGAGCACGACGGCATCGAGCGTAGTGGCCGCCTGTTTGCCCAGTTCGTCGCCAAGCCTGGCGCGCATGACGCGGTCGATGACGGCCCTGAACTCGGCATGCACGGTCTGGTCGTGCAGATCGAGCGTCGCCAGCGCATCGGGGTGGCGGACGAAGTAGCGGATCGCCCAGCCGATCAGTTGCTCGATGACCTCGGCGGGCGCCAACGCTGCCCATTCCGCATCGCTCCGCTGCAGCACGCGATCGAATGCCGGCTGCAGCTCGGCATCGTGACGTTCGGCGAGCACATCCAGCATCTGATCCTTGTCACGGAAGAAGTGATAGACCGAGCCGATCGAGGCGCCGGCGCGCTGGGCCGCGGCATGCATGCTGACGGCACCAATCCCGGACTCGGCGATGATGGCGGCTGCGGCGTCGAGCAGCTGCTCGCGCCGCTCACGGCCCCGCGCCTGGCGCGGCGCACGTGATGTCGTGCGCGCGGGGTCATTCAGGTCGGTCGCAGCTTTGCGTCGCACGTTCGCGTCATGCCTTGGCTCACCGCGGCGGCAGCGATGGCCGATGTCCCAACGGGAGCGCCCGGCAACCCACACAGGGGGAATTCGAAACCGCCACGAGAATGTTACTAGACGAAATATTCTAGATTTGATTGTCTAATTCACGCACTGTCAAGAGGATGGTGTTCAACTTTCGCGTGAACCTTGCCTGCAACGGCGGGCGCTGCGCGGATTCTGCGGCGCTGCTGACGACCAACAGGCGCTTTCCTGTCCTTGCGTGCTTGCGCGGCAGGACGGGAATGATCGCCACCACCCAACCGGGCCGAAGATACGACCATGTCTCCAATCACAGGATTCCCCTTCCTTCGGGCGCCGGGCTCACGCCTGCTGGCCGCGGCCGGCTGTGCTGCCGTCGGCCTGCTGCTGGCCGGCTGCGAGCAGAAAACGGCCGCAACCGCACCGCCGTCCCGGCTGGTGCGAACCGAGGTCGTCAAGCTGTCGGAGCGCCGGCAATCAATCACGCTGACCGGCGACGTCCAGGCGCGCGTGCTCGCCGACCTGTCGTTCAGGGTCAGCGGCCGCGTCACGGAGCGGCTCGTCGAGGTCGGCGCGCACGTCAAGGCCGGACAGTTGCTCGCCAGGATCGATCCGGCCGAGCAGCAGGCCGACCTGGATTCCGCCGAGGCCGCCGTGACCGCCGCGGAGTCGCAGGTGAAGGTCGCGACCTCCAACTTCAATCGGCAGCAGACGCTGCTCTCCAGCGGCTTCACGACGCGCGCGACCTTCGACCAGGCCCAGGAGACGCTGCGGACGGCGGAAGGCTCGCTGGAATCCGCCAAGGCCCAGCGCGACACCGCCAAGGACGCGCTGACCTTCACCGAGTTGCGCGCCGACGCCGACGGCACGATCACCGCGCGCAATATCGAGGTCGGCCAGGTGGCACAGGCGGCGCAGTCCGTGTTCACGCTCGCGCGTGACGGCGATCGCGATGCCGTGGTCGACGTCTACGAGGCGGCGCTGTCGTTGAAGTTCGACGGCACCAAGGCCGCGATTGCGCTGCTCTCGGATCCCTCGGTGACGGCCAAGGGTCAAGTGCGCGAAGTCTCGCCGACCATCGATCCCAAATCCGGGACCGTCCGTGTCAAGATGGCAATCGAAAATCCGCCGCCCGAGATGATCCTCGGCAGCGCCGTCAGCGTCACCGGCTTCATCAAGCCGGAGCAACGCATCGTGCTGCCCTGGAGCGCGCTCACCGCGGCCGGCAAGACGCCGGCGGTGTGGCTGGTCGATGCCGCCGACAAGACCGTGTCGCTGAAGCCGATCACGATCGAGGACTACGAGACCGGCGCGATCGTGGTGTCGGCCGGGCTGCAACCGGGTGACCGCGTCGTGACCGATGGCGGCAAGCTGCTCAGCGTCGGCCAACAGATCGTATTCAACGAGGAGAAGCGGTCGTGATGACGCCCATGCGTTGTGTTCTTCCGCTCGGCGCGCTCGCTCTGCTCGCCGGCTGCAACGAAAAGGCCGCCGCTCCCGAGCCGGTCCGGCCGGTGCTGTCGATGAAGATCGAGCCGCAGGCGGCCAACGGCTCGGCCGTCACCGGCACGATCGAGCCGCGCTACAAGGCCGATCTCAGTTTCCGCGTGCTCGGACGGCTGATCGCACGGCCCGTCTATATCGGCGACATGGTCAAGCAGGACCAGGTCGTCGCGGCGATCGATCCCGCCGCGCTCGAGCTCGCCGTGCGTGCCTCGGCCGCCGAGGTCTCGCGCAGCCAGGCGCAACTGACCAATGCGACCGGCACCGAGGGCCGGCAGCGGACCTTGCTGGAAACCGACGCCACCACCAAGGCGACCTTGGAGAGCGCGGAGCAGTCGCGCGCAGCCGCCCAGGCCTCCGTCGTCAAGGCGCAGTCCAATCTCGCCAAGGCGCGTGAGCAGCTCGGCTACGCCCAGCTCAAGGCGGATTTCGCCGGCATCGTCACCGCGGTCGGCGCGGAAGTCGGACAGGTCGTCTCGCCGGGCGTGAGCGTCGTCACCGTCGCGCGGCCCGACATCCGCGAAGCCGTCATCGATGTCGGCGACGACATCGCCGGGGCCTTGCAGGCCGGCACGCCGTTCACCGTGCGGCTACAGGTCGATCCCAGCGTCAGCGCCGCCGGCAAGGTGCGCGAGATCGCGCCGCGCGCCGACGCCACCACGCGCACGCGCCGCATCCGCATCACGCTCGACAATCCGCCCGAGATCATGCGGCTCGGCACCACGGTGACCGCCTCGCTCGATATCGAGCAGAAGACCGTCATCCGGCTGCCGCGCTCGGCTGTGCTCGAGCAGAACGACAAGAGCTTCGTCTGGCTGGTCGACGCTACCAGCAAGACGGTGAAGCGGCAGGAAATCACGATCGCCCGCAACGAGGACGGCAGCGTCCGCGTCACCGGCGGCCTCGAAGCCGGGCAGCGCGTCGTCACCGCCGGCGTGCACAGTCTCAAGGATGGCCAGTCCGTCCGCATCGATCAGGAATCTCAGCCGTGAAGTCCTTCAACCTCTCCGACTGGGCGCTCGAGCACCGCTCGCTCGTCTGGTATTTCATGATCGCCTTCATGGCCGCGGGCCTCTTCTCCTACGTGCATCTCGGCCGCGAGGAGGATCCGTCCTTCACGATCAAGACGATGCTGATCCAGGCCAAATGGCCCGGCGCCTCCGCCGAGGAGATGACGCGGCAAGTCACCGACCGCATCGAGAAGAAGCTGGAGGAGCTGCCGGCGCTCGACTACACCAAGAGCCTGACGGTGCCCGGCCAGACCACCGTGTTCGTCAATCTGCGCGACACCACCAAGGCACGCGACGTCGTCCCGACCTGGCTGCAGGTGCGCAACCTGATCAACGACATCAGGGGCGACTTCCCGTCCGGCGTCGTCGGGCCGGGATTCAACGACCGCTTCGGTGACGTGTTCGGCAACATCTACGCCTTCACCAGCGACGGCCTCAGCCAGCGCCAGCTGCGCGACCGCGTCGAGGAGGTCCGCGCCAAGGTGCTGACCGTGCCCAATGTCGGCCGGGTCGACATCGTCGGCGCGCAGAACGAGGTGATCTATCTCGAATTCTCGCCGCGCAAGGTGGCCGCGCTCGGCATCGACCAGCGCACCATCCTCAACGCGCTGCAGGCGCAGAATGCGGTGTCGCCGTCCGGCGTGCTGCAGGCCGGCCCCGAGCGCGTCGCCGTACGCGTCTCCGGCCAGTTCACCTCCGAGGAGAGCCTCAAGGCGATCAACCTGCGCATCAACGACCGCTTCTTCCCGCTCACCGACGTCGCCACCATCACCCGCGGCTATGAGGACCCGCCGACGTCGCTGTTCCGCTTCAACGGCCAGCCGGCGATCGGACTTGCCATCGGCATGAAGGCCGGCGCCAATCTGCTCGACTTCGGCGAGGCGCTGAAGGAGGAGATGACCAAGGTCGTCGCCGACCTGCCGGTCGGCGTCGGCGTGCATCTCGTCTCGGACCAGCCCAAGATCGTCGAGGAAGCCGTCGGCGGCTTCACCAAGGCGCTGTATGAGGCCGTGATCATCGTGCTCGCGATCAGCTTCGTCAGCCTCGGCGTCCGCGCCGGCCTCGTGGTCGCGATCTCTATCCCGCTGGTACTCGCCATCACCTTCTTGTTCATGGCCTACACCGGCATCTCGCTGCAACGTATCTCGCTGGGCGCGCTGATCATCGCGCTCGGCCTCTTGGTCGACGACGCCATGATCGCGGTCGAGATGATGGTGGCGCGGCTCGAGGTCGGCGACTCCTTGCGCAAGGCCGCAACCTACGTCTACACCTCGACCGCCTTCCCCATGCTGACGGGCACGCTGGTCACGGTCGCCGGCTTCATCCCGATCGGCCTCAACAACAGCGCCGCCGGCGAGTTCACCTTCACGCTGTTCGTCGTGATCGCGGTGTCGCTGGTCGTGTCCTGGATCGTGGCCGTGCTGTTCGCGCCGCTGCTCGGCGTCACCATCCTGCCCGCGACCTTGCCGAGTCACCATGCCGAGGGCGGCCGGCTGACCCGGATCTTCCGCGCCATGCTCAATGCCTGCATGCGGAACCGCTGGACCACGATCGTCGCCACGGTCCTGATCTTCGGGCTGTCGGTGTTCGGCATGCGCTTCGTGCAACAGCAGTTCTTCCCCTCCTCTGACCGCAATGAGCTCGTCATCGACTTCAACCTGCCGCAGAACTCCTCGATCGCCGAGACCAACACGCAGATGGCGCAGTTCGAGAAGGAGGCGCTGAAGGGCGATCCCGACATCGACCATTGGTCGACCTATGTCGGCTCCGGCGCCCAGCGCTTCGTGCTGTCGTTCGACGTGCAGCCGGCCGACGTGTCGTTCGGCCAGATCATCATCGTGACCAAGAGCCTCGAGGCGCGCGACCGTGCCCGCGCCAAGCTGCAGGCCTATCTGACCAAGACGTTCCCCGGCACCGACGCCTATGTGCATCTGCTCGACATCGGCCCGCCGGTCGGCCGCCCGGTGCAGTATCGCGTCAGCGGGCCCGATGTCGCCAAAGTGCGCGAGATCGCGCAGGAATTGGCCGGCGTCCTGCGCGGCAACAGCCATCTCGGGGCGGTCATCTTCGACTGGATGGAGCCGGCGCGCGTCGTGAAGGTCGACGTGCTGCAGGACAAGGCGCGCCAGCTCGGCGTCACCTCGGAGGACATCGCGAATGCGCTGAACAGCGTGCTCGACGGCACCTCGATCACCCAGGTGCGCGACGACATCTATCTGATCGACGTACGCGGCCGCGCCCAGGCCAAGGAACGGCAGTCGCTGGAGACCTTGCGCGACCTGCAGCTCTCCGGATCCAACGGCCAGTCGATCCCGCTCGCGGCGCTCGCGACCCTGCGCTACCAGATCGAGCAGCCGGAGATCTGGCGCCGCTCGCGCCAGCCGACGCTGACCTTGAAGGCCAGCGTGATCGATCAGGTCCAGCCGAACACGGTGGTCGATCAGCTCAAGCCGGCGATCACGGCCTTCGACGCCAAGCTTCCGGCCGGCTACAAGGTCGTCACCGGCGGCAGCGTCGAGGAGAGCGCCAAGAGCCAAGCGCCGATCATCGCGGTCGTCCCGATCATGCTGTTCACCATGGCCACCATCCTGATGCTGCAACTGCAGAGCTTCCAGCGGCTGTTCCTGGTGTTCGCGGTGGCCCCGCTGGCCTTGATCGGCGTCGTCGCAGCACTGCTGCCGAGCGGCGCGCCGCTGGGCTTCGTCGCCATCCTCGGCGTGCTCGCGCTGATCGGCATCCTGATCAGAAACTCGGTGATCCTGATCGTGCAGATCGAGCATCTGCGCGAAGAAGGACGGCCGCCGTGGGAGGCCGTGATGGAGGCGACCGAGCACCGCATGCGGCCGATCATGCTGACGGCGGCCGCGGCCTCGCTGGCGCTGATCCCGATCGCGCGCGAAGTGTTCTGGGGTCCGATGGCCTATGCGATGATGGGCGGCATCATCGTCGGCACGGTGCTGACCTTGCTGTTCCTGCCGGCGCTCTACGTCGCCTGGTTCCGCATCAAGGCGCCGAACACGACGGCGGCGTCCGAGGCCACGCCGCACGGGGCGTGAATCGCGGATAATTGCGTGGGATAAGCCGTTCGCGTGGGTTAAACGCCACGCGGTGGCCGGTTAGATTCGGCTTTCATGGAAGGAAGCGAATCATGACCGATCCTCAGATCGTCTGCCCCTCCTGCCGCACCGAGATCAAGCTGACCGAGCAGCTCGCAGCGCCCCTGATCGCGGAGACGCGCCGGCAGTTCGAGAGGCAGCTCCAGGCGAAAGAAGCCGATTTCGGCCGCCGCGAGGCGCAGCTCAAGGCCGCGCAGGAGCAGATCGCGCAGGCCAAGGCTGCGATCGACCAGCAGGTCGCCACCAAGCTGAAGGCCGAACGCGCTGCGATCGCGCAGGCCGAGGCCGAGAAGGCACGACAGGCGGTGGCCGACGAGATGGGCAACCGCGATCGCCAGCTCGCCGAGCTGCACGAGGCCATCGTCAGCAAGGACGCCAAGCTGGCGGATGCGCAGAAGGCGCAGGCGGAGATGATGCGCAAGCAGCGTGAGCTCGACGAGGCCCGCCGCGAGCTCGATCTCACCATCGAGACCAAGGTGCAGGAAAATCTCGTCGCGGTGCGCGACAAGGCGCGGCTCGAGGCGGAGGAGTCTCTGAAGGCCAAGGTCGCCGAGAAGGAGACCCAGATCGCAGGCATGCAGCGCCAGATCGAGGAGCTTCGCCGCAAGGCCGAGCAGGGCTCGCAGCAGCTGCAGGGCGAGGCACTGGAGATCGAGCTGGAGTCACAACTGCGCGCTCGCTTTCCCCGCGACCTGGTCGAGCCGGTTCCGAAGGGCGAGTTCGGCGGCGACGTGATCCATCGCGTGGTCGGCCCCGGTGGCCAGGCCTGCGGCGCGATCCTGTGGGAATCCAAGCGCACCAAGAACTGGAGCGATGGCTGGCTGGTGAAGCTGCGCGACGACCTGCGCGCCGCCAAGGCCGACATCGCGCTGATCGTCTCGAGCGCGCTGCCCAAGGGGGTCGACGGCTTCGACCTGATCGACGGCGTCTGGGTCGCCGAGCCGCGCTTCGCGCTGCCACTGTCGCTGGCACTGCGGCAGTCGCTGATCGACGTCGCCTGCAGCAAGCTCGCGCAGGAGGGCCAGCAGACCAAGATGGAGATGGTCTACGCCTATCTCACGGGGCCCCGCTTCCGCCACCGCATCGACGCCATCGTCGAGCGCTTCACCGAGATGCAGTCGGATCTCGACCGCGAGCGCAAGACCATGATGCGGCTGTGGGCCAAGCGCGAGGAGCAACTGCGCAGCGTGCTGGATTCGACGGCGGGCCTGTATGGCGACCTGCAGGGCATCGCCGGCCGCGCGATGCAGGAGATCGAGAGCCTCGACGTGCTGCTGATCGAGGGCAAGAGCGAGGCGGCGGAGTAGCGCACACCGGCCGCCGCCCCGCTCCGAGGTGTGCCAGCACCAGCAGCGCGTTTATGCTTTCCGACGCGGCCGCGTCTCGCATTCCCATGGCGGCATGTGGATACATACGGCCGCTACTGTTTCGCGATCTGCGTGCTCGCCTGTGCGTCTCTTGGCACAGCGCCCTTGTCGACCCATTCCGGCGGTGCGCCCAGACGGTTGGCGACCATGCCGATGACCCCGGGATCCCTGCCGAACGCCTCGCACGCCGCGTTCTTCGGCTTGCCGCCGAGCGCCGCGCCGATCCGTTCGATCGACGGCAGCTTCGGCACCTTGCCGAAGGGCGTCTCGCCGGTCACCAGCATCTGGCCGAAATCGGCGCTGAACGAACCTGCCAAATCATAGGCATCGCCGGCCTGCGACAGCACCGGCGAGTTGGTGAACGAATTGGCGCCGCGCGCCCATACCATTGCGGCCTGCTGCCGGCCCTTGCGGTCGAGTGCCTCAGCCTCGATCGTGAGACTGCCGAGCCCGATCGGCAGCCGCGGCACCGGAACGGGAACGCCGAGCGCGCCCGGCACGGCCGACACGACCTTCGACGCACCGGCGGCGACCGGATCGGTCGGCGTCGCCTGGGTGATGAAGGTGCGCGTCGTCAGATCGGCCCTCTGATTGGGCGCCACGACCGTGAAGCGTTCGCTCAGGTTGAGACACAGCGCGCGGTCGACGGCATTGGCGACGAGCTGCCGCTGCTGGTCCGTCAGCACCGCGCCGGCCTGGCCCGAGAAGGATGTCGGCATGATACGCACGGTCTGGGCCGCGAGCACATTGTCCTTGTCGACGTTGAGCTGCGACTTGGCGAGCAGGCCGTTCGATTCCACCAGCGACTGATAGGATGCGAGCGCGCCGCTCTGCGTCATCTGCGCCGTGGCGCAGCCCGACAGGCCGAGCGCCGCGCACAGCATCATCAGGCGGATGGTGGCGGGGGTACAGGATCTCACGAAAGCCGCGACGTCGATCTCGACCATGCTTCTCCCGCCTCACGCCCACGATGATCGCCCTCTCGCGGGCGGCGCATCCTTCTCCGAGATTTCGGACGGCGTGGGGCGGAAGAATGGAGAGATGTTTCGAAACGGCACCAACAAGGGAGACGGTGTGGCGAGCGCGGCTCGCTCCGGCGCCATTATGGCCGAGAGAAGACGGTTCACCCCACCAGCTTGTCCAACGTGATCGGCAAATCCCGTATGCGCCTTCCGGTGGCGTGATAGACCGCGTTGGCGATCGCCGCGGCGACGCCGACGATGCCGATCTCGCCGACGCCCTTGATGCCCATCTTGTTGATGATGCGATCCTCCTCGTCGACGAAGATCACCTTGATATCGTGAACGTCGGCATTCACCGGCATGTGATATTCGGCGATGTTGGCGTTCATGATGCGCCCGAACCGCTGGTCGATCTGGGCTTCTTCGTGCAACGCCATGCCGATGCCCATGACGACCCCGCCCATGATCTGGCTCGAAGCCGTCTTGGTGTTGAGGATGCGCCCGGCGGCGACGGCATTGACGATGCGCGTCACTCTGATGACGCCGAGCTCCTCGTCGACCTTCACTTCGGCGAAAACCGCCGAGTGGGCGTTGTGGGCGTGCTTGTCGTCGTCCTCGAAATCCGAGCCGCGCTCCTTCTCGATGCGGTCCTTGCCACCGTGACGCATCACGTCCGACATCGCCAACGACCGGCTGCGATCGGAAATGGCGACGATGGCGCCATCGGCGAGCGTCACTTCGTCGGCGGTGAGCCCCTGCAACGGCGAGCCCGGGATGGTGTGCGCGATCTTCAGCAGCTCCGCCCGGATATCATCGGCGGCGTTGACGATCGCATGCGAGATCGAGGCTGCGGTCCACGAACCTCCCTCCACCGGCGCCTTGGGCAGCGTGGAGTCGCCCAGCTTCACATTGATGCTGTCGAGCGGCACGCCGAGCATGTCGGCGGCGACCTGCGCCATGATCGTGTAGGTGCCGGTGCCGATATCGGAGGTCGCGCTCGCCACCTCGACATGTCCATTCGCTGTCATCACGATCCGCGTCGCGAACGGCATCTGCAGTGCCTCCCAGGCGCCGCTCGCCATGCCCCAGCCGACGAGTTCTCGGCCGTCACGCATCGACCGTGGCTCGGGATTGCGCTTCGACCAGCCGAACGCCTCAGCGCCCTGCTGATAGCACTCCTTCAGCCGCTTGCTGGAGAACGGCAGATCCTTGTCCTGATCCCGATCGGAATAGCAGCGCAGGCGCAATTCGAGAGGATCCATCTTCAGCGCGACGGCGAGCTCGTCCATCGCGCATTCCAGTCCGTAGACGCCACTGGCGGCGCCGGGCGCGCGCATGTCGCCGGGCGTCGGCACGTCTAGCTTGGCGAGGCGGTGCGTCGCGCGCGAAGTGGCGGAGGTGTAGAGCACATCGCCCCAGCCGATGTCGTTGCGCGAGAATGTCTCGTGCTGCGAGGTCATCGCAACGGCCTCGTGCGTCAGCGCCGCCAGCGTACCGTCCTCACAGGCGCCGAGCGCCAGCCGCTCGATCGTCGCAGGGCGATAGCACAGGCCATACATCTGGGCGCGGCTGAGCACGACGCGCACCGCGCGCTTCAGCTTCAGCGCGGCCATGGCGGCGAGCACCACCTGGTATTGCGGCCGCAGCCCGGAGCCGAACGCGCCGCCGACGAACGGCGACATCACCTGGACGTCGTCCTCCTTCAGCTGGAACACGCTGCAGACGTAGCGCTGCACATTCTGCACGCCCTGGGTCTTGTCGTAGACCACGAGCTTGCCGCCCTCGCGCCAGAGCACCGTCGACGCGTAGAGCTCCATCGGGTTGTGATATTCGATCGGGACGCCATAGTCGGCATCGTGACGCACGGCTGCGCCGGCAAGCGCCTTTGTCGCGTCGCCGCGCGGCTTGAGCGGCTTGTCGACCTTGAAAGCCTGCTCGCGCCGCGCATGGAGGTCGGTCGCGAAGCTCTCGGCCAGATACTCTACCGCGACCAGCGTCGCCGCGAAACGCGCGGTGTCCTCGTCCTCGGCGACGACCAGCGCCACCGGCTGGTAGTTGAAATGCACCCGGTCGTCATAGAGCGGACGATAGGGCGAGCCGTCCTCCGGCGCGACCTCGTCGCGAAATGCGTCATCGTTGTCCGCCATCCTGACCCGGTTGGCGTGGGTCAGCACGTCGAGGACGCCGTCGACGGCCAGGGCGCGGCCGGTATCGATGCGCACGACCCGCCCCTTCGGAATGGTGGAATTGACCACGACGCCGAAGGCGAGATCGGGCGCGGTGAACTCGGCGGCATATTTGGCGACACCGGTGACCTTGGCGCGGCCGTCGATGCGGGAGGTGGCTGTGCCGATGCGAGCTGTCATGACATCACCGGATGGTCTTGATGGCTTGAATCTGGGGCGTTGCGTTCGCGGCCTGGGTCAGGGTGCGCACGATGGCGCGGCGCGCCAACGGGATCTTGAAGGCGTTGTGCGTGGCGGCTTTCGCATCGCTCAGCAGGATGTTCGCAGCGCGGCCGAACGCCTGGGGATCCGGCGCCTGCCCGCGCAGCGCGGCTTCGGCCGCCTCATTGCGCCACGGCTTGTGGGCGACGCCGCCGAGCGCCAGGCGCGCCTCGCCGAT
>BFBZ01002124.1_pt1 | contig 11439 bp, 11 predicted proteins | sample 1888401 | NCBI WGS metagenome assembly BFBZ01 (sample SAMD00112614, study PRJDB3348) | symbiont metagenome | host: Chara braunii | reverse complement strand
TCGTTCCAGACGCCTCCGAAGACGAGCGGTGGGACGATTGCCACCAGCGCCGCAACGACCATGACGGCGGGCGTATAATAGGTCGAAAACCGGTCGATGAATCGCTCGGTCGGCGCTTTCGATTCCTGCGCCTTCTCGACCAACTGGATAATGCGCGCGATTGTGTTGTCCGCGGCAGCTGCTGTTACCCTGACGCGGATCGGCGCATCCTGGTTGATGGTGCCGGCAAAAACCTGATCTTCCGGATTCTTCCGTTTCGGCACGGACTCGCCGGTCATCGGGGATTCGTCGATCGAGCTTTCGCCAGAGATGATCGTGCCATCGGCAGGAACGCGATCGCCGGGACGCACCAGGATGGTCGAGCCGACGGCAAGGCTTTCCGCTGGAACCTCCGATGTTTTTCCATCGACCTCCAGCAGCGCGGTTTTCGGCACCAACGTCGCGAGCGCCTTGATGCTGGCGCGGGCGCGACCAGCGGCCACCCCTTCGAGCATTTCTCCAACCAGGAACAGGAAGACGACCGCGGCGGCTTCTTCGCTGGCGTTGATGATGACAGCGCCAACGGCCGCGATCGTCATCAGCGTTTCGATGGTGAACGGCGACCCGTTGAGAGCGGCCATGATCGCGCGCCGCGCGATTGGGATAAGTCCCACCGCCATGGCAGCGATGAACGCCCATGGCGCGGTTTCCGGAACGAGCTTGGCGAGCACGAATGCCGCAGCCAGAGCGATACCGCACAGAATCGTCAGCCGCGCCTTCGACGTCCTCCACCAAGGACCCTCTTCACTTCCGTGGTCGTGGCCATGAAGGCCAGCAACAGCACCGTGCTGGGCATCGGCCTTCCTGTCATGCTCGTGACCCGAATGGTCGTGGCCAGCGTGACCGCGATCTGAATGGTCATGGCCAGCATGATCGTGATTGAGGTCAACGGGGGGCGCGGAATCGTCCCCGAGCGCCGCGCCGCCACCAGTTTTTGACTGCGCTAGCGCAATTGGGGCAACCTTGTAGCCCAAGCTTTCAACGCGCTTGGCAAGTTTGTCCATGTCCGCTTTCGACGAATGATCGATGGTCATGGTTCCGGCGGTCACTGAGACCGAAACATCCTCGACGCCCTCAACTCGCCTCGCCGCGGTGTCGATTTTCTTCGCGCAGGCAGCGCAATCCATGCCCGCTACCCGATAACGGCTTTGCAACATCGTGATTGCGTTCGCTGCAACCAGGTTGGCCGCATCTGCCTGCCTATCCAGCGTTTTGCCGTGCAACGAGTGATCGTGGCCTGCATGTTCATGGTCAGCGTGATCGTGGCCGGAATGGTCGTGATCATCGTGGTCGTGGTCCGAATGATCATCGCCGGCATGATCGTGATGGTGATCGGGATTGGAACAGCTCGTGCCCTTGCTCTCGAGCCCCTTGCCCGCGGTTGGCGTCACCAGCGCCAAGCCAAGCGGGGCGACTTTGTAACCGAGGCTCTCCACGCGCTTTGCGAGTCTTGCCATATCCGCCTTCGGCGAGTGGTCGACGGTCATTGTTCCGGCTGTGACTGAAACCGAAACGTCTGTGACACCATCAACCCGCCTCGCCGCGGTGTCGATTTTCTTCGCGCAGCCGGCGCAGTCCATTCCTTCGACCCGGTAGCGGCTCTTGAGGACCGTTTCATTCATAGCATTACGCCTTCCGAGTGCTCTTACGTTGCCTATTCAACGCAACGTTAATTCCTCTAGCAACTAGAGGAGCAAGAGATTTTTTCGGGCATCTCGTCGATTTTGGATCAGCACTCAAGCGCCGGCACAATCTTGCCCTCTTGTTCGAAGTCTGGCCTTACACCCAGTAGAGCTGCCGATCTTCGGATGACGGCACCAACGGTTGGGGCGGCGTTCGCACCGGCGGTTGCTCCGGCTTTTCCGTCCTCTATGTGGGGCGGATTTCCATGACTATTGCTGACGCTACGGGCGTGTCCCCATCATGGCGGCGGCGTTAACCTAGTATCAAGGTTAACAATTCATTTTCGCCGAAGCGTGTAGAGATTTTGGGGGGAAGCGTGCAATCTGGTCGCTGCTCAACGCTGCTGACATCGCTTTGTCTAGCGTGCTTTCCGCTTGCATTAATTGCTGGCGGGCTGTCCGCCTTGTTCGCGGTACCCTCCCCCACTGCGGCTTTGCCGGTTGCGAGAGTAGATCACGGACGGGACTTAGCCGGGTTTCGCGGCGGCACGGCAAAATCAGGCGATTCTTTAATTGACGCTCGGATTGGATGCGACGACAGGCAGCCACGAATTCCAAGTGCGGTCGCCGACCTGCCAATCAAGACGATCTCCGCGAATTTTGCTCAGGGTTGGCAGAGTGTCGCTCTTCGGCCAGGCTTGGATGCGAAGGCTCTCTCAGCACCACCCGATGGCAGCGGCGATATGGCCATAGCAGCGGTATTTCATAACAAGAAAGATGATCGCTACGCCGGCGTGCCAGCCAAATTGGCTGAACTGGTTACCAACGACCAGGCCGACATCCTTGCCACCGCCTATGCACCCACAGACCCGTTTCACCGACCAACTTCGCCATTTGATAGCCTGCTGAAAGATGACAATAGGGAGGACGGCCGCTTCATTCCGCCGCTTGCACAGGGTGATCATGATTGGATGAGGCGGCCTCTGCCGGCAATCGTGTTCTCAAATACGGAACAGCGTTGCCTCGCAACGGCGGTCTATTTCGAAGCGAGAGGCGAAAGCGCAAAGGGGCAGGCTGCAGTTGCACAAGTGATCCTCAACAGGGTACGCAATCCCGCATATCCGAACACTGTTTGCGACGTCGTCTACCAGAACGAGAATTGGTACAACCGCTGCCAGTTTTCGTTCGCCTGTGACGGCGTTCCGGATCGGATAACTGATCCGGCAGCCTATAGCCTGGCAAGAGACGTCGCCATGGCCGTCACAGCCGGGAAGATCTTCCTCCCCGATGTCGCCTCATCGACCCACTATTATGCGTCATATGTGAACCCGGGTTGGGCTCGCGCGATGGAGAAGATGACGCAGATAGGCTCACATCTCTTCTATCGAAGCTACGGCGGAGGCTTGAGTTAGGAGAAGCGGTCTCAGGGATTCTGGTGCGTTGGAGCAGCCAATTTCGTCTGGCTGGAGCGAGGCCGCAAACCGTATTGGGACGATCGAGCAAGTTTTATCCTGTGCGTATTCTTGCGGCGCTACTCAGCCGAACCATTGTCGGTATAGGGTGAGGCGCTCGGAACGCATTGCAGCGACCAACCTGCCGGCGTTGGTTGCTTTTGATACTCCGCGATGGCGGCGGTGCATTGTTCGCGTTTGTCAAAGGTACTGGGCAGCACGCTCATGCCGCCTTGCGGTCCCGCAACTACCAGGTACCAGACCAATGCGACGGTGGAGGCCATGAAATTCTTTCTTTTAATGAAGTACTGGCAGCTGATCAGACAAAGCCAATAACTTCGACCAAGTGGCGAAAACATGGCCAACTCGGTCTGATGGTCTTTGGGTCGTCTCCTTAGCGGCCAGCGGTTCAATCCGACTTTGCCTGATCTTCGCCCGACTTCGCTGAGGGTGATCGTTTCGAACTCGACGCAGCGCCAAATAGTACTCTACAAACATGCACTCATTCGAGCGCGAACGGCCTGGCCTCGGCGTCATGCTTATCCTGGGCTTTCTCTGCCGCCTCGACGATCTGCCTGGCTGTGGTGTTAAGCGATTCCTCCAGTGCATTGCACGGGCCGGCCGCTTTCGCGCCATGTGTTATCTTGTTGATCTGTTCAGCCGCATCCACAGCGATGGTTTTGTGACCATCCTCATGGGTCTTGAGTTCCCCATAGTAGCTATTCCAGACGGCGCGCACCGCCTCGTCCGCACGCGCTTCATCGACCCAGATGGGCATCGTGACGCTCAGTTTAAGGGCAATGTCGTCCGAGACAACTCGGCAGGAATTGTCCTCGGCCGCAAATTTCAGCTTCCATGCGAGGTCGTCGTCCACCTCGCCCTCGATAACCCCATCGCCATCTTTTTTGCCAACGCGGTGCAGGTCATCGTGGATCGCTTCCCGACTCAGGCCGCGCAGTTCGTAGGTTGACTGTGTAACCTCCACTTTCACATCGGCCGCCGCTGGCGCGGCACACACAAGGATGGCAATGCCGCTTAACATGACGGCATATCCGGTCAGGCTGCGGTTTGAGAATGGGCTATTCAAAGTCGTGCTCCTTGTGTTGCTGCTACCAAAGCAGCTGGAAGGTCATCCCGGCCTCGCCGCCAAAACCGGCACGCCGATTTTGTGCACTGGCAGCGCCCCGATAGGTGCCTCATGACCTTGTGAATTGTCTTCGACAACGGCGAAAGAGACCGATCCAGCGGCCTGAAGCTTGCCCATCTGGTCGACATGCCACCCTATCATTATGGCGCCGTGTTAAAGCAATCGCGTTCATGAGAATATCGTTTTTCACGCAGCTTGCCATTTCACATMCCCCCGCCGCAGCCGTCGGACAGGTCCCACACATCCACGATCTGCTTACCGGTAAAATCGTGTTCATGGATCAGGTATTTCGCAAGGCCGCCATACATCTTCCAACGCCAGCATTGGCAACAGCACGGTCCTTTTTCGTTAGAGTTGGACATCGCGTAGTCATAGGCTTTCTGCTCAACACTGGTGAGTTGCATGTCGTAGTAGGATATCGCCTTCTGTGCGATGTTCGCCGGAATATCGTAGGGATCCAGCGGAATCATTGCGATGTCGCTGTATCTCGTCAGGCCTTCCGTCTGTTCAGAATAGCGCTTGAGATCCATCGGGCTGCAACACGAACCCCTGATCCGCGACATGCTCGGCATGCTTGCAATCGACTCCGTGAATTTGCCGGAGCAACTGCTGTTGCCATTGCGGCTGAGATCGTCGAAACGGCTCACTAGACCGGGGTCCTCTGCAGCGATTGCCAAATCCGGTTCCTTGAGGAAGCCCACAACCGCGGCGGCGCCAAAAACGCCACCCAGCACAACCGTCCGTCTGTCTGGGTAAAATATTCGGGTCATTGCGAACTCCGTTCACGGCTCTCAGCCGATTCGTGTGAAAACGGGAAATTGCTCAAGCAACCAGAATGAAAAAATCGACATCTGTCCCGTGATCATCGCGAGCCCCATGATGACCATGATTGCGCCGGCGGCAGGCTGCAACAGCCGGCCCGCCTTGCGCATCATCTTCAGCCGCCGCGTCAGGCTGTCCGTGAACAAGGCGGCAAGCAGAAACGGAATGCCGAGACCCAGGGAATAGACTGCGAGTAGCGCCACGCCTTCGCCGACAGTGGCCGACCCGGCGCCTACAGTCAGGATGGCGCCGAGGATCGGCCCGATGCATGGTGTCCAGCCAAAGGCGAAGGCAAGGCCGAGAACATATGCAGACGCAACCTTGCCGCCGGGGATGTTGGCATGAAACCTCGCTTCGCGCATCATCCACGATGGCCGGATGAGGCCGGTGAGGAACAGTCCGAACAGGATCACGATCGCTCCGCCCACGAGATTGAGTTCGTAACGGTAGCCGATCACCATCCGGCCGAGGGCCGAAGCACTGGCGCCTAGCACGATGAACACGGTCGAGAAACCGAGCACGAAACATAGGCTTAGGCCGATCGCCGGCAGCCGTAGCGCGACCCTGCCATCGACCGGCGCCGTCATCCGTGTCTGGCCTGCGACATAGGAGACATAGCCGGGCACCAGTGGCAGCACGCAAGGCGACAGAAACGAGAGCACGCCCGCCGCGAGCGCGCTCAAAATGCCAATGTTGGAAATTTCTGGCATTGGTCAGCGCCACTCTATGCTTGGCGATCCGTTCATTTGCTGGCCCTTGCCTGCTCGATCAATTTCTTCATTGTCGCAAGGTCGGTCGCGCCTGGGAAAATCTGATCGCCGACGACGAAGCCCGGCGTTCCGTTGATTTTCAGCGCCTGAGCTAGCGCCACATTTCGGTCTATCGCCGCCTGGATATTCGGAAGCTGCATATCAGTCTTCAGGCGCGATACATCGAGGCCAACCTGGCCCGCGATCCTGAGAACAATCGTCTCGTTCACCCGCGTCTTGGCGTCGTACAGCGCCTTGTGGAATTCGGCATACTTGCCCTGCATATGAGCTGCGAGCGCCGCCTTGGCCGCGAAGACGGAATCCGGGCCAAGGATGGGGAATTCCTTGTAGACGATCCTGAGCTGCGGGTCCTCGGCCGCGGCTTGCGCCATGATCGGCGCCACTTGGCGGCAATAGGGGCAATTGTAGTCGAAGAATTCAGCCATGGTGACGTTGCCTTGCGCGTTGCCGCCGACCGGGCTGGCTGGGTCACGGAAAATCTCGTCGGCCTTGGCCGCCAGGGCGGCCTTTGCCTCTTTTGCCTCGGCCTCGCGCTGGCGGGCGTCCAGGCTCTGCAGCGCCTGCATGACAACTTCGGGATTGGCCAAGATATAATCGCGCACGCGCTTGTCGAATTCGTTCTGGGACATTTCGCCTGCTGCGATTGCCTGACTTTGCAATCCGGAACCAAAGGCAAGGCCGGCCGCTGCGCCTACGAGGATGAGGGCACGGGCCATTTTGCTTAGGGCTCCGCTCCATTGTCTAGAACTGTGGATCATAGGTTCTCCTTCCCTTGTTTCGCCGGACGGCCGGCACCTCCGAATTGTGGTCATACCTCAGAAGAGGTCCTTCAATTTTGCCAACCAGCCTTCTTCCAGCTCATGGTGCGGACGCTCAACATTGTTGGTGAGGGCATTGACGAAGGTGACGAGATTGATCGGCTGGAAATCCAGGCCGTGGAAATTCGCCCGCCAATGACCCTCCTTGTCGATCACATGCGTGACGATGCCATGCGCCTGGATGCCATCCACGGTCTTGGTGAATTTGTGGCCAAAGGCTTCCGCCAACTTGCGGGTCGCGTCTTCCGGCTGATCCGGGGTTGCGGTCAGGAACAACCAATTGACCGGGTCGAGACCATGCGCCGGTCCGTAGCGTTGCAGCACGTCCGTCGTGTCTTTAGCAGGATCGGTGGTGATGCTCACAAAGGTGACCTGGTCCTTCATCGGCGTGCCGTTCACCATCTTCTGGATCTCGGCAATCTTCTCAGAATGGAGGGGACATACGTCCGTGCACGCTGTGTAGATGAAGTGAAGGACGACGACCTTGCCACGCAAATCAGCCAGGCGCACGACCCGTCCGTCGGCGGTGCGCAGTGTGAAATCGGGCGCCGGCTTGTCGATTGTCTGGAAATACTTCTCATCGCCCTTGAGCATGGCGTCGACTTCATCGAGCGAGTGCGCACGGGCTATCACGGGTGCAAGGGCAACTACCAGGGCCAAGACGGCAATGAGACTATTCAAAAAACGCATCATTCCTCCAAAAGTCGACGATGCCGCTGACCAGTCGACACGCCTGACTTGTCCCTGCCGGATGATTTCATTGGCGCAACGGCTCTCCGACCAAAGCCGCTCTGCTGACCGGCATATTTTCACCTGTATCCTCCGCGCGAGTATTGTGCTGCTTGGTCGCCGAGTTCTGCCGTTTGGTTCAACTGATCGCTCTCGAAAGATTTTGGCGACGCAGCAAGGTCCGCTGTTCGCCCGGTTCATCCAGAGGCCGAGCGCGCACATCACGGCGCAGCGCAACATGATGAGAACCAAGGGGGCGATGGCGGCAGCGGCCAGCCAGCTCCAGTTGAACGCCAAGCGGGCGACAGCCGCAATGGCTCCCAGGCCGTGCAGGCCACGCTGGCCGCCGAGGTAATAGTGGACGGCATGGGAAACGTCGCGGCCCAAGCGACACCTGCGAAGCCGGGAACGATTCTGTTGTGGTCATGCCGGTTTCTTTCTCAATTGCCGGCGAGATGACTGCGGATGAAGTCGACCATGTCCGGCGCATCCCATTCAGCCGGGCCGATCAGCCGGCCAATCTCCTTGCCTTGGCGATCGATCAGCAGGGTTGTAGGCAGGCCGACGGTGCCGAGCGCGAACATCGCCTTGGCCGAAGTGTCGATATTGAGCGCGAGGTGCAGGACGCCGATCTCGGCGAAGAACTTTTTCACGATGTCCGGACCAGTTCGGTCCATCGACAGTGCGACAACCTCGAAATCCGGTCCGCCGACTTTCGCCTGCAGCCGGTCGAGCGTCGGCATTTCCTTGCGGCAGGGCGTGCACCATGTCGCCCAGATGTTGAGCAGCAGGACCTTGCCGCGAAAATCCGCAAGCATTTTGGGTTGGCCATAGCCATCCTCGAAGCTGATCTCCGGCACGGCGACAGGCGCCTCATGAACGGCAAAATTCTGCGGCGGGGCCGCGGCCGCCGCGGGGTCAGCCAGCGCGAGCAATGCACTGATGAGGGCGAGAACGAGCATATTCACGGTTGTTGTTCCTTCGCTTCGGCTCTCAAGCGCTCGACCAGCGGCAGGATCGTCTTCTCGAGTGCTTCTTCCGTCACCGCGCCGATGTGCTTGTAGGCAATACGGCCGTCGGCGCTTACCACGAAGGTCTCCGGCACGCCGTAGACGCCCCAGTCGATCGCAACGCGGCCGTTCAGGTCCGCGCCGGTGCGCGTATAGGGATCGCCCATCGTGTCGAGCCATCGCGCGGCGTCGTCGGGTCTGTCCTTGTAGTTGAGCCCATGCAGCGGCACCGTTCCATCTGCCGCCAGTTGCATGAATACGGGATGCTCCTCGCGACAGGCCAGGCACCATGATGCGAAGACGTTGACCAGCGAGACCTCGCCGCGCAGGTCGCCGCTCGACAGTCCAAGCGTGCGGCCCTGCACAGGCGGCAGGCTGAACTCGGGCACAGGTTTGTCGATCAGCGCTGACGGTACGTCGGATGCGTTGCGGGTCAGCCCCCAGCCAAGCAAGACGGCCATGCCGGCGAAAATCATTGCCGGCAACAAGACGGCTAACCGTCGCAGCACAGGGCGCCGGACGGCCGGCGGTTCTGCGTCGGACTGAATGATGTTATTGCTGACCATGATGCTCCCACCGATCCAACAGGAACGTCGTGCCAAGCCAGACCCTTGGCGGGCAATCGGAGATGTTGGCCAACATCGCTGTGCCCTTTCACTCCGTCGCGTAGACGGTGGGTGCCTTGCCGTCCTTGGTGAAGGCGTAGACGATAAAGGGGCCAGCCTTCTCGCCACCCATGCCGGGAGCGCCGGTCGGCATGCCGGCCAGCGTGATGCCGGTGATTGCAGGCCGTTCGGTCAACAGTCTCTTGACGATGTCGACCGGCACCAGCCCGTCGACGACATAGCCGTCGACCATCAGCGTGTGGCAACCTTCCAGGTCAGCGGGCACGCCGGCATCGCTGCTGATCTGGGACAGGTTGTTGACCGGCTTGATGTCGACCTTGAAGCCGTTGTGGTCCAGATACCTGGCATAGGATTCGCAGCAGCTGCATTGCGGGTTCTTGTACATCACCGCATTGATCGTCGCCGCAACCGCAGGCAGCGGCGTGGCGACCGCGACCGCGAAAGCGGCGAGGGAGTAGGTCAGTTTCATTGCATTTCTCCTTGAATTAAAATCGGGATCGATGTCGGCCGTCACTCGGTCGCGTAGACGGTCGGCGCCTTGCCATCCCTGGTGAAGGCGTAAATCGTCCAGGTCTCGGTCTTCTCGCCGCCCATTCCAGGCGAACCCATCGGCATGCCAGCCAAGGCAATACCGGTGATGGGGGGATGTTCAGAAAGCATCTTCTTGATCAGATCCACCGGCACGAAGCCATCGACCACATAGTCGCCAACGACCACCGAATGGCAGCCCTGCAATTTCTCGGGAACGCCAAGTCCGGCGCTTATCTGGTCCAGATCGTTGGAGGGCTTCAGCTCAACCTTGAAGCCGTTCTTTTCGAGATAGGCTGCGTAAGTCTCGCAGCAACTGCAACTCGGGTTCTTGTACATCACGGCGTTGATCGTTGCCGCGAACGCGGGCATTGGGGTTGCGATCAGCAGGGCAAGGGCGGCGAGGCGATAGGTCAGTTTCATGTCATTCTCCTTTGGGTAGCGGTTCAAATTCAATTCACCCTAAACACCGTCATCAGGCCGGCCATCTGATGGTCAACGACATGACAGTGCAGCATCCAGTCGCCGGGATTGTCGGCGACGAAGGCGCATTCGATCACATCCTTCGGCGCCATCAGCACCGTATCCTGCCATTGCCGGTGCCTCACCGGCGCGCCGTTACGCGAAAGCACCGACAGGCTGAAGCCGTGCACATGCATGGGGTGCCACCAGGCGGTTTCGTTGCGCATCGTGAGGTGGCATGTGGAGCCGCGCGGCAATGTGAACAGCGGCTCCATGCCCGCCATTCCATCGCCGGTCATCGACACCCCATTGATCGCCCAGGCAGCGCCACCATTCATGACCGGTGTCGCCATACCCATCATGCCGCCGACGCCGGCGAGCTTGCCGCCGCCCATCATACCGCCTTGCAAGACGATCTCCTGGCGCTCGGCCGTGCCCAGATCGGGTTCGGGCAAGGGATTGCGCGTCAGGCCGACCGGCGCGTCGAACGGATGAGCCCGCAGCGGCGGCGCGGAGTCGTAGGCCAGCGTGGTCAGCGTGTAGGCGAGGCCGTCGTAAAAATCGTCGATCACAGCGTGGCGGCTGCCGGGATCGCCCTGCATGTCGATCACGGCATCGATGCGCATGGCTGGACCCAGCACAAGTCGGCCGTCCTCCGGTTCATGCGGATCGCAGGGCTGGCCGTCGATCGCCACGACGACAGGGCGATGGCCTTCGAAGCGCAGCGCCATCATGCGGGCGAGGCACGCATTGGCCAGCCGCAGCCGGACGCGCTCGCCGGCGCGCACCGGCTGATCTGCCAGGGGCGCTCCGTTGACAGTGACGGCATTACCGACGCGACCGGACATCGCCGCGTCCATCATGCTGCCGAATCCGGCAGCGATCTGCCCGTCGGTGGTAAGCCGCCAGTCCTGGAACATCCAGAGGAGGTCACGGTCGACGGCGACGGGGGACGCTTCCTCTACGATAAGGGCTCCGGCAAGTCCGTGGCCGAGCTGCACGAGGCTGTTGGCATGCGGGTGATACCAGAAGGTTCCAGCATCGGGCGGCGTGAACTCATAGACGAAGTTCTCGCCCGGCTTGATGGGGGGCTGGGTCAGGCCCGGCACGCCGTCCATGGCGTTCGGCAGACGGATGCCGTGCCAATGGACTGTCGTGTCCTCGTTCAGCTCGTTCTCGACAGTGATGCGCACCGGCTGGCCCTGCCGCAGGCGCAGTACCGGGCCTGGAACGCTGCCGTCATAGGCCCAGACAGCGGTAGATGGACCTTCGGGGCCGCCGAACCGCGCCTGGCCCGACGCGGCCTTGATCCGGCGTTCTTCGACTGCAGAGGCGCTTACGGAACGCAGCGAAGCAGATACGGCGGCACCCGCCGCCGCGATGAGGAGCCCGCGGCGCGAAACAGCAAAACTGAA
>BFBZ01000035.1_pt19 | contig 11439 bp, 11 predicted proteins | sample 1888401 | NCBI WGS metagenome assembly BFBZ01 (sample SAMD00112614, study PRJDB3348) | symbiont metagenome | host: Chara braunii | reverse complement strand
CGGCGCGCACGTCCGCTGGCGCGCGGCCGCGCAGATACGGTTCGATCACGATCGCGCGGCCCGTTTCCGAGCCCTCGCGAGGACTCAAACGGTCACCAGGGCTATCGAACCGGCGCGGCTCCAACTAGAGCATGATCCCGAAGGTTGCAGACCCCCGGATAAGACCATGCGACTGGACGAATGCCTAGAGCGAATTCGCAATTCGGTGTGAACGCCTGCGTTGCTCTAGACCTTGTCGCCTGCCGGTGCCTCCTCGGCCCCTTCGAACAGCTGGATCGGGTGGCCCGGCATCACGGTCGATATCGCGTGCTTGTAGACGAGCTGCGAGTGCCCATCGCGCCGCAGCAGCACGCAGAAGTTATCGAACCAGGTCACCACGCCTTGCAGCTTCACCCCATTCACCAGGAAGATCGTGAGCGGGGTCTTGTTCTTGCGGACATGATTGAGGAAGGTGTCTTGTAGGTTTTGTGAGCGGTCGGCCGCCATTGTCGCTGTTCCACTTTTTTCTGTCGTTCTGTCGCGGGCCCCTTCCCGCGCGACTTTATTGCCAAGTTGCATAGGACATCGCACTGCCCAATTTCTAGACTTGCAATGCCACGGAACTTGGACCGAGCCATTACAGGGCACGGCTGCAGGGCACGCAAGCACAAGTTGGGGGCAAAGGGTGCCCATATTGGGGCTAAATAGGCACCCCCTATGGGCCAGAGACGCCCATCTACGACCATTCCGCGTAGTGGTGGAAGGCTTCGCGGAGGGCCGTCGCGGTGAGGCCTGGTGCCCCGTTCCCGATGGCCCGGTCGTCGATCCGCACCACCGGCATCACGATTTGGCTGGCCGAGGTCACGAACGCCTCGCGCGCTCCGTAGGCCTCGTCGGGCGTAAAGGGCCGTTCCTCGAGCTCCAGGCCCTGCGCCTTGATGACCTCCAGCAGCACGGTCCTGGTTATGCCCCGTAAGATTCCTTTATCGGCCTGCCGGGTGACCACCTTGCCGGCCTTGGTCACGATCCAAGCGTTGCTCGATGATCCTTCCGTGACATGCCCGTCCCGGTCCACGAACCACGCTTCCTTGGCGCCCTTGTCGCGTGCCGCCTGCTTGGCCAGCACGTTGGGCAACAGCGCCACCGCCTTGATGTCGACCCGCTCCCAGCGGTTGTCCGGCAGCGTGATGACGGCGATGCCCGCGGCGGCCGTGGTGCCGCTCAGGATGGCGGCTGTCTCTTATACACATCTAGATGTGTATAAGAGACAGGCACGACCGCCAACGCGGCGGCCGACATCGGCGCCGCGATGCGCAGCTCCGCGAGGGAGCGGGCCAGCCGCTCCATATGGCGCCGCTCATCGACGATGCGGCCGCCCCGGACCTCGCAGACCTCGTAGACACCGTCGGCGAACTGATAGCCGCGATCCTCGATGTGCACCGAAGTGCTGTCTCTTATACACATCTAGATGTGTATAAGAGACAGATTCACGACATGGTTGCGGTTGACCACCTCGCGCAGAAGGAGCGGCAACACAACTCGGCTCACCGGCCAGTCGATCGACAACTCGGCCAGTGAACGGTTCAGCCGGGCAAGATGACGAGGCATATCGACAATAAAGCCCCGTGCAACCTCGCAGACCTCGTAGACACCGTCGGCGAACTGATAGCCGCGATCCTCGATGTGCACCGAAGCGTCGGCGTGTGCAACATAACGCCCGTTCACATAGGCAATGCGCGACATGGTCCACCCCCTGTCTCTTATACACATCTAGATGTGTATAAGAGACAGGTGCGGAACATAGCGACCGTTCACGTAGGCGATGCGCGCCAAAGCCAACCTCGTTACCAGGAATTTGCGTCAACGCCGTGCATATCAGGTCCTTCCGGGCGGGCGCAAACCGGCTCCGCGGGCGGCGCGGCCGGCCGTTCCGTGGTATGGGTAGCGCCGTCGCCCGCGGCGTGAACCCGAACTTAATCTCCGGCGACCAACACCAAGCGAGACTTCCCAAAAAGACGATTTCGACAGGGCGACATATGACCGACACCTCCCTCCCCGGGCGCTTCGCTGAAAGCGATTTCCGGGTCGGCCGTGTTCTCAATCGGACGACCGCGGTGCTGTCGCGCAATTTCCTCACCTTCTTTGTCGTCACCGCGGTGGCGCATCTGCCGAGCCTGCTGCTGACGCGCAACACGAGCTCTTTCGCCGAAGGCGCCTCCGGCCAGGCCATCGTGCAAGGGCTGGTCCTGCTTCTGGTCGGCGTGGTGCTGATGATCGTGCTCAGCACGCTGAGCCAGGCCGTCGTGCTCTACGGCGCATTCCAGGAAATGCGTGGTCGGCGCGTCAATCTGACCGAGTCCCTGCAGGTCGGGCTGCGGCGGTTTTTTCCGATCATCGGGCTTGCGTTGCTGGTGTCGATTCTCGGGATGTTCGCTGCCGTTCTCTTGATCTTCCCGGCTTTCATGCTCTTCACGCGCTGGTTCGTGGCCACGCCGGCCTGCGTGGTCGAGCAACTCGGGCCGCTGCAGAGCATGAGACGCAGTGCCGAGCTCACCAAAGGACATCGCTGGAAGGTGTTCGGGCTGCTGGCCGTGTTGTCCATCCTCGGCTTGATCGGCGGCGGCGTTGTCGCGTCGAGCTTCACCACGATCGGCGGCCAGGTTCTGGCGGCGATCGGCGAGTTGGTCTGGAACGGCATCTGGGGCGCCTTCTACGCCATCGCCGTGGTCGTCACCTATCACGACCTCCGCGTCGCCAAGGAAGGCATCGATATCGATCAGATCGCCTCGGTGTTCGATTGACCGGGCATCATCCGCCTGCCTTGGTCGGCTGCGCGTACTTGTCGGCGCGCACCTTGCCGAACAGCTGCTCACGTTCCAGATAGCCGCGCTCGGCCGTATAGAACTCGCGCAGGAACGGCACCACCTCCGCCGGCGTCAGCGGGGTGGTCCAGCCGATCTTGCGGCAGATCTTCTCGCAGACCTCGTTGAGCACGCGCGTCGTCTCTGCCGAGTCCGGGTGGCGTAGGAGCTCCTCCAGCACCTGCAGCTCGAACGCGCCGTAAGCGCGCAGCTGCTGCTCGGTGAAGGCGAACTGAGTTGTCTTTTCGACGATGTCGCTCGACAGCACGCGCTTGGGCAGCGAGATCACCGTGGTGCCGGCGATCAGGTCGCCACCGCGCATGCGGTCGCGGTTGATGAACGGCAGCGCCGCGAAAAACAGGAGCCAGACCGCGATCGCCAGGCTCTCCCAGTTCGCCCCACCCGTCCCGCCCCAGGTGAGCAGCACGCCCAGCGGAATGAAGGTCTCGACCTCGCGTGTCAGGTTGCGGGCGACGATCGCGGACGGCAGCAAGGGGCCGCCGGCGCGGTCGATCACGCGCAGCCCCACCAGACGTTTGCCCGGCGTCGAGCCGCGCCAGGCGAGCTCGAAATAGACGAAATACATGTTGCGGACCACGAAGCCCACGAACAGCGCGATCGAGATCGCGATCAGGCTGCCGCCCGTCCTTGCGATCGCGGCGATGATCGGGATGTAGATCGCAAGCGTGAGCAGGAACCAGATCACCAGATCGAGCATGAAGGCGACCAGCCGCTCACCATAGTCGGCGAGGTCGACCGTCACCGGAACGCCCTCCGGGGTGATGATCTGACGTCGCTCCCGCCGCACCCCTTCGAGGAACTGCGCGGTGCGATCGCTGGCGGTCTCGGCCACGCTCATGGCTTGCGCTCCCGGCCGACGAGGGAGAAGTAGGCCAGCCAAAGGGCGCCGACACCGAGCCCGATGGCGAAGCGCCAGGGCGTGCTCTGGATCAGCTGGCGAAATCCCCCTTCGAGGATGGCGGCGACGAACAGCATCAGCACGGCCCCGACCGCGATCTGCGCGGCTGCGCGGCCATGCAGCGCCAGGTTCTCGGTGCGGGAATAGCGGCCCGGAAACAGGATCTTCTCGGCGATCACCAGCCCCCCGGCCGCGAACAGGATCAGCGCGCCCAATTCGGTCACGCCGTGGATCGTCAGCCAGCCGACGAAGTCGAGCGTGAGGTCGCGATTGTGGTGGATCGCCAGCATCGCCCCGAGCGGCAGCCCCTGATAGACCGACAGCATCACCGTCGGCACGCCGGCCGCCATGCCCAGGCCGAACGTCATGATGCCGATCATGGTGTTGTGGCTGAACAGCACGTTTGCAAAGAGCCCGAACGATTCCACGAGCCCCGGCCACGGCGCGAAGATCTCGTTGTTCAAGAGGTCGGCGCGGGTGCTGGCGGGACCGCGTCCGCCCGCGAGCCCCGATGGCACGAAGGAGGTGTACCAGGCTTCGTCCTGCACAGTGAGCATGAAGCCTGCCACGGTCCCGACCACGAGGCAGAGGGCCGCGATCAGGATATGCCAGCGGGCCGAGCGCACGGCCGCCGGCAGATCGCGTCCGAAGAACGTGCGCAAGCCCTCGAGCGGATTGGCGCGCGGCCCATAGACCGCCAGGAACGCCCGCAGCGCGAGACTCTCGAGATAGAGCAGCAGGTTGCGGTCGAGCGCGATGGTGCGCGCCACCGACAGCGACGACAGCGCAGCGCGATAGAGGATCGGCAGCCGCTGCAACTCGTCGAGCGACAGGGCCCGCACCCCACGCCGCTCGACCCGGTCGACCAGGCCCTCGAGCTCCTGTCTCTTATACACATCTCGGCGGCGCTGCCGCCCTTTCCCTGGGCGCTGCGCCCGCCTTTCCCTCCCGCCGCTTGCGCGGGCTGACTGCGCAGCCGTTTGATGATGGCGACCGCCAGCTCCGCATTGCCGTCCCGCGCCAGGCCGTGGTTGGAGATCACGTCGGGATCGGCGAGCACCCAGATGCGACGGTTGCGGTCAGTGATTTCGCCAATGAGCATGCCGCGCTCCGAGCCGATGATCGGCCGCAGGCCGGTCCCGCGCACGAGTTGCGTCGGGGAGACGAGGCTCGGTGTCAGCGCGAGTGCGTTCGTGCTCCATTTCACGTCGGCGCTCTCGCGCACCACCTCGGCGCGCGGCGCGACCAGGTTCAGCGCCCACTGCGCCTCGCCGAGGTCGCGCTGATGCGCCTCGCGCAGCCATCCCGACTTGCGCTCGCTCGCCTCCCCGCTCCATTTCGGCAGCACCAGTAGGATGGTATTGGCCTTCAGCAGGGTGCGGATGGCCTCTTCCGACTGACGGGTCGGACGCGGCTCCGCGATCACCAGCACGCCGCCGGGCGTCAGCTTCTCGAGCGAGTCGTATTGGCTCTTGACCACCGGCAAGCCGAGACGCTGCAGCACCTCGGCGAAGCCCGCATGCCCGATCGCCGAGCGCGAGAACGTGCTGGCGCCCGTGCTGTCCTGTCCGCTCTGCCCGCCTCCGCCGCCGCCCATCAGGTAAAGCGTGAGCGCGAACAGCGCGACGGCTGCCGCGGCCCAGCCGATCAGCACGCGCGGGGAGAAGATCGATTCGGCACTCATGCGGCCACACCGGGATCGCGCATGCCGGGATGCAGCGCGAGCGCCAGCGCGTTGAAGCTCGCGCGGCAGGCGGCGTAGTCGGCGGCGTCGGCCGGGTGCTCGCCGAAATAGGTCCACTCCACCCGGTTGATGATATCGCGCAGCGACGAACGCCCGGTCGCGGAAAGCTTGGTGCTGCGCAGGATCTCGCGGCTGGTCAAGGAATCCGCGAACCGCTCGTCGAGGCGCGCACGGATGTCGGCAAGGCCTTGCAGCAGCAGCACGTGCATGGCCTCGACGAAGCGACCTTGTGCCGCCAGGTCGTCGGCTGCACCGAGAACCGCCGCGGGCGCCTGCGCGCGCGCCGCGCCGGGAGCGGCTTCGTCGTCTGTCCAGGCGCCTCCCTCCCGCCGCCACCACGTCGGCAGCGCGTCGCGGAACGCGTAGAGCAGGAGCCCAAGGGCAATCGCGATCACCACCCACAGCACCTCGCCCGGTATCTTGAGCGAGAACTGCGGCGGTTCGGGCTGATGCGGAAGCTCGGTCTGCAGATCGAGCCGGTGAATTGCCTGCTCGGCGACCTGTTTGATTTCCTCGGGGGTTTGGGCAGCGGCCGGCAGGCAGATCACCACCGCGAAGAGCGAATGGCGGATAGCAAACAGGACACGAGCGGCAATCGGCAAACAGCGAATAGTCAGCACGAATCGCCCCTGTCGCGGCCGGCTCTCGCTACACCGCCCGCTATTCGCTGCGCAACATCTCAGTCGATCCCGAGCGCCTTGAGCTTGCGGTGCAACGCCGAGCGCTCCATGCCGATGAAGCTGGCGGTGCGCGAGATGTTGCTGCCGAAGCGGCTGATCTGCGCCACCAAGTACTCGCGCTCGAACACCTCCCGCGCTTCCCGCAGCGGCAGCCCCATCAGGTGCTCGCCGCCGTCGCCGCCGGGCATGGACGGCACCATCGAGCCCACGTCCTGCGGCAGCATGTCGGCATTGATCACCGCCTCCGGGTCGCCCCCGGCCAGGATCATCAGCCGCTCCACGTTGTTGCGCAGCTGGCGCACGTTGCCGGGCCAGTCGTGCGACTGCAGCACGGCCATGGCGTCCTCGCCGATGAGCCGGCGCGGCAGGCCGGTGCTGAGCGAGATCTGCTCCATGAAATATTCGATCAGCAGCGGGATGTCCTCGCGACGCTCGGCCAGCGGCGGCACCCGGATCGGCACCACGGAGAGGCGGTGGTAGAGGTCCTCGCGGAACTTGCCGGCCGCGATCTCCGCTTCGATGTTGCGGCCGGTCGACGAGATGATGCGGACGTCGACCTGTACCTTGTTGCTGCCGCCGACCCGCTGGAAGGTCTGCTCCACCAGCACCCGCAAGATCTTGTTCTGAGTCTCGCGCGGCATGTCGGCGATCTCGTCGATGAACAGCGTGCCGCCATGCGCCTCCTCCAGCGCGCCCACCTTGCGTGCCTGGCCGTCGGCGGGCTGCTCGACGCCGAACAGCTCGACCTCCATGCGCTCAGGCATCATCGCGGCCGCGTTGATGACGATGAAGGGACCGTTGGCCCGGGACGAGTGGGCATGGACCGCGCGTGCGGCCAGCTCCTTGCCGGCGCCGGCGGGACCGACAATCAGGATGCGGCTGTTGGTCGGCGAGATCTTCTCCACCGTCTGGCGCAGCTGGTTGACGGAGGGTGATTTGCCGACCAGCGTCGAGGGCGAGAGCTGCTTGAGCGCCTTCACCTCGCGCTTGAGGCGGGAGGTCTCGAGCGCGCGCTGCGCGACCAGCACCAGGCGGTCCGCCTTGAACGGCTTCTCGATGAAGTCGTAAGCGCCCTGCTTGATGGCGGCGACCGCGGTCTCGATGTTGCCGTGGCCGGAGATCATCACGATCGGAAGCTCCGGATGCTGCGCCTTCATCGCGTCGAGCAGCTGCAAGCCGTCGAGCCGGCTTCCCTGTAGCCAGATGTCGAGGAAGACCAAGTTGGGCCGTCGGCTGGCGACGTGCGCGAGCGCATCGTCGCTGTCCCGGGCGGAGCGCGTAATGAACCCCTCATCCTGCAAAATGCCGGATACGAGCTCCCGAATATCCGCTTCGTCGTCGACAATAAGGATGTCATCGGCCATGGCTAACACCTGCTCCTAAGTGCCGGTCGCAAGTTGAGGTGCCTGAGACTGACGCGACGGCTCCGCTTCGGTGGGCCCCGCGGTTTCCGCGGCAAAGCGCAGCCGCATCCATGCTCCCCGTTGACCGGGTATCTTGTTGGCGGCATCACCCAACTCGATGCGGCCGCCGTGATCTTCGAGAATCCGTCCGACGATGGCGAGACCGAGACCGGTCCCCTTCTCCCGCGTGGTGACGTAGGGCTCGAGGAGCCGGCTGCGGTTCTCCTTCGGCAGCCCGATCCCGTTGTCGACCACGTCGATGACGACGTCCTCACCCTCGCGGGAGGCCCATACGCGGATGCGGCCGCGCCCAAGCTCGTCGGGCGGCACCGCTGCGATCGCCTCGGTGGCGTTCTTGATGATGTTGGTGAGGCCCTGCGAGATCAGCCGGCGATCGAACCGCGCCGGCATCGGGTCCTCGGCGATCTCGACATCGATGTCAATGTCGGCATTGCCCACGCGCTGCAGGAACACCACCTGCCGGACGGTGTCGGCCAGGTCCTCCTGCGTCATCACCGGCTTGGGCATGCGGGCAAAGCGCGAGAATTCATCGACCATGCGCTTGATGTCGTCGACCTGGCGCACGATGGTGTCGGTGCATTGCTGGAAGACGCCGCCGGCGTCCTCCTTGATCACCGGCCCGTACTTGCGGCGCAGCCGCTCAGCCGAAAGCTGGATCGGCGTGAGTGGATTCTTGATCTCGTGCGCGATGCGGCGCGCCACGTCGGCCCAGGCCGAGGTGCGCTGCGCGGTGACGAGCTCGGTGATGTCGTCGAGCGTGAACACATAGCCACGCTCCGCCGCGCCCGACTGCTCGCTCGTGACCCGCACCGAGACGATGCGCTCGCGACCGCCGCGATTGAGCGTGACCTGGCCCTGTACCAGCCGCTGCAGGCCGGCGCGGGCCTGCTCGAACATCTCCGAAAGCTCCGGCACGATCTCGGTCAACGGCCGGCCGAGGGCGTCGGCCTCGGACTGTCCGATCAACCGCTCGGCGGACCGGTTGAGGATCGTGATCGAGTCCTCCGCGTCGACGCCGATGACGCCGGCGCTGGCGCCCGCCAGCACCGCCTCGGTGAAGCGGCGGCGGCTGTCGATGAGGTCGCGGGCGCGCACGATGTCGTCACGCTGGGTGCGCAGCTCCTGGGTCATCTTGTTGAAAGTCTCGCCCAGCTGGGCGAGATCGCCCTCTGAACGGCGAGTCGGCACCTGAACGTAGAGGTTTCCGGTCGAAACCACCTGCGCGGCCCCGATCAGCCGCCGGATCGGCGCCACCAGGTAGTTCGCGAAATTGAGCCCGATCCAGACCGCCGACAGGAGCACGCTGAGGGCGATCACCGTGTACATCAAGCCGTACGCGATCTGGATGCCGACGCGGCGTGCCTCGAGGTCGATGTATTGGGCAACGCCGGCCTGGGTCGCCCGCAGCTGCGCGAGCACCCGCGGGTCGAGCAGCCGGGCGATGTAGAGGTAGGTGTCGGTATAGCCGCGCAGCTTGATGATGGCCGCGATGTAGTTGGCATCGAGGAACATCGCCACTTGCGGCTCGGTGTCGTTGATGGTGGCCAGCACCTCGGCGGTCGGCTTGACGAACGACTGGTTGGCCTGGGCGTCGATCTGGTCGATGACCTTGAGGTCCTTGTCGAGCAGCATGACCCCGGGCAGCCCGCGGATCGACGCCTGCACCGAAAGGAACTGATGGAACTGGTCGCGCGATTGGTCGAACAGCGGCTTGGCGCGCGCGAGCTCAATGGCGATGGCGATGGCATCGCCGCGCACGAACTGCACGTGCTCTCGCACATAAGCGTCGGCGACGATGAGCGAATTCTCGATCAGCGAGTGGGTCTGTTGCGAGAACAGCCGGTCGAGGCCCCGATCGAGGGTGACGCTCGCCACCACCGCCACCAGGATCGCCGGCACTGCTGCGATGATGGAGAAGAGCGCCACGATCCGCACATGCAGCCGCGATGCGGCGCGGCCGCGCCTTCGCGCCTGCACAACGCCCCAGACCTCGCGGCCGATGACCAGCACCAGGAGGAACACGGTGAACGCATTGGCCGCCAGGAGCGTGCGCACCACGGCATCGGTCGGCGGGATCGGCGTGAGGTCGGCGAGCACCACGAAAGTGACGAGCGCCGACAGCAGCGCGACTGCGACTGCGCCCATCCCCAGCGAGCGGGCGATCCAGCCCGCAGGCGGCGCCGCCCCAGCGCTTGCCAGTTCGGTCGTCGCGGCTTGACCGACGTTCGACATTCAACCTGTCTCGCCCCAACGGGAACCCCGCGACGCACGCGAACACGTGCCGTTGGGCGCCCCCCGTTAATCAACGTATTATTATTCACTGATGCTTTTCTACAACAATGTTGCCAAATTGCGACTATTCCTGGGCATCCCGTTACCACCTGTGGCTAATCGGCATCACGGTTGTAGCGGCAAGCGAGCGCGCCACATCGTTCGCAGGCACGCCAGCGCTATCAGTCAATTGCGGTCAGCGAGAAGAAGAGGAAGGAGGAGCGATTGGTTTTCGCTCAGCCGCTGCTGCGGAACACCTGGATGTCGAGGTCGCGGATCTTCTTGCGCAAAGTGTTTCGGTTGACCCCCCAGCAGCGCGACTGCGACTGCGCCCATCCCCAGCGAGCGGGCGATCCAGCCCGCAGGCGGCGCCGCCCCAGCGCTTGCCAGTTCGGTCGTCGCGGCTTGACCGACGTTCGACATTCAACCTGTCTCGCCCCAACGGGAACCCCGCGACGCACGCGAACACGTGCCGTTGGGCGCCCCCCGTTAATCAACGTATTATTATTCACTGATGCTTTTCTACAACAATGTTGCCAAATTGCGACTATTCCTGGGCATCCCGTTACCACCTGTGGCTAATCGGCATCACGGTTGTAGCGGCAAGCGAGCGCGCCACATCGTTCGCAGGCACGCCAGCGCTATCAGTCAATTGCGGTCAGCGAGAAGAAGAGGAAGGAGGAGCGATTGGTTTTCGCTCAGCCGCTGCTGCGGAACACCTGGATGTCGAGGTCGCGGATCTTCTTGCGCAAAGTGTTTCGGTTGACCCCCAGCAGGTCGGCGGCGCGGATCTGGTTCCCGCGCGTAGCGGCCAGCGTCACCGACAAGAGCGGATGTTCGATCTCGCGCAGCACCCGGTGATAGAGCCCGGGAGGCGGCAGCTCGTCGCCGAAGCCGGCGAAATAGGTGGCGAGATGGCGCTCGACCGCGGCCGAGAGTCCCTCCTCCGTGCGCGGCTCCTCGTCGTTCGAGATCAAGGCCGGCTGCGAGAGCTCGGCATCGATCACCGCGGCCGTGATGGTCTCCTGCGGATAAAGCGCGGCGAGGCGGCGGGCGAGGTTTTCGAGCTCGCGCACGTTGCCGGGCCAGCGATGGCGCTTGAGCCGGTCGAGCGCCCCCTGGTCGAGTTGCTTGGCCGGCAGCCCTTCGCGCTCCACCAAGGTGAAGAAGTGCCGGATCAGATCGGGCACGTCCTCGGTGCGCTCGCGCAGCGGCGGCAGCCGCAACGGCACCACATTGAGCCGGAAGAACAGATCCTCCCGGAACAAGCCCTGCTGGATGAGAATGCGCAGGTCCTTGTTGGTCGCGGCGATGATGCGCACGTCCGCCTTGATCGGGGTGCGGCCGCCGACCGTGGTGTACTCGCCCTGCTGCAACACACGCAGCAGCCGGGTCTGCGCCTCCATCGGCATGTCGCCGATCTCATCCAGGAACAAGGTGCCGCCCTCGGCCTGCTCGAACCGGCCGGAGCTGCGTGAGTTGGCGCCGGTAAAGGCGCCCTTCTCGTGCCCGAACAGCTCGGATTCGATGAGGTCGCGCGGGATCGCCGCCATGTTGATGG
>BFBZ01000008.1_pt580 | contig 11440 bp, 15 predicted proteins | sample 1888401 | NCBI WGS metagenome assembly BFBZ01 (sample SAMD00112614, study PRJDB3348) | symbiont metagenome | host: Chara braunii | reverse complement strand
CGGCTGAATATTCCCCGCATGTTCGCAGCCCTTCTGCTGCTATCGCTGGCCGGGATTGTCATCTATGGGTTGCTGGCGCTAGTTTCGCACCTTCTGTTGCGGCGTTGGCATGAAAGCGCGTTAGGAAAGGACAGTTGATGGCCCCGATTTCTTCCGAAAAGATCGATCTCCTGATCTATGGACCGATCCGGCCAATCCTCGAAAACGGCTTTCCCGATCAGTATGTGCTGCACCGTGCCGAGAGCCGCGGCGATCTCGAGCGCCTGACCCCCGAAACGATGGCCAAGATCCGCGGTATCGCCGTCACCTATCACTCGATGGCGACTGACAAGACCGCGATGGCGCTGTTTCCCAAGCTGGAGATCGTCGGCAGCTTCGGCGTCGGCTACGACCACGTCGATTCCGCCTATGCGCGCGATCACAACATCGTGGTCACCAACACGCCGGACGTGCTGACCGAGGAGGTCGCCGACGTCGCGATGGGGCTGTTGATTGCGACCCTGCGCGAGTTCGTCAAGGCCGACCGCTATGTGCGCTCCGGCCTGTGGCAGACCCAGAATTATCCGCTCAGCGTCGGCTCGCTGCGTGACCGCAAGATCGGCATCGTCGGCATGGGCCGGATCGGCCAGGCGATCGGCCGCCGGCTCGAGGCCTCGCGCGTACCGGTGTCCTATCACTCGCGCAATCCGTCCAAGGACGTTTCCTACAAGCACTATCCCGACCTGATCGAGATGGCGAAGGCGGTCGACACCCTGATCGTGATCGTGCCGGGCGGCGCCTCGACTGCGAAGATGATCAATGCCGACGTGCTGAAGGCGCTCGGCCCGCGCGGCGTGCTGATCAATGTCGCGCGCGGCTCCGTGGTCGACGAGCCGGCGCTGGTCGCGGCGCTGAAGTCCGGCACCATCCTCGCCGCCGGTCTCGACGTGTTCGCGGCCGAGCCCAACGTGCCGGACGAATTGAAGGCGATGCAGAACGTCGTGCTGCTGCCGCATATCGGCTCGGCCTCGGTGGTGACGCGCAACGCGATGGACCAGCTCGTGGTCGACAACATCACGAACTGGTTCGCCGGCAAGCCGCCGCTGACGCCGGTTGCCGAGACACCGGTGAAGGGCCGCTGATGACATTGTCCCGCTTCAGCGTTGTGCTGCTTGCGCTGCTGGCCGCGTGCGGTCCGGCGATCGGGCAGGATGTCACGACGTTGAAGAAGGACATGATCGGGCAGTGGGAGCTCGCCACCACCGAACGCAGCAAGACCTGCGTGGTGACGCTGAAGGGCGATCCGGTGCCGCAGGGCTTCAAGCTCGAGCTCGAGCCGGCCTGCGCCGCCGCGCTGCCCTTCACCAAGGACATCACCGGCTGGAGCATCAAGGGCCTCGGCGACATCGTCCGGCTGCACAACGCGGCCGGCGAGGCGGTGATCGATTTCACCGAGGTCGAGACCGGCATCTTCGAGGGGCTGCGCACCAACGAGGGCGTCTACATCCTGCAAAACCTCGCCGCCGCCCGCTCGCTTGCCAAGTCGATGGACCAGATGATCGGCGACTGGTCGATGGTGCGCGGCAACGGCCAGGCGATCTGCGCCCTGGTGCTGACCAACACCGACGCCGGCAACGACAATTTCCAGGTCTTCATGAAAGGCAAATGCGATCCCGCGGTCGCTTCCTTCAACCCGACGCTGTGGCGGCTCGACCACGGCCAGATGATCCTGATGTCGGCCAAGGGCGAGAGCTGGCAGTTCGAGGCAGATGACAACGCCCAATGGCGCCGCGTCCCCGATAGCGCCGATCCAGTGATCATGCTGCGGGAGCAGTAAGGGATAACCTCTATTCGGTAGCTGATCCGCTAGGCGTGGTCACCGTTCTTGCGAGGCAGGTTCGGGAGCAGCAACAAGAGCGGAAGTGCCAGCGGTCCTATCAGAGCCGCGATCCATGCCCAGGCTTTGAGGCTGCGCCCGCGGTACCCGGCCATTCGGGCCGCCAGAACGATCGAGGCGATCGAGCCGATGAAGAGGACCAAGCTCAGTAAGTCCATGATGCATGCTCCGGCGCCGGACCTGGTCATTGAGAATAGCACGGATGGATCGTCGGCAGTGGTCGGCGGCCGGCCAATAACGCCGAATTGAGGCTCCCGCGACCGCGATCCGGCCGGATCCACCAGCGAAATATTTCTCCAGCTGCTGTCGATCCAGCCGTTTCCGGATCGTCGTTTCCTGTACCGAGCCGATTTTGGCGGCGATGATCGCCGCGCCTCGTTCAAAGCAGGAGCATTTTCATGCGCTTCATGTCGATCGTGACCTCCCCGCAGCCGCCCGCGCAGCCGACCCCGGCGCTGCTGGAAGCCATGCACAAACTCGCCGACCGCGAGATCAAGGCCGGCCGCATGGTCGATACCGGCGGCCTGATGCCGCTCGCGACCGGCGCGCAGGTGCGCATTGCCGACGGCAATCTCAGTGTCGTCGACGGTCCGTTCGTCGAGGCCAAGGAAGTCGTCGGTGGCTATGCGATCTTCGAGCTGCGCAGCAAGGAGGAGGCGGTGGCGCTCGCGGTCGAGTTCATGCAGCTCCACAAGGACCACATGCCCGGCTGGGAAGGCACCTGCGAGGTCCGTGCCTTCGCCGGCTTCGCCGGACAGTGTCCGGAATAGGCCAGGGGAGAACAGTCGATGCGCTTCATGTATGTCCTGGTGGCCGAGAAGCCGATGTTGCCGAACCCCGCGTTGCGGGAGGCGATCGGCAAGCTGGCCGAACGCGAGATCGCGGCCGGCCGCATGCTCGATACCGGCGCGCTGCTGCCGCGCACGGCGGGCGCCGAGGTGAAGATCAAGGACCGCAAGCTCACCGTCACCGACGGTCCGTTCATGGAGGCCAAGGAGGTGGTCGGCGGTTATGCCGTGTTCGAGCTGAAGGACAAGGAGGAGGCGGTGGCGCGCGCGGTCGAGTTCATGCAGCTTCATCTCGACCACATGCCGGATTGGGAGTTGTCATGCGAGGTTCGTCCGTTCATGGCGTGCTGACGATCGCCGTCTTCGCATGTCGGTGGCCGGCATGACGAACGACGAGGTCAAGCGCACCATCCTCGGCGTCTGGCGCGTCGAGCAACCGCGGCTGATCACCAGCCTGTCGCGGATGCTGCGCGACGTGCCGCTCGCCGAGGATCTGACCCAGGAAACGCTGATTGCCGCGCTCGAGCATTGGCCGGTCGATGGCGTCCCGGACAAGCCGGGTGCCTGGCTGATGGCGACGGCCAAGCGCCGGGCGCTCGATCATCTGCGTCATGTCAGCATGCGCACGCAGAAGCACGGCATGCTGGCGCATGATCTGGCGCGGGAGCAGGAGTCCATGCCCGATCTCGATTCGATGCTCGACGACGACATCGGCGACGAATTGCTGCGGCTGATCTTCACCGCCTGCCATCCGCTGCTGTCGCGCGAGGCCCGCGCCGCGCTGGCGCTGCGCATGATCTGCGGCCTCACCACCGAGGAGATCGCGCGCGCCTTCCTGCAGGCGGAGGCGACGATCGCCCAGCGCATCGTGCGCGCCAAGCGCACATTGTCGGACTCCGGTCTCGCCTACGAGACACCGCGTGGCGCGGAGCTGTCCGAACGACTCGCCTCCGTACTCGAGGTCGTCTATCTGATCTTCAACGAAGGCTACACCGCGGCGCGCGGCGACGAATGGCTGCGGCCGCAGCTCTGCAACGAGGCGCTGCGCATCGGTCGGGTGCTGACCTCGATCGCGCCGTCGGAGCCAGAGGCGCACGGCCTGCTGGCGCTGATGGAGTTCAACGCCTCGCGGATTGCGGCGCGCACCGATGCAGCCGGTGAGCCGATCCTGTTGACCGAGCAGAACCGCGCGCTATGGGATCGCTTGCAAATCCGGCGCGGGCAGCTCGCGCTGGCCCGCGCCCGGGAGCTCGGCGGCGCCGGCGGCTTCTATGCGCTGCAAGCCGCGATCGCCGCCTGCCACGCCGAGGCGGATACGCCTGACGCGACCGACTGGCGCCGCATTGCCGCGCTGTACGGCGATCTCGCCGCGCTGCTGGATTCGCCCGTGATCGCGCTGAACCGCGCGGTCGCGATCAGCATGGCCGAAGGCCCGGCGGCTGCGCTTGCGATCGTCGACGGTCTTGCAGACGAGCCGGCGCTGAAATCTTATCATCTGCTGCCGAGCGTGCGCGGCGACCTGCTGCACCGGCTCGGCCGCTTCGCCGAGGCGCACGCCGCGTTCGAGGCTGCGGCCGCATCGGCCGGCAACGCGCGCGAGCGCGAATTCCTCAAGCGCCGCGCCGCGGTCGCCGCGCGGGCCGCGCAGGATCCAGGCGGCCGCAAGGATCCATCGATCGCGTAGCCGTATCCGCGAAGCGATCGGCCGGACACGGCGCGGCGAATCTGGGTCAGGCCCTGGGCGCGATCAGCGCAGCCTTGCCGCGCAACCCCCACAGCAGCAGGATCGACGCTGCGATGATCGCAAGACCGATCGCGACGAACCCGGCGGTCACCAGCGTCTCCTGCCATTGCGCGGCGGCAAGCCCGGGAGCGGTAATTGGCGAAAGCGCCCCGGTTCCGAGAATCGCAGCGAGCGTCGTCACGGCCCAGTTGCCATAGGTACCACACAGCAGTGCCCGGTAGGCGACGGCGCTGGTGCGCGACGGCAACCTGACCTCGGTCCAGATCGCCCCGACCGCGAGCAGGAACGTGCCGTTCATGACGCCCTCGAGATGGGCCGCCAGCGCCATCCGCACGTTGGTGAAATGCTGCTCGACAAGGCCGGTCAGCAGCCCGATCAGGAACAGGGCCATGCCGTGAAAAAGCAGTCGTCGCCGATAATCCATGCTCGCCCCTACAAATAGCTTCGTTTGTGTAACGGCCGACCATAGCAGAACGCGCGCAGGCATCCGCCAGTGACTGAGTGACGCCGGCCCGTGACCTGACGCACGGGTGGTCGCGGGCAGGGCCCGGGCCTATCGCTGGCACGGGTCAGGTCCCGCCCGCGAGGGCCCGGGAAGGCCCCGCGGTTGTTGCCGGCCACAACCTATGACACCATCCGGACTCCGATTTGGTTTGACGTGGGAGGCCCATGCCGCGCCGGAAATATGCCTGGGAGAAGCTGTCTGATGAGCAGTTGCTCAACCAGCGCCTCAGCAGTTTGAGGGTTGCGGTGGAGGGCACCTGGCTCCAGGACTGCCTCGGCACCCTCCATGAGGAGTTCGAGGAGCGAGGCATCCGGCTGCGGCCGCACGCATGGATATCGAGCGAGTGGTTCAGCCCCTCGACGACGCCCGGCATCGCCATTCCGTTTTATCTCGCGCATCCGCGCCTGATGAAGCTCGAGAAGAAGATGATGCTCGACGTCGAGGGGGGCACCTGGTCTGAGTGCATGGCCATCCTGCGCCATGAGGCGGGCCATGTCGTGCAGCACGGCTACCAGCTGCACCGCCGCCGGCGCTGGCAGCAATTGTTCGGTCCGTCCTCGAGGCATTATCCGCGCTACTACCGGCCCAACCCGGCCAGCCGGAATTATGTCCAGCATCTTCGGCTCTGGTATGCGCAGAGCCATCCGGACGAGGATTTCGCCGAGACCTTTGCAGTATGGCTGCGGCCGCGCTCGAACTGGCGGACGCGCTATGCCGGCTGGCCTGCGCTGAAGAAGCTCGAATATGTCGACGAGCTGATGGCCGAGATCGCCGGCAAGCGGCCGCTGCTCACGACGCGCGAGCGCGTCGATCCGCTGCATTCCCTGAAGCAGACGCTCGCCGAGCACTACAAGAAGAAGCAGGCGTTCTACGCCTTCAATCCACCGAAGACCTATGATCGTGATCTGTCGAAGCTGTTCTCCGCCGATCCACGGCATCGACGGCAGCCGCCGGCTGCGGTCTTTATCAGGCGGCACCGCGCCCAGATCAGGCAGCTGGTCGCGCGCTGGACCGGCGAGAACCAGTTGACGCTCGATGCCGTGCTCGATGACATGATCTTGCGCTGCCGCGAGCTCAATTTGCGCGCCGTCGGTCCCGAGCAGAAGCTCGTGACCAACTTCACCATCCTGCTCACCGCCAAGACCATGCACGCGCTGTTCGGCCCCTCCCGCCGCAAATGGATTGCGCTATGAAACGTCTTCGCATTCTCGTCCTCATGCACCCGGACTTCGTGCCGCCGGACAGCACCGACGGATACTCCGCGCGCGAGATCAACGCGTGGAAGACCGAATACGACGTCGTCAGCACCTTGCGCGCGGCCGGTCATGAGGTGCGGCCGCTCGGCGTGCAGGAGGAGATCAAGCCGGTCCGCGACGAGATCGAGAACTTCAAGCCGCATGTGGTGTTCACGCTGCTCGAGGAGTTCCACTACGAGGTGGTGTTCGACCAGCACATCGCGAGCTATCTCGAGCTGATGAAGGTGCCTTACACGGGCTGTAACCCGCGTGGCCTGATCCTGGCGCGCGGCAAGGACCTGTCCAAGACCCTGGCGCATCATCGCCGGATTCCGGTGCCGGCCTTCGCGGTGTTCCCGATGCGCCGCAAGGTCAAGCGGCCGCCGCGTCTCGCACTGCCACTGATCGTCAAGAGCTTGAGCTCGGATGGATCGCTGGGCATTTCGCAGGCATCGATCGTCGATACCGACGAGAAGCTCGCCGAGCGGGTTGCCTTCATCCACGAGCGGATCGGAACGGCCGCGATCGCCGAGCAGTTCATCGAGGGACGCGAGCTGTATGTCGGCGTGCTCGGCAACAACAGGCTGCGCGTCCTGCCGGTCTGGGAGTTGAAGTTCGGCAGCATGGGCGGCCCCGGTATCGCCACCGAGAAGGCGAAGCACGATCCGAACTATCAGGAGCGAATCGGAATTGCGGATGGTCCGGCCAAGGATCTCGCGCCGGAGCTATCTGCGCATATCCAGCGGCTGGCGAAACGCATCTACCGGACGCTCGGGCTCGACGGTTACGCGCGGATCGACTTCCGCCTCTCCGCCGACGGCACTCCGTATTTCATCGAGGCCAATCCCAATCCCGAAATCGCCAAGAGCCAGGAGTTCGCAACGGCGGCCCAGCATGACGGGCTGGATTACCCAGGTCTCCTGCATCGCATCGTGACGCTTGGAATGAGCCGCGCCAAGGCAGGCGTCTCGTTGGGCTGAAGGGCCGTGTCGCCTGCGAAGGGTTTCGCCTCAGAGGCTGCGCTGGTTCGTATGGCGTCGCCCGTCGCCTGGGAGAAACATCGCAAACGTTTCCCTAACGCGCGCCGCAGGCGTTGGCCCGTTGGCAGGCGCGGACGCCGGGGCCGCGGTGGGGCGGAATTCATCGGGGTCCGGCCACCGGCTGGCAACGACGTTGCTTGCCGGAGCCGCGAAGGTGTAGCTGTGGCAGGCATCGTAGACGTACAGAACAGCAAGAAAAATCGATACGACAACAAGGATCGTCCTGAAAACCGGCATTGTGATTGCGCCTTCTTGATTGAGGCGGACAATGCCGTGCCACGATGAATCGTGCGTTTAGCTGCCGGATCGACCGGCTGATACGGTTCCCATTTCATGAATGTGGCGTGTAAACGGCTCGCTTACCAACGGCCTCAAGGTTGCGGCAACCAGCTTTCCTCACCGGCCCGAAAGAAGTCTCTGGCATTGATGGGCCAACAAGAAGATTGAGGAGGCACCATGTTCGTCGCCATTCGAGTCATGATCCTGATTGCCAGTGCATACGCCGGGTCGGCCGTCGCAGAGATGCAGTTCGCGCCGCTGCCGAGCCTCGCGGCTTCGTCCCAGCGATAAGACGGCGCGTCAGGTCGGACGCTTGCGGTTCGAGGAGTCTTGCGTCGCGGGCTCGACCGAGGGGATGCTGTGATCCAGCAGCAGGAAGTGCACGCAACCCTCGACCGTTTGCGATGCACGTGCAAACTGTTCGGCGAGATCAAGAATGATCGCGCGCTTGTCCGGCTCCATGATGCAATAGAACGCCACTGTGAGCCTGAGGGCTTCCTCGTCATCGGGACGGCCAAGCATTCGAGTCTCCGAGCATCGGCGGCAGCGTGTCCGCAGCCACTAGAGCATGATCCCGACAAGTGGAAACCGGTTTCCCCGGCGACAAACGCCAAGTGCTTGCACGGAGCTCATGCTCGAACCAAGAGATGAGATCGTGATGCGATTCCACGGAAACGCATCATGATCCGTTGCTCTCTGCCGTACTGAGATTGGCAGGAGAGGCAAAGAGGTGCGGGTTCTCCGCGATCGTCGACCGTTCTCGGTGACGGATTTCGCTGATCGATCTGCGGATCAAGGTATCACCGGGCTCGACCTTCATCTAGCCACCATCTGGGGGCGTCGCTGCATGATGGACGCGGGAAGGGGACGGCCTCGAAAGCATCGCGATCGTCGACGATATGCTCTTGAATGCCGCGACAAACTCCCTGCGGGAAACCCACAGTCTCTCGAGCAACTCGCGCCGCGCCTCCGGGTCGGCCTGCAACTCGATCAATTCCTCGATTGCAATCGTGACTTCGAGGATCTCGCCGATCTGACGCCGCACCGAGAGACAGGCCAGCAGGACCGCGGAGAGATCTGCTCGCGGTCGGCCTGCGGATGAAGCCATCGGGGTGTGCGGGTGGGCATGCTTGCGAGGTTGCGGGAAGTCGATGATGCGTCCCATTCAAGGAAGTCCCGTCGTTTCACTCGCAAAAGGAAAGCATCGCCAACGCGATGCGTTGAATATTTCAGCACAGAAATGTTGGATCGCAATCGGCATTGAGTAAACGGACCCGGCTCGACGCCGATTGCGAAATCCAAATCAGTATGACGAGCGTAATGCCTCGTCTGCGCAATTCACCTCGTAACTTTACTAGTTCTGAACACGTGACGGGCGCGCTGGCTACAGCAGGTTCAAGCGAATGGCGATGGTCGCGGCGTGCACCTTGTTCGTCGCATTCAGCTTGCGCGTGGCGTTGCGCAGGTGGAATTCAACTGTTCTGGCGCTTCTGCCGATGATCGCTGCGGTTTCTGCCGCGGTCTTGCCGGCACTGACCCATTTCAGGCACTCCCGTTCCTTGTCTGTAAGGTCAGTCTCGGCGCTTTCATTGCCGGAGGCATCCACCGCCGTGGGCGTGGAGGTGGGAGTGTTCGGAGTGTCGGGCCATTGCGAAGCCTGTCCTGCTTCGACGGCTCGGAACTCGGTGATGTCGGTGACGCAGCCGATCGCGCGGCGGTGATGGCTGGAGGAATCCAGGATCAGGCAGGCCACCGAACGAAGCCAACGGGTCTCTCCGGATGGCCGCACGATCCTGAACTCAACGCGATAATACTCGTTCTTCGCCAACAACTCGGATATTTCCGCGTCATCTATCCGTGTGGCGATCTCCAGATCGTCGGGATGAATATAGGGCTTGAAGGCTTCAATCGAATTGATCGGATGCGTCGCCTGATCCAGGCCCAGTATTTCGTACCAGCGGTCGTTGCAGAACAGCACGTCGGCATCGATATCGTAATCCCACAGGCCGCCACCCATTGCCTTGAACGAGAGCGACAGGCGCTCGTACTCGAGCCGATCGACGGCACGTTCCTTGTCGGACTTCCGCATCGTGCTTGGCCTCAAACGCTCCGTTGACTCTGCCAGTGCACTTCCGCGCTTCTACAAAGCGTAGTTTGATCGCGTATCGAATCTTGCGGATTTGGCGGAGTTACGAATCGATTTGCAAGTGCCGAGTGGTCATGATCGTAGATCGGTGCCGTCGACGTTGATGAACGGAGGTTCTGATCGAAGTCGGTGACACGCGGGTTGCGTCGCGTCGCTGGTCGTTCCGGCCGCGGCTCTGCTTATCGAACGCAGATGCGCCGACCTGCATTTATTCGAACAATCTGCAGGGATATGTTTTGTCCGAAAGGGTGACGTTGAATGTCCACTCGCCGAACGTCAGGGCGGCTGTATCGCTGATCACGGAAGATGCAGCGCGGCTTCGCGGCGTTACTTGCCCGATATTCCGGCCAGCACAACCCTTGAAAACGGTTACGGTCAAATCGACGGAAGCCCGATGCTCCTGAACCGCAATGTCACGCCGCATGACATTGTCAGGGTGCCCATTATCCGAACATTGCCGATGGCGGCGGATCGACCGGAAGTGATGGACCGCCGATGGTGTGGCGCACAGCCGTTTGCGATCGACTTGCGCGTCCGCATCCTCGCGGTCGAGCCGGGCGATGACACAGTGTGCCTGACGTCCTGAATCGAAAACTATCCACCGGCGTCATCCTGGGGAAAGCCAGGACCCATGACCACAGGTGCTGATTGTTCGAACACGAACGACCAGCGCCATCCCTAACAGCCGCCGCGGAGTATGGGTCCTGGCCTTCGCCAGGACGACGGGAAGGGCCGCGGCCTTGATAAGCAACATCGTGACTGACGCACGCCAGCACGCACGCCGGCCATCGGCAGATGGCCGCGCGGATCAGCGATATGATCGAAATTGCGCGCCCCGGATCGACGCGCGGCGGGCTCTATTGGTCGACCTTCGGCGTCTTGCCTGCGATGTCGAGGCCGAGCCGGAGCGCGCGTTCCTGGCGCTCTTCGGTCAGGAGCTTCAGTTCCCGTTCCAGCGACCTTGCAACCTCCTGTTGCGTTTCCCTGGAAGGGCGACGGGAGCTGGTTTGCGATTTGGCCGGTTGGGCAGTCACAGGAGAAACCCTTGTCATCACTCTGTCACAGGCATGCCACGACCGAAGTCGGGCGGACAATCAATAAGAATTCAGTGGGGGTCGTTTAGAACGTTTGTTGTGCGGCTGACTCAAATTTAAGCAGAAAATTCTCCTCACAGGATTCCCCAAGTATTTGTGTCGAATGATGTCGAAGCCGCGATCTCATCAATTCGGATGAGAGAGCCGGGTTCCCACGAAATCATTTCGAGATTCGCACGAAGACGTCCTGAAACCGACAAGGTCTAACCTTAGTAGCGTTGTCGAGGACGGGTGCCTGGTGAGACGCTGACGACCGAGGTCGTGAGGTCAGTCGGTCCTCGTTGAGACTTGGGGATGATCTCGGAAATGAAGAAGCCGAATGCTGTGCCATATGTCTGGGCGGCCGCGCTGATTGCGGTCGCGATCTGGGGCGTCAGTGGGACCCCGCAGGTGGCACATACTTCCGCCAGCACGCATCTGGCTCGGGTGCGTTAGCGCGTTTCGCGCGACAGCTTCTTGGCTAGAGCTTCGGCCGCAGTGAGCGCTGCATATCCATCGTATAGGTGTAGCGCCCTTCGGGGTGCGTGGTGATGGTGACCTCGAACAGTTCCTCGCGCTGGCCATAATAGCGGCGGACCACGGTGAGCGCTGGCGAGCCGGTCTTGACGTCGAGCGCCTTGGCGATCGGCGCCGGCATCCCCCGCACGAAGATCTCCATCTGCGCGCGCTCGGTGACCTGGCCGTACATCTTGGCGATCTGCTCATGCACCGGGGTGCGGCCGTGGTCGCTGCG
>BFBZ01002136.1_pt1 | contig 11441 bp, 10 predicted proteins | sample 1888401 | NCBI WGS metagenome assembly BFBZ01 (sample SAMD00112614, study PRJDB3348) | symbiont metagenome | host: Chara braunii | reverse complement strand
CCCCGCCTCTGGCCGAGATGAGCGAGATCGAAGTGACCGGCCGTGACGCCGGCAAGGTGATCCGCGCCTCGGGTTTCTCCAGCCCGGGCGAGCCTGTGGCACGCCTGCGCGACGGGCACGGAGAGGTCTCGGAGATCCGCCTTGGCGGCACGCGTCTTGTCAGCCAATCTGCTTTCGTGGACGAGCTTGTCGCAAGCTACCAGGGCGTGCCGAAGGACCGAGCCTGAAAGGCTGCCCTGCTCGCGCGTCATCGACAAGACCGCGATACGCGCCTCGATTGATTGGGGTGGGCTGACTTTGGCGCGGACAAGTCGTGGATGGCCGGAACAGGCGCGGCCAAGACGAGAATTGTCCTTGGAGCGGAGGGCGCTGGATCGACCGGGCGCAGGGCCGCCGCGGTCCGGCAGAGGATGAGGTCAACGCATCGTCTTGCCCGGGCTCGTCCCGGGCATCCAGTACTTGCCTGCTTCAAAATCAGCCAATCATAATCACCGCGACTCGGTACTACGCTCCCCCCGTCTGGGTCAGGTCGAGCGGCAGCGAGCGCATCGGCCTGCCGGTCGCGGCCGACACCGCATTGGCAATGGCCGGCGCCAGAACCGGCACGCCGGGTTCGCCGGCACCGGTCGGGCACATCATCGAGGGCACGATATGCACCTCGACCTTGGGCATTTCCGACATGCGGGTGGGTTCGAAACCGTCGAAATTCTTCTCCTGAACCTCACCGTCCTTCAGCGTGATGCGGTTGCGCAGCACGGATGACAAGGCAAAGCCGACGGCGCCTTCGATCTGGGCGCGCACGACATCCGGATTGACCGCGATGCCGCAGTCGATCGCGGCGACGATCCGGTCGACCTTGATCGCCGTGCCTGACACCGTCACCTCGGCGACCATGGCGACATGGGTGTCGAAGCTCTCGTGCACGGCGATGCCGCGCCCTTTGCCGGGCGCAAGCGGTTGGCCCCAGCCGGCCTTGTCGGCGACAAGCTTCAGCACGGCCGCATGGCGCGGCGCCTTGTCGAGATAGCTCAGGCGATAGGCGAGCGGGTCCTGGCCGGCGGCTCTCGCCAGTTCGTCCATCATCACCTCGGTCGCCTGTGCCGTATGGGTGTGGCCGACCGAGCGCCACCACAGCACCGGCACGCCCTCGCGGCCGTTGCTGACGGTGACATGCAGGCTGTCGATGGAATAGCGCGTGTCGCTGGCGCCCTCGACCGTGGTTCGGTCGACGCCATTGGCCACCAGCATGGATTCCATCGGCGTGCCGATCATGATCGACTTGCCGACGATGCGGTGGTCCCAGCCGGCGATCCGGCCCTGGCTGTCCAGGCCGGCGCGGACACGGTGATAGACCATCGGCCGGTAGAAGCCGCCGGTCATGTCGTCTTCGCGGGTCCAGACCAGATGAACCGGCGCGCGGTACTCGGTAGCCTTGAGGATATGGGTCATTTCCGAGACGTAGTCGCAGGCCGCCGTTGCCCGCCGGCCGAACGAGCCGCCGGCATAAAGCGTGTTGAGATGGACCTGGGCCGACGAGACGCCGCAGATCGCGGCGATCGTCGCCTGCTCCAGCGTCTGCATCTGGAAGCCCGCCCAGGCCTCGATGACGCCGTCGGCGCGCCGTTCGATGGTGCCGTTCATCGGCTCCATCGCGGCATGGGCGAGATAGGGGAATTCGAACTCGGCCTCGATCACCTTGACCGCCCCCTTGAGGGCCCGCTCGGCATCGCCGCGCCGGCCGGCGGTCAGGCCGGTCTGCGTCGCCAGCCGCTTGAACTCGGCCATGATCTGGTCGGATGAGCGGGTCTCGGCGGCGGCGAAATTCCAGGTGGTCTTCAGGACCTGTCGGCCCTTGATCGCCGACCACGTGTCGCGCGCCACCACGGCGACCCCGGTCGGGATCTCCACGACGTCGACGACGCCTTTCACCTTGCGTGTTTCGGTGGCGTCGAAGGATTTGATCCGGGCACCGAATTTCGGCGCGTGGGCGACGACCGCCGTCAGCATGCCCGGGCGGCGCATGTCGAGCGAGAACACCGTGCGCCCCGAGGTCTTGCCCTGGGTGTCGATGCGGCCGACCGATTTGTCCTTGCCGATGAACACCCAACGGGCGGGTTCCTTGGGTGCCGGATTGGTCGGCACCGCCATGGTCGCGGCGCGGGTCGCAAGCTCGCCGAAGGTCGCCTGGCGGGTGCCGTGGCGGACCACCCCACGCTCGATCTTGACTTCGGTCGCCGCGACGTTCCAGTCGGTGGCGGCGGCCGCGATCAGCATCTGGCGGGCGGCCGCGCCCGCCAGGCGCAACTGCGTCCAGGAATTGGCGATCGCGGTCGAGCCGCCGACGCCTTGAACCGGGCCGAAGGCGAAATTGTTGTAGAGCCGGTGATCGGCCGGCGCGAAGGCCGCCCGCATCTGGCTCCAGTCGGCGTCGAGTTCGTCGGCGACGATGGTGGTCAATCCGGTGGCGCAGCCCTGGCCCATGTCCAGGTGCTTGACCAGCACGGTCACCGTATTGTCGGCGCCGATCTTGATGAAGGCATTGGGATTGGCTTGGACATTGCTGAACGGGCACGCCTCGGCGGCGGCCGCCTCGTCCTGGCCGAGCAGGGCCGCGACGATCAGGGCGCCGCCCGCACCGGCGAGAAACGACCGGCGGGTGGCGGCGAAGGCGCGGCCGGCGGCGGCCGGTGACAGGATCGCTTGGGTTTTCGAGTGCGTCGTGCTGTTGCCGATGGTCATGATCTTGGCCCCACCCTCGCTCATGCCAACGCCCGGGCTGCATCCTGGATGGCGGCCTTGATGCGCAGATAGGTGCCGCATCGGCAGATATTGCCATCCATGGCGAGCTCGATATCGGTTTCGCTCGGCGCCTTGTTTTCGGTCAGCAGCGCGACGGCGCTCATGATCTGGCCGGATTGACAGTAGCCGCATTGGACGACGTCGAGCTTGCGCCAGGCGGCCTGGACCGCCTCGGCGACCTTGCCTTCGATGCCCTCGATGGTGGTGATCTTGCGGCCTTGTGCGTCGCCCGCCGCCAGGGAGCAGGAGCGGGTCGCCTGGCCGTCGACATGCACGGTGCAGGCGCCGCACAGCGCCTGGCCGCAGCCGAATTTTGTGCCGGTCAGATCGGCATGGTCGCGGATCGCCCAGAGCAGGGGCATGTCCGGATCGGCGTCGATCTGGAGAGAACGACCGTTGATTTCGAGGGTCAGCATGGCGGCCTCGCCTGGGAGATTGGATCCACTCCAAACGAGCGCGAGGATACGACCGGCAGGCGGCTCAAGGCAATTCCACACGCGATCGTGATCGAGCAAGCTGGCGCCGTCCGTCTCGGCCCGGCCGGGCAGGCGCGATCCGAGGCCTCAGGCGGTCGCCCGCGCCTCGGTCAGCACGATTCGCACCAGGTCGGCGGCATTCTTGGCGCCGAGCTTTTCCATGATCCGGGCGCGGTGAACCTCGATGGTGCGCGGGCTGATGCCGAGGTGGCGTCCGGCCTCCTTGTTGGAGGCGCCCGCCGCGATCTGGCTCAGCACTTCGCGCTCGCGCGGCGTCAACAGGTCGGTGCCTGGGAAGTTGGCCCGCAAGGTCGCGGCCGTCGGGGCCGCCGCGCGCCGCTCGGTGGTCTCGATCGCCTCGCGGACCCTGGACACGACGGTGTCGGCATCGAACGGCTTCTCGATGAAATCGAGGGCGCCGTGCTTGATCGCTTCGACCGCCATGGGAATGTCGCCCTGGCCCGAGATGATGAAGATCGGTGCCGGATAGTGGTGGGCGTTGAGTTCCTTCAGGATGTCGAGGCCGGAACGACCGGGCATGTGCACGTCGAGGATCACGCAGGCCGGGGTCTGGCCGCGCGTCGCCGCGATGAAGGTGGCGCCGTCGGCGAAGCCCGACACCGCGAAGCCTTCGATCGACAGCACGACGCTCAGCGCGTCGCGGACCGCCGGATCGTCATCGACCACGAAAATATCCTTGGGCGCATTCGCCATGGTTTACCGCATCCCGTCATGGGAGGTATTTCCGGTGGCCGGCCCGCCTGGCGGCGACACGGTCCGGCCCGTCGACGGCTCCGGAAGGACCAGCGAGAAACACGCGCCTCGCCCATTGCCTCCGGGATCGACGGTCAGGTCCCCCCCATGGTTTTGAGCGATCGTGCGTGAAATCGCAAGACCGAGGCCCAGTCCGGTTCTCTTCGTACTTGCGAAGGCCTTGAACAGGTTCGGCATGGCATCGCCCGGCACGCCCGGCCCGCTGTCACGCACCGAAAAGCGGATCGTGCCGTCCCGGGCCTGGGTCTCGATCCAGATGCGGGCGTGGTCGCCGCCGCGGACGGCCTCCAGCGCATTGCGCACCAGATTGACGACGATCTGCTGGATCTGCACGGTATCGACCAGCACGGGCGGCAGCCGGTCGCGCAGATTGCGCACCACCCGCGTGCCCGGCCGATAGCCAAGCAGGGTCAATTCGACGGCGTCTTCGACCAGCGGGTTGAGATCCACCAGGCGCCGTTCCGGCTCGCGCTTTTCGACGAAGTCGCGCATCCGCCTGATGATATTGCCGGCCCGATCGGCTTCGCGCAGCGCCTTGTCGAGGATGGAGCGGACGGTCTCGTCGAAATGCGCGGCGATCTCGCCATTGCGATGTGCGTCGACCGCCTTGGCGTGCGTCCGCCCGACGGCCTGAAGATAGAGCATCACCGCGGTCAGCGGCTGGTTCAACTCGTGGGCGAGCGCCGCGCCCATTTCGTCCATCGCCGAGACGCGCGCCATGTGCAGCAGGTCGGTCTGCAATTGGTTGAGCCGCTCCTCGGCTTCCTTGCGTGGCCTGAGATCGCGCAGGATGCCGATGAACTGGCGTCCATCCGGAGTACCGGCTTCGGCGACCGACAGTTCGACCGGGAAAATCGTACCGTCGCGGTGCCGGCCATGCACCTCGCGGCCGCTGCCCAGATATTGCTCGATCGTGCCAACGCGCGCGGCATCATCTCCGCCTGCCGCTTCATCGGGGGCGATGATCATGGCGATGCCGCGGCCGATCACCTCGGGCGCGGTCCAGCCGAACAACGTTTCGCAGGCCTTGTTGAAGACCAGGATCGTCGCGCTCTCGTCGATCACGATGATGCCGTCGACGGCAATGTCGAGCACGCTCGAAAGGCGGGCTTCCGAGACCGTCAGCGAGGCTTTCAGGATCTGCTCGATGGGCGTCCTCCTCAGGACGATGCGCCAAATCGACGATGCACCGAGTCTCGGCCGGGCGACATGCCACGAGACGGTCATCCGGAGGTGGCGGGGCCGGGCGAGCCCGCCGAAAATTCTCCTCCGTAGAAGATGCTACGGACAAATCCCTAGTGCAAGAATGAATCTGACCACTTTGTCGTGGTTCTCTGGTTGTTTTGTGGGATTTATTGGCGGCAATGCCGCCGCCACGCTGCCGGTACGCGTGCCGGCAGTCCCGCCCGGAGCCGTTTGATCCCGATCAGAGCTGCCTTATGGCTTGGCCCAGGCGCTCGGCGGCAATTGCGATCTGCTCGGGCGAGCGCAGGTAGCAGAGCCGCAAATGGCCTTCACCGCCGCTGCCGAAGGCCGCGCCCGGGGCAAGCCCGACCTTGGCGAGATCGACGAGCTTCTTCGCGCCGGCCATCGAATCGGTCATCCCCTCGACGCCGAAGAACAGATAGAAGGCGCCGTCGGGGCGCGAAAAATGGCAGCGGCCGGTCTGTTCGATCGCGGCGGAAATGATATCGCGGGCCTTGCGCGCCTTGGCGATCTGATGCTCGACGAAGCTCTCGCCGCGCTCCAGCGCCGCGACGCCGGCGCGCTGGATGAACTGCGGCGACCCCGATGTCGAATATTGGATCAGGTTCTCGATGACGTCGCCGAGTGCCGGGTCGGCCTCGACCCAGCCCATGCGCCAACCGGTCATCGCCCAGTTCTTCGAGAAGGTATTGACCCACAGGATCCGGTCGCCGTCCTCGCGGACATCGTGGAACGACGGCGCACGTTTGGCCTCGCCCGTCCAGACGAAGCGCGTATAGATCTCGTCGGCGATGATCCACAGGCCGTGCTTGCGGGCGAGCGCCAGGATGGCGGCGAGTTCCTCGCGCGTGGCGGTCCAGCCGGTCGGGTTCGACGGCGTGTTGATGAACAATGCCTTGGTCCGGGGCGTGATCGCATCGGCGATCCGGTCGAGGTCCATCTGCCAGCCGCGATTGCCATGGGTCAGCTCGACCAGCACGGGAACCGCGCCGCGCAGGCCAGCCGCGGCCGGCGCGTTCGGCCAGGTGGGCGAGGGGATGAGCACCTCGTCGCCCTGGCCGGCCACCATGGTCATGGCGATCTGGATGGCCTGCATGCCCGAGCCGCAGACGAAGAAGCGCTCCGAGGACAGTTCGCGGCCATAGAGGCCGGAGGCATAGGTCGCGATGGCTTGCCGCAGCTCCGGGATGCCGCGCTGCCAAGTATAGGTTGTTTCACCGGCGGCGAGCGACCGCGTCGCGGCCTCGCAGATGAAGGCAGGGGTGGGCATGTCGCCCTCGCCCACCCATAGCTGGATCACCTCGCCGGCGGTGCGGGCATATTTCGACAGTTCGACAATACCGCTGGCAGGCGCGCCCGTGGCTTCGGGGCGGAGCGAGGCGAGGAGAGATGACGACATGGAGGGCGCGTGCTCTGATGGACAAGTCCCGAGCATAGCGCCCAGGCCATCGTCCTTCTCATGAAATTCACGACGAAAGTCCATCAGCAAAGGCGATGAACCGGGATAGCGAGCCCGACGCGGACAGGCCTTGGTTCCGCCCGAGAGCCTTTGCTATAAGCACCGATCGCAAGGGCTTCTTAAGGATCATGGCGTGCTGCGCACATTCGGTATGACGGGTCGGGCTTGGGCCCGTGTCGCGCTTCTCTCTGGCCTCTCCGCCGGCCTTGCCGGCTGCGGCACCAGTGCGGGAAATTTGTTCGGCGGCAGCCAGACCCAGCAGGCGGCGCAGCCGGCGCCAGGCGTCGGTTCGCCGGTGCACAGCGCGCTGTTCGGCCAGCCTGTGCCGGCCGGCCCCCAGACGCTGCAGGAAAATCTCTGCCCGCGCATCGAGGTGCGTGACGGCTCCAATGTCTGGCGCCAGGGCGGCGAGGGGCCGACCGAGCTGCGCTATCAGGCGACCATCACCGATCTCGCCCGCGAATGCCGCATCGAGGGCCAGACCATGATCGTCAAGGTCGGCATCGAGGGGCGCGTGCTGACCGGTCCGAAGGCCGAGGGCAACGCCCGGCTGACCTTGCCGATCCGGCTGGCGGTGACCCGCGGCCTGTCGCAGTCGATCTGGACCCGGCTCTACAATGTGCCGATCGACGTGCCGGCCAATTCACCCAATGTCGCCTTCACCCAGATCGAGGATCAGGTGACCTTCCCGCTGCCGCAGCCCGAAGAGCTGCAGACCTATGTCATCTTCGTCGGTTTCGACACGATGGCGCAGCCGCAGCAGCGCGGTCGGGGACGCCAGGCGCGCCAAAGCCGCTGATCCCGCGCCGATCTGGCGCGAACCGGCAGGCCCGGGGCGGGCTTTCGCACGGGCCCGATCGGCGGCGGCGGCCTTGTCCAGGCGCCGTTGCCCACAAGCTCGCCTTGACTTCGCCGCTTGATGCCGTCATTCGGAAAGCGTGCCATATGAGCCCGGCGGGAGAGTCCGGGTGGTCTTTATATGCGAGATCTCCCGGCGCCGAAGGAGCAACGGCCCCGGAACCTCTCAGGCAAAAAGGACCGCCGGGGGATTGGCATTCTGGAAAGCGGCCGCGCGTCCAAACGCGGCCCACCGACGGAGTAAGCCGATAGGGTCCCGGTCGGGATCCTGGTCCTGTGGACCCCGGTGAATCTCTCAGGTCCTGCGACAGAGGGGCGCGAGCGGGCGACAAGCCCGCGTTTCGAGCGTGTTCGGGGCGTGCGTCCCGCGCTTGCTCACGCGCCGTTGCAGGATGACCATGGCCGAAACCCTTTCCGGGCCGCTGCACAAGACCCCGCTTCATCAGCTGCATGTCGAGGCTGGCGCCAAGATGGTGCCCTTCGCCGGTTACGACATGCCGGTGCAATATCCGACCGGTGTGCTGACCGAGCACAACTGGACGCGCAGCGAGGCCGGCCTGTTCGACGTCAGCCATATGGGCCAGGCCTTCGTGGTCGGCCCGACCTGGGAGGCGACCGCCAGGGCGATCGAGGCGCTGGTGCCGGCCGACATCCTCAACCTGAAGCCCGGCCAGCAGCGCTACAGCCAGCTGACGGCCGAAGATGGCGGCATTCTCGACGACCTGATGATCACCCGCTCGGCCTATGCCGGCCACGAAGGCTGGGCCTATCTGGTGGTCAATGCCGGCTGCAAGGACCAGGACTTCGCCCATATCGCGCCGCGCCTGCCCGCGGGCGTCACCTTGAAGCCGGACGCGACCCTGGCGCTGATCGCGCTGCAGGGCCCCAAGGCCGCGGCCGTGCTCGACACCTTCATCCCCGGCATCGCCGCGACCCCGTTCATGACCTTCACCGAGACCAAGCTCGACGGCATGTTCGTCCATGCCTCGCGCTCCGGTTATACCGGTGAGGACGGTTTCGAGCTGTGCGTCGAGGCGAAGGATGCGCCGGCGATCTGGCGGAAGCTTTTGTCCGACGCGCGGGTCAAGCCGATCGGGCTCGGCGCGCGCGACAGCCTCAGGCTGGAAGCCGGCCTTTGCCTTTATGGCCATGACATCGACACCGGAACGTCGCCGATCGAGGCCGGTCTCAACTGGTCGATCCAGAAGCGCCGCCGCGTCGAGGGCGGTTTCCCCGGTGCCGCGCGGATCCAGAAAGAGCTGGCCGAGGGGCCGTCGCGCCGGCGGGTCGGCATTCTGCCCGACGGTCGCGCGCCGGCCCGCGAAGGCACCACGATCAAGGCCGCCGACGGCGCGGGCATCGGCACGGTGACCTCGGGTGGCTTCGGCCCCACCGTCAACGGCCCGGTCGCCATGGGTTACGTCAATAGCCGCTTCGCCGAGCCGGGAACTCCGGTGCTGCTGGAGGTGCGCGGCAAGGATCTGCCGGCCAAGGTCGTGACCATGCCCTTCGCGCCGCATCGCTACTTCCGCGGATAGCATTTTCATGATCGGGCCGGATCCGGCACCGATCTCGGGAACGTGCCTCACAACAAGGTTTCAGAGGAGCTCGCCATGGCCAATATCCGCTACACCAAGGACCATGAATATATCAGCGTCGAGGGTGACACCGGCACCATCGGCATTTCCGACTACGCTCAGCAGCAGCTCGGCGATGTGGTCTTCGTCGAATTGCCCGAGCTCGGCCGCAAGGTCGCCAAGGGCGACGGCGCCGCCGTGGTCGAAAGCGTCAAGGCCGCCTCCGACATCTATGCGCCGGTCGCCGGCGAGGTGGTGGCGGTCAATGCCGAGCTCGAGGGGGCCCCGGGCACCGTCAACGAGGACCCGGCCGGCAAGGGCTGGTTCATCAAGCTGAAGATCGCCAATCCCAGCGAGCTCGACGAGCTGATGGACGAGGCCGCCTATCAGGCCTTCGTCGCCTCGATCTCCTAAAGGCCCGCCATGGCGCATTCCTACACCGCCGATGTCAGCTGGACCCGCGATGGCGCCGTCTTCACCGACAACCGCTATTCGCGCGGCCATCTCTGGCGCTTCGACGGTGGCGTGACGGTGCCGGCCTCGTCGGCGCCGTCGAGCGTGCGTCCGCCCTATTCCAAGCTCGATGCGGTCGATCCGGAGGAGGCGCTGGTCGCGGCGCTGTCGTCCTGCCACATGCTGTTCTTCCTGTCTTTTGCCGGGGCCCAGGGCTTCCGGGTCGACAGCTATGACGACAAGGCCGAGGGCGTGATGACCAAGAACGCCAAGGGCAAGCTGTTCGTCTCGACCGTGACCTTGCGTCCGGTCGTGGTCTTCTCCGGTGACAAGCTGCCCGATCGTGCCGACATCGACCACCTGCATCATCGCTCCCATGAGGAATGCTTCCTCGCGAATTCGGTGCTCGCCGACATCGTGATCGAAGCCTCCGACCCGATCATCGCCTGAACTGGACTTGAGCCTCATGCGCTACCTGCCGCTGACATCAGACGACCGTACCGACATGCTCGCCAAGATCGGCGTCGCCTCGGTCGACGACCTCTTCGCCAATGTGCCCAAGGGCAAGCTGATGACCGGCTTGGCCAATCTGCCGACGACCAAGGGCGAGATCGAGGTCGAGCGGATCATGGGGGCGCTTGCTGCCCGGAACGTACCGGCTTCCGCCGGACCGTTCTTTGTCGGCGCCGGTGCCTACAAGCACCATGTGCCGGCCAGTGTCGATCACCTGATCCAGCGCTCGGAATTCCTGACGAGCTACACGCCCTACCAGCCGGAAATCGCCCAGGGCACGCTTCAATACCTGTTCGAATTCCAGACCCAGGTGGCGCTGCTCACCGGCATGGAGGTGGCCAATGCCTCCATGTATGACGGCTCGACGGGTGCCGCCGAAGCCGTGCTGATGGCGCATCGCATCACCCGCCGCAACAAGGCGGTGCTCGCCGGCAACCTGCACCCGCATTATCGCGACGTGATCGAGACCGTGTCGCGCATGGCCTCCGACAGCATCGTGGCGCTGCCGGCCAATGCCGCCGACGCCGGTGCCGACCTGAAGGCGGTGGCCGCGGCCATCGATGCCGAGACATCCTGCGTGGTCATCCAGACCCCCGACGTCTTCGGCAACCTGCACGACCTGAAGGCGATCGCCGAAAAGGCCCAGGCCGCTGGCGCGCTGTTGATCGCCGTGGTCACCGAGGTGGTGTCGCTCGGCGCGCTGACCTCGCCCGGCGCCATGGGTGCCGATATCGTGGTGGCCGAGGGCCAGTCGATCGGCGTCGGCCTCAATTTCGGCGGCCCCTATGTCGGCCTGTTCGCCGCCAAGTCGAAATATGTCAGGCAGATGCCCGGCCGCCTGTGCGGTGAGACCGTCGATGCCGAAGGCCGCCGCGGCTTCGTGCTGACCTTGTCGACCCGGGAACAGCATATCCGCCGGGAGAAGGCGACCTCCAACATCTGCACCAATTCCGGCCTGATGTGCCTCGCCTTCACCATTCACATGACGCTGCTCGGCGAGGCCGGCCTGAAGCGCCTGGCAGCGGTCAACCATGCCAACGCCTGCGATCTCGCCGATCGTCTGGATGGCGTGACGGGTGTCGAGGTGCTCAACAAGAGCTTCTTCAACGAATTCACCATCCGGGTCGCCGGCGATGCCGCCCGAATCGTCGAGACGATGGCGAAGAAAGGCGTGCTCGCCGGAGTGCCGGCCTCGCGGCTCTGGCCGACCGACAAGGCCGAGAAGGACCTGATCATCGTCGCCAATACCGAAGTGAACACCGACGAGGACCGCGCGGCCTTCGTCGCGGCTCTCGAAGCTTCCATCTGAGGACATAGCCATGATGA
>BFBZ01002135.1_pt1 | contig 11444 bp, 9 predicted proteins | sample 1888401 | NCBI WGS metagenome assembly BFBZ01 (sample SAMD00112614, study PRJDB3348) | symbiont metagenome | host: Chara braunii | reverse complement strand
AGCCGCACATGCTTTGTCGGCTGCTCCTGCTCGCGACGATAGGATTTTCCCGCTTGCCAGACGCATAATGGCAGGCGCGTTCTGGAGTGATTGCCGAGAAGATGCTGCATGTAGACATAGGTCGAAGGCGTTGTTTCCGGCCGGAGCACCAGTTCGGTCTCCGTCTTCGAAAGCTGTTCCTGTACCCATATGTCTTCATGGGAATAGGCATCCGAAACGAGGCCGCGGGGCATCAGGGTCGGCGCTTCCACCCTTCGAACATCCCAGGCAGGGTTTACGGATCGCAGGAAGCTGCGGATATCATCGGAAAAGAATCGGACGAGATCCTCGCGCAGGCGGATATCCCGCTCTTCCCAATGAACGAGCGAATTGACGTTGTAGATATTGAGCACGTGCCATTCTCCATGGGCAACGTTGATGTTTTGGGTAAGGGCTTTACGTCCAGCAGCCGCCGGACAGGCCAATGCCTCCGGCCGTCACGACTGGACGCGGAGACCTCGGCCGGAGAAAGCGCGCAGAATCGCGACCTGCGGGCAGGTGCGGTTACGATCGATATGATCTGCGCTGATAGTGCTCATGCCGTTTTTCTATTGGCGCACTGCGGTATTGTCAAACGGGTACAGTAATCAACCGCTGCTTGTGCCGGAGGTTCTCACGGGGTGGCCGTTGCCGGGACCGGCAATCGATAATCGTCGATGCGGCCAGCCGGCGCCGGCGCCATCTGACCCTTGTCGACGAGGAGGTCGCGCGGCGACGGCGCGGCGGCGGTTGGTGCAGGAGCCGCCCCCAGAAGCTGCGCGCCGCCGTCGAGGTCGGGATCGGACAGGCTCATGGGCGGCGTCCGGGTGACTTTTTCCGCCTCTGCCGCCGGCACATTCGCCGGCTGCACCGGCAGCGGATTGCCGGTGTCGAGGCGGGTGATATCGGGGCTTGCCTGATCGCCAAGCAGCCGTCGCGCCGATTTCTCGACATAGAAGGCGAGTTTCCGCTTGCCTGCCGGGGTCATGTTGACACCATCGGCGGTTCTGAGGCGCACCTGCTGGCCGTTGATATCGGACCCTGTCACGATGAACTCGCCGTTCTGATCGGTAAAGCCGTCCCAGATGTCGATGAACTCGCCGCCGACGCCTGCCATCTGGCTCTGATAGAGTTGATTGAGCTTGACGGCGCTGGCCGTCAGCTGATCCGAGCCGAAGGAGGGCAGGCCGACCCAGAGCAGCGGGATGTGGCGGCTCGTCACCAGCTTGGCAAATTGCTGCACGCGCTCCTCATAGGCGAGGAACCACGGATCGGTGCCGTATTTTTCGTTGAGGCCATCGCCGATGATCTGCTGACGATCATTGGCCCCGAGCATGACGATGACGATCGCCGGCTTCAGCTGATCCATCATCCCGGTCAATTGCTGCGGCCAGTTGTAATAGTCCTGACGGACAAGACCGGAGGCGACATTGCCGCGCGTCTGAATGATGACACCGGGCGAGGCGGAAAAGGCGTCCTCCAGCCCGGTTCCAAGGCCGCTCGCCAGAAAATCGCCGACGACGAGGATGGTTTTGGCATCCGGCAGCTTTTCCGCCGGCGGTGGTGTCTCCGGCTGGACCACCACGGGCTCGCGCGGCGGCGGCGTTGGGCGTTTGCGGGGCTGCACCTTGCGCCGTGGTGGCGGTTGTTCAACCTGTTGATCCGGGTAGTCGGGCTCGCGGGTGCCAAACAACATGTCGAACAGATTTCGGCGCGGCCGTTCCTGCGCTTCGGCTGCCTTCGAGAGGCAGCCAAACGCGATGACGACGGCAAGAAATGCCGTGAGAATGACCTTCAGGGTTGCCATGGTCGCGCGGGCAGGTCGTTCTGTCATAACTTCTTTCCGCTCACGGCCCGTGGTCGCATGAGGGTAGCTCCCCGGTCCAGCGATCCCGGAATCGATTGATGGCGGCGGGGCCTATTTGCGCAATGCGTTCAGCAGATCCATCGAAGGTTCGCCATCCGTATCCATGCCGATGCGCTGCTGGACAGCGCTGATCGCAGCCTTGGATCCAGATCCGAAATTGCCGTCGACGACGCCGTCATAATAGCCAAGCTGCTTCAGCCGCGTCTGCAGCTCGAATTTCTGCTGCACATTCAGCGTACCGCTCGGGCGTGGCCAAGATTGCAGCATGCCGCCATAGCCGGCGATCTGGTCAGCAAGCAAGCCAACGGCGAGAGCATAGCTGTCGGATGCGTTGTAGCGCTTGATGGTGAAGAAGTTGCCGGTCATCAGGAAGCCTGGGCCGTCTGAGCCGCCGGGCATCTTCAGCTGCGCACGATCGGAGGTCATGCGGAAGCCCTTGCCTTTGGGGCGCACGAAACCGAGGGCTGCCCATTGAGCGATTGTATGGGTCTTGCCGACTTGAGCGCTGCCACCAGGCGGCACGACAACCTCATAGCCCCAGGTGCGGCCGGTATCCCAGCCGTTTTTGGCCAGAAGATTGGCTGTTGTTGCCAGGGCATCCGGAATGGAATTCCAGATATCGGCATGGCCGCTGCCGTCGGCATCGACGGCGTAGAGCAGATAGCTCGTCGGGATAAACTGGGTATGGCCCATGGCACCAGCCCAGGAACCGTTCAGATCCTTCCGAGAGATATCCCCCTTCTGCAGGATTTTCAAAGCTGCAACCAGCTGCTTCTTGGCATAGTTGGCGCGCTTGGGATCGGCATAGGCAAGCGTTGCAAGTGCGCGGGGCACGTAATGGAGGCGGTCATTCTTGGCGAGAACAGCACCGTAGTTCGATTCCATCGACCAGATGGCCAGCATGATATTGCGGTCCACGCCGAAGTGCTGCTCGAGCGTACGAAGCGTGGACCCATACTTGACCGCCATTTTCCGGCCAATATCCACGGTATAGGGATTGACACGGGAGTCGAGGTAATCCCAGATTTGGGACTTGAATTCCGGTTGGTACTGCGCTTTTTCGAGGACCGTGGGGTCGGGGTCCGTCACGCCGGCAAATGCATCGCGATAGGTCGATTGTGTGATGCCGCTCTTTGCAGCGGTAGCATAGAAGCCCGCGATCCATTTTTGGAACCCTGGGTCAGCATTAGCGTTAACGGGAGCGAGTCCCGCAAAGGCACCGAGCGCGAGCGCCAGAGCGAGACCACGAAGGGAGTTTTTGCGGTTTGCAGTCATCTACAGCCTTGTCCATCAATCGTTGGATTTCGGTGCGGCGAAGCAGGTAACATTCGCCGAAGCATGACACTAAGGGAACGAAGTCAACAAATTCTTTACCATGGAAGCCGGGTTCAGTCATTATTTGCAAAACAGTAGCAAATTTAATCTACTGACCTTGAGATTGGCTCGGCGCCAGCGATTTAATGCCCAGGAGGTATGAGTGGGACAGCATAAGAAGGTGCGTAAGGCAGTATTTCCGGTTGCCGGACTAGGGACGCGGTTCTTGCCGGCGACCAAGGCCGTGCCGAAGGAAATGCTCACCGTCGTCGACAAGCCGGTGATCCAATACGTCGTCGATGAGGCGATGGAGGCGGGCATCGAGCATTTCGTGTTCGTAACGGGCCGCAGCAAGCACGTCATCGAGGATTATTTCGACATCCAGTTCGAGCTTGAGCATACGCTGCGCCAGCGCAACAAGAATGCCGAGCTGTCGCTGTTGAACGGCTTGCTGCCAAAGGCCGGGACGGCCAGCTTTACGCGGCAGCAGGAGCCGCTTGGCCTTGGCCACGCTGTCTGGTGCGCCCGCGAAATCGTCGGTGACGAACCTTTCGCGCTGCTGCTGCCTGATATGGTCATGCGGGCCGAAAAGGGCTGCATGAAGGGCATGATTGAGCTCTATGAGCAAAGCGGTGGCAATGTCATCGCCGTCGAGGAATGCGCTCCGGACCAGACCCATAAATACGGTATCGTCGGCGTCGGCGAAACGATCGGCAATGGTTTCCGTATCACCGAAATGGTGGAGAAGCCGGCCAAGGGTACGGCTCCGTCCAACTTCTTCATCAATGGTCGCTATATCCTGCAGCCGGAAATCTTCCGCATCCTGGAAAGCCAGGAGCGCGGTGCGGGCAACGAGATCCAGCTGACCGACGGCATGCTGAAGCTTGCGCAGACGCAGGATTTCGCCGGTTATCATTTCCAGGGCCAGACTTTCGACTGTGGCGCCAAGGATGGCTTCATCCTCGCCAACGTCGCTTTCGCGCTTTCGCGTGCGGATATCCGTCCAACGATCGAGGACGAGCTGAAGGCACTGATCGCGGCCTTGAAATAAGCTCTCGAACTTTCGGGAAAAATGATGGGGCCTGGCATTTGCCGGGCCTCATTTCGTTTGGGTGGAGAGATTGTGCCGGATCAAGGTGTCGGGCGGGGAATCGTCCAGCCGGCTATCAGCGCTTCACCGTCAGTCCCACTCCAGCCTGGAGTTGATGCGTATCGTCGCCGGCTTTGCGGGTGGTCAGCTGATAGCCGAAATTGCCTGTGAGATCGAGGTAGCGGTTGATCCCCCAGGTCAGGCCGAGGGCCGCGTCATATTCGGTCTCATCGGCCGCACTGCCGTTGGAAGGATAGTCGCGCCAGATCGTGCCGCCCGTCGCTTTGGCGGTGAGGTCATCGCGCAATTGGTGGCTGATGGTACTCGTCAGCTGGTAGGCGGTGTAGCCGCTCAGGCCGGCCGTGGTGGATGGCTGAACGGTGGTCGAAAGGCCGATACTGACATCCGTTCCGCGCTGCGGCGACCAGGCGAGACTACCGTCGATGGTCGGTGAGTCGACCGAGGCCAGGCGCGAATCGTCGAATTGCGTGTGCTGATAACCGAAGCCCAGCTCGCCTTTCAGCTTTTCGCCGAGATCGAGTTCGACGCCGGCCTTGCCGCCGTAACCCTGGTTCGAGCGGGCATAGCCGTTGCTGTCCCGCGTCTCATCGTAGACAGCGCGACCGAGATCGACTTCCACGAAGGGAATGATCGCCGGCGACAGCTCGTAGCCGATACGCCCGCGCCATGTGCCTGCGGTCTGATTGCGGTCGCTGAGCGTGACCTGGGTTCCATCCGAGAGCACGGCATCCGAATAGACCGTGCGGGTCAGTGCGACCGCCGTCGTGCCGCGCAGCAGACCGAAATCACGTTCCAGCGACAGTCCGGTGGTGAACTGATTGACGGCGGATTGTTTGGAGGCGCCGGCAATGGCGTTCGGGTCGCTGGTGTCCTCGCGGAAGAACTGATAGCCGGCCGTTATGTGGGCAGTCGTGTCGGCTGGAAGGTCGAGGCGCAGATCCGCATTGAGATTGATCGTCGGCTTCTCTTCACCCGTGCCGCTGATATTCTTCTGCCAGACGCCCTCGCCGGTGATGGTCAGCGCGTGGCGATCCCAGTCCGACGTCAACGTGCTGCGCAGATCCGTCTGCAGGAAGGTGCGGTTGTCCTCGACGGAGCCGGTGCGGTCGCGTTCGATATTGATCGACTGATTGACCGAAGGGCGCAGGGTGAAGGTGCCGAGCGGTATGCCCTGGGCATCCGCGCGGTCCGGATGCTGGCGCGTTCTCAGGCCATCGACCGTGGATTCGGGCAGGTTGACGCGGCGCATGTCGTTGTCGAGCGTCGAGCCGGTGGTTATGGGGTCGACGCCATCAAGGCGAAGGCGCATATTCGGCGGCCCATCCGCATTGGTGGTAGCAGCCTGATTTGCTGGCGGTGCTGCCTGCGCGTCGGTGGCAGGTGTTGCGGACGAGTCGGTCGTCGTGGCAGGCGTCGAGACGGTGGATGTATCGTCGGGTTCCTGGCCGGGCGGCAGGGATTGTGCGTTCACGGACATCGGCGCGGCGCATACGACGCCCCAGCCAAGCACGGCGGATGTCGCCCATGCCGTCAGCCGGAGGGCATTTTTACCCGCCTTTTTCTTGCCGATGTTCATTTTGTCTATGTCTGACCTTGCTGGAAAAGCACTAAATCCTTACCCAAGTGTAAAGCCGTGTGGTTAACGCTTGGTTGCTAAAGAGTTACGGCGAGATGCTATCGGTAATATTATCCAGGCCCAGCAAAAGCCCGCTGCCGTCGGCATAAGTCGATCTTTGGTGGACAGAATTGCAGAAAAGCGTTAGGCCTCGCTCATGAATAAGAGAGCTGTGAGACTCATCGAGAACGGTGCGATCGAATCCGCAATGAGGACGATCGAGACCGAGAGACGGGGCCTTGAGGCGCTGGAACGTGCATTGGCCAATGGTTTGGCCGGGCCATTCAGCCGCGCGGTGGAGATCATCGGCGACATCAAGGGCCGCGTCGTCATCACTGGTGTCGGCAAGAGCGGCCATATCGGCAACAAGCTTGCCGCAAGCCTGGCTTCCACCGGAACGCCGGCATTCTTCGTGCACCCGGTCGAGGCAAATCATGGCGATCTCGGCATGATCACGCAGGATGATGTCATCATCGCCATCTCGTGGGGTGGAGAAAGCGCCGAGCTGCGTGGCATTATCAGCTATTCCCGCCGCTTCTCGATCCCGATGATTTCCGTCACTGCGGGTGAGACGTCGACGCTGGCGCGTGAGTCCGATGTGGTTCTGCTGCTGCCCAAGGAGCAGGAGGCCTGCCCGCATGGGCTGGCGCCGACCACGTCGACGATGCTGCAGCTTGCGATCGGCGATGCGCTCACCGTGGCGCTGTTGGAAGCGCGTGGCTTCACCGCCGAGGATTTCCGTACCTTCCATCCTGGCGGAAAGCTGGGCGCCAGCCTCTCGCATGTGGCCGATATCATGCACAAGGGCGATAGCGTGCCTCTCGTCAAGCTTGGCACAGGCATGCGCGAGGCTGTCACGACGCTTGCGAAAATGCGCTTCGGCTGTGTCGGCGTCGTCGATGATGACGGCTGCCTCTGCGGTATCGTCACAGACGGCGATATTGCTCGCAATATCGGCTCCAGCCTCGCGGAGATGCTGGTGGACGAGGTGATGACGCGCAATCCGAAGACGGTCAAGGAAACGACGCTGGCGACCGGCGCGATGGCCGTGCTCAATCGTCACAACATTTCCGCGCTCATTGTCGTTGACGATGGGCAGCGGCCAGTTGGGGTCGTTCATTTCCACGATCTGCTGCGAATCGGCGTCGCCTGATCAGAACGGTTCGACTGTAAGCTCGCGGCCGTTGCTGGCGACGATTTTCACGCGTGTGCCAACAGGCAAATCAGGACCTGTGACTGTCCAATAGGTATCGTTGAGGCGGATGCGCCCGCGGCCTTCGGCAATGGGCTCGCCGAGCGTTGCCGTGCGCCCGACAAGGCTCGCGCCGCGTTGGTTCAGGAAAGGCTCGTCGGTCACCTGGTTGTTGTTATAGACGTAACGCCGCCCGAGCAGGGTGACGATGACGGCGGCTGCCGCAAAGACCAGCCACTGCACCTGCCAGATCCAGAAGGCGTTATCCCAGAACAGCAGCGACAATGCCCCGACGATGATGCCGGCCAGACCGATCCAGACGAGGAAGAAGCCCGGCAATATCAACTCGGCGGCGAGCAGTACCAATCCCAGCAGCCACCAGCTCCAGGGACCGAGTTCCACGACGAGATTGTCGAACATCTTAGCTCTCCCGAGGGGCCAGCGGATTGACGGAGGGCGTGGTGCGGACCGTGTTCGTGCGTGGCCGTGAAGGCTGCGGCGTGCCGTTGCCGTCGCCATTGTCGCCGAAGACTTCGCGGGCAATGGCGCCGATGCCGCCAAGCGAACCGATGAGGGAGCTGGCTTCCATCGGCATCAGCACGATCTTCGAGTTGCTGGCCGAACCGATTGACGTCAGGGCTTCGGTGTATTTCTGAGCGACGAAATAGTTGATGGCCTGCACATTACCCTCTGCAATGGCTTCGGACACCATGCGGGTCGCCTTTGCTTCGGCCTCTGCGAGACGTTCGCGGGCTTCGGCGTTGCGGAACGCCGCCTCGCGCTGGCCTTCCGCCTGCAGCACCGCCGATTGCTTTGCGCCCTCGGCGCGCAGAATCTGTGCGGCACGCAAGCCTTCCGCCTCGAGAATCTGGGCGCGCTTTTCACGCTCGGCCTTCATCTGCCGGCCCATGGCGTCAACGAGATCCTTCGGCGGCTGGATGTCCTTGATTTCGACACGCGTCACCTTGATGCCCCAGGGCTCGACTGCTTCATCGACGACGCGCAGCAGCCGCTCGTTGATGGCGTCGCGGTTGGACAGAAGCTCATCGAGGTCCATCGAACCCATGACGGAACGGATGTTGGTCTTGGTGAGGTTGAGGATCGCGCTTTCGAGATTGGTGATCTGATAGGCGGCCTGCGCCGCATTCAGCACCTGGAAGAAGGCGACCGCGTCGGCGGAGACGCTGGCATTGTCCTTGGTGATGACCTCCTGCGTCGGAACGGCGAGCACCTGCTCCATCACGTTCATCCGTACGCCGATCGTTTCGATGAAGGGCACGATCAGATTGAGGCCCGGCTCCAATGTGCGGATATAGCGGCCGAAGCGCTGGATTGTATAACGATAGCCCTGCGGCACCGTCTTGATCCCTGCAAACAGCACCAGGATGACCAAGACCACCAGGGCAACCACGACGATGCTGAAACCACCGACTACCATTGAATTCCTCCATGGACGCGCTCGCGGAATGCGAGCCTCTCGCGTCAGGTAAAGCGCTGCCATATCGTTCCGGCGTCTTCGGTCGAAAACGCATCACGGCAGCTCAATCAGATGTGGTGGGTTAGCATGTTCTCGGCAAGGGAGGAATGGGTAGACGGGCCGTACCGGCCGATCAGCCCCAAGTTGTTGCGCCGGATCAATCAATCGCGATCCAGCCCTTGCGCCTGGCTGTTGATATTCATACTTTATAAGAGAATTTTTCGGGTCAGCTGCCGCGCAGTCTTTCGAGCCCAACCGCCGCGCATCGTCAGGGTGAAGCTATGAATATCGATAGGACTTTACGGTCGGTCGTGGCCGTCCACGCCTCAATTCCGGAAGACGCTTTCACAGCGACGACGCTGGGCACCCGCAGGGAAGGCAACGGCGTGGTCATCCGGGGAAACGGCTTGGTGCTGACGATCGGCTACCTCATCACGGAGGCGGAAGAGGTCTGGCTGACGACGAGCAATGGCCGGGTAGTGCCCGGGCATGCGCTTGCCTATGATCAGGAAACCGGGTTTGGCCTTGTGCAGGCGCTCGGCCCGCTCGACGTACCGGCGCTGGAATTCGGCGATGCCGACAAGGCCGAGATCGGCGATCCGGTCGTGATCGCCGATGGTATCGGCCAGGTCGTCGAGGCAAAGATCGTCGCCAAGCAGGAGTTTGCGGGTTACTGGGAATATCTGCTCGACGAGGCGATTTTCGTCGCACCCGCGCATCCTTCGTGGGGCGGCGCTGCTCTGGTGGACGAAGACGGCAAGCTTCTGGGCGTCGGTTCGCTGCACCTGCAGATGGCGACCCAGAACGGTGAAGGCGCCGATATCAACATGATCGTACCGATCAACCTGCTGACGCCCATTCTCGACGATCTGATCAAGCGCGGCCGCGTCAACAAGCCGCCAAGGCCCTGGCTCGGCGCTTTCTCGGCCGAAAGCAATGGTGAGGTCGTTGTCATGAGCGTTACGGAAGGCGGCCCGGCCGCTCAGGCGGGCTTGCGGCGCGGCGATGTCATTTCGGAGATCCGCGATGCGGAAGTCGACGGCTTGGCCGACTTCTATCGCAAGATATGGGAGAGCGGGCCGGCCGGCGCCGAGATCCCGCTACGGGTGCTGCGCAATGGCCGCGAAGCCTGGTTGCGCATCAAATCCGCCGACCGCGGCAGCTTCCTCAAGAAGCCGCAACTGCAATAGAGCCTCTCCGCTTTTCTTCGAATCGCGAAGACGCTCTATATTTTGCTTTTTCACGCATTCCGGACGGAAAACCGCTGCGCACTTTTCCTGGAAATGCTTTAGAGGCCATCGCCGGGATTAGTCCGGCGATCGGTCAGACCCAGCCAAGCAACTCCCGCCGTACGACCTTCTCGAGCACCTTCATGCCGTCTTCGCTATCGTTGAGGCAGGGAATATGCGTGAACTTGTCGCCGCCATTGTGATGGAAGGATTCGGCGGCCTGTTCGGCGATCTCTTCCAGCGTTTCCAGGCAGTCCGAGACGAAGCCCGGATTGAGCACGGCGATGCGCTTGGTGCCATCCTTGGCGAGTTGTTCCACGGTCTTGTCTGTATAGGGCTGCAGCCATTCCTCCGGGCCGAAACGGGACTGGAAGGTGACCATGAACTGATCTTCCGACAGCCCCAGCTTTTCACGCAGCAGGCGGCCGGTCTTTTGACAGAAACAGTAATAGGGATCGCCCAGTTTGAAGTAGGACATCGGTATGCCGTGGAACGACGCCAGGATCTTTTCGGGCTGCCAGTCCAGTGTTGAAAGATGCCGGGTCACGGAATTGGCAAGCGCTTCGATATAGGCATCGTCGTCGTGATATTGCGGCACGGTGCGCAGTGCCGGCTGCCAGCGCATCTTTGCCAGCTTCTCGAACGCCTTGTCGTTGACGGTTGCCGTCGTTGCGGCGGCGTATTGCGGATAGAGTGGAAAGAGCACGATGCGCTCGCAGCCCTGATCCTTGAGCGCCTGTATGCGGTCGCCGATCGACGGTTGGCCGTAACGCATGGCCCAATCGACCGTCACGTTGGGTAGATCCCGCAAGCGCTCGGCCATCAGATCGGACTGGTTGCGCGTATAGGTGCGCAGGAAGCTCTCATTTTTTTCCTTGTTCCAGATCGTCTCGTAGGCCTTGCCGACTTTTTGCGGCCGGGTGTTGAGGACGATGCCGAACAAGATTGGATACCATTTCCAGCGGGACCATTCGATGACGCGGCGATCCGTCAGGAACTCACGCAGGTAGCGACGCATCGAGGCGTAGTCGGTCCCGTCAGGTGTTCCGAGGTTGACAAGCAGCACGCCGACCTTGCCGAATTTCACGCTTGGGTGATCAGGCGGGAAGGTGGTCACGTTTTCTGTCATCAATCATATCCTCTCAGCGAAACGAAGCCCTTCACATAGGAACAAAAACCGGCCCGGGGAAGCCCGGGCCGGCGTTCTCATGCGAGACAAATCGTCTTACTTGGCTGGAATCCTCAACTTTTCGCCGACCTGGAGATGATGAGGCTTCAGATTGCGGTTGGCAGCCACAAGCCTATGCCATTGCTTGGCACTGCCATAATAGGTCTTGGCGAGATCCCAGAGCGTGTCGCCGGTAACGATGACATGCGTTGTCGGCGTCTTCGGCTTTTCGCTGGCTTCAGCTGCCGGTGCGGCGGTGGCAGGAGCTGTCGTCACCGGCGTTGAAGGTGCCGGGGTGGCCGTCGCAGGGGCAGATGCGGCGGGCGTCGTGGTTGCCGGTGCCGATGATGTGTCCGCGGGCTTTGCCGGTGTTGTGGTTGCCGGCGTTGCCGCCGAGGGTGTCGAGGAGGCCGGAGGCGTCACGGCAGGTGCTGCCTTGCCGGTGTCCGCGGG